>Ga0081539_10006896_pt1 | contig 10595 bp, 11 predicted proteins | sample TabmetS4T2R2_FD_71023 | JGI IMG/M metagenome (GOLD analysis project Ga0081539, IMG submission 71023) | Tabebuia heterophylla rhizosphere microbial communities from the University of Puerto Rico - S4T2R2 | ecosystem: Host-associated > Plants > Roots > Rhizosphere ... | reverse complement strand
CGCCGGGCCGGCGGCCCTCCCCCGCGGGCGAGGCCCCGGAGCGCCCCGCCGCGCCGGCCGGGGCGCCGGGGTTCGACGGGGAGCTCGCGGCGGCGGTCGCGAGCCTGCCGCCGAAGCAGCGGCTCGCGGTCGTGCACCGGCACGTCCTCGATCGGAGCTACGGCGATGTCGCCGAGATCCTCGGCACCTCCGAGGAGGCGGCGCGGGCGAACGTGTACCAGGGGTTGAAGCGGCTCAGGGAGCTGATGACGGCATGAACGCGAAGGATCTGAAGCGGCTGGCGGAGGGAAGGGACATCGACCGCCGGGCGGAGGCGGCGGCCGCGGCGGTCGCCGAGGCCGCCGCGGAGCGAGGCCTGCTCGACGTGGCGATCGGGACGACCGACAGCCCGGTGGGGGAGCTGCTGCTGGCCGTCACGCCCCGCGGGCTCGCCTACGTCGCGTTCGAGGACGAGGAGCGTGACGCGCTGCTGGCGCGGCTCGCGCGCCGGCTCTCCCCGCGGCTCCTCGACCATCCCGGCGCCACCGACGAGGTCCGCCGGGAGCTCGACGAGTATTTCGAGGGGAGCCGGACGCGCTTCGACCTGAAGCTCGATCGCCGGCTGATGACCGGGATCGCCCGCGACGTCCTCGCGGCCACGGCCCGGGTCCCGTTCGGCCGGACCACCACCTACGGCCGGATCGCCGAGCGGATCGGCCGACCGCGCGCTTCGCGCGCGGTCGGCAACGCCCTGGGGTCCAACCCGATCCCGATCGTCGTGCCGTGCCACCGGGTCCTGCGGACCGGTGGCGACGTGGGCGGCTACGCCGGAGGACCCGAGCGCAAGCGCCGGCTCCTCCGCCTCGAAGGCGCCCTGCCGACGCCTCCACGGTCGGGGTGACACCGCTCGGTAAGCTGGGCTCGGGTGGGAGCCGAGAGTCCTCGCGAGGAATGCGGCCTCTTCGGCGTGTGGGCGCCGGGTGAGGACGTCGCGCGGCTCACCTACTTCGGACTCTTCGCGCAGCAGCACCGCGGTCAGGAATCCGCCGGGATCGCGGTCTCCGACGGCCAGAACATCCTCGTCTACAAGGACATGGGCCTGGTCGCCCAGGTCTTCAACGAGGCCACCCTCACGACGCTGCACGGCGACCTCGCGATCGGCCACACCCGGTACTCCACGACGGGGTCCACGACCTGGGACAACGCCCAGCCCGTCTTCAAGAACGACGGCGTTCGAGCCCTCGCCCTCGGCCACAACGGGAACCTGGTCAACACGTCCGAGCTGGCCGAGCGGCTGGGCCGGTCGGCCGCCGCCACGACCGATTCGGACCTCGTGGCCACGATGCTCGCGGCCGAGATGGGCCGGACGGACCTCGAGCGAGCCGCGATGGAGGTCCTCCCGCAACTGGACGGGGCCTTCTGCTTCGTCCTCGCGGACGAGCGGTCGGTCTTCGCCGCCCGCGATCCCCACGGGCTGCGACCGCTCTCCCTCGGAAAGCTTCCCGGCGGGTTCGTCGTGGCCTCCGAGACCGCGGCGCTCGACATCGTCGGCGCGACGCTGATCCGCGAGGTCGAGCCCGGCGAGCTCGTCCGGATCGACGATCGCGGGGTGCACGCAGCGCGCTTCGCCGACAGCCCGAGGAAGGCCCTCTGCATCTTCGAGTTCGTCTACCTCTCCCGCGCCGACTCGCGGATGAAGGGCGTCACCGTGCACGAGGCGCGCCGCGAGATGGGGCGGATCCTCGCCGCGGAGCATCCCGCCGACGCGGATCTCGTGATCGCCGTCCCCAACACCGGCCACTCCGCGGCGCAAGGCTTCTCCGAGGTCTCCGGGATCCCCTACGGGGACGGGCTGCACAAGAACCAGTACGTCGGACGGACGTTCATCGAGCCCTCGCAGTCGCTCCGCGAGCGTGGCGTGAAGCTCAAGCTGAACCCGCTGCCGGACTCGATCCGCGGCAAGCGGCTGGTCGTCGTGGACGACTCGATCGTGCGCGGAACGACGACCCGGCAGATCGTGACGATGCTGCGGGAGGCCGGCGCCGCGGAGGTCCACATCCGGATCACGTGCCCGCCGATCCGATGGCCGTGTTTCTACGGGATCGACATGAGCACCCGGCAGGAGCTGGTCGCGGCCGACCTCGCGGTGGATCAGATCCGCGCTTACGTCGGCGCCGACTCACTCGGCTACCTCTCGCAGGCCGGGATGGTTCGAGCGACGGGGGCGCCGGAGTCGGACTTCTGCCGAGCCTGCTTCGACGGCGAGTACCCGATCGAGGTCCCGGAGCACGCGGGCAAGTTCGTGCTCGAGGAGCAGCTCCCGCTCGCGACGCGGTGAGCGACGCCTACCGCGACGCCGGCGTCGATACCGAGGCCGCGTCGAAGGCCGTCGCGCTGATCACGGACCTCGCCGCGCAGGCCACTCGGCCCGAGGTCGCCGGAGGGATCGGCGGGTTCGCCGGCCTGTATCGGATCGGGGAGGGGCGGCTGCTGGCGGCGGCCACCGACGGCGTCGGAACGAAGCTGGAGATCGCCCGTCTGGCCGGCCGTCTCGATACCGTCGGGATCGACCTCGTCGCGATGTGCGCCGACGACGTCGCGTGCACGGGCGCCGCGCCGCTGTTCTTCCTGGACTACCTGGCGGTCGGCCGGATCGTCCCCGAGCGGGTGGCCTCGATCGTCGAGGGCGTCGCCGAGGGCTGCCGGCGCGCGGGGTGCGCGCTCCTCGGCGGCGAGACCGCCGAGCACCCCGGCGTGATGGCCGAGGACGCGTTCGACCTCGCCGGCTTCTGCGTCGGGGTCGTGGACGAGGACCGGCTCCTCGACCCCGATCGGGTCGTCGAGGGCGACGTCCTGATCGGCCTGGCCTCCAGCGGGCTCCACGCCAACGGGTACTCCTTGGTGCGGTCGGCGCTCCTTCCGCGACTGCCGCTCGACGCGGTGCCGGACGGACTGAACCGCCCGCTCGTCGACGAGCTTCTCGAGCCCTGCGCGATCTACGCCCCGGACGTCGTCCGCATGGCCGGCGAGGATCTGCTGCACGCGGCCGCCCACGTCACCGGTGGTGGCCTGGTCGAGAACGTCCCCCGGGCGCTCCCCGAGGGGCTGGGGGCGGTGATCGAGCGAGGTTCCTGGCCCGAGCCGCCGATCGTCCGCCTGATCCGAACCGTCGCCGGCACGACCGACGACGATCTCTCCGGCACGTTCAACATGGGACTCGGGATGGTGGTGATCGTCCCGCGGGAACGCGCCGAGGCCGTCGTCGAGACCGCCGGCCACGCCGCGTATCGGATCGGGACGGTCACCGCCGGCGCCGGACTCCGGTTCGCCTGAGAGGAACCGCGTCCGGCGATACCGCTCGCGGTGACTAGTCGCCCGTCCCCCGGACCAGCGCCATCGGCCGGTTGGCGGACACCGCTGGACCCAGCCCGGAACGGCCCGTTGGACGTATGCAGCCACCGGCCGCCAAGACCGTAGGGATAGGTGAGATGGCCGCGCACGAGTCGCCCAGCGTCCTCGTCGTCGATGACGAGCCCCACGTGGCATGGGTGCTCCGGTTCAGCCTGGAACACGAGGGCTTCCACACGTTCACGGCGAGCAACGGTCTCGAGGCGCTCGAAGAGGTCGAGAAGCACCACCCGAGCGTGATGGTCCTCGACCTGATGATGCCGGAGATGGACGGCTGGACCGTGATGGAGCGGTTGCGGAAGCTGCCCCTAGAGCTGCGGCCGCGCGTCGTGATCGTCAGCGCCCTGACGGGACCGGAGGAGAAGGCGAAGGCGACCGAGCTCGGTGCCGACGCGTTCGTCCCGAAGCCCTTCGACGTCGAGGAGCTGATCGGCGTCTGCGGCGGCCTGGCGAAGGCCAGCTGACGCTCCAACTGTTCAGTGGTCGAAGCGCTGGTGCTCTTTCGGCACGACCGTGGTTCCCACGGCCTTCAAGGTGAGCACGGGCTCCTCGAGGAACTCCGCCGCTGAGTCGCTGACGTCCGTGCGGGCCGCGCCGACCTTCCACACCTCGAACTCGCACCGACGGCTGGTGGTGCCGGTGCTCACCATCGCGCCGCGCGCCTCGATCCAGTCGCCGGCGAACAGCGGCGCGAGGAACTCGACCGACTCGTACGCGCGGAACAGCCCCTCGTCGCCGTCGTAGCGCATCGCGAGCTCGGTGATCAGGTCGCCCACGATCTCCAGCTGGCGCGCGCCGGCCACGAGGTTGCCGCCGTAATGGGCGTCCTCCTGTCCGAGGCGCAGCCGGATCAGCGCGGTCGGCAGCCCGTCGTGTTCGTTCACTCGACGACCTTCCCGAAGCGCACGCCGCGGGCCGGCACGCGGACCTCGCCGCCGTCCTTCTTCCGGACGAAGTAGGTCTCGGCCGCCTCGTCCCACCGCTCGAACACGCCGACGGCCTCGCCCACGTAGCCGTTCGGCAGCTCGAACTGGAACGACACGCGCTTGCCGAGATCCTCCCGCGTCACGAGGTTCTGGCCGGCCATCGCGCGGAGGCTACCCGATGCGCGCGATCGTTCCGGCCGCCGGCTCCGGGAATGAATCGGGATGCAGCGCCCAGGCGAGGATCTCCAGCCCGTCGACGATCCGGGGGCCGGGTCGCGAGAAGTAGGAGGTGGCGTCGACCGCGAAGACGTTGCCGTTGCGGACGGCCGGCGTCTCGCGAAGCTCGGGGTGCTCGAAGACGCGAGCGGCCTCCTCCTCGGCCTCCTCCAGGTAGTAGCCGCACGGCATGAAGATGATGGCCTCGGGGTTCGCGTCGCGGATCTCGCGGTGCGTGACCTGCCGGGAGGGCTGCCCCTTCTCCGTGAGGAGGTTGACGCCCGCCGCCGCCTCGACCATCTCCGGGATCCAATGACCCGCGGCGAACGGCGGCTCCGACCACTCCATGCACAGGACGTTCAACATCGGGAGCCGCATCGCGATCTCCTTCACCCGCGCGACCCGGCTGCGAAGGGTGGCGGTCAGCTCCTCCGCGCGCTCCTGCCGCTCGAGGAGCTTCCCGACCGCGTCGATCTGCGAGATCACGTCGTCGAGCGTGTTCGGATCCAGCGAGACGACCTTGGCGTCGGGGAGGCCGAGCGAGTCCAGCGCGACCTGCACTTGACCGGAGGGCACGGCGCACACGCGACACAGGTCCTGCGTCAGGACCACCTCGGGTTGCTCGCGTCGCAGGAGGTCGGTGTCGAGCACGTACAGCGGCTGATGGCCGTCGAGCCGGCCGCGTACGGCCTCGTCGATCTCCCGCGCGGAGAGCGGCCGGCCCGTGGCGAGGGCGCTCCGCGACACGACCGGCTTGGTCACCGCCTCGGGCGGGTGGTCGCACTCGTCGGTGACGCCGACGAGCTCGTCGCCGAGGCCGAGCGCGTAGACGATCTCGGTCGCGGACGGCAGGAGCGAGACGAGCTTCATGGTCGCGATTATGTCGGGAGCTGTCGGAGAGCGGCCGCATCCTGCAGCCGGTCGACGAGGTCGGTGAGCGCGCGGCCGGCGGCGGCGCCGTCGAGGACGCGGTGGTCGAACGTGAGGCTGACGGTGCACGCCGGCCGGGCCTCGACGGCGCCGCCGCCGGTGACCAGCGCCCGCGGGCGGATCGCGCCGATCGCGAGCGTCACGGCGTTCGGAGGGTTCAGCAGCGGGGTCCCCGACTCGCTGCCGTAGCTGCCCGTGTTGCTGACCGAGATCGTCGAGCCGGCGAGGTCCTGGGTCGTGAGCCGCCCCGCGCGAGCGGCGTCGGCGAGCCGCGCGACCTCGCCGGCGATCTCGCCGACGCCTCGCCCGGCGGCCTCGCGCACGACCGGCACCAGGAGCCCGCGCTCGGTGTCGACCGCGACGCCGACGTGGACCGCGCGGCGCACGAGGATCGCGTCGCTCGACCACTCGGCGTTCAGCAGCGGGTGCTCGCCGATCGTCCGGCACAGCGCCGCGATCAGGATCGGGAGCGGCGAGACGCGCAGCTCCAGGCGGAGCGCCTCCAGCTCGGTGCAGTCGACGGTCCGGAACGTCGTCACGTGGGGGACCGCGGCGGCCTCCTCCAGCCGGCGCGCGATCGTGCGGCGGACCGGCGTGAGCTCGATCCGCTCCACGTCGGCGTCGATCGTCGGCGACGAAGCGCCGTCGGCCGCGGCTCGCACGTCGTCCGCCGTGACCCGTCCGTCCGGTCCGCTCCCGCTCAGTTCGTTCAACGCGACGCCCAGGTCCTTGGCGAGCTTCCGCACCGCCGGGGTCGCGGCCGCGTCGGCGCGCGGCAGCTCGGCGGCAGCGGCGGCGCTGCCGGCGACCTCGAACGTCACCAGCGGCGCGCCGACCGGGACGGCCTCGCCCGCGCCGCCGTGGAGGGTCACCACCGTGCCGGCGTACGGCGACGGGATCTCGACGGTCGCCTTGGCCGTCTCGACCTCGACCAGCGGCTGGTTCAGCTCGACCTCCTGACCCTCCTTGACGAGCCAGGAGACGATCTCGCCTTCTTCCAGCCCCTCGCCGAGGTCGGGCAGCGCGAAGACCTGCTCCGCCATCAGTAGGCGACCGTGCGGCGCACCGCGTCGGCGATCCGCTCAACGCTCGGCAGGTACGCCTGCTCCAGCGCGGCGGGCGGGTAGGGAACGTCCCAGCCCGTGACCCGAGCGACCGGCGCCTCGAGGTGGTCGAAGGACTCCTCGACGATGCGGGCCACGATCTCGGCGCCGAGCCCGAGGGTCCGCGGCGCCTCGTGGACCACGACCGCGCGCCCCGTCTCGCGGGCGCACCGACCGATCAGCTCCACATCGAGCGGGGAGAGCGAGCGGAGGTCGACGACGCGTCCCGAGACGCCTTCGTCGGCGAGCGTGGACGCCGCTTCCAGCGCTCGCGCCACCATCGCGCCGTACGCGAACACCACGCACGACTCGCCGTCGCGGACCACGACGCCCTCACCGATCCCCGGCCCGGCGGTGGTGAGCTCGCCGTCCTCCTTGGCCCAGTACCTCGCCTTCGGCTCCAGGACGATCACCGGGTCGGGATCGACGATCGCCAGCCGCAGTAGCCGGTAGCCGTCCAGGGCACCGGACGGCGTGACCACCTTGAGACCGGCCGTGTGCACCAGGTACGTCTCGGGGCTCTCGCCGTGATGCTCCTTCCCCTTGATGCCGCCGAACGACGGGATCCGGATCACGATCGGCAGCTCCACCCGACCGCGCGTGCGCATCCGGTACTTCGCCAGGTGGGAGACGATCTGCTCGAAGGCGGGGTAGCTGAATCCATCGAACTGCATCTCGACGACGCTCGTCCAGCCGGTGAGGGCGAGGCCGATCGCCGCGCCCACGATGCCTGCCTCGGCGATCGGCGTGTCGAAGACGCGCTCCTCGCCGAACTTCGCCTGCAGCCCGTCGGTCACACGGAACACCCCGCCGAGCTTCCCGACGTCCTCGCCGAAGACCAGGACGCGGGGATCCTCGTCCATCGCGTCGAGGAGCGCCCGGTTCAACGCCGCCGAGAGCGTCCACTCAGCCACCGAGCGCCTCCGCTCGTTGCCGCTCGAGGATCGCCGGCGGGTCGGCGTAGACCCAGTCGAACATCCACTCGGCCGGCGGGGGCGGGCTCGCGATCACACCCTCGCGAACCTCGGTGACCCAGGCACCCGCCTCGTCCTCGCAGGCCGCCACGAACGCCTCGTCGGCGACGCCGGTCGAGACCAGCCACCTGCGGAAGCGATCGATCGGGTCGAACGCCCTCCACCGTTCGACGTCGTCCTCGTCCCGGTACCGGGAGGCGTCGTCGGCGGTGGTGTGAGGGCCCAGCCGGTACGTGAGCGCCTCGATCAGCGTGGGTCCCTCGCCGCGCCGAGCCCGCGCGACCGCGGCGGCGGTCGCGCGGTAGACCGCCAGGACGTCGTTGCCGTCGACGCGCACGCCGGGCATCCCCAGGCCCTCGCCCCGCTTCCAGATCTCCCCGACGGTCTGCTGCGACGTCGGGACGCTGATCGCCCAGCCGTTGTTCTGGCAGAACAGGATCGCCGGCGCGGCGAACACCGCGGCGAGGTTCGCGCCCTCGTGGAAGTCACCCTCGCTCGCGCTGCCGTCCCCGAAGTAGGCGAGCGCGCAGGCATCCGAGCCGTCCATCCGGAGGCCCATCGCGACGCCGACCGCGTGACAGATCTGCGTCGCCACCGGCACGCAGATCGGGCCGAAGCGAGCCGCGCGTGGGTCGTACGGCCCGCCGTGCCAGCTGCCGCGGTGGTACTCCAGGTACCGCACGGGGTCGACGCCGCGCACCAGCGCCGCGGCGAGCTCCCGGAACGTCGGGAACGCCCAGTCCTCGGGGCCCAGCGCGTACGCCGACCCCACCTGCGCGGCCTCCTGGCCCTCGAACGGCGGGTACACCGTCAGCTGACCTTGTCGCTGGAGCGCCATGCACTCCCGATCCAGCCGCCGAGCGCGGACCATGTGGCGGAGCAGGTCGCGCAGCTGCTCGTCCGACAACCCGACGTCGGTCTCGCCGACGGCGGTGCCGTCGGGCGCGAGGATGCGGTCCGGCGGCGTGCCGGCCCAGTGCTCGGGCGCGTCCACTCCAGCTCCTGGTCGGGCGACGCCGAGAGCATAGGAGATGGACCCCGAAGCTAGACTCCGCGACGTGATCCCCAGCGCCTACCTCCGGGTGTTCCAACCGCTCGACGCGTTCGATCGCGAGGAGCAGGTGCGCTGGGAGCGATACCTCGTCGAGCACGCCCGCGTGCCGCGGCTGCGTCCTCGGTACCGCGATCGCGCACGCGACGGGCTCGGCGTGATCGTCCCGACGGGCGGCGAGCACGCCGAGATCCGGGTCGTCGACGGGCGGACGTACGTGAGCCCGTGGCGTATCCGGTTGCAGGTCCTCGCGACCGCCGCCGCGTTCCTGGAGTCCGCGCCGGTCGAGATGGCCGAACGATTCCTGTCGAAGAAGGACGTGCGGCGCGCCGCTCGAGAGCTCAACCGGCAGCGGCGACGCGATCCGCACGTGGTCTCGTACTGCCACACGAGCCCGTGGCACGTGCCGATCCGCTGGTTCGTGCTGTTCGACGACGACGAGCGGTGGCTGGGAGACGACGAGCTCGGTCGCCTCCGTCTCCGGTACCGCACGACGGTCCGGCGCGCGCTCCGACGCGCCGGGCAGGCGATCCCGGTGCTCCGTCGCTCGGACCTCGGCCCGATCAGCGAGCTCCTCCTGGACCTCCACGAGTGGATCGCGCTGTTCGACGGGAGGTCGTTGGTGGAGCTCGACTACGGCACGCTCTGCGACTTCCTGACGTGGGACGAGCTCGATGACGATCGGAGCGTGCGGGACATGGGACGGGCGCTCGACGCCCTCGAGAAGCGCGAGTTCCCGCGGTCGGCGGACATCTATCAAGGCGTGCTGTCCCGCTGGGCCGAGATCCGTGGCCACGAGCTACTGAACTGACCGCGCCCCCGATCGCCTCTCCTTCCGAGCGCGGAGGGTTGGGGTGATGTGACGGACATCACCGACCGAACCGTGTCGCCCGTCGCAGCGGAACGGCCTCCTCAGGGGTTTTCTTCGCAGATCGGATCGGTCTCGACGGACGTGCACGCCGGGCGGGGCAGCCGGCCGGCCGATCCGCGACGACGCGCCGAGCGTGTCGGAAGGGGGTGGACGATGCACGGGCATCGGCTTCGCTTCAGGGCGGCGATCACGGTGACGGCCGTTCTCGCCGTGATGGCGGTTCCGGCCTCACCGCCTGCGGCCGCGAGCGGCGGCCCGGACCAGGTGTTGGCCTGGAATCAGATCGCGTACGACGAGCTGATCGTCGGGAAGGGTCAGGCGCCTCCGGCCGCGGTGCTGAACTTCGCGATGGTGCACGGCGCGATCTACGACGCGGTGAACGCGATCGACGGGGGGTTCGCTCCGTACCTGAGCGAACCCGCGGCCGACGGCTCCGAGTCCCGGAACGCGGCGGCCGCCGCTGCGGCCTTCGGGGTCCTCGTCTCGTTGCTTCCCGATCGAGAGGACCCCCTCAAGGCGCAGTACGTCGCGGCGATCGCCGCGCTCGAGGCCGTCGAGGACTCCGCCGACGTCGCGGCCGGTGAGGATGTCGGCAGCGAGGCGGCCGACACGATGATCGCCGCGCGAATCGTCGACGGCCGGATCGGCGGATCGCAATTCTTCACCGAGGGGACCGAGGCCGGCGGATGGCGGAACATCGTCGGGCCGCTGAACCCGACCGGCAACAACTTCAAGTGGGTCGGCGACGTGACACCGTTCCTGGTGGAGGATGCCGCCGACTTCGCCACGGCCGGTCCCCAGGAGTTGACGAGCGCGAAGTACGCGACGGAGTTCGATCAGGTGAAGACGCTCGGGGTCGCGACCGGATCGACCAGGACGGCCGACCAGACCGCGATGGCGTTCTTCTGGGCCGACCACGCCCTGGCGATGTGGACGCGGATCTTCCGCCAGCTCTCGGGCAACCAGCACCTGACGACGACCGACAACGCCCGGTTCTTCGCGATGCTGTACCTCACGGGCGCCGACGCCGCGATCTCGTGCTTCCAGGACAAGGAACGGTGGCACTTCTGGCGACCGCAGACGGCGATCCAGATGGCGGGCATCGACGAGAACCCCGCGACGATCGCGGATCCCACG
>Ga0081539_10006895_pt1 | contig 10596 bp, 10 predicted proteins | sample TabmetS4T2R2_FD_71023 | JGI IMG/M metagenome (GOLD analysis project Ga0081539, IMG submission 71023) | Tabebuia heterophylla rhizosphere microbial communities from the University of Puerto Rico - S4T2R2 | ecosystem: Host-associated > Plants > Roots > Rhizosphere ... | reverse complement strand
CCGGCGTTGGGGCCCGGGCGCCGCTGGTCGGCGGTGACGGGGAGGCCGGGGCCGATCGGCTCCTCGAGGAGGCCGCCGAGCGCACCGCGATCTTCGCCGAGCGCTACGCCGGCCGCGTCGCCGAGCTCGACGGGCCAGGCCTGGCCGAGGCGGTCGCCGAGCTGCAGGCCATCTCCGATCTGACCGGCCGAGCCGGCAACTTCGCGGCACTGCGCTTCTCCGTCGACACCCAGGACCCGACGAACGGCGCCCTGCTGCAGCGCGTGCAGGAGAAAGGTGCGCGCCTGGAGACGCAGCTCGTGTTCTTCGAGCTGGAGTGGGCCGCGCTGGACGACGCGCGCGCCGAGGAGCTGCTCGCCGCCGACGGCCTGGACACCGCCCGTCACTTCCTGCGCGCCGCCCGCCGCTACCGGCCGCATCTGCTCACCGAGCCGGAGGAGAAGATCCTCACGGAGAAGGCGGTGACGGGCTCGAGCGCGTGGTCGCGCCTGTTCTCCGAGCAGGTCTCCGCGCTGGAGGTCACACTGCCCGACGAGGACGCTCCGGTCGCGCTCGACGTCGCACTCAGCCGCCTCCTCTCCCCCGACGCCGACGTGCGCCGCGCGGCCGCTGAGGGCGTCACCGCATCGCTGCAGCCCGGGCTGCGCACGCGCGCGTACATCTACAACACGCTCATGGCCGACAAGTCGACCGACGACCGGCTGCGCAGCTATCCCAGCTGGCTCGCCTCGCGCAACCTCGCCAACGAGGCGAGCGACGAGTCGGTCGCGGCGCTCGTCGAGGCGGTCCGCAACCGCTACGAGCTGCCGCGCCGCTGGTACCGGCTCAAGGCCCGGCTGCTCGGCGTCGACCGCCTGAAGGACTACGACCGCATGGCCGCCGTGAGCGCCGACGAGGAGACCGTCGAGTGGGACGCGGCGCGCGAGCTCGTGCTGGACAGCTACGACGACTTCTCCCCGGCGTTGGGCGACGCCGCGCGCTCCTTCTTCACCGGCCGCTTCATCGACGCGCCCGTGCGACCCGGCAAGCGGGGCGGCGCGTTCTGCGCCTACGCGGTCCCCAGCGAGCACCCGTACGTGCTCCTGAACTACACGTCCAAGCGCCGCGACGTCCTCACGCTCGCGCACGAGCTCGGGCACGGCGTGCACGCCTCGCTCGCCCGCCCGCGAGGGATCCTCGAGCAGCACACGCCGCTGACGCTCGCCGAGACGGCGTCCGTGTTCGGGGAGGAGCTCGTGTTCCGCCGGCTGCTGGCCCAGGCCTCCAGCCCGGACAGCCGGCTGGCGCTGCTGGCCGAGGCGATCGAGGGCTCGATCGCGACGGTCTTCCGTCAGACGGCCATGAACCGCTTCGAGGACCTCGCACACACCACGCGCCGCGAGGAGGGCGAGCTGTCCGTCGAGCGCTTCGGCGACCTGTGGGCCCAGTCGCAGGGCGAGCTGCTCGGCGACGCGGTCGAGATCACCGACGGCTACCGGTCCTGGTGGTCCTACGTCCCGCACTTCATCGGCACGCCCGGCTACGTGTACGCGTACGCGTACGGCCAGCTGCTGGCGCTCTCCGTCTACCAGCGTTACCTCGAGGAGGGCCCCTCCTTCGTGCCGCGCTACCTGGATCTGCTGAGCGCCGGAGGATCCAAGCCGCCGGAGGAGCTCGGGGCGATCGTCGGCATCGACCTCGCCGATCCCGGCTTCTGGGACAAGGGGCTGGATCTGGTCGAGGCGCAGCTCGCCGAGGCGGAAGCGGCGGCGCGCGAGGCCCGGCCCGAGCTGGTCGCGTAGCAGCAGCACGCGGCACCCCTACGCTGAGGGACATGTCCGACGGTCCGCGGGTCACCTGGTTGCCGCCGGGCGCCCCCGCGCCCGAGCCGGCGACGCCTGCGCCGGCGCCGCCGCCCGAGCGGACCGGCCTGAAGCGGCTGCTGTGGCCGCTCGTGGTGGCCGGCGGCCTGCTCGTGAAGTACGGCAAGCTCGCGCTGCTCGCCGTCGGCAAGATCAAGATCCTCACGACGTCGGGCTCGATGCTCGTGTCGGTGGCGGCCTACAGCCTCATCTGGGGCTGGCGTTTCGCGCTCGGCTTCGTCCTCCTGCTGCTCGTCCACGAGCTCGGCCACGTCATCCAGCTGCGCCGCGAGGGCGTCCCCGCCAGCGCGCCGCTGTTCATCCCGTTCCTCGGCGCGGTAGTGGCCGCCAAGTCGCTCGGGCGCGACGCCGCGGCGGAGGCGCGCGTCGGCCTCGCCGGTCCGGTTCTCGGGACGCTCGGCACGATCGCCGTGCTGGCTGCCGCCGACGCCGCCGACTCCGACCTCCTGCGAGCGCTGGCGTTCACGGGGTTCTTCCTCAACCTCTTCAACCTCGTGCCGCTGACGCCCCTGGACGGCGGCCGCGCGATGGCGGCGATGAGCCCGTGGATGTGGTTCCTCGGCTTGTTCCTCGCCGTCGTCTTCGCGTTCGCCTGGCCGAACCCGATCATCATCCTGATCGTCCTCGTCGGCGTCTGGGACACGTGGCGGCGCTGGAAGGCGCTGCGCGACGGCGGCGAGGAGGCGCGCTCCTACTACCGCGTGCGCCCGAGGACGCGGCTGCTCGTGCTCGCCGTGTACGTCGGGCTCATCGTGGTCTGCGTGCTGGGCATGGACCTGTCGCACATCGAGCGGACCTTCGATGACGTCTAGGAGCAAGCTCCCAGACGCCATCTAGGCCCCGCCGTCCATAGCGGACGTCTTCGTGCGGCTAGCGCACGGTGAAGTTGGCGCGCATGCCCGCGCGGTAGTGCTGGCCGATGTTGCAGATAAGGACGTAGTGGCCCGCGGTGAGGCTCAGCGTCTTGCGCCCGCGCTCGCCGCCCTCAACCTCGATCTCGCCCTTGGAGCCGCTCTCGCTCGCCTTGCCGTTGCGCAGCGGCAGGCCCGACGCGCGCCGGCGGGTCTTGATGACGATGAGCTCGTGCTCCATGTCGGCGGCGTTGCGCACGACGAACGTGACACGCCCGTGCTGCACGCTGCGAGGCGAGGGCGTCACGCTGAAGTCCGCGAGACGGACGTTCACGGTCGACGCTGCCTCGGCGCTCGTGCTGCGCAGGACGACGACGAGCGCCAGCGCGGCCGCGAGCGCGGCGATCGCGACGGCGATGAGGATGCGCCTGGCACGGACCTGCGTCATGTGGGGCTCCTTGCGCTGGCGGGCGCCGACATCGCCCGTTCATCGCTCAAGGACGCGCCGTCGCCCGGATCCTTCCCGGCATCGTCAGGACCGGGCGCGGAGCCTGCATGACGAGCACCGCGGCGATCACGAGCGCGCCGCCGGCGAGCTGCACGCCGCTCATCGTCTCGCCGAAGGCGAGGAACGCCAGCACGACGGTGGCGACCGGCTCGAGCGTCGACAGGATGGACGCCGTGGTGGGTCCGACGCGCCGCAGCCCGGCGAAGAACAGGCTGATCGACACGACGGTCGACACGACGGCAAGGCACCCCAGCCATCCCCAGCCGGCCGCGGTCAGGTCGCCGGGGCGCAGCTCGCCCAGCGCCGCCGAACCCCCGGCGAGCATCGCCGCCGCGCCGGTGCAGACGAGCGTGGACAGCACGCGCGCGGGAATGCGGCGCGACACGCCGTCTCCCACGAGGATGTAGGCGGTGTAGACGACGGCCGCGGCGAGGCCGAAGGCGACGCCTACAGGCTCGAGCGTGCCCGCTCCCGCGCCGGCGACGACGAGCGAGAGGCCGCCGGACGCCAGTGCGAGCGCAACAAGCTTGCGCGCGTCGACGAGCTCGCGGCCCAGCACGATCGCCGCGACCGCCACCATGGCGGGGAACGTGTAGAGGATCAGCGCGAGCAGCGACGCATCGATGCGCTCCAGCGCCGAGAAGTAGCACCCGGCCTGCGCGGCGTAGCCCACAGCGCCGAGGCCGAGCGCGAGGGCCACGTCACGCCGGTGCAGCGCGCGGACCTCCCGCGGCCGCGTCATCGCCCAGAACAGCGCGGCGGCGAGCGCGAAGCGAACGGTCAGCAGCGTCCCGACCGTGGCGCCCTCGTCGTAGGCGAGCTTGCCGAAGATGCCCATGGCGCCGAACGCGACGGCGGAGGCGAGGCACATGACGGTTCCGGAGGAGCGCACGGGCGTGATCGTGCCAGCGAAACGCGTCACAAGCGATTCGGCTTCGTGAACGAAAAGCGTCAGCATCGCTGATGCATCTTCAACGCGGGAAACTGCACGTCATGGACTTCGGCTACGACGAGACGACCGAGCGCCTGCGCGGCGAGCTCCTCGACTTCATGGAGGAACACATCCATCCCGCGGAGGCGGTCTGGCACGAGCAGCTGCGTGAGCTCGACGATCCCTGGGACGCGCCGCCCGTGATGGCAGACCTCAAGGCCGAGGCCCGCCGGCGCGGACTGTGGAACCTCTTCCTGCCCGCGTCGCACGGACACGGCGCCGGCCTCACGAACGTGCAGTACGCGCCGCTGGCGGAGATCACGGGCCGCAGCCCGTGGATCGCGCCGGAGGCGATCAACTGCTCGGCCCCGGACACCGGCAACATGGAGCTGCTCTCGCTGGCCGCCACCGAGGAGCAGAAGGCGCGCTGGCTCGAGCCCCTGCTGGCCGGCGAGATCCGCTCGGGGTTCTCGATGACCGAGCCCGACGTCGCGTCGTCCGACGCGACGAACATCCAGACGCGGATCCGCCGCGAGGGCGACGAGTACGTCATCAGCGGCCGCAAGTGGTGGACGACGGGCGCGCTGTCGCCTCGCTGCAAGCTGCTCATCGTGCTCGGCGTCAGCGATCCCGACGCCGAGCGCCACCGCAGCCAGAGCATGATCCTGGTGCCGAAGGACACGCCCGGCGTGACGGTGCGGCGCTCGATGACGGTGCTCGGCTACGACGACGGGCCGCACGGCGGCCACGGCGACATCGTCTTCGAGGACGTCCGCGTCCCCGCCGAGAACATGCTCGGGGAGGAGGGCGACGGCTTCCGGCTCGCGCAGGAGCGCCTCGGCCCGGGACGCATCCATCACGCCATGCGCGCGATCGGGATGGCCGAGCGCGCGCTCGAGCTGATGATCGAGCGCACCACGTCCGGACGCTCGACGTTCGGCCGTCCGCTCGTCGAGCACGGCATCGTGGAGCACTGGATCGCCGAGTCGCGGATCCGCATCGAGCAGACCAGGCTGCTGGTGCTGAAGACCGCATGGCTCATGGACACGGTGGGCAACAAGGGCGCGCGGGTCGAGGTGTCGGCGATCAAGGTCGCCGCCGCCGACCTCGCGACGTACGTCGTGGATCGGGCGATCCAGGCGCACGGGGGCGGCGGGATCTCGCAGGAGTTCCCGCTCGCCGAGCAGTACGCCATCGCACGGGCGCTGCACTTCGTCGACGGGCCCGACGAGGTGCACCGCATGGCGATCGCGCGGAGGGAGGTCCGCAGCGCGCGCGAGCGCCTTGCCGCGGCTCAGCGGTAAGAACCGCGGCCGTCGCGACGCAAACGAGCACCGTCCCGCAACAAGGAGGTCTCTCATGCGCGCCGATGAGCTGCAGACGCTCGCGAACGTCCTGGACGATGCAGCCGTGCCCCGGCCCACCCGGCGGCGGCTGCTGCAAGGCGCCGCGCTCGGCGTGGCGTCCAGCGCGATCGCCGCGCCCGCCGCGCTCGCGCATGGCGGCGGCGGCGAGTCGCCGAAGACCATCCTCTCCCTGCTCGCGACGGCGGAGAGCTTCGGCGTGACGTTCCTGACGGAGGCGGTGCGGCGCGCGCCCGGCACCCCGTCCGCGGGCCTCGTGGACACGCTGCGGGCAGCCAACACGGCCGAGTACGACCACGTGCTCGTCCTCGAGGAACTGGGCGGCGTGCGCTTCACCACGCGCTTCTGGATCCCCGAGGCGCTGTTCGGCGGCGGCGGCGTCGCCCTGTTCGAGTCGATCGAGACGGCCGACACGATCGAGCTGCAGGGCTACCTCACCGGCGTGACCGCGTTCGCGGGGCGCTGCCACGAGCGGCCGGCGCGCTGGCTCGCCGAGGGCTGCGCGGTCGAGTCCGAGCACCGCGCCATCGCCCGCTTCGCGCAGACCGCGCTGGGCGGCCGCCAGCAGATCTCCATCGATCGCAGCTTCGCGCCGTGGGAGATCCGTACGGCGGCGGGGATGATCGCCGCGTTGGAGTCGGCGGGGATCGGGTTCGGACGCCGCGGCGCCGCGCCCGGCGCGTTCTTCGACTTCCCGGGCGACCCGGTGGCGAACGGCACGGGCCTCGTGAACAACGGTCGCCGGCCGGACGACGTCGACACCATCGGCTAGCAGGAGTGCCCCCGCGCGGGCGTATGCTCGCGCTGCCGTGACCGGTGTCCTGCGGGAGCCCCTCGTCGATCCCGACTCGCGGGCATGGCTGGACGCCCTACGGGGCGCTCCGGCCGTCCGCGAGCGGGCGGTCGCTCGACTTCACGCGCTGCTGCTGCGCGCCGCGCGCTTCGAGCTCACGCGCCGGGACCTGCCGCCGGCGGAGCTCGACGACCTCGCCACGCAAGCCGCCGACGACGCGCTCGTCGCCGTCCTCGCCAAGCTCGACACGTTCCGTGGACGCAGCCGCTTCACCACATGGGCGTACAAGTTCGCGATCCTCGAAGCCGCCGTCCTGTCCCGTCGCCGGGCGTGGCGCGATCGGGAGGTGCGCCTCGATGACCGCGAGTGGTCTGCGCTTCAGCCGACCGCGCAGGAGGTACTGGAGGATGCCGAGGTGCTCGCCATCGTGCGCGACACCCTGCGCGATCGCATGACCGCGCATCAGCGGCGCGTCTTCACCGCGCTCGCGCTCGACGGCGTGCCGATCGACGTGCTCGCCGAGCGGATGGCCTGCACCCGCGGCGCGCTGTACAAGACGCTGCACGACGCGCGGCGCAAGCTGCGCGCGGCCGTCGAGGAGGCGACATGACTCCCGAGCGCGAGACGCTGCGGGGGCTCCTCGGGCCGGCGGAGCCGGAGATCGGGTGCGAGGAGTGCTTCGAGCTCGTCGACGAGTACGTCGAGGCCGAGCTGGCCGGCCGCGACGCCGATGGGCGCGTCCCGGGCATGCGCGCGCATCTGGAGGGATGCCCCGCCTGCAGGGAGGAGTACGAGAGCCTGCGCGCGCTGACCGACCCGCCGGACTGACCGCGCCGGATGCTCGACCTCCGCCGACTGCGCCTGCTGCGCGAGCTGCACGAGCGCGGGACGATCGCCGCCGTCGCGGACGCGCTCGGCTACACGCCGTCGGCCGTCTCGCAGGGACTCGCCACGCTCGAGCGCGAGGTCGGGGTCCGCCTGCTCGACCGGGTCGGGCGCGGCGTACGTCTGACCGATCCGGCGCTCGTGCTCGTCGAGCACGCGACCGCGCTCCTCGATCGGGCCGCGATCGCCGAGTCCGAGCTCGCAGCGGCGGCCGGCGCGGTGAGCGGGCGCGGGCGCATCGCCGGCTTTCAGTCCGTCGCGCTGAACCTCGCCATCCCGGCGATGCGGCAGCTCGCCGGCGCCGCGCCGCGGCTGCGCTGCGAGTTCGTCGAGGCCGAGCCGGAGCAGGCGCTGCCGGCGCTGGCGCTGGGCGACGTCGACCTCGTCCTCGGCGACGAGTGGCAGCAGGGCACGTGGCGGCTGCCGGCCGGCCTCGAGCGCCACGAGCTGCTGCGCGATCCCGTCCACCTCGTCCTGCCCAAGGGCCATCCCGCGGCGCGGGCGCACCGGGACGCGGTGCCGCTCGCCGAGCTCGCCGGCACGGCGTGGGCCGCCGGGCCCGCCGGCATGGGCTGGCAGGACATGATCGCTCGCACCTGCCGCGAGCGCGGCGGCTTCGAGCCCGACGTCCGCCACGAGACGAACGACGCGCTCATCGGCGTCGCCATCGTGGCCGCCGGCCTCGCGGTGACGATGCTGCCCGAGCTCGTGCGTCCGGGGCGCGATCCCGGCGTCGCGCTGCGGCGCGTCGCCGGGGACCCGATCCACCGCAGCATCTTCGCCGTCATCCGCTCCGTCGATGCCGCGCGTCCGTCGACGCTGGCGCTCCTTTCGGCCATCAGGGAGGCGGCGCAGGACCTCCCGTGAGGACGAGGAGCTCGGTGACGGCCAGCGCCGGGCCATCGCCGACCTGGAGCTCGAGCCCGTGTGAGCCCGGCTCGTGATCGATCGGCGCACCGCCGTAGGACGGGAGCCGCGGCGGCGCGGGCGCCGTCAGCCGCACGGTCCGCAGCGGCTCGCGCCCGTCCCGGCGCTGCAGCGCCGGCACGATGAAGACCAGCGGCCGCTCGGGCGCCCGCTCGTTGTCGCGGTGGACCCAGATCGGGATCCCCAGGTCCTCGTACAGCCAGAACTCACTCCGGGCCTCCGCCGGGAGCTCGCCGCGGAACCCGAAGCCGAACGGGCTCGCTCCCGTCGTCCGCCAGTCCGCGCGCAAGTCGAGCCGCACGGGGTTCGCGGCTGCCTCCACGCGGTCGGCCACCCAGAGGAGCTCCAGGAACGTCCCGGCGAAGACGAGGCGCCGGTTGCGCGTGCCCTGCCCGGCATGTGCCGTGCCCTCGTCGAGCGACCAGCCTGCCCCGCTGAGGCGCTGCTCCCAGTCGCCCTCCGGCGCCACCATGCAGAAGATGTGGTCGAGCTCGATCAGCGGTTCGCTTCCCGCAGCGCGCGGGCCATGTCGCGCTTGGACTCGCGCTCCTTGATCGCCTCGCGCTTGTCGAACTGGTCCTTGCCTCGGGCGAGCGCGATCTCCGCCTTGGCGCGCCCGTCGCGGAAGTAGATCCGGGTGGGAACCAGCGTGAGCCCGCGCTCGTGGACGCGGCCGATGAGCTTCTCGATCTCCTTGCGGTGGGCGAGCAGCTTGCGATCGCGCTCGGGCTCGTGGTTGTCGCGGGCAGCGGGCGGATAGGGCGGGATGTGGACGTTGTGCAGCCACAGCTCGCCGTCGCGGATCGTGGCGTAGCCGTCCTTGAGCTGGGCGCCGCCCGAGCGCAGCGACTTCACCTCGGTGCCCTGGAGCACGAGGCCGGTCTCGAGCCTGTCGAGGAACTCGAAGCGATAGCTCGCCTGCCGGTTCGTCGCGACGTCTCCCGGCGCCGCCTTGCGCTTGCCGCTCTTCTTGGCCATCGAGATGGAGAGGCTAGCCCTCGTCGTCACCGGCTGGTAACAGGTCCACGCGCCCCCGGGGAGCCTCGACCCGCTCGACGCGGACGGTCACCGGATCGCCGAGCCGGAGCACGGCGCCGCTGCGCGTGCCGTGCAGGATCGTGCCCTCCTCGTTGAGCTCCCACCAGTCGCCGCGCAGCCGCCGCACCGGCAGCAGTCCCTCGTGGCCCGCGCCGAAGCGCACGAACGCGCCGGCCCCGATGACGCCGGTGACCTCGCCCTCGAGCTCCGTGTCGAGGCCGCGCTCGACGAGCTCGCGCTCCAGGAGGAAGCAGCGGGCGACGCGGTCGGCGTCGCGTTCGATCGTCATCGCGTCGCGCTCGCGCGCCGACGTCCATGTCGCCAGGTCGTCGACGCGCCCGCGCTCCGGCGGCTGCTCTCCCCCGCCGACCGACGAGAGCAGCGCGCGGTGGCAGACGAGATCGGGGTAGCGGCGGATCGGCGACGTGAAGTGGCAGTAGTGCGTCAACCCGAGACCGGCGTGACCGAGGTTGCGCGGGGAGTAGTGCGCCTGCTTGAGGGCGCGCAGGACGAGGAACGTCAGGCCGATGCGCCCGCGGCCGTCGTGGCGGCGGACGTGGTCGTCGACCCGGCGCGAGCACTCCGCGATGACCTCGCCCGCCTCCGAGGAGGAGAGGTGGTCAGCGACCGGCGGCGTCGCGATCCCCAGCGACGCGAGCTGCTCCACCAGGCGCCGGGCCGCCTCCGGCTCGGGCGTCTCGTGCACGCGGTACAGCGTCGGGATCGTCCGCTGCGCGAGGTGCCGTGCAACCTGCTCGTTCGCCGCGATCATGAGGTGCTCGATGAGGCGGTGCGACTCCGTCTGCATGCTCGGAGCCATCGAGACGACGTGGCCCGCGCGGTCGAACGCGAACTCGGGCTCCGGGTTCTCGATCTCCAGCGCGCTGCCGCGCGCACGCCGCCGTGCCAGGGCGCGCGCGGCCTCGCGAGCGGCCTGCAGCGGCGTCCCCCACGGCTCGGCGGCGCCCTCCTGACCGGCGAAGATCTGGTCGACGCGCGGGTAGTCCAGGCGCTCGTCCGAGCGGATGATCGAGCGGGCGAAGGAGACGCGGCGCACCGACCCCTCGACGTCGACGTCCATCCGGACGGTGACCGCGAGCCGATCGGCGTGGGGGCGCAGCGAGCAGGCGTCGTTGGAGAGCGCCTCGGGCAGCATCGGCTCCACCCGCCCAGGGACGTACACGCTCGTGCTGCGGCGCGCGGCTTCGCGGTCGACGGCGCCCCCGGGACCCGCGAACGCGCTCACGTCCGCGATGTGCACCCAGATGCGAACCGTGCCGTCGTCGCGGCGCTGCGCGCTGATCGCATCGTCGAAGTCCTTCGCCGTGACCGGATCGATCGTGAACGTGGCGAGGTCGCGCAGGTCGCTGCGGCCGTCCGGCGAGGCCCGCGCCATCGCGTCACGCGCGCGCTGCGCCTCGAGCTCCACCGAGCGGT
>Ga0081539_10006894_pt1 | contig 10598 bp, 9 predicted proteins | sample TabmetS4T2R2_FD_71023 | JGI IMG/M metagenome (GOLD analysis project Ga0081539, IMG submission 71023) | Tabebuia heterophylla rhizosphere microbial communities from the University of Puerto Rico - S4T2R2 | ecosystem: Host-associated > Plants > Roots > Rhizosphere ... | reverse complement strand
CATTCGTCATGCACCCATTGGCGCACCTTCTCGCGGATCGCCCTGGCTTCGGCCGGAATTTCGAAATCGATCGGCATGGCGTTTCCTCTGGCTTCTTGCTGGTGGGTCCTGGCGAATGGCATAAACCCGCGACGTGGGTGCGGCAACGGTAAACAAAGTTTGAAGCAACGAACAAAGTTTGAAGCGTCGCCCGCAAGGAGAACGCGCATGCCCGATCTCGCCGACCTCTTCCCCGGCTTTGGCGCCGAATGGATCAACACCTCCGCCGGCCGCATCTTCGCCCGCACCGGCGGCAAGGGGCCGCCGCTGCTTCTGCTGCACGGCTTTTCCGAGACGCATGTGATGTGGCACCGCGTGGCGCCGCGGCTCGCCGAGAAATTCTCGCTGATCATCGCCGATTTGCCGGGCTATGGCTGGTCGGACATGCCTGACAGCGACGAGAACCACACACCCTACACCAAGCGGGCGATGGCGAAGACGATGATCGAGGCGATGGAACAGCTCGGCCATGTGCATTTCGCGCTCGCCGGCCACGACCGCGGCGGCCGCGTGTCGTACCGGCTGGCGCTCGATCACCCCGGCCGGCTGTCGAAGCTCGCCGTGCTCGATATCCTGCCGACCTATGACTACTGGGAGCGCCTGAACCGGCCGTATGGGCTGAAGATCTGGCACTGGACCTTCCTGGCGCAGCCGCATCCGCTGCCGGAAACGCTGATCGCGGGCAATCCGGATTTTTTGCTGAAGTTCAAGATGGCGAGCCAGACCAAATCGAAGACGCTGGACGAAATCGATCCGCGCGCGCTGCAGCATTATCTGGCGCCGTTCCGCGATCCCTCGCGGGTGCATGCGATGTGCGAAGACTACCGCGCCGGCGCCTATGCCGACTACGAGATCGACAGGGCCGACCACTACGCCGGCAGCAAGATCACCATTCCCATGCTGGTGCTGTGGGGCGACGCCGGCATTGCCAGCGCCGCGGCGACGCCGCTCGACACCTGGAAGCAATGGGCGACGAACGTCACGGGCACGCCGGTCGACAGCGGGCATTTTTTGACGGAGGAGAATCCGGAGGCGACGGGGAAGTTGTTGAGCGAGTTTTTTCTGGCAAAGTAGTCTCCTTCGTCATTGCGAGGAGCAAAGCGACGAAGCAATCCACCCCCGCTTTGCGACGGCATGGATTGCTTCGCTTCGCTCGCAATGACGGTGGGCCTGCTATCGCCTCACCCTGAAGAACTCCTTCAGCAGCGTCGCGGCTTCGGTTTCCCCCACCGCCGAATAGACCTCCGGCGCATGGTGACAGGTAGGCGAAGCAAAGAACCGCACGCCGGAATCGACCGCGCCTCCTTTGGGATCGGCCGCGCCATAGTAGAGCCGGCGGATGCGTGCAAACGAGATCGCGGCGGCACACATGGTGCAGGGCTCCAGCGTGACGTAGAGGTCGCAATCGACCAGGCGTTCGGTGCCGATCGCTTCCGCGGCCTCCCGGATCGCCAGGATCTCGGCGTGCGCCGTCGGGTCGCGGTCGGTCAGGGTGCGGTTGCTGGCCGTGGCGATGACCTGGTAATCGCGCACGATCACGCAGCCGATCGGAACTTCGCCCGATTTTCCGGCGTTTTCGGCCGTTTTCAGCGCCAAATCCATGAAAGAAGGTGCGTTCATGCCTCGTATCGCCAGCGGAAACCTGTTACTAGACGGCCCTTCAGCAAAAGTGGATTCCGGTTTTGCGTAAGGAAGCGCCTCATGCCGAGCGCGCCCACCGCCATTTGACCCATCGAAGTGAGACCTTTCATGCCCCGTGACCGCGACAAAAACAACGATTCCCCGCGCGGCCGGCGTGATCGCCCCGCGGGCGGCAAGGGCCGCTCCGGCGGCTTTGGTGGGGACAAGAAATTCGGCAAACGCAACTTCGACAAGGGCGACGGCGGCAAGCGCCGCTTTGGCGGCGACCGCGAGGGCCGCCCGGCACGCCACGGTGATGATGATCGGCCGCGCCGCGACTATGGCGACCGGCCGCGTGCGGCGCGCTTCGACCGGGATGATCGCGGGGGCGGTGAGAAGCGGGATTTCAAGCCGCGAGGGGATCGTCCAAAATTCGAGCGCGGCGACCGCGCGCCGCGCGGTGAACGCGCGGAAGGGCGCTTCTCCGATCGCAAGTTCAGCGACCGGCCCCGGTTTGATCGGGATGACCGGGGGCGCGGCGAGGGGCGAGACTTCAAGCCGCGTGGTGACCGGCCGAAGTTCGATCGCGGCGATCGTCCGAAATTCGAGCGCGACGATCGCGCACCGCGTGGCGAGCGCCGAGACGGCAGGCCCGAGCGGCAATTCTCCGACCGCAAGTTCGCTGATCGGCCGCGCAAGGAATTTGGCAGCAGTGATCGCAATCGAGATTTTGGAGACCGCGACCGCGGCGAGATGAAGCCGTGGCGAAAGCGGGAAGATGGACCGCGCGTGGATCGCGGGGATCGTCCGCGCTTCTCGCGCGACCGGGGAGATCGGCCGAAATTCGATCGACAGCGCCGCGATCGCGAAGATCGCGATTTCGACCGGCCGCGCCGCGAGCGGCATCGCAAAAGCGACGCCGGGCGACCCGAAGGGCGGATGGATTGGCAGGAGCATCCGCGCAGCGAGCGGCGTTCGTCCGATCGTTTCTCCGACCGTCCGCGCCGCGACAACGAGGATGACAGCAAAATTTTTGCCAAGCGTCCGGCGTTCGGCGGTCGCGGCGCGTATCGCGAGCGCAAGGGTGATTTCGACCGCCGCGCCCCGCGGGAGGAGCCGAAGCCGAAAAAATCCGGCGAGCGCATCGCGAAGGTTCTGGCCCGCGCCGGGCTTGCCTCGCGCCGCGATGCCGAAGAGATGGTGACACAGGGCCGCGTCACCGTGAATGGCCGCCTGATCAATTCACCGGCGCTCGACGTCACCTCCAATGACGTCGTCGCCGTCGACGGCAAGAACCTGCCGCCGCGCGAGCGCACGCGGCTGTTCATGTATCACAAGCCGCGCGGGCTGATGACGACACACGACGATCCGGAAGGCAGGCCGACGGTGTTCGACAATCTGCCCGAGGGGCTGCCACGGCTGATCTCGATCGGCCGGCTCGACTTCAACACCGAGGGCCTGCTGCTGCTCACCAATGACGGCGGGCTCGCGCGCACGCTGGAATTGCCCGACACCGGCTGGCTGCGGCGCTACCGCGTGCGCGCCCATGGCGAGGTGACGCAGGCGCAGCTCGATGAGCTGAAGAAGGGCGTCGAGGTCGACGGCGTCAAATACGGGCCGATCGAGGCGACGCTGGAGCGCGACCAGGGCGCCAATGTCTGGGTCGTGTTCGCGATCCGCGAGGGCAAGAACCGCGAGGTGCGCAACGTGATGGCGCATCTTGGGCTGGAGGTGAACCGGCTGATCCGCGTGTCCTACGGGCCGTTCCAGCTTGGCGAGCTCGCCGAAGGCCAGGTCGAGGAAGTCAAGACGCGGGTGTTGCGCGAGCAGCTCGGCGAGCGCGTCGCAAAACTGGCGGGCGCGGATTTTGCGCGGCCCGAGCCGAACGAGGCCGGCGATGAGGACGAGGCGCCGCGCGGCAAGAAGCCGTTCAAGCCTAAGGGCAAGAGCGCGCTGATCGCCGACCGCAAGGGCCGCCGCGTGCTTGTGCAGCGCACCGGCAGCGAGGAGGCGCGCGCCCGCAACGAGGAAGAGAACGCCGGTTACGGCCCGCCGCGCCGCGTCAAGCGCGGCTATCACGGCAAGCGAGATCGTACACCGCGGGATGAGTAGCGCATGCGGGTGGTCGGCGGACGATTGAGGGGCCGCAATCTGGCGTCACCCTCCTCGCGCGAGATTCGTCCCACCGCGGACCGCCTGCGCGAGTCCGTGTTCAACATCCTCACGCACGCCTATGACAACCCGATTGAGGGCGCGCGCGTGCTCGATCTCTTCGCCGGCACCGGCGCGCTCGGCATCGAGGCGATCTCGCGCGGCGCAAAGTTCGCGCTGTTCGTCGACAATGGGGCCGAGGCGCGGGCGCTGTTGCGCAACAATGTCGAGTCGCTCGGCCTCGGCGGCGTGACAAAGGTCTATCGCCGCGACGCCACCAATCCCGGGCCCGCGCATCCCGTCGAGCCGTTCTCGCTGGTGTTCCTCGATCCGCCCTATGGCAAGGGACTGGCGGAGCAGGCGCTCGCCGCACTGCGCGACGGCGGCTGGCTGACGCCGGGCGCGCTGCTCGTGGTGGAGGATGCGAAGGCGGCGGCGTTCGCTGCGCCCGAGGGATTCGAGGAACTGGAACGGCGGGCGTACGACGATACGGAGTTCGTGTTTCTGCGGGCTGCGGGACGTTGACCGCGTTCCTACAGCCATGGCTGTCATCGCCCGGCTTGACCGGGCGATCCAGCACGCCGCGGCCTCTCGATTAAATTTCTGACGTCTCTGGAATACTGGATCACCCGCATTTCGCGGGTGATGACACCTGAGTATGTGGATATGCTTCGCCTCATCGCCTGCCGAACAGCTTCTCGATATCCGCGAGCTTCAGCTCGACATAGGTCGGCCGGCCGTGGTTGCACTGGCCGGAGTTCGGCGTGTCTTCCATCTCGCGCAAGAGCGCGTTCATCTCTTCGGGCTTGAGGCGGCGGCCGGCGCGGACCGATCCGTGGCAGGCCATGGTGGCGGCGACGTGCATCAGGCGGCGCTCGAGCGGCAGCGCCTCGTCCCATTCGGCCATGTGCTCGGCGAGATCGCGCAAGAGACCCGCAGCATTGGTCTTGCCGAGCAGCGACGGCGTCTCGCGCACGGCGACCGCGCCGGGGCCGAAGGATTCGATGGCGAGGCCAAAGGAGGCCAGTTCCTCGGCGCGATCGAGCAGTTTTTCGATGGTCGCCTCGTCGAGCTCGACGATTTCCGGGATCAGGAGGATCTGCCGCTGCACGCCGTTCTTCGAAAGCAACGCCTTCAGCTTCTCGTAGACGATGCGCTCATGCGCGGCGTGCTGGTCGACCACGATCAAGCCGTCGCGGGTTTGCGCGACGATGTAGGTCTCATGGATTTGCGTGCGCGCCGCACCGAGCGGGCGGTCCAGCAGATCGGCTGACGGCGTTTCCTCGAAGCGCACATCGGCGGTCGGCGCACCGACATCGAAGGCGGATTGCTCGCGCTCGGCCAAGGCCGGCGCGGCCGAACCCTCAAGACTCGGCGGTGGTGCGACGGGATAAGACGGCGAACGGCGCCAGTCCCAATTGCCGGGCCGCGGTGCGAAGGCGGGCCGGAAAGCGGAGATCGCCGCGCCGTCCGAGTTGGCCGCGGTACGCTTGCCTTCACGCGCAAGGCCTTCCTTCAGCGCATGCACGATCAAGGCGCGGACGAGACCGGCGTTGCGGAAGCGCACCTCGGTCTTGGCCGGATGCACATTGGCGTCGACCTCTTGCGCATCGAGCGTGACGAACAGCGCCACCACCGGATGGCGGTCGCGCGGCAGGTAGTCGGAATAGGCGGCACGCACCGCGCCAAGGATCAGCTTGTCGCGCACCGGGCGGCCGTTGACGAAGAGATATTGCCCGAGCGCATTGGCGCGCGTCAGCGAAGGTGCAGCGGCAAAGCCCTCCACCAGAACGCCGTCGCGTTCGGCGCGCACATCGATGGCGCTGGCGCGGAAATCGCTGCCCAGGATATCGCCCAGCCGTGTGAGCCGCCCGGGCGCGCCGGGCAGCGCCGCGGCCCAGGTCACCGGCGCGCGCTCCTCGCCGGCGAGCGTAAACGCGATGTCCGGCCGCGCCATCGCCAGCCGACGCACCACCTCGCGGATCGCTTCGGCCTCGGTGCGGTCGGTCTTCAAAAATTTCAGCCGCGCCGGCGTCGCATAGAAGAGATCGCTGACCTCGACGCGGGTGCCGTGACCGAGCGCCGCCGGCATGATCTTGCTCTTCACGCCGCCCTCGACCGCGAGCGACCAGGCATGCGGCTCGGTAGCATGGCGCGTGGTGATGCCGAGCTTTGCCACCGCACCGATCGAGGGCAGCGCCTCGCCGCGGAAGCCGAGGGTGCGGATGCGCAGCAGGTCCTCGTCATCGAGCTTGGAGGTGGCGTGGCGTTCCACCGCCAGCGCGAGATCGCCATGCGTCATGCCGCCGCCGTCATCGGTGATGCCGATGCGCCGCCGGCCGCCGCCATCGGTGAAGATGTCGATGCGGCTGGCACCGGCATCAATGGCGTTCTCCACCAACTCCTTCACCACGCTCGCAGGCCGCTCCACCACCTCGCCGGCAGCGATGCGGTTGACGACCTGCTCAGGGAGTTGACGGACGGGCATGGGCGATTCCGGAAGACCGGCCCGGATTGTACCCGGGGAGGGGGACCTACGCGAATGCTGGCCCGAAAAAAGTTGGTGAGAGCGCGAACCCAATTCCGGCCCAGCGCCTCTATCGGACGAGAGCACCCAGTTCTCGCGCTGAATCAAAGGAGTTGCCATGTTCTGGGGCGTTTCGTGGCTGCCCGATCTGCTGGACCCCGGACTGTTCGAAACTGCACGCCAGCAATGGCGCCGCCGCTAGAACAGGTGTCAAAGGGTAATTTCGCGGAATTTTCGTGAACGGCACTGCTCGTCGAACCGTGCCGCCGCAAATTGGGAAAGCGCGTGGCCAAGGCTTCGCGAAATGACCTTGAAATCCCTTCACGATGACCACACCGCCCGGTTTGCATCGCGCCCGCGCCGTTCGCAACGCGAGCCGGTTCGGCGAAGAAGCGGTCAGGCAAAGGCGAACGGCGCAGCCAATCGCCTGGCCATTCATCGCCGATCAAACCTGGGAGAAGTGAATGAAGTTGGTCAAAACCTCGGCGATCGCGCTTGCCGTGTCCGCCATGCTTGCCGGCCCGGTGCTGGCGCAAAGCACCTCATCCGATCCGCAACTGCGCGGCGGCGTGCAGGGCAAGAGCCAGATGCGGGGCGGCGTTTCCGGCAGCGGCGACGAGGAATTCAATGCGCAAGCGGGCGCGGTCGGCGAGCGAGCCGGCACCAGCACGAAGGCGAAGGGGACGGTGGGTGCCTCCGGCCGCGCCACGACCAAAGGTGCAACCGACGGCGCGGTGGGCGATCCCGCTACCGGAAGCAGGCAGCGCTAGCGGAGCAGCGTGTCGTTCCTTCAAGACAACCAGCCTCGGCCGCGGTGCGGCCGGGGTTTTTTCAGCCCGTGCGGCGGATGCACAAACGCTAGTCGTCGAAACGGGGCCCGCTGCGGCCGGCCTTGATGTCGCTGCGGCGCTTCTTGCCTTCGAGGCGGCGCTGCTTGGAGCCGAGCGTCGGCCGGGTCGGCCGGCGCGGCGTCGGGCGCACCAGCGCCTCCTTGAGCAGCTCCAGCAGGCGGTCGATTGCATCGGCGCGGTTGCGCTCTTGGGTGCGGTAGCGCTGGGCGTGGATCACGATCACGCCTTCCTTGGTCATGCGCTGACCGGCCAGCCGGATCAACCGCGCGCGGGCATCGTCAGGGAGCGCGGCCTTGCTGGTGTCGAAGCGCAATTGCGCGGCGGTCGCGAGCTTGTTGACATTCTGTCCGCCCGGGCCGGAGGCGCGGACGAAGACGATGTCGATGTCATTCTCGTCGATCGAAAGCGCGTGCGAGACCCGCAGCATGGCGTCACCGGTCGTCAGGGATGACGGACATGTAGCACATCCGCCGGGAGCCGCGCGAAATGCGCACTCCACTGTGGGCGGGTTTGTGGAAAAACGAGCTAGTTCGCCTTGGCGGGGACCGAAGCCGGCTGCGCCGCGGCCTGTGGGCTGCGGCCGACGACCACGGTCAGCAGGCCCTGGCCCCACAGCCGCTTCGAGACGCGCTTGGCGTCCTCCAGCGTCACCGCATCGACGAGGCCGTTGCGCTTCTCGATATAGTCGATCGGCAGCTTGTCGAGCTGGTACTGCAGCAGCGCCTGCGCGAGCTTGGAGGAAGTATCGAGCGACAGCATCTGCGAGCCCTTCAGGAACGACTTGGCGTCGTCCAGCTCCTTCTGGGTCGGGCCTTCCTCGGCGATGCGGCGGATTTCCTGCTCGACGGCGTCGATGGTCTCGCCGGCACGGTCGGCGCGGGTGCCGGTATTGCCGATGAACAATGCGGAATGCTCCATCCACATCAGCGATTCATAGACGGAGTAGGCAAGCCCGCGCTTCTCGCGCACCTCGCGATAGAGCCGCGACGACAGCCCGCCGCCGCCGAGAATGTGATTGACGACGTAGGCCGCCATGAAATCGGGATCGTGGCGCAGGACGCCGGGACCGCCAAAGGTGACGACGGTCTGCGGCACGTCCAGCGGGATGAAGGCGCGCTGCGGCGGCTTTGCCGCGGCGATGCCGGCAACGGCTGCGAGATTGGGCTTGGCCTGGAGGCCGCCAAAGGTCTTGTCGAGCAGCCTACCCAGCGTGTCCGGGTCGACATCGCCGACCACGGCGATGCGCAGCGTATCTTTCGCGATCACGCGCGCGACATAGTCGCGCAGATCAGCGACGTTGATCGTGGGCACGGTCTCCAGCGTTCCATTGGCGGGACGGCCGTAGGGATGATCGCCATAGGCGACTTCGAGGAGTTTCCGACCCGCCAGCGAGGTCGGGTTGGTGGAGTCGCGGCGCAGGCTGGACAGCACCTGGTTGCGGATACGCTCGATATCGCTGCTCTCGAAGCGTGGCGCCGACAGCGCGGAAGCCAATAGCTCGAAGGCCTCGTCCTTGTTCTCCTTGAGCATGCGCAAGGAACCGCGGAAGGTGTCGCGCGAGGAGGTGAAGGAGAGCTCGATGGCGCGGCGGTCGAGCCGTTCGTGGAAGGTTTTTGAATCGAGATCGCCCGAACCCTCGTCGAGCAGGCTCGCGACCATGTTGCCGACGCCGGGCTTTGCAGCAGGATCCTGCGAGGCGCCGCCACTGAAGGCATACTCCATCGCGATCAGCGGCACGGTGGCGTCCTGCACGAACCAGGCCTCGATGCCGCCCGGTGACACCAGCCGCTGGATTTTCGCGGCGGCCAGCGAGGGCGAGGAAGAAAGCGAGGTCAGTGCGAGTGCGGCGCCGCCGATCAGTGCGGCTCTGCGGGTGATCAAAAAGCTCACGAGCGTTTCTCCTCGCGCCTGGGCGCAGAATCCTTGATGAGATAGCCGGTCACCGAGCGCTTCTTGTCCAGCCATTTCTGCGCGGCGTCGCGCACCTGCTCGGCGGTGACGGCGCGGATGCGATCCGGCCAGCTCCTGATATCCTCGATGCTCAGCCCCGAGGTCAGGGCGCCGCCATACCAGCGCGCCATGGTCGCCTGGTTGTCCTGGGCGTAGACGGCCTCCGCAATGAGCTGCGTCTTGACCCGCTCGAGGTCCTCGGCACGCGGCGGGTTCTGCGACATGTCGGCAATGACCGCGTCGATCGCCTGCTCGATCTGGGAAAATTCAACGCCGGGCTTGGGCGACACCGAAATCTGGAACTGGGTCGGGTCGAGCGCGGTGCCCTGATAGCCGGCGCCGGCGCTGATCGCGAGCTGCTTGTGGATCACCAGCGAACGGTAGAGATAGGAGTTGGCGCCGCTTCCCATCAGTTGGGCGAGCACATCGAGCGCGGCGCTTTCGCCGGCGGCCGCGGTCGTCGACGACGGCACGAGATAGTAGCGGCGAAGATTGGTCTGCTCGACGCGCGGATCGGACAGCGTCACCGTGCGCGGCGCGGCCGGCACCGGCTCCTGCGGGCGGATGCGGCGCGCGGGGATCGAGGGCTGCGCCGGAACGGGGCCATAGAATTTTTCCACCAGCGGACGGACTTCACCCACCTCGACGTCGCCGGCAATGATCAGGATCGCGTTGTTCGGCGCATAGAAGCGCTTGTAGAAGGCAAGCGCATCCTCGCGGTCGAGCTTCTCGATCTCCTGGCGCCAGCCGATCACCGGCCGGCCGTAGGGATGATTGAGATAGAGCGCGGCCATGATCTGTTCGGTCAACCGTGCATCGGGATTGTTGGCAACCCGCATGTTGAATTCTTCCAGCACGACGTCGCGCTCGGGCAGCACATTCTCGTCCTTGAGGATGAGGCCGGTCATGCGGTCGGCTTCGAACTCGATCATGCGCGCGAGCTGGTCGCGCGGCACGCGCTGGTAATAGCCGGTGTAGTCGGTCGAGGTGAAAGCGTTTTCCTGGCCGCCGACCTGGAGCACGGTCTTGGAGAACTCGCCGGCCGGATGCTTTTCGGTGCCCTTGAACATCAGGTGCTCGAGGAAATGCGCGAGCCCCGATTTGCCCGGTGTCTCGTCGGCGGAGCCGACCTTGTACCAGATCATCTGCGTGACGACCGGCGTGCGGTGATCGGGGATCACCACAACCTGCAGGCCGTTTTGCAGCGTGAAGCTCGCGGGCGGTTGCGGCTTGCCGGTGCTCTGGGCGATGGCGCTGCCGGCAAAGGCAGGCAGCAGGGCAGCGAGAAGGGAAACAGCGAAGCGTTTTGAAGGCATCATGACCTGTCGGGACAGTCCGGACAAAATCGTCCGGAATTAGCCGCGGTATACACCGCGCGGGCGCCGGCCAGCGTCACGAAGGCGAGAGAACAAGCTTAACTATTCGCCATATTTGCCGGCGGCCGGATTGTATTCCTTGTT
>Ga0081539_10006893_pt1 | contig 10598 bp, 11 predicted proteins | sample TabmetS4T2R2_FD_71023 | JGI IMG/M metagenome (GOLD analysis project Ga0081539, IMG submission 71023) | Tabebuia heterophylla rhizosphere microbial communities from the University of Puerto Rico - S4T2R2 | ecosystem: Host-associated > Plants > Roots > Rhizosphere ... | reverse complement strand
GCATGTGGTTATTCCGTGACCTGACATTTGGCGACACTGCCAGTTATTTCTCGATGGCGACAGGCTGGTATAACTTTTTTGGAGCACCGGTCAATTGGTCTCCGCTTTACACCGGTTTTTATGGCGCTCTACTGAATTTTTCCCCTGATGCTTACTTTGTGACAATTCTGCACCGCCTCATTATTGTATTTGTCAGTTCAATCCTGATGTTAGCATTGCTGCGCCGCCTACTGCCCCATAGCATTGCCTGGTTGATTGCGGCGTGGTGGGCGATTCTGCCCGTCACGTTTGATACGTTGTATGAAGTTCATCTATTCTCCGTAATTCCGACATTCGCTGCTTACCTGATCGCGTTGTACAAACCCACTATCTGGACGCGAGGTGCTGCATTAGGCGTATTTCTGCTCTCGGCATTTTTGTCACGCAATGAAATCTTTATCGCTGTCGGGCTGTGGACGCTAAGCTGCTTGATTTGGGAAATTTACCAGGCGCGAAAAGTCGGTGCAAAATCCTTGCTCATCTATCTTCGCGCATATGGTATACCGGTCGTTTTGGCGATGATCGTAGTCGTATTTTTCTATATACGCTCGACGATCAAATATCCAGAGCTTGCAGCATCACTCAACGAAAAACATACGTTGAACGTTTGTCAAATCTACGCCTATAACTATCAACAGCGTTACAGCGATTGGACGAAAAATCCCTGGACGGAGTGCCAGGATTTGATGATGCGAGATTTTGGCGTGCCGCAGCCGTCGATGATAGAAGCGATTCGGCTGAATCCTCGTGCCATGTTGGACTACTTTTTGTGGAATGTACGCTTGATACCCGATGGCATTCAGGTGCTGCTTTTCAATGCCAGTTCAGGCTATGGACAGCCTGATTATATTCCTAGAACAACGGGTTCTGTTTATTCACTGGTGTTGAGCATTATTTCGATAATCATCGTTGTTTCAGGTCTTATATTGCTGCGCCGCCAACCCCAGTGGCAGCTATGGATTAAAGAACGTGCCTGGGGTTGGCTGGCGCTGACCTGTACATTGGTCGTGATGGGCGTTGTTATATTGATGCAACGTCCGCGTCCCTCGTACTTGTACAACCTAGCTCTTTTCCTGATGGCTGTGATCGGAATGGGCGCTGCGCTCATTGTTGATCGTGCCGTCGGACTCAAGCGTTTTGCGGTTACAGTGCCAGTTGTGGCGATAGCGTTGATCGTGTTGGTGCCATCATATTTCGCACCCGCCTATCCGAACCCCAGTCGGCAGTTAATGGGACATTATGAGCGGCTTGCTCCGTATAATGCGATACTTGCCGAGCCAGGTACCCGCATTGTCGGAACGAGTTGGCTCGGTAACGTGTGTTTATATAACGGCATCCGCGCCTGCGAATCAGTGGACTATGATACATTCATAGGGCAGAAGCCGGAAGACGCCTCGATAGCAGACCACTTAGACGAGGAAAGTATTAACTTCTTCTATGCTGATGAAGGCATTCTCGCCGACCCCGCTGTTCAGGATTTTCTCGCTAACAGCGCCAGTGAAGGCTGGGATACGCTCGTGTCAGTTGATGCAGGGGATTCTCACTGGCGTCTGCTCAGGCGGCGTACCGAACCCACTTAGAAGCAGTTTCGGTGGTCAAGAAATCGTCAAAGGGGGCGATGCATCTATACACATCGCCCTTTTGCTTTAATATGCGCTCATGAACTGGGCAATCACGCCGAAGAATAACTCGAAGATGCTGACGGGTTCAGCGGCTGCTGCGCTTGAGGTATCCACTTCTGTTTGTGCCGCAGCGATTGCGTTCTCCAGTGCCGCTTGTCCTTCGCGGCTGGCACGGAACCATTGCCCATCGTATTCCGATGAGCCATTCACGAGACCGATGTAGTGAATATAGCCCGCAGCATTGCCATCTATGTTAGGGTAGAAGCGCACCTGGTCGAACGGCGTATAATGCACGGGGTTTTGGGCGTTTTCGTAGAATCGTATGATCAGATAGCCGTCCCCGCTAATGTTTTCCGGGGCGTCGTCGCTGCGCGTCTCGTAGTCTTCCAGGTACATCGTGCCCAGCGTGGTCAGCGTGGCTTCATCGCCGGTGATTTCGATTTCTTCGGCTAAATCGCCGCCGCTGATCGTGACCTTTGCTGGCGGACCTTTCGCCAGCGCCATTTGCGCCAACATTAATATGCCAATCAGCAAACTCGCCAGCAGCATCGCACTTTTTGCCTTCATCATTTACTCCTCTCATCGGTCTTCACGGGTTTTCACCTTCTAATACCCCGCTGGAGGATGAAGCGTTCCCAACCGGGATTGATTCGGCGATGCTCCGTGTCTCGTCCAGCGAGCGATTAGTTTCGAGGCGGTAGGTCATCTGGTCGGGCGTTTCCCAGATGAGGGTATGCATCATCACCTGCCGCGATTTCTCGTCATCGTCGCCGCTGCCCGTGCGGAGCAAATACCAATGCGGCTCGGCAATCCAGACTGCCCATTCGCCGTTGACTTCAGTTTCCTCAACCTCAGCATCAGTCATTTTGATGGAGTAAGTGCCGAGCGGCAGCAGGTGCAGGCTCACATCAACCGCGCCGTGCTCATCCAGCCACACCAGCACGACAATCGGGCGCGCTGCCTGAATCAGATAAACCCGGTCTGGTGCGCCGAGTGTGGTTGGTAGAGGGATGGGATAGCCTGCGTGCGCCTGTGCGTCTTCCAGCGTGGTTGCGCCAGGGAAGCGCAGCACTGAAGGCGGAAGTTGGCTGCCGGGCGCGAAGCGCGCAGGTGGTGTCGCCGTCGTGATCACGATTTCAACCGCGCCGATCCGCAGCCATGCCGCCACCTGCGCGCGAATTTCCGGCACGGTGAGCAACCCTGCCAGCACGATTATCAGCGCCGCCAGTGCTCCAGCCGCTCGTCGCAGATCGAGGGAGTGCCGCTGAAAGCGCCGCTGCTGCCTGCTGAGGCGCTTGGCAACTAGGTCAGGCGTGGGCGGGTACGGGAAATGTTTTACCGTGTGCTCCACGAGCATTTCTAAACCCTCGTTCAAATCTTCGTTCATAACGTGCGTCCTTCGTACAGCAGCGGAAAATCGCGCTCGATCACGTCGCGCAGGCGACTGAGCGCCCGGCTTAAGCGAGACTTGACTGTGCCTTCCTCGACGTTCATGGCTTGCGCCGCTTCGCTGACCGAAAGCTGGAGAAAATAGCGCAGGTAAATCACTTCCTGGTCGGCGGCGCTCAAACGCCTGACCGCCTGCCAGAGCGCCTGCGCTTCCAAGCCGCTGTCCATGTCCATGTGCGTGGCTTCGGGCACGATCAGGCGGCGCAGCACAGCCGCGTAGCGTTTGAAGGCGCGGTAGCGGTTGCGCGCGGTGTTCGCGGTGATCGCCAGCAGCCAAGGGCGGAAAGGGCGCGAGTCGTCGAAACGATCCAGCGTGCGAAATGCGCGCATGAAGACATCCTGCGCTATATCTTCGGCGTCTTCCGCGCTGCCGAGAAACAGGTAAGCTAGGCGGAACACCGCTTCCTGGTGCTGTCGCACAAGCTCTTCATATGCCGCCGCGTCGCCTGCACGGGCGCGACGGATCAGGTCGGCTTCCAACATGCCAGCCTTTGGGTCTGATGCGTTTGTGGATTAATCCAACAAACATACATACACCTGCCAGCGCCAAGCGGTTCCCTCTTCGCCAATCCTGATTGCTATCCTTCACTTTTAACTTTCAACCTTTAACTTTTAACGCTGTCAAAAATGGGATATTCGTCCGACCCTCTGCCGTTTCGCACCGATTCTCGTGTTAAAGTGAAACTAACGTGAACCTGCCGCACGCCAGCGGGTCGCGGCGCGCGCGATGTGAATCGGCTACAATGGTGCGGAACGAGGAGAGATTTCATGCGAATTTATTCCGTGCGTATCTACTACGCATTGCTTCTGCTCCTGGGAGTGTTCGCGGCGCTGCTGGTCGGGATGCCCACTGTGCCCAGCGCCGCTCAAACGGCGGCAACTGCCACGATTAAGCTGCCGCCCACTTTTACGCCCCCGCCATCGGCAATTCCGCTGATCACGCCCGCCACTGGCTGCGCCGCGCCGCTTCCCCTGATTATTGGCGGGGATGTGCTGCTGCGCGGCGGCGTGAACGTCCGCAGCGAGGCATCGCTGTCGGCGGGGCTGGTCAACTATTATCCAACTCAGGTGCGTCTGCACCTCGGCGATGGTCCCCGCTGCGTCAGCGGCTACAACTGGTGGTACGTCTCCGGCGTCGGGCATCCGGGCTGGGTCGTCGAAGGCACGCCGGGACGCTATTTCCTTCAGCAGTTTATTGACCCGAATACAACCAACTGCGCCGCGCCACTGGAAACGGTTCAGGTGGGTGCTTTGCTCCGCACCGTCACCGGGTCGCGGGTGCGGGAAACGCCGAGCAACGACGGCTTTGTGCTGACGGTGGTGCTCAACGACGTGCAGCTTCCTGTGATCGACGGACCGACCTGCGCCGACGGCTTGAACTGGTGGAAGGTGCGTGCGCCTGCGGGGAACAGCGGCGTTACAGTGGATGGCTGGCTTGCGGAAGGCTTCCCCGGCGAATACTTCATTGAAGGGCTGACCGCCTCCGGGCAGGCAGTCGAGCCTGCAATCAACTGTCTTGCCGCGCTGCGCCTGAGCGCCGGGTCGCGCGCTGCGGTTACGTATACGGATGGCGTTCCACGTCGCCTGCGTTCTGCGCCGAGCGCCAGCGCGCCGGTGGTCGCGGAACTGCTCGACGGCATCGCCTTTGAAGTCATCGACGGCAATTCGGTCTGCGCGGATGGCTACAACTGGTGGCAAGTGCAGATTTTGACTACGGGGCTAACGGGCTGGCTTGCCGAGGGACGCCCTGGCAATTACTGGTTCGAGGTTCTGATTCGCTGAGATGGCGTCCACGCACACGCACCCGAACCCGCTGACGGATCGGCTGGCGCAGGTTGGCGGCGTGGTGCTGATCGCAGTGATGGTCGCTGGCGCGCTGGGGCAGTTCGCTTTAGCGTTAGCCAGCGCCGGGTTGCCACTCTTTTGGCTCAGCGGGATCGTTACGCTGCTGCTGACCTCCCCGGTGATGATGCTGATCAGCGCCACACCCGCCGTAACGGTTTCGGCGGAAGGCATCACCCTCCAGCCTCGCGTGTGGCGGGAGCGTTTTGTGCGCTGGCAGGATATTCGTGAGATTCGGGAGTATCCGCTGCTGCCCCCTGGAGGAACTGAAGCGGAGCGACGTTTAGCGGTGGGGCGGCGGCGCTATCGCCCAGCCGAGGGTAAAATGTTGTTGATCCCCTCGCTGCCGCTGCAATACCGCTTCACCGGGCTGTTCGCAGGCGTGGGTTTTACTGGCGTGATCGCGTTGACTAACCGCACGCATACAGAGTACGAGGTGCTCATCCGGCAGGTGGAAAAGCATGTAGTAACGAGTGCTGAGGACTGAGTGCTGAGTCAAAAATACAAAATATTTGCGATATAGCATAAACTCACGAAATTATTGTTCTTTTGTCTTTCCTCAGCACTCGAAACTTGTTTCGCCAGTACTCAGCACTCAGTACTTCTTTTGGGTAAGGAGGAAACCCGCATGGCACCATTTATCGCCCACATCAGCGGCAACCCGAATGTGCCGACGTTTGGCAGCATCAACGTGCGGGCGCTGCCCAGTACAGCACCCGGCGTGGCAGTCCTGTTTCAGGGGAAGGTTGGACTTACCAGCCTGACTATCCTCGACGTCCAGCCCGACCAGCAAAACAACGCCTTCAACGGCAAGGTGTATCAGTGGTTCCGCCTGCGCTTCCCGGATAATCAAACCGGCTGGGTGCGCGACGACTTGATCTCGATTGAAGGCGACGGCACGGCATTTGGCTACCCGAACCTGACCCAAGCGGCTTACGCTTTTGGCTTGCTGCGCGCCATGCTACCTACCCCACCTGCGCCCACCCCGCCGACGCCACCCGCCCCGAACCCGCCTACACCGCCTCCGCCAACGCCACCTATTCCTTCGGTTGATGTGCTGGCAACGGTGATCAGCCTGAACGGACTCAACCTGCGCGAAGCACCAGTCAACGGCACGATCAAGGCGCGCCTGGGCTACAAGAAGCGCGTGAAAATCCTGGCGACCACGCCACAAGGCGGCACCAGCAACTATATCTGGGCGCAGGTGCAGGCAGTGGAGGGCGTCGGCTGGGTGCGGACCGACTTCCTCAGCATCGCAGGGGATGCTTCGCGCTTCGGCTTGAGCAAAGGCGATGAATACCCTGCGCCGTTGCAGAATTACTGGTGGATACGCGGGCAGAACATCAACCAGAACCCCGGCGAAGAGACGCACAAAGGCTGGGATTTTAGCGCCAACCCTAGCGAAGCGGTGCGCTCCGCGCCAAGCGGGGGCACGGTCATGCGTATTATGAACTGTACGCGCTGCACCGCCGACAAGCCCAATGTGCTCAGCCAGGGCATACCAATGAACAGCCCAACCGTGCTGAACGATCCTGCCTGGGGCTTCGGCTTTGGCAACCTGGTGTTCATGCGCTATCTTAACGACCAGCTCCCCGCGTCCACGCGCGAGCGGCTGGCGGCAAACAGCATGGGCGGCGCGCACCTGTTCGTCATTTATGGGCATCTCAGTGCCATCAACGTGCAGGTTGGGCAAACGCTGGCACCGTCGCAGCAAATCGGTGTGATCGGCAACACGGGCAACTCGTCGGCGACGCACCTGCATCTCCAAGTCCATGCGTCGTTCAACCCGGTGGAGACCAACTGGACATCAATGCGTCTCTTCGACCCCAGCATCGCCTTTTTAAGATAGCGTCAGTTATGAATAAGCGAGACAAAAACCTCTTCTCCGTCCCTCTCCATTGCCTGCCAGGGGTGTTCCAGTGTGTTGTGCAACGGGGAGATATGCCTTGCGAGCTTCCCCCTCGCTACGCAGTGGTTGAGTTGAGGGGGTGAGTTCACACGGGAATTATCCATAGTTCACGTTAAGATAAGAAGACCCCATTATTGAGGAGAAACTTAGATCATGATTGACCGCGTAACGGTTGCCGCCTGGCTCGAAAATTACGTCAATGCCTGGAAAAGCTACGATCCCGACGCGATTCGCGCGCTTTTTAGCGAGGATGCGCGTTATTATTATGGTCCGTTTGATGAACCGGTCGAGGGGCATGAAGCAATTGTCGAGTCGTGGCTGGAAGACAAGGACGAACCCGGCACGTATGACGCTAACTACGAGCCGCTGGTGATCGAGGGCAACGTCGCCGTCACCAACGGGCGCAGCCGCTATTACAGCGCGCCGGGCAGCCAGATCGTCGCCTCCGAGTTCGATAACATTTACCTGCTGCGCTTTGACGACGAGGGGCACTGCGTCGAATTCCGCGAATGGTACATGAAGAAGCGATAAGGAAAAATCGGCATGGAATATCGCATTCTGGGACGAACGGGCGTCAAGGTCTCGCCGCTGTGCCTGGGCACGATGACCTTTGGCGATGGCGTGGATGAGGAAGAGTCGGCGCGTATTTTCCACCGCTGCCGCGACGCAGGCATCAACTTTTTCGACTGCGCCAACGGCTATGCCAAAGGGCGCTCTGAGGAAATCCTCGGTAACCTGATCGCCACCTGCCGAGATGACGTGGTGATCACCTCGAAATTCGGCTTTCCGGTCAGTGAGGGGGTCAACAACGTCGGTACGTCGCGCCGACACATGCGCCTGCAAATCGAAGGCAGCCTGCGCCGCTTGCAGACCGACCGCATCGACGTGTATTTCGTCCATCGCTTCGACGACGCCACGCCAATTGAGGAAACCATCTACGGGTTGGAAGAACTGGTGCGGTCGGGCAAAATCCTCTACCCCGCGATCAGCAATTGGGCAGCCTGGCAGATCAGCAAGGCACTCGGCATCCAGCATTACGAGGGGCTGGCGCGTATTCAGTGCCTTCAGCCCATGTACAATCTGGTCAAGCGCCAGGCGGAAGTCGAAATCCTGCCGCTGGCACAGGCAGAGCAGATCGGCGTGATCCCCTACAGCCCGCTGGGCGGCGGCTTGCTCACCGGCAAGTATTCGACCACGCACAAGGCGGATGAGGGGCGGCTCAGCGTCAACCAGATGTACATCAAGCGGTACGGCGACGCGATCAACTACGAAGTCGCCGAACGCTTCACGGATTACGCCAACGAGATGGGCTACGCTCCGGCGACGCTGGCGGTCTCGTGGGTCATGTCGCACCCGGCGGTCACGTCGGCGATCATCGGCGCGCGCAGCGTGCAGCAGTTGGAAGGCTCGCTCGCCGCGCTGGATGTGGCGATGACCCCGGAATGGCGCGCGGAAATCTCGGCGCTTTCGCCAGAGCCGCCGCCCGCCACTGACCGCAGCGAAGAAAAAAAGAAGTAAGCCGGTGCTGGTTCAGCCTTGATTACCGTGATTGCCACTGTGCTCAACGAGGGCGAGAGCATTCGTCGCCTGCTCGATTCGCTGGTCGCGCAGACGCGCCCGCCGGACGAAGTGATTTTTGTAGACGGCGGCAGCACCGACAACACCGTCACGGTTTTGCGCGAATACGAAGACCGCCTGGCACTGCGGGTGCTGGTTGAGCCGGGCAGCAACATCAGCGCCGGACGAAACCGGGCGATTGCGGCGGCACAGGGCGACATCATCGCCGTGACTGATGCGGGTGTGGTGCTCGCCCCCGACTGGCTGGAGCGCATCACTCAGCCGCTGCTCGATGATCCATCGCTGGAAGTGGTCAGCGGCTTCTTCAGTGCCGATCCGGCGACCATCTTCGAGGCGGCGCTTGGGGCAACTACCCTCCCCCTCGCAGACGAAATCAGCCCGGAGACCTTTCTACCGAGCAGCCGCAGCCTCGCCTTACGTAAAGCCGCCTGGATCACGGCGGGCGGTTACCCTGAATGGCTCGACTACTGCGAAGACCTGATCCTTGATCTGCGCCTGCGGAAGATCGCCGCGCCGACAATGTTCGAGCCGCGTGCGTTGGTCTATTTCCGCCCGCGCCCCACGCTCGAAAGTTTTTTCAGGCAGTATTACCGCTACGCGCGCGGCGACGGCAAAGCCGACCTCTGGCGCAAGCGCCACGCCGTGCGCTACGCGACCTATTTCATTGCCGCGCCGCTGATTTTGCTGCTTGGTTGGCGCGTGCATAAGGCGCTGTGGGGCTTGTTTTTGCCGGGGGCGTATGTTTACCTGCGCGACCCCTATCGCCGCTTGCGTGTGGTGCTGGACGAGGCTTCGCGCGCCGGGAAGCCGCACGTCACGCCGGAAGACAACCTCATGGCGCTGGCGCTGGTGCCCATCATCCGCGTGGCTGGGGATGTCGCCAAGATGATCGGCTACCCAGTGGGCTGGCTTTGGCGACTCAAGAACCGTCCGCCGGACTGGCGCGACGTGTAGTGAAAGATCGTGCTGCGGGTCGCGTCTAAGCTAAAAAAGCATGTTGATTGGAGCGTCACAAGTGACGGCGTCATAAATGACGAATGAAGCATGATCCAGCTTGAATCGGTGATTACCTGCCCGGTCTGCGGTTTTGCCAAATCCGAAACCATGCCAACCGATAGCTGCCAGTTTTTGTACCGCTGTAGCAACTGCGGCACGGTGCTGCGCCCCAAGCTGGGGGATTGCTGCGTCTTCTGCTCGTATGGCAGCGTGAAATGCCCGCCACAGCAGGCAGCCGCGAATAGGTAAAAAGATTTTTGAACCATCAGGACTGGCGGTTAAACTCTTTTCTATCGCTGTTGTCCACGAGTCACATTCAATGACCTTCACCGTCCGCAATGCCGTTCCCGCCGATGCGCGCGGCTATATCGCGCTGATCAAGTCGGTTTTGCGCGAGCAGCCGCCTGTCGATACGCCTTACGCCCCCGACGAGTTCGACCCACCTGTGGAGCGCATCAGCAACCGCATTGCGGATGTTGCTCACGAAGAAAACTCGCTCTTTCTGGTTGCGGAAGGGCAACGTAAGATTGTCGGCGCGCTCACCTGCGGCGGTGGCTCGCTTCAGGCGGACGCGCATATGACTTCGCTCGGCATTTACGTGGCGAAAGAGTGGCGCGGTCAGGGCATCGGCAAGGCACTGATGGCGCGCTGCGTCGAATGGGCAAACGCCAGCCCTATCGTCGAGCGAATCGAACTGGAAGTCTACACCGAGAACGCCCGCGCCATTCACCTTTACGAGAAGTTCGGCTTCGAGCGGGAAGGGGTGAAGCGTCGGCTGTATTATCAGAAGGGCAAGCCCATCGACATGCTGATCATGGCGTTGCTTTTGGAGAAACGATGATTCGGTGAAGCGTCAAAAGGCAAGCCCATTGGCGTGCTGATCATGGCGCTACTAATGGATAAACCATCGGAGAAACGATGAACCGCATCCAACAATTGCTTGCCCGCGCAGGCGCACCCGAACCCGCGCCGCCCTGGTCGCTCACCAGCGCCCTGATCGCCGTCGTCGTCACCGTTGCCGCGCTGATCCTCGGCTCAGGGTTCGCGCTGGTCTGGCTGGGCGAGCGCGATTTCACCCCATTGGCGGGCTTGGCGCTGGGCGGCGCGCTGGTGATCGTCTTCATCCGCCAGACGCGCCAGCGCGATTGGGACGCGCTCCGTCT
>Ga0081539_10006892_pt1 | contig 10599 bp, 9 predicted proteins | sample TabmetS4T2R2_FD_71023 | JGI IMG/M metagenome (GOLD analysis project Ga0081539, IMG submission 71023) | Tabebuia heterophylla rhizosphere microbial communities from the University of Puerto Rico - S4T2R2 | ecosystem: Host-associated > Plants > Roots > Rhizosphere ... | reverse complement strand
GCACGATCAGCTCAATAACAGCATAGGAGACCGCGAGGCCTGCCGCGCAGGCAAGCCACGCCAGCAGCAGCGTCTCGGCCGCGAACTGACGCACCAGGCGAAATCGTCCAGCGCCCACGGCGGCGCGCACGGAAATCTCCTGCGAACGGGTTGCATTGCGGGCAATGAGCAGGTTCGCCGTGTTGGCGAGCGCGACGAACAGCAGCAGGCCGACGCAACCGAGCAACAGTCCGACCGCAGGGCGCAACTGACCCGCGAGATGATCCCGCAGCGAGACGGCCTGTGCGGTCCACCCTCGATTGCTGCGCGGGTACTGCTGCGCGAGCCTGTGCGAGATGCCTTCGAGCTCCGCTTGTGCCTGCTCGCGAGTCCTGCCCGCCTTCAGGCGCGCAACGACATTGAAGAACCGGCTGCCGCGAATGTGCTGCTCGTAGTCGTTGACGATCTTCGGGACCCAGATTCCGCGTTCGCCGCCGGCGACCATCAGCCGCGGGGCGAACGCCGGTGGCATCACGCCGACGACCGTGCGCGGCCGTCCGTTCAGGCGCACCGGTTGTCCGATGATATGCGTGTCCGCCCCGAAACGCTGGACCCAGACGGCGTAACTGAGGACGGCGACCTGGTCGCGTCCGCGTCCATATTCTTCCGCGGTGAATGTTCGGCCATGAAGCGCGTCGACGCCGAACGTGTCGAAGAAACCGGCGGTCACCTGTGCCCCCGGAATGGCCTCGGGCTCGGCCCCGCCGAGATACGTGAAACTCGCCGGATCAGCCGCAGCGATGTGCGAAACGGTCGTCATCTGCGCGCGCCAGTCCAGGAACGTTCCCGGCGCGACGTCGTCCAGCGCGTCGCGACTGGCTGCCTGGGCTTCGAAGAGCACGACGATCTGGCCGGCATCGCGATAGGACAGCTCGCGAAGCATCAGCCGGTCGACGACGCCGAAGATCCCGACGGTGGCGCCGATCCCCAACGCGAGGACGGTAATGGTGAGCAGCGAGAACAGCGGATTGCGGTAGAGAAGGCGAGCGCCGAAGCGAATGTCGTGAACCAGCTCCGCGTCGCGCGTGAACTGACGCCGCAGCCACGCCGCATCGCGCACGGACCCGAGCACGCGCCGCAGCATCACGACCTCCTGTTCGCGGCGCCGCCGATCGTCGGCCGGCAATTGCCGCTGCTGGTGAGTCAGTTCCGCCGTCCACTCCTGCAGCCATGCGTCACGGTCGCGCGAGGGCACCACGCGCGCGACGATGCGCAGCAGGCGGCGACAGAGTGAGTAGATCACGCCGGTTCCCATCGCCGGCCCAGGTGTGCCGCCAGCGTCGCCAGCGCGCGGTAGCGGGCCCGGGCTTCGGCGAGCTTCGCCTCGCCGGCTGACGTCAGCTCGTAGTAGCGGCGTTGCGGTCGCTGCTCGCGGCGAGCGACGGTATCGCGCTCCCAGCGGGAGCGGACGAGCCCTTCGTCATCGAGCCGGCGCAGAATCGGATACACAGTGCCGCTGGGCAGATCGGTGGCGTCCATGATGTCGAAGCCATGGTGCCGGCCGGCAGCCAGCGCCGCGAGGACGAGCGCCGTCTGATAGGTGAGCGCGCCTGCCATGGGGTCGGATTCTACCTATGTAGAATTCGACAGTCAAGGCGGCAGCCTCACACAGCTTGCCCACTCAGCGCCGCCTCAGGTCGTAAACCGCGATAGGGTCCGACGGATCGTTCGACACGGCGGGATCGATGCCGCCAGAGAGCAGTTCCCAGCCAGCCGAGAATCGCCGCACGACTTCGTCCTGATTGAAGCCGCGCGGTCCGCGCCGCTTGCCCTCGAGAAAACCGGCAAGGATGAAGCGGCCGCCCACCGGCACCATCGCCGTCAGCGCGCGCACGTATGCGTCGCGACCCTCGTCGGAGAGTCCGTGCAGGCAGCCGTTGTCGACCGCGAGTCGGAAGTCGGTACCGAGTCCATAGGTGTCGAGCTTCGTTGCATCGGCTTGCATGAACCTGACAGAAACCTTGGCGGCAGCGGCCTTCCGACGCGCACGGCCAACGGCAGCCGTGGCCCAATCGACTCCGGTGACGTCCCACCCGTGACGTGCCAGGTAAATCGACGAATCGCCGGTGCCACATCCCACATCGAGCGCTCGCCCGGGCGAGACGCGGCCAGCGCCCTCGACCAGCCCGGTCAGCGCCGCAGGAAGCTTGTGGCCTTCCCACGGCGTATAGCCGATCCGGTAAAACAGCTCGAACAGCAATCGGCCCGCGTTCATGTCGTCTCATCCCTCATGTCAGTGGTAGAACGTCGAGATTCCAGCGATTTCAGGAACAGAACGTAGCTCCTCTTTCCCGGCACACGTCGCCGAGATTGACCACTCACCGAAGACTCGACCCATCCCGCGCATTCACAAAGACGCGTCCTTCGTCTCGGCAATCGCGAGCAGCCCGATCAACGTGATCGCGGCCGCCGCCGAGAGGTAATACCCGACGTACTGCAGCCCGAAATCCCGTGCCACCTGGGTGGCGATATAGGGGGCGAGCGAGGCGCCGAAGATACCGGCGAGGTTGAACGTCAGCGAGCTGCCAGTGTAGCGCACGCGTGTTGGAAAGAGCTCCGACAAGATGGTCCCCAGCGGGCCATACGTCAGTCCCATCAACGAGAGCCCGACCACCATCGTCAGCGTCGCCCCGGCGAGACCGGAGGAGAGCATCGGTGCCAGGACGAAACCGAACGCGATGATCCCGATGGTGACCCAGATGAGCGTCGACCGCCGACCCTGTTCGGCGATGCGCGCGCTGACGGGAATGGTGAGGGCGAAGAACAGCACACCGACCAGCTGAATGACGAGGAAGGTCGCGCGACTGTAGCCGAGCGCCGTCGTGCCCCACGACAGCGCAAACACGGTCATCAAATAGAACAAGACGAAGGTCGCGAGCGATGCCATGATGCCGAGCGCCAGCGTGCTGGGATACTCCTTGAATACGGCGAGCATCGGGACCTTCACGCGATTGTCGCCGTGCACAGCCTCGCGAAATACCGGCGTTTCGGTGATCGTCAATCGCACGTACAAACCGACGGCCACGAGGACGGCACTCGCAAGAAACGGGATGCGCCAGCCGAACGCGAAAAACTGATCGTCGGTCAGCCATTCCGACAGCAGCAGGAACACGCCCCCGGAAAAGAAGAATCCAATCGGAGCGCCGAGCTGCGGAAACATCCCGTACCACGCTCGCCGTCCGGGAGGCGCGTTTTCGATCGCAAGCAGGACGGCCCCGCCCCATTCCCCACCGAGTCCAAGGCCTTGTCCGAAGCGGCACAGGGTCAACAGTGTCGGCGCGGCGATGCCGATGCTCTCGTATGTCGGTAGCATCCCAATCGCCATCGTCGAGATCCCCATCGTGAGCAAAGCGGCGACGAGGGTTGCTTTCCGGCCGATGCGATCGCCGAAATGTCCGAACAGCGCAGAGCCAACGGGCCGCGCGAAGAATGCGACGGCGAATGTGGCCAGCGCGGCAAGCCGTCCCGATACGGGATCCGAGGACGGGAAGAAGAGGGTTGGAAAGACGAGAACCGCCGCGTTCGCGAAGATGTAGAAGTCAAAGAACTCGATGGTGGTGCCAATCAGGCTGGCGAACAGCACCTGGCCGGGTCGGTTGACGGCTCGATCGACGACGGCACTTGGCGGCGGCATCGCGTATCAGAATACTTCCGCGGGCCGGACGAGGCCGTGTTACGGAAAAGAGAGGGCCGCCGGCATCAAACGATGCGCGCGACGAACCAGACGGCGCCGGCGACCGCCACGACCGCGCTGGCGAAGCGGACACCGTAGTTCGCGAACCACATGTGACGTCGCAACAGCGCCAGAGCGGGGAGAGCCGCCGCCAACACCAGCAACTGCCCGATCTCGACGCCACCGTTGAATGCGGCGAGCGCAAGCGGGACCTGCGCTGCCGGCAGCGAGATCTCGCGCAGCGCTCCGGCGAACCCGAACCCGTGTACGAGTCCGAACCCGAACGTCAGCATCCACCGGCGATCGACGCTCTCGACGAACCAGTTCTCGACGCCGACATAGGCGATCGACAACGCGATCGCGGGTTCGACGAGCGACGGCCCTGGCGACCAGACGCCGAGCGTCGACAGCCCCAGCGTGATCGAGTGCGCCACCGTGAACGCCGTCAGCGCCAGGATGGTCGACCGCAGCCGGCCGCCGACGACGATCAGTCCGAACAGGAAGACGAGGTGATCGTAGCCGGTCAGGATGTGCTCGATACCGAGCGCGAACAGCGACCACACTTCGCCGGCGATGCTCCGCGCCGTTCGTCCGCTTGGAGACACGTCGAATCGGTCATGCCCGGCATACAGCACGGCGCGTGATTCGGCCGCCGCCAGCGATGCGAGATGACGATGGCCGTGAGACATCGTGTCGAGGAAGCCAAGCGTTACGATGGCCGCCGAGGCCGAAGTTGGACAGTCGAACAACGCGCGGATCGCCAGTCCGTCTTCCTCCGCGAGGCTCGCTGATTCGAGCCTGCCCCGACAGCTCGCTGCGCCGGCTTCGACTTGGGTCTTCTCGACGATTGCCGTGGCGAGCTCGCGCTTCGCGTTCTGCAGCTCGTCTTCCGAGATGGTCCCGTTGCGATCGATATCGATCGCTGGAATAGCGGCGGCGACCTCCGGCCGCGCGAACACCAGCGACGCCTTGACGGTGCTCCCGCGCATATCGTAGTCGCCGCGCGAAATGCCCACGGCGTGGGCCGTCGCGGCACGCGGAGTCAGGAGCACAGTCCCCACCACAATTGCCAGGACTGCGCGGACCCTAACTCGTCCGCCGTAGCCTTGGCGAAGGCGGAAGGTCCGCGCCGCATCCTGCCTACTTCGCGACATGGCCCACCAGCCGCACTGCCTCGCCGGCACCAGTCAAATCGAAGCGTGGGTTCAGACGCAGCGCGCGCTGAATCAGGTCGCGACCGGTCGCATCGCCCTGCGCCAGGCGGATTGCCCCGGCGTGATAGAGGAGTCGCGCATCTCGTGTCCCCAGTCGTGTCGCCTGGTCGATCGCCTTGCGTGCGTCATCGAACCGGCCGGCGCGGTACAGCGCCCACGCGTACACGTCGTCGACGTAGATGCCGCCGCGTCCACGGCGCTCCTCGTCGATCAGGCGCAGCGCCTCGCCGGCGTCGCGATTCTTCGTCGCGTAGAACAGCGCCAGCGTCAGGCGATCGGCCTTGCGCCCTTCGGTAATGGCCTCGTCGTAGGCGCGTGCGGCGGCGGCGCGATTCCCGAGCATCTCCTGTGCGTCACCGAGCAGCCATGCCGCTTCGACCGAATGACTCGTCTTGACGGCCCGCTCCAGGTATTCGACCGCTCGCTTCGGTTCGCCCGCACTGAGCGCGACCCGTCCGCGCGCGATGAGTCCCGGCGCATAGTCGGGAATCCACTTCAGCGCTTCCGCCAGCACCGCATCCGCGCCGCTGTAATCGCCCTCGTGCCAGTACATGGTGGCGGCCTGGACGAACGTCCACGCCGTGGGCTCGCGATCCTGCAGGTCGCGGCCGTTCAGCGCGAAGCGGATGAAGGTCTTGGCGGTCGACGTGTCGCCCTCGAGCCAGCGCAGATACGCGGCCCGCGAGTACGACGACATGTTCGGCAGGGCGTCCACCATGCGCTGGGTCGTCGCCGCCGCCTCGTCGAAGCGTCCGAGCTCGAGGAGCGCATCGCTCATGACGCCCAGCGTGACGGCGTCCGTCGGCTCGTCACGCAGGACCGCGTCGGCGACGTCGCGCGCCGCGCCGAACCGATGGTCGTTCATCAGGGCGAGGCTTCGCAGCTGCAGTGCCGCCCGATTCTGTGGCGACAACGCCAACGCGGCGTCCACGCAGGCATCGACATTGATGAAGAAGCCTGGATCCGCGGTGAGCCTCGCCTTGCGTACCCAACCTTGCCCGACCAGCACCCACGACTCCGGCTCGATCGGAAGCGTTTCCGCCTTCGTCTGCAGGCTGCGAATCGCTTCGTCGAGAGACGACGAGCCATTCGGGTCGGCCAGACAGATGTCGCGCGATTCGCTCGTCGCGTCTGTCTTGGACGGCGCACGGTGGCAGGACGCAAGGAAGAGCGACGCCGCGCACAGGATGATTGCTCGCTTCGACATGGGAGAACTCCGGCGGCGCGCCCATAGAGCAGGACGCGCCCTACGAAAAGTTGGTAGGGCGGGTCTTGCTCATCAGACCCGCCCAGACCACCTAACTACTCAGCTACCCCGCTACCCGGCTGCCCAGCTAGGGCGCGGGCGCCCCGTGACCCTCGTAGAGGCCCTGCCACGGCAGCGCCAGCCACGGGAACACCGGCAGATACGGCTTGTCGTTGTGATTGACGCCGTCGCCGACCGGAATCAGCCCCCTGGAGACGATCAACGTGATCAGCGCGTCGCTGACGTCGACCTGCTCCGCGTCGGGTCGATAACCGCCAGGAATCATGCGGCCGTTGGGGAAGCGCGAATCGATCGCGATGTCGACGCGAAGGACGTCGCCGGTCGTGCCGGGTGCGATCGGGACATGATGGGCACCGGCATACGGATAGTTATCGAGGTTGATCGCCTGCAGAATGTCGACCCGATTGGTTTTCAGCTGCTGGTCGACGAGTGACTGCGGCACGCCGAGCGCGCTGTAGATGCCGAGGAACTCGGCGTCGCGCACGAGAATCGGATTCAGGAAATACGCGGCGAAGTTCTGGACGTCGGTCAGCGGTGTCGTGCGCAGGTACTTCGACTGATCCTGCACGCCGATCAGCCCTGCGTTGACGAGCGGGAGGGCTTCGCGGCCCACCTGGACCCAAGGACCTGACCCTAGGTCGCCATCCGCCGAGCGAACAGTGACCTTGCGCCGGCTGGCCGAGGCCCACACGCCGAGCAGCGTGTCGTCGCCAGGCGTGCCGTTGTGCGCCGGCGCGAGACCGGTGCCGGTGACCTTCGACGTCGGAATCTCCAACGCCATCACGTTCAGGTTGAAGCCGGCGAATACGTCCTCGCCGGGCGTGGTCCGGCCGCCGATTCCGCCCAACCCCGCGAGATTGATGACGTCGAAGATCCCCTTCTCGTCGAGATAGAACCCGTCATCGCGTGTCCCGACGAACGCGCGTCCTTCCGATCCACCGCTGCCCAGCATGTTGATGAAACGGGCCGCGAAGGCGTCGTCGTAAAGGCCGACGTCGTGGCTGTCGGAGATCGTTCCGTACTTGACGAAGTCGCCGAGACCGTACGCGATCCGATCGGTGTGCGGCCCGACGTTGGGCGGCGCCACCGGCAGATCGCGGCCGATCACCGTGGCGACGTCTCCGCTCGGCAGGTGCTCTACCTTCGTCACGGTGTAGGTCTGCTGCACTCCACCCAGCTGAATCAGCAGCTCCTTGCCGCCGCCGGGAGGCAACGACAGGTCCGCCGGATCGACCGGTGTCGGCTTGGTCGACTTCAACTGGATTTGATACGTCACCGCGTCGTTGAGGAGTCCGTTGCCGCGCGCGATGTGGAACTCGTAGAGCACGTCGTCGCACAGACGCGTCTGCTGGTTGCCCTGGCCGGGCTCGTGCACGCCGTTGTAGCCGGCGATGAGATACAGCTGGTCGTGGGAACCCGGAGTCACCCACGCGTAGACGTCGGTGTTGTCGACGCACGGGTCGTTGAGGATGGCGAGAGCCTCGCGATGGCTCGACGCCTTGGTCGGGGCTGTCGTGGCAGCCGCTGCTAATGCGACGACGGCCGCAGCCGTGATCGCGGTAATGGCCTTCTTCACCTGCGTTCTCCTTCCGCCCGGATGTGTCAATCCGTAACGTCAGGTTCTACGCAGGCATTCTCTGGTTAGATTTGAAAGAAAGGACGCAAACCGATTTGCTGGTTGGTGCGTAGGATATGAGATCGACCCGCCTATGAGGCCGCCTCGAGCCGTGGCCGGTGCGTCAGGACCTTTTCCGATCGATCGCGCAAATCCTGCTCGCGCACGAATTCGAGCGTGTGCTGGAGCGCCGAGATCGTCGCCTCGATCTGCGTTTCCGCCTCGCGACGCTTCATCTTCAGGGCGTCCACCTCGCGCTGTGCCTCCTCGATGCGTGTCTGCGTCAGCAGCATCAGCGTCTGCGCCTTCCCCTCGGCGTCGCGGACGATGCGCGCCGATTCTTCCTGGGCGCTGGCGCGAATGTCGTCGGCGAGCTTTTGCGCGCTCACCAGGGTGGTCTTGATGCTGCCCTCGAGGTCGCGAAACTGGGCCAGCGCACCCTCGAGTCGCGCCACCTCCTGCCGCAGGCGTTCGTTCTCCCGCAGTGCCTCCTCGAAATTCGCCGAGGCGTCTTCGAGCAGCGTTGTCACGGCGGCCTTGTCGAAGCCGCGCATCGCCGTCGGGAGTTTGGCCTGACGCAGATCGAGCGGAGTGATGACGATCACGGGACGGTTGTCAGCGTTGAACATTGCGGCTCCCGAAAATTGCGGTTCCCACGCGAACCAGTGTGGCGCCTTCCTGAACGGCTACCTCGAAGTCGCCGCTCATCCCCATGGACAGCTCGCGCAGCATTGACGCCGGCACACCCGATGCGAGCCACTCGTCCCGGAGATCGCGCAACTGGCGAAACCAGGGACGCGCGTCTTCGGGCGTGTCGGCGAGCGGCGGCAATGTCATCAGTCCCACGACCCTGACGGCCCTGCCCGCGGCCGCTGCCTCGAACATCCCCGGCACCTCGCCGACGGGAGCGCCGAATTTCGTGGCTTCCCTTGCGAGATCCACCTGGATGAGCAGCTCCGGCGCGTGCCCCGTCTCCTCCGCCGCACGGTCGATCCGGCCGATCAGCTCGACGCTGTCAACCGACTGGATCATGGCGAAGGCGGGCGCGGCCTTGCGGACCTTATTGGTCTGCAGATGACCGAGGAGATGCCACCTGATTGGTAAATCGGTCGCGACGTTGATTTTCTGTAGGGCTTCCTGAACTTTGTTCTCGCCGAAATCGCGCTGGCCGGCCGCGTAGGCCTCGCGGATGGCGTCGAGGGGGAAGGTCTTGGAGACGGCGACGAGGCGGACGGAGGAAGGATCCCGTCCGGCCGACCGGGCCGCGGCGTCTATGCGCTCACGGACCTCGGCCAGCCGGGCGGAAACAGACAACGACGTTATTTCTTGACCATCGCCTGCAGGGCGGGGAGCGACGCCTTGACCTCCGCCGCCTTGGAGCCGTTCGGATCGAGCTGCAGATACTTCTCGAGCGCGGCAACGGCGTCGGGAATCTGGCCCAGATTGAGCGCCGTCATCCCCAGCTGATAGAACGCAGGCGCGTAATTCGGATCGGCTTTGGTCGCGGCCTCGAACTGCGTCTTGGCGTCGGCGAACTTGCCGCCGTTGAACAGGATCACACCCTGGTTGTAGCTGGCTTCGGCGCCGCCACCGCCGCCCGGAGCCGATGCGCTCAACGACGCCGCCTTCGAGCTGGCTTCAGCGGCGAGGTCGAACTTCTTCTGCGCGTTATAGATGTTGGCCAACCCCGTGTAGGCCTCGCCCGAATCGGGCTTCAGCTCGATCACTTTCTTGAACGCGCCTTCGGCCTCGGTGTACTGCTGCTTGTTCGAATAGGCGACGCCAAGGTTGTAGTAGCAGTCGCTGCACGTGGGAATCTTGGTGACGATGCCGTTGAACTTTGCGATCGCCTCGTCGTTGTTCCCTGCCTTCATCGCGGCGATGGCGGCGGCGGCGTCGGCCTGCAACTGCTGGGCGGCCGCCTTGTCTGCCGCCGAGAGGCCGCTCGAGGGCGACAGGTTGAACGCGAGCTCGACAGGGCGCCCCTGGCTTACCTGAGCCGGCTTGGTCTGCGACCCGACGCCGTCCTTGTTCACGGTCACCTTCCAGGCGCCGGACTGCAGGCCGACCTGGAGGAACTCGCCGTTCTTGTTCGTCTTCGTCTCGGCTTTTCGATTCGAACCCTCGGCTTCGAAGGTCACGGTGGCGCCTTCCACCGGTTTGTTCATCGCGTCGACGACCTTGCCGCGGACGATGCTCTGGGCCAGAGCCGGCGCGACCGACATCGTCAGCAACACGGCGAGCGCCAGAACGCCGCGGAACAGAATGGTCCGCATGTAAAGCCTCCAGAAAATGAAGTCCGACCGGGGGGAAACGCGCCTATTCGGGTAGCTCGGTAGCCGGGCTGTTAGGTTCACAGCTACTTATACTTAGCAGCCTGATCGTCAGTTTACATGAAGAAACGCGCAACCGCATTGAGGTCGTGGGTGACTGGTGCCGGCGGAAGCGACTCCAGAAAGCGCCGCCCGTAGGCCATGGTCTTCACTCTCGGGTCGAGCACGGCCAGCACGCCCCGATCGTTGCGATGACGGAGCAGGCGTCCGAGTCCCTGCTGCAGCGTCAGGATCGCCAGCGGCACTTGATAAGTGCCAAACGCGTCACCGCCGGACGAGGTGATGGCGTCGATGCGGGCGGCGGTGATCGGGTCGCCGGGCGAGGCAAACGGGAGCTTGTCGACGATCACGCAGCTCAAGGCCTCGCCAACGACGTCCACGCCCTGCCAGAAGCTCGAGGTGCCGAGGAGGACGGCGTTCGGGGTCTCGCGGAACTGCTCGATCAGCAGTGACCGCGG
>Ga0081539_10006891_pt1 | contig 10600 bp, 11 predicted proteins | sample TabmetS4T2R2_FD_71023 | JGI IMG/M metagenome (GOLD analysis project Ga0081539, IMG submission 71023) | Tabebuia heterophylla rhizosphere microbial communities from the University of Puerto Rico - S4T2R2 | ecosystem: Host-associated > Plants > Roots > Rhizosphere ... | reverse complement strand
GACCGGATCGACAGCCGCGCGAGCCTGGCCCGCATCGCGCAGATCGGCCGTCGCGCCGATCCAGCGATCGTCGCCCAGCTCCGCCTCGCCGGCGACCTCGGCCAGCCGCCCGGCATCGGTCCCGACGAGCCCCAGGCGCAAGCCGTCCGCCGCGAACGCCCGGACCGCTGTCCGCCCGAGGACGCCCGTCGCACCGGTGACGAGGACGACCCGCTCATTCGCCATGTCGGCAGGATCGCACGCACGGCGGGATCGGGCGATGGAACGGGCCGGCCGAGGGCAAGCCCGGCCGCCACCATCCATCGATGATCATGGAGGCGCGATGCGCCCCGGCCTGAGCGTCCTGGAGCCCGAGCTGATCGGCCGGATCGTCGATGAGGCGGTCCGCGTCCTCGGCACGCACGGGATGGAGATCCGCGGCGCCGCGCTCCGCGAGCGGCTGCTCGATGCCGGCCTTCCCCAGCGCGGCGACGGACGCGTCCTCTTCCCGCGAGAGGTCGTGGAGGAGGCCGTCCGCGTGGCGCCGCGCTCCTTCCGGTTGTACGGGCGGGACGGCGAGGAGCGCGCCGACCTGGGCGCGGATCGGGTCCACTTCATCCCAGGCTCATCCGGACTGAAGGTCGCGGATCACCGCACCGGGGAGGTCCGGCTCGCGCGAAGCGACGACTTCGCCGAGTACATCCGGCTCGGCGACGGGCTCGCCAACATCCCGTACCTCGCGACGGCGTTCTCGACCTCGGACATCGAGGCGCAGGTCAGCGACGCGTGGCGCCTCTACCTGTGCCTGACGAACTCGACGAAGCCGGTCGTCTCGGGCGCGTTCACCGAGCACGGCGTGCCCCGGATGGCCCAGATGATGGGCCTCTTCCGGGACGGAGCCGAGGACCTCCGGGCTCGCCCGATGTCGATCTTCACGATCACCGCGACGGGCAACTTCCGGTACTCCGAGGACTCGTGCCAGAACCTCATCGACTGTGTCGAGGCCGGGATCCCGGTCGAGATCGTGCCCGTGACGCTCATGGGCCTGATCGCGCCTGTGACGCTCGTCGGGGCAACGGTCTTCCACACGATCGACGTCCTCGCCGGGATCACGATGGCCCAGGTCATCCGGCCGGGCGCGCCGGTCCTGTTCGGTGGGGCGCCGGCCACGTTCCACATGAAGATCGCCTCGTCACCGATGGCCGCGATCGAGGCGCTCCAGCTCGACGTCGCCTATGTCGCGGTGGCGAAGTCGCTCGGGCTGCCGACCCAGTCGTACATGGCGCTTTCGGACGCGAAGACGCTCGATGCCCAGGCTGGCGCGGAGACCTTTGGCTCAGCGCTGCTCGCGGCGCTGGCCGGCGTCAACTCGGTGTCGGGTCCTGGGATGCTCGACTTCCTCCTGGTGTTCTCGCTGCCGAAGCTCGTCTACGACGACGCGATGTGCGGGCAGGTCCTCCACTTCGTCCGGGAGACGCACGAGGCGGGCGATCTTCCGGTCGACGGGCTGATCGACCAGCTGATGGCCGACCAGCACCTGATCATGGCGCCACACACGCTCGAGCACTGGCCCTCGGAGCTCTTGCTGCCGGCGACGCTGATCGACCGGGACAACCGGGAGGCATGGCTACGGGCGGGCGGCAAGTCGATCGACGAGCGTGCGGTCGACGAGGTCGAGCGGCGGCTCGCCGCCTACCGGCAGCTCGAGACCGATCCGGTTCTGGACGCCGAGCTCCAGAAGATCATCCGCTCGGCGCTGTCCGATCCCGCCCAGCCGCTGCCAGTCGTACCGCCGGCGCCCGAGCCCATCGCGTCCGACGAGGATGCGGGGCCGCGGCGGCGGGTCAACCGGCGGCGGGGCGGCGGGTAGCCCGTCGCCGATCGACGCAGTGCGACCGGCACGGCGGCAGCGGGGTCAGCCCCGAGCCACCGCCCGCAGCACTCGCGACATCTGGACGACGTGCTGCTCCTCGTGCCGGGCGATGTGGTCCGCGTGCCAGTGCACGGAGCGCTCGACCCGGGTCGCCGATCCGACCATCAGGGCGGAGCTCGCCCAGCCCTCCTCGGGGAGGTTGCGGAGCAGGGCGAGCAACGCCTCCCGGTCGGTCAGATAGACCGCGAACGAATCCTGGAACTCTGCATCGGCGTACCGGCGATCGGCCGCCCACGCTCTGGGATCTCCAGCGCCGAGCCGGGCCGGATGGTCGGCGAGGATCGCCCGGATGTGCCCGCCCCAGACATCGGCGCAGGCCCGGAGGTGAGCGAAGATCTCGTGGGCCGACCACGCGTCCGGTCCGGGGCGGGCACGGCGACGCGCATCCGGCGCAGGCGCCACGAGGTCGCGGATCGCCCGCGGTCCCGCCGCCAGCATCTCCAGCGTCACCGAGACCGGGAACGCCCGCGGGCTCATCGAGCTCGCCGCTCTCCCACCAGGTGGAAGGCCTCCGCGATCAGTGCCCCGAGCTCATCCCAGTCGACCGACGGCGCGTCCAGATAGACGCCGATCCAGCCCCGATGGCCGACATACGGCGGCCGGAAGAAGCGGGCTCGATCCGTCTCGATGAGGCTCTCCTGTCGCCCGCTTGGGGCGGCCAGCCAGACGGCAAGTCGATCGTCGTGGTGGTGGTCGGACATCGTCGCGAAGCCGCGTCCGCCGACGAACCAGGCCGCCTCGCCGTGGCTCATGCGCTCCTCGACCGTCCCGAGCGCGAGACACAGACGACGGACCCGGTCCGTGACCGCGGGGTTCGTCGGTCGCTCGATCACGGTCCGATCACCCGAAGTTCCGGCCGCACGCCGAAGAACCGTCCGAGCGCCTCGGCCTGCGCCTCGAGTGCCTCCCGCTGGGCGCCGGTGAGCTCGAGGAAGAGCGTCGCGCGGATCGTCACCCGCCGGGGGTCGAGCGCGCGTCGCCAGCCGCCCACCACCAGGCCGTCGCGCAGGATGACGTGCGGACCGACCGAGTCATGGACCCAGTTGGGCGGCGAGAATGCCGCGTCGACGACGGGGCTGTAGTCGGCGTACGACCCGATGACCTCGTCGTAGTTCGAGATCAGGAGCACATGCGGGTCGGGAAGGGTCGCCGGCTCGAACCCGCCGCGACCAGCCCAGGAGCGCACGCCATCGATCGTCTGATCTTCGAGCGCGTCCCCTGCCCGTTCGATCCCGCGCCGGACATCGGCCACGGTCAGCCCGGACCACCAGCTCGCGTCGTGCGCCGTCGCGGGTCCGTGACTGCGGAAGTAACGAACCATGAGGTCGCCCAGCGCCGCGCCCCGATCGCGCGGCGAGGCCGGCGGCAGACGGTCGGCGGCGAGCATGTACGTGAACTGCCTGCCGCGCCGTGGGCCGCTGACAATCAGCCCGTCCAGCTCCGCCCGCATGACGAGGTACGTGGCGACGAGCGGTTCCGCCACGTCGATACCGAGTCGCCCGATCGCCTCCCGGAGCTCCTCGCGCGTCGCGGCATGACCTCCCGCGAGGACCTCGCGCACCACCGGCACGACCCGTTCGTAGGCGTGTCCGTCGACACCGAGCCGCCGGTTCAGCGTCCCGTTCGCCCGGTGGACCCGCGAGCCCGTCAGGTCCTGGATCCAGAGCAGGTCGTCGGGAGGGAGGAAGTGCCAGGTTGGACGGAGCGCATGGGTCCGCACGATCGCGCCCGTATCGAACGCCCGGCCCAGCTCCGCGGCGGTGGTTCCGGGCGGGAGCCGCTGTGCCAACGCCCAGAACGCACCGGGCACGTCCTGCGCCTGGACCGCGCCGAACCAGCGCACGACATCCTGCGCGGCGCGGAACGGCTCGCCGACGAGACGGCTGTTCCGGAGCCGGGCACGGGCGATCGCGGCGTTCGTCATCGGTCCCGCGAGTGTACGGAAGCGCGCCGCTGATCCCGGCACGAATACGATGCTCGGGTGACCCGCGAGCCAGGTGGTTGGGATGTCGACAGCCCGGTCCAGGCCGAGGTCTTCGTCGTGTGGCTCGACCGCGGCCAGCTCCGCCTCACGGGTCCGGACGGGCCGCAGCCCTGGATCCTCCAGCTCGGCCCGACCGAGCACCCGGTCGAGGTCGTTGACCGGATCGTCCGCGATGTCGTCGGCCCGCCGACCCTCGTCCACTCGACGTCGTGGCGGCGCGAGCGCGGTGCCGTGATCCTGAGCTTCGTCGTCGTCATCCCGCCCGAGCTCGTCGATGGCATGGCGAGCGTTCCGATCGATCGGGCCGAGCTCGCCCGATCGGAAGCCACCGCGGCCCCGAAGGACGTTGCCGTCGGCGCCGTCGTCGAGCACGGGCTGCGCCATCTCGCCTGGCTAGCCCAGGACGACCCGGTCGTCGCGCGGGAGCTCCCGTCGGGGTGGCTTTCGGTGCTCGCCGAGTATGTCCCCGAACCGTTCCGCGCTCTCGGCTGAAGGAGGTCGTGATGGATCCCGTGCGGCAGTTCACGAACCGGTGCGCATGTGGCTGGGAGTTCCGCGGGGCGCTGGACGAGGTCGTCGACGCCACCATCGAGCACGGCAGGCGGATCCACAACATGGAGGCGACCCGGGAGGCGGTGATCGCGGTGCTCGCGGCCGAAGGTCCCTCCGCGGCGACCCGTCAGCGCGAGGCGAACGCAGGTTGACGAAGCGCGCGGTCACCTATTCGACCTACCTCGCGATCGACGAGCTCCTCGCCCTCCAGCGCCCGCTGTCGCGCGCTCCGGATGGCCGGCCGGAGCACGACGAGCTGCTGTTCATCGTCATCCACCAGGTCTACGAGCTGTGGTTCAAGCAGCTGCTCCACGAGCTCGCGGAGGTCCAGCGCACCCTCGAGGCGGGCGACACCGACACGAGCCTCCAGCTGCTGAACCGGATCCTGAAGATCCTCAAGACGCTCGTCGCGCAGATCGACGTCCTCGAGACGATGACCCCGCTCCAGTTCCTCTCGTTCCGCGAGCGGCTCGAGTCGGCATCCGGGTTCCAGTCGGCCCAGTTCCGCGAGGTCGAGGCCGTCCTGGGCGTTCGTGAGCGGTCCGCCCCGGCCGCCCATCCCGAGGGCTCGGCCGGCCGATCCCGGATCGAGGCGGCCCAGGCGAGGCGGTCAGTGTGGGGCTCATTCCTCGCGTACCTCGCCGCGCGCGGCCACGCGCTTGCGGATGACGTGCTCGTGCGCGACGCAGCCCTGCCACCCGAGCCCGACGAGCGAGTCCAGGACGTCCTGCTCGCGGTCTACCGCACGGATGCCGACGCGGCGCTCGTTGCCGAGCGGCTCGTGGATCTCGACGAGGGTATCCAGGAGTGGCGCTACCGGCACGTGAAGATGGTCGAGCGGACGATCGGCACGAAGCGAGGGACGGGCGGCTCGGCGGGCGTCGAGTACCTCCGCCGGACGCTGTTCCAGCCGGTCTTCCCGGACCTGTGGGAGATCCGGGGCCGGCTATGAGCGAGTCAACGGCCAGCCGATCCCCCACGTCGAGCACTACGACGACGGCACGGTGAAGCTGCGCGGGGCGCATCTCGATGGCGCCATGCACGGCGAGTGGGCGTTCTTCCGGCGCGACGGCTCGATGATGCGCTCAGGCGCCTTCGATCGCGGCCGCCAGATCGGGACGTGGCGGACCTACGATCGGGCCGGGCGGGTCGTCAAGGAGACGAGGTTCGGGCCGGCGACGCCTACCCGACGAGGTCGTGTGGCGCCCTAGTTCGCACTGATCACGGCCTTGGCGATCGGCAGCGAATCGGCGGGGACCAGCGCGATCACGAAGAAGATGTGGTCGCCGACATGGAACAGCGCGATCCCACCGCTGGTCGCCGAACTGCCGCTCGATACCTCGATGCCATCGACGGTGGTCGTCTTCAGCTCCGCCTTCATGCTCGTTCCCATGGCCGTGGTGAACTGCCCGAAGACCTGGTCGTTGACGCTGTTGTCGGGGAACTTCATCACGACGAGGAACGCCTGGCCGGTCGCTCCGTTCACCTGCCGAAAGCCAAAGGAGACCTGGCTCGCCATCGGCCCGGCACTCGCCGCGAACTGCTGCTGGAAGATCTGCGACATCGCCGCTGGCATCTCTGTGAACGAATACGGGGCGGCGATCCGGAGGCCTTCGGCCGCGTCGACGCCGGCGACCGCCGAGGGCGGCGCGACGCTCGGGCTGGGCGTCGGGCTCGGGCTCGGGGTCGGGGTGGGACTGGGGCTGGCCGACGGCACGGCCGCGACGGACGGCGCGCTCGAGGCGCTCGCGGCCGGGCTGGCCGTTCCGCCGCACGCGGTCGCGACGAGCGCCAGGGCGAGGGTGGCGACAGCGAGCATCGCGAACCGGCGGGACGACGGGGCGTCGGTCAGGGCCATGTCGAACTCCTCGTGGGGTGTCGATCGCTGGTGGGCGTGACGGCGCGGTCACGGTGGCCGACGCGGGCCGCGCTGTCAAGGCAGCGCGGGGCGCCCGCCGCGGATCGTGGATCCCTCGGCGGTCAACGGCTGTCGGGGTCGACGGGCGGCTCCCCGTACCTCGGAAGGTCGGTGCCGAGGACGCGCGTCGTGGCGCCGGACGCGCCGGGGGTCGGGAACAGCGGCTTCACGTTGGCCTGTCCCTGTCGGACCCGTTGGGCGCCGAGCGTCATCTGGACGAGGGCCACGGCAACGGCCAGGACGAGGGCGACGAGCACGACCACGACCGCCGGCGGGTCCGCGAAACGGACCAGGGCGATCGCGGCGATCGCGCCCGTGAGGACCGAGTTCAAGACGATGACGAGGAACGGCGTCGAGGCGACGATGTGGACCAGCGTCGACGTGCCCGGCGGGACCGCCATCGTGACCCCGACGCCGGCCGGGTCGTCGTGACCGCTCATGACGAAGTACTTCTGGAGGTCGGGCGCGATCTCGAGATAGGCCCCGCGGATCCGGTTCATCCCGATCACGGTCTGCGCGTCGTGGTAGTTCGCCGCACCCATCCGGATCCACGTCCCGATGCCTGCGAACAGGACGACCGGAAGGATCACCAGGGCGAAGACGAAGAAGGCGTCATGGAAGCCGTCGACGCCGGCGATCAGGCCGAGGGCCACCATCGATCCGGACAGGGTCGACAGGAACATCCCGGCCCGGCTGAAGCTCTCGTTCCAGGCGAGGCTGCGTGAGGCCAGCAGCGACCAGTGCTCCGTCGACAGGATCTGGAGGCGGATCGCGACGGGCGTCGTCCCGGCCGAGTCTGCGCTGATCGCCGGCTGGGCGTGCTCGAGGGGCGCGACGCTCCGCTCGATCGTCATGTCGGGAGTATCGGCGCTATGACCGGGACCGGGAAGGCGCCGCGCCGACCGCGGCGACGAGGACGTCCGCCGCCGTGGCGACCGCGTCTCGCGTCACGTCGAGGTGGGTCACGGCGCGAACGACGTGCTCCCCGAGGGCAACCACCAGCACGCCTCGGTCACGCGCTCGACCCACGATCGTCGCCGCGTCCGGCGCGCGATCGGACAGCCGCAAGACGACGATGTTCGTCTGCACGGTCGCGGGGTCGAGCTCGACGCCGGGCGCCCCAGCGAGCCGTTCGGCGAGCAGCCGGGCGTTCGCGTGGTCATCGGCGAGCCGGTCGAGGTGATGGTCGAGTGCGTGTTCGGCCGCCGCACCGAAGATGCCGACCTGGCGCATCGCGCCACCCGCCATCCGGCGGTAGCGCGTCGCGCGCTCGACGAACGCCCGCGACCCGACGAGCACGGACCCGCCAGGCGCGCCGAGGCCCTTCGAGAACGAGACCGCGACGACGTCGAAGGGGCGGGCGAGATCGGCCGGGGGGACGCCGAGCGCGACGGCCGCGTTCCACAGGCGGGCGCCGTCGAGAAACGTCGCCAGCCCGGCGGCCCGCGCCGCCTCGGCGATCGCGGTTCCCTCCTCCACGCCGATCACGACGCCGCCGGCTCGGTTGTGCGTGTTCTCGACCGAGACGAGCGTCGTCGACGGGTACATCGCGGCGCTCGGCTTGCGCGCGCGGTGCATGTCGTCGACCGTGAACCGGCCGCCGCCGTCGCCGATCTCGCTGACCTGGACGCCGCTCGTCCCGCTCGTCCCGCCGGCCTCGTGCCAGAGGATGTGCGCCTCGCGGGCAGCGAGGATCTCGTCGCCGGGCCGGGTCAGCGCCCGGATCGCGACCTGGTCGGCCATCGTGCCGGTCGGCAGCCACAGCCCCGCCTCGTGGCCGAGCAGGGCCGCGACCCGCTCCTGGAGCCGGTTGATCGTCGGATCCTCGCCGAACTGGTCGTCCCCGACGTCGGCCCGGGCCATCGCTTCGCGCATGGCCGGCGTCGGCCGCGTGACCGTGTCGGATCGGAGGTCGATGATGGTCCGGTCTGGCATCGGCCCAGCGTACGTCGCACAGCCGGTGGCGTAGGCTCTCCCGGATGCCCTCCGACCGCTCGATCTTCGGCCGCGACGTGCCCGCCGCCGTCTGGCGACCGAGCCCGGAGCTCCGCGCTGAGGCGCGGCTCGGGCGGTTCCTTGCGACCCTCGGTTCAGCCGACCTCGAGACCATCCAGGCGCGCGCCGTCGACGATCCGGCGTGGTTTTGGGAGGCCGCGGCCGCCGATCTGGGGCTCGACTGGCAGCGGCCACCGACCCAGGTCCTCGACGCGAGTGGCGGTCCCGAGTGGACACGCTGGTGGCGAGGGGGCGCGTTCAACCACGCCGTTGCCTCGATCGACGGCCGGGCGGCAAACGATCCGGACGCGGCAGCCCTCACCTGGGAGGGCGAGGACGGCGCGGTCCGGCGGTTGACGAACGCGGAGCTCCGGGCCGAGGTCGTCACGGCCAGCCGGATGTTCGCCGCGGCCGGCGTCCGTGCCGGCGACCGGGTCGGGATCTTCCTGCCGATGCTGGTGGAGACCGTCGTTGCGACGCTCGCCCTCGGCCGGCTCGGCGCGATCTACACGCCGATCTTCTCCGGATACGGGGCGCCGGCGGTGGCGACCCGGCTCCAGGATTGCGAGGCATCGGTCCTCGTCACCGCCGATGGTTTCCTGCGCCGCGGCCGGGCGGTCGAGATGAAGGCGGTGGCCGACGCCGCGGTCGAGCTCGCGCCGACCGTCCGCCGGGTGATCGTCGTTCGTCGCCTTGGATCCGCCGCGACTCGCACGCCATGGCGGGCCGGCCGCGACCGGTCGTGGGACGAGGCGATGGATGCGGCCCGAGCCGCGATCCTCGACGAGGGCGACGAGCCCGCGCCGCCCGAGACCGATCCCGAGACGCCGTACATGCTGATCTACACGTCGGGGACGACCGGCCGGCCCAAGGGCGCGGTCCACGTCCACGGCGGGTTCCCGATCAAGGCGGCCCAGGACCTCGCCCACACGTTCGACCTGCGCGCCGGCGACGCGTTGTTCTGGTTCACGGACCTGGGCTGGATGATGGGCCCGTGGGCGATCTCGGGCTCCCTCCTCCTCGACGCCCGGCTCGTCATCTACGAAGGAGCGCCGGACTACCCGGAGCCTGATCGCTTGTGGGCGATCGTCGAGCGGCACGGAGTGACCCACCTCGGCCTCTCGCCGACCGTCGTCCGGTCGCTCATCCCGCACGGCCCGGACCCGATCCGCTCCCACCACCTGCGCTCGCTCCGGGTCCTCGGTTCCACGGGCGAGCCCTGGGATCCCGAGAGCTATCGCTGGTTCTTCGAGCAGGTCGGCCGGCGGCGCTGCCCGATCATGAACATCAGCGGCGGCACCGATATCATCGGCTGCTTTCTCGCCCCGCTTCCGGTGCTGCCGCTGCGCACCACCAGCTTGCAGAGCGTCGCCCTGGGCATGGACGTCGATGTCTTCGATGAAAGCGGCCGGCCGCTGCGCGACGGAGTGGGTTACCTGGTCTGCAAACAGCCGGCGCCCTCGATGACGCGTTCGCTCTGGAACAACGATGTCGTGTACATGGAGACGTATTGGTCCAAGTTTCCAGGGGTCTGGAACCACGGCGATTGGGCGCTGCACGACAAGGCCGGGCACTGGTATCTGTTCGGGCGTGCCGACGACACGCTCAAGATCGCCGGCCGGCGTGTCGGTCCGGGCGAGATCGAAGCGGCGCTCATCGAACATCCCGCCGTCAGCGAAGCCGCGGCGATCGGCGTCCCGGACGAACTCAAAGGCACGGAGCTGGTGTGTTTCGTGGTCTTACACACGGCGATCGAAGAGAGCGCTGCGTTGCGCGCCGAGCTCACTCAGCACGTGGTGGACGCGCTGGGCAAAGTCTACAAGCCCAAGTCGCTTCACTTCGTCGATGATCTGCCCAAGACGCGCAGTGCCAAGATTCTGCGCCGCCTGATCCAGCTGCGCTTCCTCGGACGAGCCGAGCTGGGGGACCTGTCGAGCGTGAGCAACCCATCCGCGATCGAAGAGATCGCCCGCGCGCGCTAGAGCGCGGGCGATCGCGCGAGGACAGCTGGAGGGACAACATGCGCTACACGATACGGCACGCCGTCGAAACCGATGTCGACACGTTTTGGAAGTTGTCGTTCGACGACCAGTTCACACGGGCGCTCATGCAGTCGCTCGGAGGCTCGGTACTGCTGACGGTCGAGTCCCATACAGATGATCACGGCAACCTGCACCGACGCGCCGAGCCACCCGTGTGTGCTCTTGAACGCGAGCCGAGCCGAGCTCACTCGGCAAGC
>Ga0081539_10006890_pt1 | contig 10600 bp, 4 predicted proteins | sample TabmetS4T2R2_FD_71023 | JGI IMG/M metagenome (GOLD analysis project Ga0081539, IMG submission 71023) | Tabebuia heterophylla rhizosphere microbial communities from the University of Puerto Rico - S4T2R2 | ecosystem: Host-associated > Plants > Roots > Rhizosphere ... | reverse complement strand
GCCGCTGCTCGGGGGCGCCGCGGGCGATTTTCTTCTGCTCGACCGCGAGTCGTTCTACACACTGCGCGGGTTCAACGAGGTCTACCGTGTCGCGCGCATCGCGATCGATCGCAACTTCCTCGTCAAGGCATTCTCGAGCGGGCTGAACATCGTCGACATCGGCGGACCGGTGTACCACTTCAACCACGTCGGGAGCTATCGCGCGAGCCGCAGGATGTACGACGGGCGCGAGGCGGAAGCACCGTGGGGCAACAAGCGGTGGCATTCCCAAGGTGTGGTGTACGAGAACCCCGAGGACTGGGGGCTGCGTGATGCGCCGACGCGCGAGGAACGCGGGCAGGTCTCGGTGATCGAGTTCTCCTGGGACGCCGTTCCGCCGCTGGTCGACCTGCGGCGCATCGTGCTGCCGGTGTCCCGGCGCGACGGCCCGACGCCCGGCCGCTATATGGCACAATCGTAGCGGTCTGATGGATAACCTGTTCGTGGATGGCCTGGGCAAGTCATTTCGCCTTGGCCGTCCCGTCGAAGACAACCCCTTCAACCCCAAGCAGTGGCTGAAAAACGCACGCCGAACGTTGGCGGAGCGGGGCAAGACCGAGCCTGTCACCGGCACGCGCGAGTTCTGGGCGTTGAGGGACGTCTCCTTTCGCGTACAGCCGGGCACCGTGCTCGGTGTCATCGGACCCAACGGCGCCGGCAAGTCCACGCTGCTGAAGATCCTGGCCCGCGTGCTCGCGCCGACGACGGGCCGCGTGGTGGGCGTCGGTCGTCTGATCTCGCTCCTCGAGCTCGGCGCGGGTTTCGATACGGATCTCACCGCCCGCGAAAACATCGTCATGAACGCGGCGATGAACGGCGTGAAGAAGGCGGACGCGTTGCGCCGCCTCGACGCGATCATGGATTTCGCGGAGACGCGCGAGTTCCTCGATTCGCCGCTGAAGCACTATTCGAGCGGCATGCAGCTGCGGCTCGCCTTCTCGTGCGCGATCAACATGGACCCGCAGATCCTGCTGGCCGACGAAGTGCTGGCCGTCGGCGACATCGGCTTTCAGGAACGCTGCCTGCGCCGGGTGCAGGAGGAAGCCGCGCGCGGGTTGACGGTGCTGTTCGTCTCGCACGACATGGAGGCGATCACGCGCATCTGCACGCGCGTGCTGTGGCTGCATGGCGGCCGCGTGATGCGCGAGGGCGATCCCGAAGAAGTCGTCGACGAGTATCAGAACGCCACGTGGGAGACCGCCGATCTCGCCTCGGACGAGAAGGGCAGGCACATCAATCGCTTCGGTCGAATCCTCAGCGTCTCGCTCGAGTCGCAGGACGGCAGGGAGGTGGGCGCCGCGCGCGTCGACGAGAAGTGCAGCGTGCGCATCCGCGTCGAGACATTCACCAACCTGACGATCACGCACTGCGCGATGGATCTGTACGTCGGCAACGTGTGGGTGCTGCGCGCGCACGCGGACAAGGAGCGGCGTGTCGAGCCGGGCATCCACGACATCTACTTCCGCATCCCGGCGAATTTCCTCGCGCAGACCACCTACTCGATGAACGTCAGCCTCGGCATCCAGCGCAAGAACGACGCCCGTGAGTACCCGCTGGTGATGTACAAGGCGCTGCGCTTTCTCGCCTACGCCGGCGAGGGCGGGACGCCGCGGACGGCGAAGAAGGCCGCGCTGCTGGCGCCGCGCCTGTCATGGGACATCGTGCTGCATGCGGTTCCGCGGGCCGAGACGGCGCCAACCGAGGACACGGACACCGACACCGACAAGGTGCCGACGGATACCATCCAATGATCGCGGTCGTCAGGCGCTGGCTGCCCTGGATGCGTCCGCAGGATGCGTCGGATCGCCCGTACAAATGGGTCATCGAACCGGTGCGCGAGGGCTTCTTCGCCCGCGTGAGGGAGTTCTGGCGCTACCGCCGTATTCTCTGGTTTCTGTGTTCGCGCGCGATCAAAAGCCGGTACGAGGGGATGACCCTCGGCCCCTTCTGGCTGTTCGCGCGTCCGCTGCTGCCGATCATCATCAGCGCATTCGTCTTCGGCGGGCTGCTGGGCGTGCCGTCCGACGGCGTCCCGTACTTTCTGTTCTTCCTCACCGGCCAGGCGGCGTGGCACGTGTTCGATCGCTCGCTGATGATGGTGACGCGCGGGCTCACCATCAATCAGAACATCCTGAAGAAGGTCTACTTTCCGCGCATCATGGCGCCGATTTCCGCGGCCAGCATCGCGCTCACCTACTTCGCCGCCTTCATGGGGATGATGATCGCGGCGGCGTTCTACTACCTGTTCAAGGACGGCATCTGGTATCTGCGGTTCGGTCCGGAGCTGCTGCTGGCGCCGCTCGTCACGCTGCTCAGCCTCGTGCTGGCGATCGGCGTCGGGCTCTTCACGTCGATCTGGCAGCTGCGCTTCCGTGAGATGCGCTACACGATTCGCTACTTCACGCAGTTCTGGCTGTACCTGACGCCCGTCATTTATCCGCTCTCGGCAGTACCGCCACAGCATCGCTGGATCATGTACGCCAACCCGATGGGACCGTACGTCGAAACCTTCAAGTGGTCGGTGCTCGGCATCGGCGAGCTGCCGTTCGTTCCGCTCGTGTGCGCGGGGGTGACGACCACCGTCGTGCTGCTCGCCGGCATCTGGTACTTCTCCTGGGCCGAGGCGGCGGCGATCGACAAGATGTGATCAGCACGCGCGTCCGTGCCCTGCTTGCAGCTGTCCTCATCCTGGCGGCGCTCGCCGTCATCGTTCACACGCCACCGTTCCGTGCCCTGGTCCTTCGCTACGCGATTCGTACAGTGCAGGATCGCTACGGCATCCACATCGCGGCTGCGCGTCTCGATTACAACCTCGCCTCGCTGCACGTCGGGCTGAGCGATGTCCGCATGGCCGCGTCAGGCGACCCAGCGCCGTTCTTCGCGGCGGACCGGGTCGACGTCGATCTGGCGCGCAGCGCGCTCGTCGGCGACATCGCGTTCCAGCACATCGCCGCCACACGCGCGCGCGTGACCGTACTGCGCCGTGCAGACGGAACGACGAACCTGCCTCGGTCCTCCGAGGAAGCTGGGGAGCCGGCCGCGTTGCGGGTCGCGCGGCTGGTTGCTCCTTCGACGCGGGTCGAGCTCCGTGATGAGCAAGCGGACCTTGCCGTCACCGTCCCCGACGTCTCGATCAATCTCGCGCCGACGACGGGTCGAATCGCCATTGGGATGCCGGCGCGAATCACCTATGCCGGCAAAAGCTCTGAGGTGCCGCGACTCGCCGGCGACGCGTCGTTCGACGGCCGCGATCTTCGTCTGAATCAACTCCGAGTCACGGCAACGGAAGGCAGCGCCCAGATCGATGGGGTGCTGAGGGTGATTCGCCGCGAGACCGGCCTCGACGTTCGCGTCACGTCGACAGTGAACCTTCCGCAGGTCGCTCGATGGGGGGTCGATCCGCAGCAGGCACCGTCGGGCAGCGCCGCCGTGTCAGGTCGGGTGTACGGCCCGTTCGATGCGCTATCCGCGGAGATGACGCTCACGAGCGACGCGGTTGGGTGGTCGGGATTGCAGGCGTCGCAGGTCAGAGGCCAGGCGCGACTGGCTCCCGATCGATTGATCATCAGTGAGGCCAGCCTTCGGCTCGCCAACGGACGGGTGGACGTCCGAGGCGATGTGCCCTTCGACACCAGCCAGGCGTCGGAGCTGCATCTGTCGTGGTCCGGTGTCGACGTCGACGCGCTCGTCTCGCGCCTCGCGCCGGCGGCGAGCGTACGTCCCGCAGGCTCGATGAGTGGAATGCTGGACGCTCGCGGAAGCGGCGTACTGCCGACATGGAATGCAGACGGCCGGTTACGGATCGATGCGGCCGCCAATGCCCGTGGCCGGCTGGCGATTCCCGGAGACACACGGCTGCAGCTTGCGGCGCGGACGGTGCGAATCGAAGCGGAGCACCGAGTCGCGGGGATCGCGCCGGTGGCACTGTCGCTTCGTGCGCGCCTCGACACACCAGAGTTGAGGAGCGCGCCGCTGTCTGGATCGATGCGCGCCGGTGCGACGAGTCTTCCCGGGATCATCGATGCCCTCACCGTCGTCGGCATCGCCGGCGTTCCCTCGGATCTGGTGACTGCCGGATCGCTCGAAGGGACTGCGGACGTTGCCGGGACGCTGTCGGCGCCACGCATCCACTTTCGTGCAGCGACCGTCGATGCGGCCGCCGCCAGCGGCGCCGCCGGGCACATCACAGCGAGCGGCGAATATGACGTGGCTCGCGCGGGATTTCAGGTCACAGCGATACTGGCCGACTGGGCGGTCGTGCCGCAACCCGATCGGCCGTTGCGCGCCACAGTAAGCGGACAGCTGACTGTCGAAGGTCGTGCCGCACAGGTCTCGGGAGAAGGAGATCTCACCGCGCGCGACGTGACGTGGAGCGACATCGCGATCGGACCCATCGACACGCACTTCACGCTCGCGAATGACGTCGCCCATGTGCGCACCCAGGTGCCCGAGTTTGCTCTGACCGCCGAGGGCGACGTCGGCACCGCCGCGCCGTATCGCGCCGCGATCACGGCGACGGCCTCGAATCTCGACCTGTCCCGCGCATTGCGTGATGTCGACCTGCCGGAACCGGTCACTGGCATGCTGTCAGCGCGAGTACAGGCGTCAGGGACGATCCAGCAGTGGCGCGCAGGACGTGCGCAGCTCGAGGTGAGCGATCTCGAAGCACATGCGGCGGACCTCACGTTGCGTTTGCGGGAGCCGGTTCAGGCGCAGTACGAAAACGAGCGCGTCCAGGTCGATCGCCTGGAGGCACGCGTCTCTGCCGCGGGTAACGCGAACGGCTCCGGGACGCTCGTGTCGGTGTCGGGCGCGTTGCCGATCGACGCGCCAACCGCGGCGAATAGCAGCGACTCTCTTCTCGCGACCGTAACCGGTGACGTTGGCGAGGTGCTCGAGGCTGTCCGGTCGGCGCGTGTAGCGGACGTCCCGGCGATCGTCGCCGACGGCCCGTTCGTGTTGCTGTCGCGGATCGGCGGAACCGCAACGGCGCCGACGTATTCCGCGGACCTCGAGCTTGGTCCGGCGAGCGCGACGATACGCGACGATCTTCCTCCGGTCGAGAACGTTCGGCTTCGCGCGCATCTCGAGAACGACATCGTGGAACTGCGCGAGGCGGCCGCGTCGTATGCGGACGCGATGCTCGACGCGAGCGCGCGAGCACCCCTGGATCTCCTGGTGGGCTCCTCTCGGTCGAGCACGTCGACGGCCACGTTCAGAGCGCGAGCGACCGGGCTGACACCGGCGGTGCTCCAGGGTCTCGTCGCTCAGTCCACGCTCGATCAGCTCTCGGGCACCGTGGATGCGTCGCTCGATCTGACGACGCCGGTAGGCCGGACGTTGTCAGGCCCGGCGGCTGACCCGACGTTGCCAGGCCCCGCTCAACGCGTGCTCGAAAGCGTCGAAGGGGAACTGCGCCTCGACCGGTTCGATGTCGCTGTGGCCGGCCTGCCGCTGACGCAGCGGCAGCCGACGCGCGTTCGCCTGCAGCGTGGTCTTGCGCGGATCGAATCATGGGAATGGGTCGGGCAAGGGCGTTCGCTGTCGGTCGCGGGGCAGATGCGTCTGTCCGATCGACAGGCCGCGATCCTGGCTGCGGGCGATCTGGACGTGGGCCTGCTGGCGCCGTTCGTGCGCACCACCGGCGTGTCGATTGCCGGCCGTCTGCAGCCGCGCCTTTCGATCACCGGCACGATCGACAACCCACGGATCGACGGTGATGCCACGGTGACCGGAGGAGAGGTTCGCATCAGCTATCCTCGGGTCGTCCTGTCGGATGTCACTGCGCGAGCGGTCCTCACGCGTCGCTCGGTCCACCTCTTGTCGGTCACGGGCACGGCGAATGGCGGCGCACTGCAGGCAAACGGATCGATTGACTTCCCCTCCGACGCGCCGCTGGGCGCGCAGCTCGCGGCGACCGTCACCGGGATGCCGATCGAGTTCCCGCAAGGCTTGCGCAGCGAGGTCAACGCGGATCTCTCGCTGGCACTCGCGGGTTCATCAGGCACCTCGTCTCCGGGTGCGGCGAGCCAGACGGTCACCGATCAGATTTCGGGCGGCACACTCTCGGGAACCGTGACCGTCGTCCGCGGCGCCTATCGCGACCCATTGCCGGTCGTTGCGGGTCTGCTGACATCGGCCCGCGCCCGTAACACGACCATCGGCGTCGCCCGATCGCCGACGCTCGAGAAGCTTGCCCTCGACGTTCGTGTCGTCACCGACGAGGACCTGATCGTCGACAACAACGTGGCCCGCGTGCAGATGGGCGGAGACTTGCGCGTGATCGGAACCGCGGCGGCACCGTCGCTGTCCGGACGCGTGGAGATTCGCGATGGCGGCCAGCTGTATTTCGGTCGCAACGTGTATCGCCTCGACGAGCCGGGCACGATCGACTTCTCGAATCCCGCGCTGATCGAGCCCGACGTGAACATCACGGCCGTCACGCGGGCCGGCGGTGAGGACATCAAGGTGACACTGGCGGGAACGCCCGACACGCTGTCGCCCACGCTGTCGTCGCCGAATGGCGCGCTCGGCCAGGCGGATCTCGCCGCGCTGTTGTTGACCGGCCGCACGATGGATCGCCTCCCGGACGATCAGGCGGCCATTATCGGCGCCGAGCTGCTGAGCAACGTGTCCGGCGACGTGCTCGGATTCGCGGGGCGCGCTGTCGGCCTCGACGTGCTCCGCCTGGGCGGCGTCGCGACCGCCGGCGCGCGCCGCGACACGAGTGATCTGGCCACCGAGGTCGATCCGACGACCCGCCTCACCTTCGGGAAGTCGCTCGGTCGCAACGTCGACGTGACGCTGTCACAGAGCCTTCGCGACGGCGACGAGCAGACGTGGATCGTGGATTACCTGCCCGCTCGCCAGCTGGCGCTGCGGTTCGTGTCCAACGACGAGGATCTGCGCTCGTATGAGTTCCGTCACGACCTGTCGTTCGGCGGCGGGACGACAGGCCGTCGATCGGTCGTCAGAAACGCGCGGCCCGTACCGCCGCGTGTGTCGACGGTCACGATCACCGGGGACCTCGGGTTCCCCGAGGCGCAACTCCGCAGGGAGCTCTCCTTGGAGGCAGGCGATCGCTTCGACTTCATCGCCTGGCAAACCGACCGCGATCGCCTGCAGGATTTCTACATCGCCCATCGACACCTGGCAGCGCGGATCACGGCTTCGCGTGCGGGCGACGCAAATGCCGTGGCGCTGACCTATACGGTGACGGCCGGTCCCGAAACCGCGATCGTCGTCACCGGCTTCACGATCGATCGGGCCGTGCTTCACGACATCGAAGGCGCCTGGGCCATCTCGGTCGTCGACGAGCTTCTGCTCGATCAATCCCAGGGCATCGTGCGGGACGTCGTTGTCAAACAGGGGTATCCGCGAGCGTCGGTCTCTGCATCGCTCGATACCGTCGCGGGAATTCGAATGTTGACCATCGCCGTCACGCCGGGGGCGAAGGCGGAGCCCCCGCCCGGGAGCGCTCCGGCAAAGCCAACGCCGATCGTTGGCGCGGTGGCTTTCGTTCGGTCACCGGCGCCCGGCTCGCCTGGACCAACGACTGACGCGCTGCGATCGACAGCGGACCTGTCGAGTGGTGCTCCCGCAGATCTCGACGCCGTCGAAGAAGCTCGCGACCGCGTGCAGCGGTTGTTCCGGCGCGAAGGGTTTGCTACCGCACGCGTGACGGTTCGCCAGGAGGTCCATTCCGACAGCGGTACGTCGGACGTGACGTTCGACATCCTGGAAGGACCGCGCCAGGTGGTAGGGGAAGTGGTGATCGAAGGCAACCGCGGCATCGACACCGACGTGGTCGCGCGTGCGGTGCGCCTCGATGTCGGCCAGCCGCTGCGCGCACAGGACTGGCTCGACGCGCGACGGCGCGTCTTCGATACGGCCCTTTTCCGCCGAGTGGATGTGCGAAGTGAGCCCATGGAATCGACGGAGACGACGGCGCGCATGCGCGTGCGTGTCGCCGTCGAGGAGTGGCCGGCGCTGCGACTGCGCTACGGGTTTCAGGCCGCGGAAGAACGCCCCGAGGGTTCGCTGACTGGTCGCAACATCGTGCCGGGAATCAGTGCCGACCTGACGCGCCGGACACTCTTCGGCCGGGCGGTCGGTGCCGTCGCGGCCGTCGAGCTCCAGCGCCGCGATCGTTCGGCGCGCGGCACGCTGAACGCGCCCACGTTCCTCCGCCTGCCGGTATCCTCGTCGCTGGTGCTCGAGCGCTCGCGCCAGGAGTTCGCTGCGGCGACGCTCGTCACCGATCGCGGCGGCCTTTCATGGGAGCAGCGCTCGGAGCTGGCGAACAATCGCCTGAACCTCTCGTACGCGTATCGCTTCGAGCGCAATCACACATTCGACACCGAGCCGTCGACCAATCCCTTCTTTCCCGCCTTCGACATCACGATCAACATCGCGCGATTGACGGCGGTCGGCGCCTGGGACTCGCGCGACGATGCCGGCGATACGACGCGAGGATCGCTGCTGTCGTACACGTTCGAGTACGCACCGGCGTCGCTCGGGTCCGACATCCGCTTCGTCCGGCACCTCACTCAGGCGTACTCCTTCCGCAGCTGGCGTGGCGTCGTGTTCGGGTCGGCGGCGCGCCTGGGATTCGTCTCGCCCCTCGGTGGGCAGGAGCTGATCCCGTCGGTGCGCTTCTTCTCCGGTGGCGCGCGCAGCGTACGCGGCGTCGCCGAAGACGGCCTCGGGCCACGCGATTTCTTTGGCGATCCGGCCGGTGGGGAAGCGCTGCTGATCCTCAATCACGAAGCGAGGTTTCCGATCTATCGCTGGCTGCGCGGCGTGGGATTCGTCGACGCCGGCAACGTGTTTTCACGCCCCGGCGATTTCGGCTTCGGGAATCTGGTAGGCGCCGTCGGCGGCGGATTGCGCCTCGTCACGCCGGTCGCGTTGCTGCGTGTCGATTACGGTCGCCAGATGTGGCCGGGTCCGCGTCAGGGATCGGGGCAGTGGTTCTTCGGGGTGGGACAGAGCTTCTAGCGCACCTCATTCGCGATCTGTGACTTGTGATCTGTGATTCATTTGCGATTTCTGATCCGCGATCTGTGAACTATTTGCGATTCACAGATAGTTCACCGGATCACAAATCGCCAATCACAAATGACTCACAGCTCACAGATCGCCACTCACCAATGACATCCGCACCTTCGTGGATTGTGAAAGCGATCAGCGCCCTCGAACCGTGCGCATGATCTGCGTCACCTCGGGCCGTTCGGGCGCATCGGGCGCGAGCTTGAGGAACTGCTCGAAATGAATCGCCATGCGGTCCGGGCGATTGGCGCGATAGTGCATCAGGCCGCCGTAGTAATGCGCGTAGGCGTTCGACGGGTTCAGCATGGCGGCGGCGTCGAATTCGGCCGCGGCCATGGGCCAGCTTTCACGTCGGGCGAGGACGAGACCCAACTGGAAATGTGCTTCCGGCAAATCGCCACCCATCGCCACGGCGCGCTGCGCCGCGTCGGCCGCCGCGTCGATATTCCCTTCGATCAACAGACGCCCTGATTCGCCGATGAATCGCCAGGGGTCCGACGCGTCCCGGCCGGCCAGTTGGCCATACAGGCCTGCGGCCTGCGCGTCCGCGCCGAGCTTCTGCTGGCTTTGCGCCGCAAGATACACGGCGCCGGGCGCGCCGTCTGGCGGGGCCGCTTCGATCACCTGCTGGTAGCGACCCGCCTCGAACATCTTCTGGAGCTCGCCCACGCTCTGCGCGGCGCCGAGTGCCGGCGTCATGACCAGTGCGAGCAGTGCTAATGTCGTTCTCATCGCGCTGAGGCTCACTGCGAAAACCGGGCCACCGTCGGACTCCGTCGATCATTGAGCCGAATGCGGTCTGGACCGGGCGATTGTACGGCAGGGAGAACGGACCCGTCGCGGCATGATGCGATTCGACGAGTACTGTCGGCGCAAGGAAGCAGCGGCCGTGGCTGCGATCCTTCCCGCCTACCGCACGATCGTCAGCCACGGCGTCGACGGCCTGGCATCTGTCGGGAACAGCTGGTCGCGGCGCCTGTTCGACGGTCCGTTCTATCGAAGCGCCGCGCCGGCGGGGGAGCTGCCGGCGATGAACCTCGTGTTCGTCCAATCGCGGGAAGGGAATACGGGGGCGGACGATCCATCGAGCCTCGGCGGCGGCGAGACCGACAAACACCTGATTTACGAGGGGCTCTCGCGCGTGGATGTGGACGCTGTTCTCAGCGGCGCGGCGACCGCGCGCGAGCGCGAGCTCGTGTTCTCGGTGTGGCATCCGGAGTTGGTTGCATTGCGGCGGGAGCTCGGACACGGCCGGCATCCGGTACAAGTGATCATCACGACGAGCGGCCAGCTTCCACTGGACGAGGGGCTGATGTTCGCGACGCCGGGGTTACAGGTCATCCTGCTGTGCGTGACCCCGACGGCGGATCGTCTGTCGCGCGCAGTGGCGGACAGACCGTGGATCGAAGTGATCGATGCCGGCGCTCCCCTCGCACTCCGTGGCGCAATGACGAAGCTTCGAGAGCGGGGCATTCGGTCGATCTCGTGCGTCGGCGGGCGTACGACGGCG
>Ga0081539_10006889_pt1 | contig 10604 bp, 13 predicted proteins | sample TabmetS4T2R2_FD_71023 | JGI IMG/M metagenome (GOLD analysis project Ga0081539, IMG submission 71023) | Tabebuia heterophylla rhizosphere microbial communities from the University of Puerto Rico - S4T2R2 | ecosystem: Host-associated > Plants > Roots > Rhizosphere ... | reverse complement strand
CTCCTCCGACACTTGTAACGCTCGGCGCGCTTATCATGCTGCGCGTGGGACGCTTCGACGATCGAGCCACCGAGCACAGAGGGCCGTTGGCGATCCTCAAGTGGAAGGTAGTGGACCCGCTCCTGGGCCGCGCTCCGGCTTCGGTGCCTGATGGCTATCGGCCGCCCTCCCGCCCGTACGATCGCGAGTTGGTGCAGGGCGACGCCGCGCAGTTGACCTGGCTCGGGCACGCGAGCTTCCTGCTGACGCTGGGCGGTAAGCGCGTGCTGGCCGATCCCGTTCTGGCGCCGCGGCTCCAGCGGATCGCCCCCCGCCACGGGGACAGCAGCTCACCGCTCGGACCGACCCGCCACCAGCGGTAGCCGCGGATCGAGCCGATCATCGGGAGCGCTTCGGTCACTCGCCCCTCACGCGGGTTCGTGGACGGGCTCGCGCGCCGGCTCGTAGGCGGGCCCCGGCTCCTCGAGTGGCGTTCGGTCGGGCTCCGACTCCGGGATCATCTCGACCTCGCGGACGATCCTGCCGATCTCCATCGTCCTTGCCTCCTGGCTGTCGTGGTCGCGACCGGCGAGCGGGACCGGTGCCACCATCACACCTGGAGCGCGGATACCCGAGTCACCAAATCTCTACACCGTTTGCCGCTCAGCGAGTCCGGGTACACAGGCGCTGCTCGAGACGATGAGCGCCTCCCCTCGAACCCATACGCTCTCGACCGGGCGACTCGCCCCCGCGCCGGACGTCGCCTGGTTCGCGCACCCGTCCGCGCGACGGCCGGGACGAGCCCTCCGAGCCGTCGCCGTCTCGCTCCTGGCGGCGGAGCTCGTGTTCGTCTCGATCGCCGGCGCCGTCGTGGCCCTGTACGTGACGACCGACCTCCCACCGATCCCACCGCCGCCGCAGACATCGGTGTTGCTGGACCGGGGCGGTCGGGAGATCTCCAAGCTCCACGCCGGCGTGGACCGCACGCTGATCTCGTTCTCGGACATGCCGGAGCACCTCCGCCGCGCCGTGGTGGCGGCCGAGGACGCCGACTTCTATCGGCACGACGGCCTGGATCCGTCGGCGATCGCCAGGGCGACCTGGAACGACCTGACGACCGGCTCCTTCAGCCAGGGCGGCTCGACGATCACCCAGCAGTTCGTGAAGAACGTGATGACCGGCACCGAGCGGTCGATCTCGCGGAAGGTCCGGGAGGCGATCCTGGCGATGAAGCTGGAACGCGAGTGGTCCAAGGACCGGATCCTCGAGCACTACCTGAACACCGTGTACTTCGGGCACGGCGCGTACGGCGTCCAGGCTGCGGCGCAGACGTACTTCGGCATCGACGCCTCCCGGTTGTCGGTCGCGCAGTCGGCGTTGCTCGCCGGCTTGATCTCCGCGCCGTCGGCGCGTGACCCGTTCCTGCACCGCGCCGCCGCCAAGGCGGCACGGAGCTACGTGCTGGATCGGATGGTCGCGGTGGGGACGCTCTCCATGAGCCGCGCCGAAGAGCTCCGCCACGAGCCCCTCGGGCTCGTCGTGGAGCGCCACCTCCCGTCGCCCGCTCCGCACTTCCTCGAGTACGTCCGGCAGCGGCTGCTCGCCACCTTCGGCGAGGACGCGCTCTACCGCGGGGGTCTGCGGGTCAAGACGACGATCGACCTCGACATGCAGGCTGCCGCCGACCGGGCCGTCGGCGCCTGGCTACCCGGCCGTCACGATCCCGAGGCGGCCCTGGTCGCGATCGATCCGCAGACGGGCGCGATCCGGGCGATGGTCGGGGGCCGGAACTTCGACCGCCGCGAGTTCAACCTGGCCACGCAGGGGCTCCGCCAGGCGGGAAGCGCGTTCAAGACGTTCGTGGTGATGGCCGCGCTCGAGCAGGGGATCTCACCGCTGGAGACGCGCTACGGGCCGTCGCGGATCACGATCCCGGATCCGTTCTGCGAGACCGACGGCCAGCCGTGGGTCGTCTCGAACGCCGGCGACCAGTGGGGCGGAACGATGTCGATCGAGCAGGCCACCGCCGGCTCGGTCAACACGATCTTCGCGCAGCTGACGACCGAGGTGGGACCCGAGGCCGTCGTCGACGTGGCGCGTCGGATGGGGATCCAGACGAAGCTGCAGCCCGTCTGCTCGATCGGGTTGGGAACCTCGGAGGTCACGGTGCTGGACATGACGTCCGCGTTCGCGACGCTCGCCGCGCAGGGCGTGTACGTCCCGCCCCGGGCGATCGACCGGGTGACGAGCGCCGACGGCGCCGTGATCCAGGGCTCGCCAGGGGGGATCGGCCAGCTGGGCGTCCAGGTCGTGTCGGCGCAGGACGCGATGGCGACGACCCGCGTGCTCGAAGGCGTGATCGATCACGGGACCGGCACGGCGGCTCGGCTCGCCGACCGGCCCGCGGCGGGGAAGACGGGGACGGCCGAGCGATCGACCGACGCCTGGTTCTGCGGGTTCGTGCCCCAGCTCGCCACCTGCGTGTGGACCGGTTATCCGCGCACGGCGCGACCGATGGTCGACGTCCACGGCTTCCCGTCCGTCTACGGCGGGACGATCCCGGCGCAGATCTGGCACGACTTCATGACGGCGGCCACGAGCGACATGCCGGTCGTGGACTTCGCGCCGGTCTCCTACGACGTCTACGAGGACCAGCCGGCCGTGATCGCGCCCTCCCCCTCGCCGTCGACCGGCCGGACCCCGGCGCCGTCCCTGACCACGGTCCCCTCGCCGTCCCCGTCACCGACCGGGCGGGCGGATCCGTCTCCGACGCCGGCTCCGAAGCCGAAGCCGTCCCCGTCGCCGTCGCCCTCCCCGTCGCCGGAACCCGCGACGGCCGTCGAGGACGATCGCTCCGTGAGCCCGTCGGGGCCTTAGCCGTCGGTCGTCTCGTCCGGTCCGGGGGCGGCCGTCTCCTCGGAGTCGCGCCGCTCGACGTCGAGCCGCTCCGCGTCGGACGAGTCGAGCCGCGCGCGTGCGACCTCGTGGCCGCAGGTGTAGACGTCCACCTGACGGCTCTCCGGGTCCTGGAAGAGGTCGTCGCCTCCGAAGTCGATGTCGGCCAGGACGCCGTCGCCGCAGATCGGGCAGCGGCGACCCTCGGCGGGCTCGTTCGAGGCCATCGATGCGACGGTACACAAGCGGCGGCCCATCCAACCAGCGCGTTTGACGCCACCGGCGGCCGGGGAAACTCTGCGGGGTGGAACGACCCGGAGGTGGCGCGGTGCAGCGGTTCCTGCGCCGGATCGACGACGCGCAGCGCCGTCGGTCGGCGGTGGGCTTCCCGGTGGCCGTCATCAAGAAGTTCGGCGACGACCGCGCGGGTCAGCTCGCGGCGTTGATCGCGTACTACGGGTTCTTCTCGATCTTCCCGCTGCTCCTCGTGTTCGCGACCGTGACGGCGATCGTCGTCCGTGACGATCCGGCGCTGCAGGAGCAGCTGATCGGCTCGGCCCTCCGGCAGTTCCCGGTCGTCGGCACCAAGATCCACGACAGCATCGGCGAGCTCTCGGGATCGACGTTCGCGCTCGTGTTCGGGATCGTCGCCGCGCTCTGGTCCGGCACCGCCGTCGTCACGGCGGCGCAGCACGCGATGGATGAGGTCTGGGACGTCCCGCGGGTCGAGCGACCGTCGCTCGTGCGCCGCGCCGGGCGCGCGGTCGTGCTGCTCGGCGGCTTCGCGATCGCGATCACCGTCTCGGCGGTCCTCGCCGGTCTGGGGGGCGGCACCGGCATGACCGCGGCGATCGTGCGGATCGCGTCCATGATGGCGCTGTTCGCACTCTCGGTCGGGCTCTTCGCGCTCGCTTTCCGCGTCCTCACGGTGGCGCCGCTGCGGTGGCGAGACGTCCTCCCCGGCGCGATCGTCGCCGCCGTCGCGTGGACGCTGTTGCTGCTGGTGGGGGGTTGGTTCGTCGACACCCAGATCCAGCGTGCGTCCGAGACCTTCGGCTTCTTCAAGATCGTGATCGGGCTGCTGACGTGGATCTACGTCGTGGCCCAGATCTTCGTGCTCTGCGCCGAGATCAACGTCGTCCGGGCCAGGCACCTGTGGCCTCGCTCGCTGATCGATCCCGCCGACGATCGGGATCGGCGTGTGATCGGCGACCAGGCACGCGAGGAACGGGCACGACCGGACGAGGAGGTCGACGTCCGGTTCGGACGATCGCGGAACGGGGCGGACACGCGATGACGAGGCTCAAGCGCGTCCGTGCCGCCACCCCGGGCATCAGCCGGCGCCGCCACGGGAAGGGATTCGTGTATCTCCATCCGAACGGGCAGCGCGTGCGCGACCCCGCGATGGTGGAACGGATCCGAGCGCTCGCGATCCCGCCGGCCTGGTCGAACGTCTGGATCTGTCCGGACGAGCGCGGGCACCTGCAGGCGGTCGGCACCGATGCGGCCGGTCGGAAGCAGTACCTGTATCACCCCGATTGGCGCGTTCGACGCGACCGAGAGAAGTTCGATCGGATGCTCCGGTTCGGCCGACGTCTCCCGACGATCCGCGACGTGACCCACGCGGCGCTGGGCCGGCGGGGGTTCGATCGCGACCGCGTGCTCGCCGGCGCCGTCCGCTTGCTCGACCTCGGCGCGTTCCGGATCGGATCGGAGTCGTACGCCGAAGCCAACGGCTCGTACGGGCTCGCGACGATCCGCCGGGATCACGTGCACGTGCGGGGCGACGAGGTGCGGTTCGACTACGTGGCGAAGGGCGGGAAGCGACAGATCCAGCGCGTCCGCGACCCCGCCGTCGCTCGGCTGGTCCGGTCGCTCCTGCGCCGAGACGGTGGGGGGGAGGAGCTCCTCGCCTATCGGGACGGAGGCACCTGGCGCGACGTCCGATCCGAGGACATCAACGCGTACCTGAAGGAGCTGGCGGGTGAGGGCATCTCCGCGAAGGACTTCCGGACGTGGCACGCGACCGTGCTCGCCGCGACGTTCCTGGGCTCCGTCGAGGAGCAGCTCACCTCCGTGACCTCGAGGAAGCGCGTCGTCACCGCCGTCGTCAAGGACGTCGCCGAGACCCTGGGGAACACGCCGGCCGTCTGCCGGGCCTCGTACATCGACCCCCGTGTGATCGATCTGTTCCTCGAAGGGGAGACGATCGCGCCGTCCCACCGTGGCGGCTCCGACGAGGACCTCCGCATCGCCGCCGAGGCGGCCGTGCTCGACCTCCTCGGCGCCGACCGTGCGGCCGAAGCCGCCTGATCGAGCCTCCGGCTCAAGTTCCGTGAGCGCCCGGCCGAGTCGTTCGGCATGGAAGGACCCCGGCACGGGTATCGACGTGACATGCGGACGCGCGACGACGACGGTCTCCGGAGCGAGCTCGGGCAGACCCTGGCCCTTTTCGGGATGGGCCTGGCCGTGATCCTCCTGGGCCTGCTGATGGGCCTGAACCTCTGAGTGCTCGGACCTCCGGCTGGGGCGCAAGGATTCGAACCTCGACTAACAGGGCCAGAACCTGTCGTGCTGCCGTTACACCACGCCCCAGGAACCTCGGTCAGTCTACCGGAGGACCCCCGTCCGCTCGCCGAGCGGCGGGACGGTCTCCATCGCACGGTGGGTCGGTTGACCCCTTCGCGGCGCCCTCGCTACGTTAGGAAACAACCCCGGCGGTCGGAAGGAGAGCCATGAACAAGGGCGGCTTGGTCACGGAGGTCTCGAGGAAGACCGGGTTGAGCAAGGCCGACGTCGGTCGCGTGATCGACGCGGCGATCGATACGGTGCGAGAGACCGTCGTGGAGGGCGAGCGCGTGACGCTCGCGGACTTCGGCACGTTCGAGCGGAAACACCGGAACCGGCGGATCGCGCGGAACCCGCGACGGCCGAACGTCCCGATCGTCGTCCCCGCCCGCGACCTGCCGTCCTTCACGCCGGGCAAGGAGTTCCGCCATCAGGTCGTGACCCAGTCGGGCTCGGCGTCCGAGGCGAAGGCCGGCTGAGTCAGTCGAACGTCACGACGCGGAGCGCGCGCGCGACCCGCGAGCCCTCGACGTCCTCGACCTCGAACTTCACGCGCTGACCGATCCGGAGGGTCAGGATCCCCGAGCCCTCGATCGATCCGGGATCGATCGCGATCTCCGTCCGATCGTCCAAGAGCAGCGTTCCGACCCGCTTCGCTTCGTCGAAGTCCTTGATCGTTCCCTGTTCCACGCCGCTCCCCTCAGGCCCGCACGCCCAGACGTCCCGCGACGTCCAGCTGCCGGCAGACCTCCACCGTGCGACCCGGCGGCCCCGCGCGGAGGACCGTGAGGATATCGCCGGCTTCGTCGACGTCGAAGGCGAGCTCCTCGCGCTCGACGACGGCGATCGGCAGCTCTCGCTCGGCCGCGATCTGGAGGTGACGACGGAACGAGTCCACGCCGAACCGGCTGGGGATCACGGTCGGCGGCCGGCGCAGCAGCAGGTTCGTCCCGCGCTCGTCGGCCGAGGGGGCGATCACCACTGGACCCAGCGTGTGCAGCGCCGCCGTCAGGGCGGGCACCGTCAGCATCGGCATGTCGGCGGGGACGATCGCGAGTGCCTCGGCGGTGCGCGCGACCGCCTCGTCTTCGACCTGCTGGATCGCGGCGCCGAGGGAGGGTCGTTCCTCGATGATCGCGTGCACGTGGCGCGCCATCGCGATCTCGATCACGGTCTCGTCGGGCGTGACGACCCACGCCTCCCATCCGTCGAGGGACCCCGCGACGTCAAGGACGTCCTCGAACATCGCCAAGGTCAGGGCGGCACGCTCCAGCTCGGAGAGCACCGAGGCCAGACGTGACTTGGCGTACCCGAGCGACTTCACGGGGATGGCGAGAGCGCGCACGGGGACGTGAGCCTAGCGGAGCGCGCGCGCTCGGTGAGCCGGGCCTGGCGAGGCGTCGCGGTAGCCTCTGCGCCGCCGGAGGAGGAGGCCCAGACGGAGCCCGCGTACCAGCTCGCGAGGGTGGTGGTGGTGCCGCTCCTCCGGACGTGGTTCCGACTGCAGCACGAGGGTCTGGACCGGATCCCGCGGCACGGACCCGCGATCGTCGCCTGCAACCACATCTCCTACCTCGACCCGCTGACGAACGGCGAGGCCGTCGACCGCACCGGTCGACGGCCTCGGTTCATCGCCAAGGAAGAGCTGTTCCGGATCCCGATCGTGGGCAGCGTGCTCCGCGGTGCCAAGCAGATCCCCGTCGCGCGCGGAGCGCGCGACGGGTCCTCCCTGGACCGGGCGGCGGCGGCGCTGGGGGCGGGTGAGGTCGTCGTGATCTACCCGGAGGGGACCGTGACCAAGCGCGACGACTGGCTCCCCATGGAGGCGAAGACCGGCGTGGCGCGGCTCGCGCTGCGGACCGGCGTCCCGGTGATGCCGATGGCGAGCTGGGGCTCGCAGGCCGTGTGGCAGAAGTCCGGGAAGGGGTCGCTCCGCCCCGGTCGCCCGATCCTCACGGCGGTGGGCGGGCCGCTCGCGTTCGGGCTCGAACCGGACGCCGATGCGACCCGCTGGCGCGACGTCACCGACGAGGTGATGGCCTCGGTGAGCGCGCTGGCGGTGGAGCTGCGCGACCGATATCCCCGAGCCTGGACGGGGTAGGCTCGTCCGCGTGAGCGAGCCGAAGCGTCGCTTCCAGACGCGGGCGGTCCATCCCCAGCGCCTGCCACGGATCGAGCAGGAGCCCTCGAGCGTCCCGATCTTCCAATCCTCGACGTTCCGGTTCGAGACGAACGAGCGCTTCGCCAAGGCGATCCGGTTCGAGGAGCCCGGCTACGTGTACTCGCGCGGGTACGGCAACCCGACCGTCGACGCCTTCCAGGCGACGATCGCCGACCTGGAGGAGACGGAGTCCGCGATCGCGTTCTCCTCCGGGATGGCCGCGATCTCCACGCTGTTCCTCACGCTCGCGCGGACGGGAGCGAGGATCGTCGCGGGGAGCGCGCTCTACGGCGGGACGGTGTCGGTGCTCCGGAACATCCTGCCGCGCTTCGGCGTCGAGGCCACGTTCGTCGATCCCACGGATCACACCGCCGTGCGGGCCGCGCTGCCGGGGGCGACGCTGTTCTACTGCGAGACGATCGTGAACCCGACGACGGCCGTGCCGGATCTCGCCGGCCTGGCCACCCTCTGTCGCGAGGCCGGCGTGCCCTCGGCGGTCGACAACACGTTCGCGTCGCCGTACCTGTGCAACCCGGCGACGCTCGGGTTCGACGCGGTGCTCCACTCGGCCACGAAGTACCTCGGCGGGCACGCCGACCTGATCGGCGGGGTGATCTGCACCGACGAGGCGCTGTTCCGGCGTCTGCGGGACGTGCTGATCGACCTGGGCGGCGCGATGCAGCCCCTGGAGGCGTGGCTCGCTCTCCGAGGGCTCGCGACGCTGGGCCCGCGGATGGAGCATCACTGCGCGTCGGCCGGACGGCTCGCGGGGGCGCTCGCCGAGCATCCGGCCGTGGAGCGCGTGTGGTATCCGGGGCTCCGGTCGCATCCGAACCACGAGCTGGCGTCGCGGCAGCTGCGACTGCCGGGGGGCACGTTGGCGTTCGAGGTGGCCGGCGGTCTCGATGCCGGCAGCCGTGTCGCCGAGGCGCTCGAGCTGGCGTGGATCGGCGGGAGCCTGGGCAGCCTGATGACGCTCGTGGCGCACCCCGCGTCCACGACGCACCGCCAGGTCGACCCCGATGCGAGGCGCGCCGCGGGGATCGGCGACGGACTCCTGCGGGTCTCCGTCGGCCTCGAGGACCCGGACGACCTGATCGAGGACTTCACGCGGGCCCTCGAGAAAGCATGACGCGTCGGCGCGTCGCCGTCCTCTTCGGGGGCCGGTCGGCGGAGCACGAGGTCTCGTGCCTATCCGCTCGGTCGGTGATCGACGCGCTGGATCCCGCCACCACCGACGTGATCCCGATCGGCATCACCCGCGAGGGACGGTGGCACCGGCTGCCCGGACCGCCCGCGTTGCCCTCGGAGACCGGACGTCTGCCGGAGGTGACGGACGGCAGCGGGGCGGTGGTCGAGCTGGCGGCGGAATCGGCTTCCTCGGAGATCGTCGCAGCGGACGGATCGCGCGAGCGGATCGACGTGGTGTTCCCGGTGCTGCACGGCCCGTCCGGCGAGGACGGGTCGGTCCAGGGCCTGCTCGAGCTCGCGGGGGTCCCGTACGTCGGCGCGGGCGTCTTGGGCTCGGCGCTGGGGATGCACAAGGAGATGCAGAAGCGGTTGTTCCGCGAGGCGGGCCTGCCCGTCGGGCCGTTCCTCGCGGTGCACGAGCGCGACCGCCACGACGACCCCGAGGCGATCGAGGCTGCGGCCGACGCGCTCGGGTACCCCGTGTTCACGAAGCCCGCCACGCTCGGTTCCAGCGTCGGCGTCACGAAGGTGCTCGACGCCTCCGGTCTCCTGGCGGGACTCGACGACGCGTTCCGATACGCGCGCGAGGCGCTGATCGAGAAGGCCGCGGAGGGGGCGCGAGAGATCGAATGCTCGGTCCTCGGCAACGACGATCCGGTGGCGAGCGTGGCCGGGGAGATCGTGCCCAGCGGCCACGACTTCTACGACTACGACGCGAAGTACCTGGACGAGCACGGCGCGCAGCTGCTGATCCCCGCCGACCTGAAGCCCGACGTCCTCGAGGAGGTGCAGCGGCTCGCGGTCGCCGCGTTCGAGACGCTGAAGTGCGCCGGCATGGCCCGCGTCGACCTGTTCCTGCTGGGGGAGGACGAGCTCTGGGTGAACGAGGTCAACACGATCCCCGGGTTCACCTCGATCTCGATGTACCCGAAGCTCTGGGAGGCCTCAGGTCTGGGGTACCGCGAGCTGGTCGAGCGTCTGCTGGATCTCGCCGTCGAGCGTCACGAGGCCGAGCGGAAGAGCACCGGCGTGCGGGAGCTCGGCGCCGACGACTAGAGGTGGACGACGGGACAGGTGAGCGTGCGCGTGATCCCTTCGATCGCTTGGATCCGCGCGACGACCAGCTTGCCGAGATCGTCGACGCTGTCCGCCTCGGCTCGCACGATCACGTCGTAGGGTCCGGTGACGTCTTCGGCTTCGGTCACGCCGGACACGCTGCGGACCTCGTTGGCCACCGACGCGGCCTTGCCGACCTCCGTCTGGATCAGGATGTACGCGTGAACCACCCGACGCCTCCTCCGCTCCCTCCGGACCGCGCTCATGCTAGTCGTGGCCCCGCGCGGCGAGCAACGCGAGCGCGATGATCGACGAGGTGTTCCGGGATCGGAGCGAGGCGGGCGAGGAGCTGGCCGCGGCCGTCTCGGCGCGGGTCACCGGGCCGGCCGCGGTGCTCGCGATCCCTCGGGGAGGCGTCGTCGTCGCGGTGCCCGTCGCCGAGGTCCTCGACGCGCCGCTCGACGTGGTGATCCCCCGCAAGCTCGGCGCTCCGGGCAACCCTGAGCTCGCGATCGGCGCCGTCGCGCCCGGCGTGACGATCGTGCACGAACGCGTCGTTCGTCAGCTCGGGGTTCCGCTCGGGTACGTGGAGCGGGAAGCGGAGCGGCAGCAAGGCGAGATCGCGCGGCGGGAGGCGGCCTTCCGTGGCGACCGGTCGCCGGCGCCGATCGCGGGACGGACCGCCGTCGTCGTCGACGATGGCGTGGCGACCGGCGCGACCGCGGTCGCCGCCCTCCGTTGGGCGCGCGCGGCC
>Ga0081539_10006888_pt1 | contig 10604 bp, 8 predicted proteins | sample TabmetS4T2R2_FD_71023 | JGI IMG/M metagenome (GOLD analysis project Ga0081539, IMG submission 71023) | Tabebuia heterophylla rhizosphere microbial communities from the University of Puerto Rico - S4T2R2 | ecosystem: Host-associated > Plants > Roots > Rhizosphere ... | reverse complement strand
CGGGATGGGGAAGCTCGTCGCGGAGTGGATCGTCGAGGGCGTGCCCAGCCTGGACGTGTGGGAGATGGACTCGCGCCGCTTCGGCGCCCACTACGCGAGCCGCGAGTACACGCTCGCGCGCACGCGCGAGGTCTACGCGACCTACTACGACGTCAAGTACCCCGGCCACGAGCGCGAGGCCGGCCGGCCGCTGCGGGTCTCGGCGACGTACGACCGCCTGCGCGAGCTCGGCGCCGTCTTCGGCGAGAAGTCCGGCTGGGAGCGGGCGAACTGGTTCGAGACGAACGCGTCTTCTGGGGACGAGTCGTTGCGGCCGCGCGGCTGGGCGGGGCGGCTCTGGTCGCCGGCGATCGGCGCGGAGCACGTCGCCTGCCGCGAGCGGGCCGCGCTCTTCGACGAGACGTCGTTCGCGAAGATCGAGGTGTCGGGCTCCGGCGCGGCGGTGTTTTTGGAGGGTCTCTGCGACAATCGGGTCGCGCGCGACGTCGGCGCGATCACGTACACGCAGATGCTGAACCCGCGCGGCGGCGTCGAGTGCGACTTCACGGTCACGCGGCTCGCGGAGGACCGCTTCCGGATCGTCACCGGCACCGCGTTCGGCCAGCACGACCGCGCGTGGATCGCGTCGCACGCGCCGGACGACGGCTCGGTGCTGGTGGAGGACGTGACCTCGAAGTACGCGTGCCTCGGCCTTTGGGGGCCGGCCGCGCGGGAGGTGCTCGAGCCACTCTTGGTCGAGCCGCTCGACTTGCCGTACATGCGCGCACGGGAGCTCGCGGTCGGGCCGGTTCCGTGCCTGGCGCTTCGGGTCACGTACGTCGGGGAGCTCGGCTGGGAGCTGTACTGCCCGACGGAGTTCGGGCTGCGGCTCTGGGACGAGCTCTGGCGTGCTGGTCTTCCGCATGGCCTCGTCGCGGGCGGGTACCGCGCGATCGACTCGCTCCGGCTCGAGAAGGGCTACCGCGTCTGGGGCGCCGACGTGACGCCCGACGAGACGCCGTACGAGGCGGGACTCGGGTTCGCGGTCAAGCTCGACAAGGGCGAGTTCTTGGGGCGGGCGGCGTTGGTGGCACACGGTTCCAAGCCGGAGCGCCGCCTAGCGTGCCTCGTGCTCGAAAACCCGCGATCGGTCGCCCTCGGCTCGGAGCCCGTACGGGTGGACGGCCGCGTCGCCGGCCGCGTGACGAGCGGCGGCTACGGCTACACGGTCGGGCGCTCGATCGCGTACGCGTACCTGCCGGCGGCGGAGGTCGAGCCGGGGCGCGAGGTCGAGGTCGAGATCTTCGGCGTGTGGGTCGGCGGCGAGGTCGCCGACGAGCCGCTCTTCGACCCGAAAGGAGAGCGGATCCGCGCCTAGTCCTCCGTCGGCCGCCGTGGCACTTCCCCGACGGTGGCTGCCACCCGGACGCGGCCGTCTTCGACGAAGCGGCGGTACTCGTCGCGCGCGCCGAGCGGCGTAGTCCCGAAGTGGTCGAGAAGCTCGGTGGTGGCCAGGAAGGGCGGGCCGAGCTCGGTGCCTGCACAGGCGCGATAGCTGCTCCACGGCCAATCCTCGGGTCGCTCGCAGATGCCGGCGCGGACCGGGTTCAGCACGATGTACCGAGCCGCCTCGAGCATGTGCGCATCCGACTCGATCAGGTCGGACGAGAACCGCCGGCCGAAGAGATGGTTCGAGCGTCCCTGCCGCATGTTCACGATTCGCGCAAACCCGCCGTTCAGCTCGTCGAAGCCTCGCGAGAGGACGCCGAACGGGGTGCGGAGCAACAGGTGGTAGTGGTTCGTCATCAAGCAGTACGTGAGCAGGATCCACCGATGCTTCCGAGCGGCGCGGCCAAGCAGCCTGAGGAACGTCTGCCGCTCGACGGCGTCGTGGTAGATCGGCTGCCTGTCGTTCCCCCTCGCAGTGATGTGGAAGACGCCGTCGGGTATTTCGAGTCGGAGCGGGGGCGACATCGATGTCGACGGTAGCCGCGCCGAAAACCGGCGAGCGCTCGCGTCACACTCTCGACACGAACTCGTCACGGTCCTTCATGAGTGGCTGCCACCGGGACACGGCCCGGCGAGACGCTCTCCGAAGGAGCCACCGGCCTCAGCCGCGCTCGAAGAGTCGCTCGCGCTCGTAGCAGGTCACGACCGAGTCGAAGAGCCGCTGCTCCGTGCGCGCGAAGTTCAGGTAGTGGTCGACGACGTCGTCGCCGAGGGCGGCGCGGGCCATCCCACCCGACTCCAGCGCCCGCGTCGCCTCGCGCAGCGTCGCCGGGAACCGCTCGGCGTCCGAGACGTACGCGTTCCCGTCGAGCGGTGCCGGCAGCTCGAGCTCCTCGGAGATCCCGTGCAAACCGGCCGCGAGCAGCGCGGCGAACGCGAGGTACGGGTTGACGTCGCCGCCCGGGATCCGCGTCTCGACGCGCCGCGCGCGACCCTCGCCGACGACGCGGAAGCCGCACGTCCGGTTGTCGTGCCCCCAGGCGAGCGTCGTCGGCGCCCAGCTCCCGGCTGCGAAGCGCTTGTACGAGTTGATCGTCGGCGCGAGGAACACCGCGAGCTCGCGCGCGCAGGCGATCTGCCCCGCGAGGTAGCCGCCGAAGACGACGGCATCGTCCGCGAACGCGCTCTCGCCGTCGCGCCAGAGGCTCGAGTGGATGTGGCACGAGCTGCCGATCCACGTGTGGTCGGGCTTGGCCATGAAGGTGACCGAGCAGCCGTTCAGGTGTGCGATCTCCTTGGCGCCGTTCTTGTAGATCACGTGGTTGTCGGCCATCGTCAGCGCGTCGGCGTAGCGGAAGTTGATCTCCTGCTGGCCCGGCCAGGCCTCGCCCTTCGAGCTCTCGACGCGGATCCCCGCGCCCTTCATCCCCCGCCGGAGCTGCCGGATCAGCGGCTCGTCGTACGACGTCGCGAGGACGTGGTAGTCGAGGATGTACGGCACCGACGGGGTCAGACCCCGGTAGTGCTGCGCGTGCGCCTCCGCGTACGTCTCGCGGAGCAAGAAGAACTCGAGCTCGGAGCCGAACATCGGCGTGAAGCCGAGCTCCGCCGCGCGCTCGACCTGGCGCTGCAACACCTGGCGCGGCGACGGCGCCACCGGCTGCCCGTCGTGCCACGTCACGTCGCACAACACCAGCGCCGTTCCCTCGAGCCACGGGATCCGCCGCAGCGTCGCGAGGTCGGGGACGAGCCGGAAGTCGCCGTAGCCCTGCTCCCAGCTCGCGATCGCGTAGCCCGGCACCGGATCCATCTCCATCTCGAGCGCGAGGAGGTAGTTGCAGCCCTCGACCCCGTGCTCGAGCGAGTCCTCGAGGAAGAACTCGCCGTCGACGCGCTTGCCCATCAGCCGGCCCTGCATGTCGGTGAACGCGACGACGACGGTGTCGATCGCGCCGGCCTCGACCTCGCGCCGCAGCTCCTCGACGGTCAGCACCGCGCAATCCTCTCCCAAACCGCCGGGTCTTGACAGGCCGTGCGCGAGCGCGAGTAAATGCGCCCACTCACAAGGAGGGCGGATGACTACTGCGGAGCAGGGCGACTATCTCGACGACCGATCGCTACTCCACCGGCTCGGCTACGCGCAAGAGCTCTTCCGATCGATGGGCGGGTTCCAGAACTTCGCGATCTCGTTCACGATCATCTCGATCCTCGCCGGCTGCCTGACCTCGTATTTCATCGCGTTCAACCAAGGCGGACCGGTGGCGGTGACGTGGGGCTGGCTGATCGTCGGCCTCTTCTGCGTCGTCGTGTCGCTCGCGCTCGGAGAGATCGCGTCGACCTACCCGACGGCCGGCGGGCTCTACTACTGGTCCTCGAAGCTGGGGAGCCCGGCCTGGGGCTGGTTCACGGGCTGGTTCAACCTCGTCGGCCAGATCGCGGTCACCGCGGCGATCGGCTACGGGTGCGCCGTGTTCGGCACCTCGCTCCTGAATCTGCTCTGGGGCTACCCGAACTCGATCGGCTGGATCTTCTTCCTCTACGGGATGCTGCTGCTCGGGGCCGGGCTGATCAACATGCTCAAGGTCCCGATCACGGCCGCGATCAACACGTTCTCGGCGTGGTGGCACATGGTCGGCGTCGTCCTGATCGTGTTCGTGCTCGCGATCGTCCCCGACCACCACAAGTCGATCGGCTACGTCTTCGGGCAGACGCTGAACAACACAGGGTTCTCGGGCGGGAGCTGGACGCACGGCGCGTTCATATACGTCTTTCTCACCGGCCTCCTGATGGCGCAGTACACGATCACCGGCTACGACGCGTCGGCGCACATGAGCGAGGAGACGCGACAGGCGTCGCTCGGGGCCGCGTGGGGGATCGTGATGTCGGTCGTCGTCTCGGTGATCTTCGGCTTCGCGCTGCTGGTGGCCGTGACCTTCGCGATCCCGGGAACCGACGCGGCCGCTTCCGGCGCGGGTGCGAACATCGTCACGTACATCTGGGAGACGGCGATGAGCCGCCGCTGGGCCGAGTTCCTGCTCTTCATCGCCGTGATCGCGCAGACGTTCTGCACGATCGCGTCCGTGACCTCGGCGTCGCGGATGATGTTCGCGTTCTCGCGCGACCGGGCCGTGCCGGGGCACCAGCTCTGGCGGCGCGTGTCGAAGGCCGACCGGGTGCCGATCTACACAGTCTGGGGGATCGCCGTCCTCTCGTTCCTGCTCATGGTGCCGACGCTGTGGAACGGCATCGTCGGCTACGCGGTCGGGACTTCGGTCGCCGTGATCGGCCTCTACATCGCGTTCGTCCTGCCGATCATCCTGCGGCTGCGCGCGGGGGAGAGCTTCGAGCGCGGCGCCTGGCACCTCGGGCGCCACTACAAGTGGATCGACTGGATCGCGATCCTCTGGATCGCCTTCATCTCGGTCGTCTTCCTGCTCCCGTTCGCCTACGGCGGCATCCCCTGGAACAAGGGCTTCGACTGGAACCTCGTCAACTACACGCCGATCACCGTCGGCGGCGCGTTCCTGCTCTTCGGCGGCTGGTGGGTGCTTTCCGCCAACCGCTGGTTCAAGGGCCCGATCCGCCAGGGCACGGACGAGGAGCTGGCCCAAATCGAAGCGGGCTACGAAGCGCCCGTTGCGCCAGGAACCGCTCCGGCGACGTAGTCCCGCCGCCGCGCCCGGCTTTGCCGGGCGCGGCCGCTGCGGCCGGGGTCGAAACGCGATCCGACCGAAGTCGTCATGCTCCGGCGAAGCCGGAGCGGACTTCGGTCGGCAGTCCGGCGAAGCCGGGGCGGACTTCGGTCGGCAGTGCGGGCGAGAGGACTCGAACCTCCAGGGAGCGTTGAGCTCCAGCGGGACCTAAACCCGCCGCGTCTACCAGTTCCGCCACGCCCGCGGGCTGTGAGGATAGCCGCGTGCGCCGCGAGATCCTGTCCACGCATGCGGCGTTCGCGGCCTTCGGCGTCTTCTGGGGCGCCTGGGCGGCGCTGCTTCCGGCGGTGCAGCGGCAGACGGGCGCGTCGAAGGGCCAGCTCGGGCTCGCGCTGCTCTGCGTCGCGCTGGGCGCGCTGCCGGCGATGCTCGCGACCGGCGCGTTGCTCGACCGGGTCGGCCGCGGCCTCGTCGCGCCGGGGCTCGTCGCATTCGGGGCGGCGATCGTCGCGCCCGGCTTCGCGACCAGCGTCGGCGCGCTCGCGGCGGCGCTGCTCGCGGTCGGCGCGACCTCGGGCGCGCTCGACGTGGCCGTCAACGCGCAGGCGTCCGCCCTGGAGAGTGCGAGCGGGCGCCGCCTGATGGCGGTGGCGCACGCGCTCTTCTCGGCGGGCGTCGTCGTCGGGAGCGTCTCGGTCGGCCTCGCCCGGCAGGCGGGCGCGGGGCCGCGCGGGGTCGTTCTCGGGGTCGCGGTCGTTCTCGCGTCGACGGCGACGGTGAACTCGGGGGCGCGAGCTCTCCCGACCCCGATGCCGCCCACCGCGCGGCGACTCAACCTGGCCCGGCCGTACGTCGCGCTCGGGCTTCTGTGTGCGATTGCGTTCGTGGTCGAGAACGGTGGGGAGCAGTGGAGCGCCCTTTTCGTCGAGACCCGTCTCCACGGCGGCCCGGCGGTCGCCGGGCTCGGGCCGGGGGCCTTCGCGGCCTCGATGGTCGTCGGTCGGCTCGCCGGCGGCGAGATCGAGCGGCGCCTCGGTGAGCGGATCGTCTTGGTGAGCGGCGCCTGCGTCGCGACGGTCGGGTTGGTCGCGGCCGCCGCGGCGCCGTCGTTCGCGGTCGCCATCGTCGGGTTCGCGCTGACCGGCATCGGGATCTCCGTCGCGGCGCCGACGCTGTTCGGCGCAGTCGGCCGGCGCGCGGGCGACGAGGATCGCGGGAGCGCGATGGCCGCCGTGACGACCGTCTCGTACCTCGGCTTCTTCGCCGGGCCGCCGCTCGTAGGCGGCGTCTCGGGCGCCTTCGGCCTGCGAGTCGGGATGCTCGTCCTGGCCGGAGTCGCGGCGCTCTACGGGCTCGGCGTGGCTAGTAGTAGTGCTCTGGATCGACGCGGTTCATGAGCGGCTCGCGGCGGAGGTAGCGCCGGAGGTTGTCGCAGAACAGCTCGACGAGCCGTTCGTCGTCGTGCACCGACTGGCCTGCGGCGTGCGGCGCGATTAGGACGTTCGGGAGCTCCCACAGCGGGCTCTCGGCCGGCAGGGGCTCGACGGCGAACACGTCGAGGGCGGCGCCGGCGAGCCGCCCTGCGCGGAGCGCTTCGACCAGCGCCTCCTCGTCGATGACGGCGCCGCGGCCGACGTTGACGAGAACGGCATGCGGCGGAAGGAGCGAGAGCGCTTCCCGGTCGAGAAGTCCCCGTGTCGCCCCGGTGAGGGGGAGGGTCACGACAAGACCGTCGGCGCGCGGGAGCAGCTCTCGCAGCCGGTCGGTCGAGTGCACCTCGTCGACGTGCGGCACCTTCCCCGGCGTTCGCTTGACGCCGATCGTGTGGGCGCCGAACGCGCTCGCGAGGCGGGCGACCTCGCGGCCGATGCCGCCCACGCCGAGCACGAGCACCGTCCAGTCGCGGAGTTCCGCCATCACGAAGCGGTCCCAGCGCCGCTCGGCCTGGCTGCGGAGCAGCCGCGGGAGGTCCTTCGCGAATGCGAGCAGGCCGAGGAGCGCGAACTCGGCCAAAGGCGTCGCATAGACCCCCGCCGAGGTGGTCAGCGCGACCCGGTCGAGCTCGTCGCGCGTCAACTCCGCCGCCGCGAACTGCTCGCCTGCGCCCGCCCAGGTGCTCTGCACCCAGCTAAGCCGGCCGCCCTCGCTGCGGACGGCCTCGCGCAGCACCTCGGGGAGCTGCCCGGGCGGTGTGCCGACGAGCGCGACCTCCGCGTCGGCGAGGGACGTCGACGCGTCGTCGAGCAGCTCGATCCGTTCGTCGACCGCGGCGATCCGGGCCAGAAGCTCCGGCTCGAGCTCCAGGGCGACCGCGACCGGGACGCGGCTCATCCCACGAGCTCGGGGATCCGCTCCGCTGCGCGCTCGAGTGCCTCCTCGAAGAAGAGGTAGGGCGCCGCGTTCCGGAGCTCGTGCACCGGCCCGTCGAGCTGGTCGGAGCCGCCGGCCGCGTTCAACGCATAGCGAAGCGGGATCTCGTGGCAGACGACGAGGACGCAGCGGCCGTCGCCCTCGACGAGCCTCCGGAATCCGAGCGCGTACCGGCGCGCCGCATCATCGAGGCTCTCGCCGCCCGGGAACGCGTCCGTCCGCGTGTGCTGCCGCTTCCAGGCGCGGTAGTCGTCGATCGTCCGGCCTTCGAGATCGCCGACGTCGATGTCGTCGAGGAGCGGCTCGACCCCCATGGGCACGTCCCGTCCGCCCAGGGCGATCTCCGCCGTGTCGAGCGTCCGCCCGAAGCGCGTATGCACGCAGAGGTCGATCGGCACGTTCGCGACCTGGATGCCGAGCTGCCGAGCCTCCTCCCGGCCCTGGTCGGTGAGCGGCACCGGCACCGACGGATCGCCGTTGATCCGCCGCTCGAGGTTCAGCGTCGAGTGCGCGTGGCGCGCGATGACGAACAGCCGCACGGGGCCGGAGGCTACGGGACGGAGCCCGAAGCGTGTCTGCTTGAATGGCCGGGTGACGCCCCTCGCGACGCAGGTGCAGGAGCTGCCCGACAACCGCGTCCGGCTCGAGGTCGAGGTTCCGAGCGCCGACGTGCACCACGCCGTCGAGCACGCGGCCTCCGACCTCGCCGGCAGCCTCAAGATCCCCGGCTTCCGCAAGGGCAAGGTGCCGATGCCGGTCCTGCTCGCGCGCGTCGGCCGCGAGCGCCTCTTCACCGAGGCGGTCGAGAGCCACATCGGAAGCTGGTTCTGGAGCGCCGCGTCGAGGTCGCGAATCCGCCCGGTCGAGCAGCCGTCGTACGACTACGAGCTGCCGGGCTCCGACAGTGGCGACTGGCGCTTCACCGCCACCGTGGCCGTCCAGCCGAAGCCCGACGTCCCCGACTGGACGAAGCTCGAGGTGCCGTACGTCGAGCCCGAGGTGCCGGCCGAGGCCGTCGACGCCGAGCTCGAGCGGCTGCGGTCGAGCGTCGCCGAGCTGGTGCCGGTCGAGGACCGGCCCGTGCTCGACGGCGACACGGTCGTCGTGGACATGGTCAGCCCGGGCGGCGAGGCGCAGCGCGACTACGTCGTCGAGCTCGGACAGCAGCGGCTCCTCGACGAGCTCGAGGATGGGATCGTCGGCATGAGGGCCGGCGAGACGAAGGCGATCGAGGCCGAGCTCGCGGACGAGTCGACGGCGTCGGTGGACGTCACGGTCAAGGAGATCAAGGAGAAGGTGCTGCCGCCGCTCGACGACGACCTCGCACGCGCTGCGTCCGAATTCGAGACGTTAGAAGAGCTGCGCGCCGAGCTCGAGTCGCGCCTACGCGAGCAGCTCGAGGCCGAGACCGAGACGGCGTTCCGCGCCGCGACCGCCGACGCGCTCGTCGAGGCCGCGAACGCCGACCCCGACGGGCCGCTGGTCGAGAGCCGCGCGCGCGAGCTCCTCACCGGCTTGCTCCGGTCGCTGGAGCGGCGCGGCATCTCCGCCGAGACGTACCTCCAGCTCACGGGCACGTCGCCCGAGCAGCTCCAGGCGCAGACGCGTGCGGAGGCACAGCGCTCGGTCGCCCGCGAGCTGGTGCTCGAGGCGGTCGCGGACGAGCTCGGAGTCGAGGTCTCGGACGAGGAGGTCGAGCAGCTCGTCCGCGAGCAGGCCGAGCTCGAGGGGGAGGACGTCGAGAAGACGCTCGAGGCGCTGCGGGCGAGCGGACGCCTGGAGCAGCTCCGCGAAGACCTGCGCCTGCGGAACGCGCTCGACCGCGTCGCCTCCGAGGTGAAGCGCATCCCCGCCGACCTCGCGGCGGCTCGCGAGAAGCTCTGGACGCCCGAGAAGGAAAAGACCCCGGCCGATACGAAACTCTGGACCCCCGGTAGCAAGGAGCCTGCATGACCCCACGTATGAGCCCGTTGATCCCGATGGTGATCGAGCAGACCTCCCGCGGCGAGCGCTCGTTCGACATCTACTCCCGCCTGCTGAACGAGCGGATCGTCTTCCTCGGCACCCCCGTCGACGACCAGATCGCGAACCTGCTCGTCGCGCAGCTCCTCCACCTCGAGTCGGAGGACCCGGACAAGGACATCTCGATCTACATCAACTCGCCGGGCGGCTCGGTCTACGCGGGGCTCGCGATCTACGACACGATGCAGTTCATCAAGCCCGACGTGGCGACGATCTGCGTCGGGATCGCGATGTCTATGGGCGCGCTCCTCCTCGCCGGCGGCGCGAAAGGGAAGCGGATGGCGCTGCCGAATGCCAAGATCCTGATCCACCAGGTCTCCGGCGGGTTCCAGGGGCAGGCGACCGACATCGAGATCCAGGCGCGCGAGACGATCGCGCTCAAGCGGCGGATGGAGGAGATCATCGCGCACCACGCAGAGCAGCCGATCGAGCGCGTCTCGAAGGACATGGAGCGCGACTACTTCATGAGCCCCGAGGAAGCGAAGGAATACGGCATCATCGACAACGTCATCGCCCATCGAGCGGCCGCGACGGGCTAGCCGAGAGAGCAATTCCGAGGTAGAAAGAGACAGTGGCCAGGGCGAGCGACGGCAACGAGCAGCTGCTCTGCAGCTTCTGCGGCAAGAGCCAGCGCCAGGTCAAGAAGCTGATCGCCGGCCCGGGCGTCTACATCTGCGACGAGTGCATCGATCTCTGCAACGAGATCATCGACGAGGAGCTGACCACCCCCGCTCAGCTCGACCTCGACAACCTCCCGCGCCCGAAGGACATCTACGCCGTCCTCAACGACTACGTCGTCAGCCAGGAGGAGGCGAAGCGGACGCTCGCGGTGGCGGTCTACAACCACTACAAGCGCGTCCAGATGGGGAACGACGACGCCGACGTCGAGCTCCAGAAGTCGAACATCATGCTCCTCGGCCCGACCGGCTGCGGAAAGACGCTGCTGGCCCAGACGCTCGCGCGGATCCTGAACGTGCCGTTCGCGATCGCCGACGCGACCGCCCTCACCGAGGCCGGCTACGTCGGCGAGGACGTCGAGAACATCCTGCTCAAGCTGATCCAGGCCGCCGACTTCGACATCAAGAAGGCCGAGACCGGGATCATCTACATCGACGAGGTCGACAAGATTGC
>Ga0081539_10006887_pt1 | contig 10604 bp, 13 predicted proteins | sample TabmetS4T2R2_FD_71023 | JGI IMG/M metagenome (GOLD analysis project Ga0081539, IMG submission 71023) | Tabebuia heterophylla rhizosphere microbial communities from the University of Puerto Rico - S4T2R2 | ecosystem: Host-associated > Plants > Roots > Rhizosphere ... | reverse complement strand
CTCCTCGCCGCCGAGCTCCGCCAGCGCCTCGTCGATGTCGTCGCACTCCGACGACGGGTGGCAGCTCGCGTAGTTCTTGCAGGCGTCGACGATCCGGTCGAACGCCTCGCGCTCCCGATGCCCGAGCGCGTGGTCTGTCGTCAGCTGCAGCCGCAGGGATCCCCCTTCGACCTCCAGCAGCTCCACGGTGACATGGCTCATATGGCTCCCTCCCGGCTCTGGCCGGGATCCTGCGCAGATCCGCGGAGCGGTGGGACGCCATCCGAGGCGAGCCGCGCCACGTAGCGCTCGACGGCCGCGTCCACCGCGTCGCGGTTCCTGGTGGCGAGGAGGTCGAGCAGCAGACCCCGGGCCGCGGCCAGCGCCAGTCGCGCCTCGGCGCGCGCGTCGTCCGCCGACATGCCCAGCCGCGCGAAGAGCGCCGCCGACGGCTCGATCGTCGACGGCCTCGTCCAGGCGGCCGCCCGACCCGGCTAACCCCGACGCTCCGCGCGCCGGCGGATCGCGCGCAGCAGATCGATCCGCACGGCGCCGCTGCCGAACCGCACGACCGACCAGTAGCGGCCGAACGCCCGCGCCGCATACGCGTCGGTCGGACTGATCCGCGTCTCGGTCGCGAGCACCGTGTCACCGCCGCCGGTCGGCTCCAGCTCGAAGCTCAGCACCATCCGCACGAAGCCCGGCCGGTCGAACCGCACGAGCTCGTCGGCGGCGGCCGGCCGCAGCGTGTCGCCGCCGCGCAGGCGCCACGGCTGGCCGACAGCGCCGAGCACCAGCACGCTCGGCGGCTCCCGGCGAACGGTGGCGAAGCCGTGACGGGCACCTGCCGTTCCGGCCGCCGTGTCACGGGCGCTCGGCAAGGCAGCCGAGTACTGCAGGCATTTCGCCGAGGATGAGCACCGAGATCGAGGTCGGCGAGATCTGGCGCCACGTCCTGACTGACCGGTTGGAGCACGCCCGAGCCGTGTATGTGGGGTCTGGACGGTCTCCTCGGTTGCGGGTCCCTTCGTCCGGGACGAGGCCCGGTGGGCCATGGACCGCGGCGTCGTGGTTCCTCTTCGTCTGGACGACGTCAGCCAACCGCTGGCGTTCGGCGAGATCCAGTGCCTGGAGCTGCCGGCCTCCGCTGCTGTGGCGAGCAGCAGCGACGCCGTCGCCGCACGAACTCAGCACGGCGGACGGTGACCTCATCGACGCCATGGGCCGACATCGGTCGTAGCCTCGAGACCCAGGCGGCCGTGGTGGTGAACCTGTTGCTCGCCGGGCAGGACGCCGAGGCGCGCGCCAGGCTGGCGCACGCCGAGGAGGTGCTCCGACCCGGGGCCTCGCGACCCGCGTGGTACTCGCCGTACGTGATCGCGGCGGCATCCTGGTAGCGCCGGGAGCCGCCGTCCGGGAAGGGGTTCCGCCGGCTACGGACCCGGCGCGCCCAGGGCCCTCGCGGCGTCGCGGCGCACGGTGGCGTCCCAGTCGAAGGCGTTCCAGCCGCCGCGCGGCGTCACCCGGCGGTCGGTGGCCAGCAGCGCCTCCAGCCACGGGCGCGCCGCGGGCGGCGGGCCGACGTCCGCCACGTCGTGCACCGCCTCCGCCAGGACGGGGTGGACGTCGGCGCCGTCGAGCGCGTCGCGCAGCAGACCGGTGACGACGTCGGGAACGGGCTCGTCGCCGATCCTCGCGACGGCGTAGGCCGCCGCGACCCGCACCCGCGGGTCCGAGGCGCGCACGCTGAGCCGCCGCAGGCGGCCGAGGTGCGGGCGCGCCGCGGGCCCGATCGCCGCGAGCTGCCGCGCGGCCGTCTCCGCGTGGATGGTCCGCAACGCGGGCGGCAGCACCGCGAGCGCAAGCGCGTCGTCGCCGGTGACGGCGCGGTGCGCCGCCGCCGCGGCCACGCGCACACCGCGATCGCGGGCGCGTCGGGCCGCCGTCGCCAGCGCCGGCCCGGCCTCGGCGGCGGCCGGCCCGACGGCGCCGAGCGCCTCGGCGGCCCACTCGCCGGCGCCCGTCGGCAGGAGTGCGACGAGAGCGCCGGCCGCCGGCGCCCCGGCCGGGCCCCAGGCGGTGACGAGCTGCGCGTAGGCGCGGGCCGGATGGTGGGACTCGCCGCGCTCCACGCCGCGCTCGAGGCGGGCGACGACGGCGGGCAGCAGCTCCGCGGCGGAACCCGGCAGCAGGCCGGCCACCTCATGGACGCCGGGCAGCTCCACCACGTAGGCGCCCGCGTCGTAGTACCCCGAGAAGAAGACGCCGTACGGCGCTCCGTCGCGCTCGAGCGCCCGGCGCAGGAACGGGACGCAGCGCGGGTCGCCGAGTCGGGCCAGTCCCCAGGCCGCCACGGCGGCCACCGTGGTCCTGCGGCCGTGGCCGGCGGTCGACGGGTCGTCGAGGAGCGCGGCCAGGTCGTCGGCCAGACCGGCGGCGGCGCCGGCGGCGACCTCGCGGAGCGCCGCGCAGACGTGCGCGCACACGAGGCGCACCTCCGGCTCCGGGTCGCGAACCCGGGCCGCGAGGCGGGCGGCCAGCTCGGCCTGTCCCGCCCGGGAGGTGACGAGCGCGACGGCGAGCTCGCGGGCCGCCGCGGCGCGCACCTCGCCGGAGGCGTCGGCCAGGAGGCGTGCCGCGACGTCCCGGCGAGCGGCGGGCGCGTCGCACAGCAGCCCCGCGACGGTCGACACCGCATGGCGCCAGGTCGTCGGCTCGCCCTCGACCGCGGACCAGTCGGCGCTCCGGACGCGCGCCGCCAGAGCGGCCGCGTCGACCGCCGAGGTGTCGCGGGTGGCGTAGCGCCGCGCCAGCTCGGGCAGGGGCGCCAGCGACGGGTCCGCGGCGGCCGTGGCGAGCCAGGCCACCGCGTCCTTCGGCGCCGACAGCCGGTCGGCGCGCACGAGCTCCGCGACCGCACGGACGGCGTGAGCCCGCACCACGACCTCGGGCTCGGCGTCGAAGCGGGCGGTCAGGGCCGCGGCGACGGCGTCCGCGTCGAGCGCGGTGCGGGCGACCACGTCGACGGCGGCCGCGCGGACCCGGACGTCGTCGTCGTCCAGCAGGCCTAGCAGCGCCGGCAGCAGCGTGCGCCAGGCGTCCGCCGGTGCCTCCGACGCGAGGTCGCCGATCAGGTGGACCAGGTCGTGGCGGGCACCGGCCTCGGGCGCGACGGCCGCCCGCACGAGGAACGGCAGCGCCGCCTCGGCCGCCGAATACCGGACGCCGCCCTGGTGGTACAGGGACATCAGGAGGTCGTCGGCGCACTGCTCCGCGCGCTCCGGGTCCCAGAGCCCGCGCAGCAGGTCCGGCACCTGCCGGGCACTGCCGTACGCGTGCCGCCGCCGCCCCCAGGGGACGTCGTCCAGCCCGGCGAGCGCCGGCGGGTCGGGTCGCCCCCCGTCGCCGGCGGCGGTCACTCGCCTCCGCCGGTCGTGGGAAGGCCGGCCGCGCGCCAGGCCCGGAAGCCGCCCTCGACGTCGGTGGCGCGGTGGACGCCGAGGTCCTGCAGGGCGGCCGCGGCGAGGCTGGACGTGTAGCCCTCGGAGCAGAGGACCAGGACGCGCAGGTCGTACGACGCCTCCGGCAGGCGGGCGTCGCTCTGCGGGTCGAACCGCCACTCGAGGACGTTGCGCTCGACGGCGAGCGCGCCCGGCACCTCGCCCTCGGCGGCGCGCTGGGCCGCCGGGCGGATGTCGACGAGCAGCGCGCCGTCCGCCACCGCGCGCAGCGCGTCGGCCGGTGTCAGCCGGGTCAGCCGGGCGCGGGCGTCGTCGAGGATCTCGTCGATGGTTCGGGCGCCCTCGGGCACCGGTCGGCCGCTCACCGGCCCATCATATCTCTACCGATCCGATCGAGAATCCCCGCTCCAGGAGCAGCAGGGTGTACGCGGCGAGCGAGATGGCGTCCGTGATCCGGCCCTCGGCGACCAGGCGCGGGAACTCGTCGTACCGGACCGGCGCGCAGACCAGGCCGAACTCCTCCGGCGACAGGTCCGTGGGTCCCGGCGTCAGTCCGGTGGCGACGAAGACGTGGCCGCGCTGGCCGGTGAACCCGTAGGCCTCGTGCAGCGTGCCCAGGTGCCGCATCGACGCCGCCCGGAAGCCGGTCTCCTCCGCCAGCTCGCGGCGGGCGACCTCCTCCGGCGTCGCGTCCGGCTCGTTCTCCAGCGTGCCCTGCGGGAACTCCCAGTACCGCCCCCCGGCCGGGTACCGGTACTGCTCGACGAGGTGGAAGCCGTGCTCGTCCATCGGGACGACGACGGCGAAGTCCGGCTTCTCGACGACGCCGTACAGTCCGCGCGAGCCGTCCGGCCGGACGAACTCGTCCTCCCGCAGCCGCAGCCACGGGTTCTCGTAGACCAGCCGGGAAGACGTGGTCCGCCACTCCTCCGCGCTCACCGCCCGCCCCCTCAGGCGCTCGGCCGCAGCGGGGCGCGCGACTCGGGAGCGGGGCGCTCGAGGTACGACGGGTCCGGCGGGCCGAAGCCGAACCGCTCGTAGAGGCCGTGGGCGTCGGCGGTGTGGAGCATCCAGCGGAAGTCCGCGCCGGGGCCGTCGGTGACCATGAGCCGGAGGATCGCCGCTGCCACCCCCCGCCCACGGTGCTCCGGCAGCACGTAGACGTCGGCCAGGTACGCCGTCGCGGCGCCGTCCGAGAACGCGCGGGCGAAGCCGACCATCGCGCCGGCCGGCGCGGTGTCCGCGCCGTCCGCGCCGTCCGCGCCGTAGGCGCCGACGACGCGCCAGGCGGCCGCCACCTGGGCGTCGAACACGTCGCGTGACCGCCAGCGTCCCCAGTACGCCTCGGTGGAGAGGTACTGCCAGGCCGCGTCGCGGTCCACCAGGGCGAGGTCGTCGTCGATCGCGTATCCGGGGACGGCTGCTCGCACGCGACCCACGGTAGGAGGCGCCGCCGGCGCCCCGGCGCGGCGGGTGGTGCCGAGGTGGCCGGTGTGGGGCGTTTCCCAAGGTTGTCTCGGCGCGGTTGAACCGGGCACGGGCCGCTTTACGTCATCTGGGGTAGCGCCGGCCACGGGAGGGACACGTGACCTTCAAGATCCACGGAGTTGCCGACGCCGCGTACGGCGGCGTCGTCGACGAGTTCGTCAGAAACTTCACCGAGCGTGGCGACGTCGGTGCGGCGGCCTGCATGGTCGTCGACGGGCGCGTCGTCGTCGACGTCTGGGCCGGCTGCGCGGACCGCCGGATGGGCACCGCCTGGCGCCGCAACACGCTGGGCCTGGTGTTCTCGTGCACCAAGGGGATCCTGGCGGTCTGCGCCCACCAGCTGATCGAGCAGGGCCGGCTGGCGCTCGCGGCGCCGGTGGCGGCCTACTGGCCGGAGTTCGCCGACGGCGGCAAGGAGTCGGTCACGGTCGGCGACCTGCTCAGCCACCGCGCCGGGCTGCCGGTGCTGGACGTCGAGCTGACCGTGGAGGACGTCGTCGGCTGGGACGCCGGCGCCTGGGCGCTGGCCCAGCAGAAGCCGCACTGGCAGCCGGGCACGGCGCACGAGTACCACCCGATCACGTACGGGTGGCTGGTCGGCGAGCTGGTGCGGCGGGTGACCGGGCTGCCGGTCGGCGCCTACTTCCGGGAGCGGATCGCCGCCCCGCTGGGGCTCGACACGTGGATCGGCCTGCCGCCCAACGAGCGGGGCCGGGTCGCCCACGTCGAGCAGCCGCCGTCGAACGACCGCCCCGAGTACCCGGCGCCGCACTCGCCGCGCTGGCGGGCGCTCACGCTCAACGGCCTGTGGCCGGTCGAGATGGTGTCGAAGGGCACCTCGCTGGGCTTCAACGACGCCCGCCTGCAGGCCGCGGACCTGCCGGCGGTGAACGCGATCACGACGGCGCGGAGCCTCGCGCGGTTCTGGTCGGCGACCGTGACCGAGACCGACGGCGTCCGCCTGCTGCAGCCGGAGACCGTCCGGCGGGCCACCGAGCCGCAGTCGGAGGGCGAGCCGCTGTACGGCGGCCCGCCGCCCTGGCACCGGTTCGGCTACGGCTTCCAGCTCGACTCGCCGGCCCGGCCGATGCTGTCGTCGCGCTCGTTCGGCCACGACAGCGCCGGCGGGCAGGTCGGGTTCGCCGACCCGGACCTGCGAGCCGGGTTCGCCTACGTGCCGAACCGCCTGGGCGGTGCCCACGACCAGCGTGCCCGACGCCTGACGATGGCGGCCCGCCAGGTGCTCGGACTCCCGCCGGTCATCGTGTAACCGCCGCGCCGTCCGCCATCATCGTCGGATGGCAGACGACGAGGCGCAGGCCGGCACCGGATCTCCCGGTACGGCACCGGGCGACGACGGGTGGCTCGACGCGGAGTTCCGGCGCCTGCTCGACTTCGGGCGAGGCATCGCCCACCCGGACGGCGGCGCGGCCTGGCTGGACGACGACGGGCGGCCGGACCTCGACCGCCCGGTCCACACCTGGATCACCACGCGGACCGTGCACGTCTACGCGCTCGGGCACCTCGCCGGCGTCGAGGGCGCTGCGGACGTCGCCGCCGCGGCGCTCCGCGGGCTCACCGGGCCGCTGCGCGACCCCGAGCACGGCGGCTGGTACGCCTCGACCGGGCGCTCGACGGATGGACAGGACCTCGTGGACGACGACAAGGTCGCCTACGACCACGCGTTCGTCGTCCTCGCCGGGGCCAGCGGCGCCGTCGCGGGCCTCGACGGCGCCCGCGAGCTGCTCGACGAGGCGCTCGCCGTCCTCGACGCCCGCTTCTGGGAGCCCGCGGCCGAGATGCACGCCGACCGCTGGGACCGCGCCTGGCGCACCAAGGACCCCTACCGCGGCGTCAACGCGAACATGCACGCGGTCGAGGCGCTGCTCGCGGCGTCCGACGTGACCGGCGACCCGCAGTGGCGCGAGCGTGCGCTGCGGGTCACGACGCACGTCGTCGACGAGTGGGCGGCGGCCAACGGCTGGCGGGTGCCGGAGCACTTCGACGAGGCCTGGCGACCGCAGCCGATGCACAACGCCGACCACGTGGACGACCAGTTCCGGCCGTTCGGCGCGACGGTCGGGCACGCGCTGGAGTGGTCGCGGCTGGTGCTGCATCTCGAGGCCGCGCTCGGCGACGACGCGCCGGCGTGGGCGCTCCCGGCGGCGCAGGCGCTGTTCGACCGCGCGGTCGCCGACGGCTGGAACGCCGACGGCGCGCCCGGCTTCGTCTACACGACCGACTGGGACGGCGCCCCCGTCGTCCACGACCGGCTGCACTGGGTGGTCACCGAGGGGATCGGCGCCGCGGCGGCGCTGTGGCGGCGGACCGGCGCGCCCGGGTACGAGGCGGCGTACCGGGACTGGTGGCGGTACGCAGTCGAGTACCTGATCGACACCGAGCGCGGCTCCTGGCGGCACCAGCTCGACCGGCACAACCGGCCGGCGGCGACGGTCTGGTCCGGCAAGCCGGACCTGTACCACGCGGTGCAGGCGACCCTGATCCCGCGCCTCCCGCTGTCCCCGAGCCTGGCAACGGCCGTCGCCGCCGGCCGGCTGAGCGGCCCCTAGACCCGTCGAGTGTGGGGCAAATCGCGGTAAAGACCCCCGCATAACCGCGATTTGCCCCACACTCGCCGCGCACTCGGCGCGGGCGCGTGCGCCTGCGCGTGCGCGTGTGCGCGCGCTCGGGGTCGCGCTCGGGGTGTTCAGATCCAGCCCTGGCGGCGGGCGACGTGGACGGCCTCGTGCCGGTTCGCGGCGCCCAGCTTCGCCGCGGCGCTCGACAGGTAGTTGCGCACGGTGCCGGCCGACAGGGCGGCGCGCTGCGCGATCTCCTCGACCGGCGCGCCGTCCGCCGCCAGCTCCAGGACGTCGGCCTCGCGCGGGGTCAGCGGGCTGTCGCCGGCGCCGATCGCCTCCGCTGCGAGCTCCGGGTCCACGTAGCGGCCGCCGCCGTGCACGGTGCGGACGACGGAGGCCAGCACGCTCGCCGACACGGTCTTCGGCAGGAACCCGCGCACGCCGGCGCCGAGCGCGCGCTTGAGGTACCCCGGGCGGCCGTGGCTGGTGACGATCACCGCCGCGCACCCCGGCACGAGCTCGCGGAGCCGCTCGGCGACCGCGATGCCGTCCGGCCCGGGCATCTGGAGGTCGAGGACGGCGACGTCCGGCCGGTGGTGCTGCGCCATCGCGAGCGCCTCGTCGCCGGACGCCGCCTCGGCGACGACCTCGACGTCGTCCTCCAGCCGCAGCAGCGCCACGAACCCGCTGCGGATCAGGTGCTCGTCGTCCGCGAGCAGCACGCGGATCACGGCGCGACCACCGGTACCGACGCCTGGACGACGAACCGCTCGCCGTGCCCGCCGCCCGGGTGCCGCTGCGCGACGAGCCGCCCGCCCAGGCCGGCGAGGCGCTCCGACAGCCCGGCGAGCCCGCTGCCGCCGGGGCCGTCCGGCGCGGGCCGGGGGCGGTCGTTCTCCATCCGCAGGACGGCGGTGGCGGCGTCGCCGTCGGCGCGGACGTCGAGGTCGATCGTGCAGGCCGTGGCGTCGCTGTGGCGGATGACGTTCGTCGTCGCCTCGCGGACCACCCAGCCGAGCGCGGTCTGCACGTCCGCGGGCAGCCGGGCGCCGTCCCCGATCACCCGGCACTCCACCCCGGCGGACCGCAGCACGGACCGCGCGCCGGCCAGCTCGGCACCCAGGTCCGCCGTCCGGTACCCGCGGACGACGTCGCGCACCTCGCGCAGCGAGTCGTGGGCGACCCGGCGCACCTCGGCCATCTCCGCCGCGGCGGCGGCGTCCCCGCGCTCGGCCAGGCGGCCGGCGAGCTCGCTCTTGACGGCGATCACCGAGAGGTTTCGGCCGAGGACGTCGTGCAGGTCCCGGGCGAACCGGAGCCGCTCCTCGGCGACCGCGAGCCGGGCGGCGGCCGCCCGGCCGCGGTCGAGCTCCCACACGACGCCGATCATCCAGGCGGAGAACTTGAAGGTGCTGGTCATGAAGCCCAGCCAGAGCGTGGTGAGCGCCGCGGCGCGGGCCGCGGTGGCGCCGTCCCCCAGGAGCGCCCCGACCCCGGCCGCCGCCGCGACGCAGGCGCCGACCAGGGCCGTCACCCCGCCGACCGGGATGATCGGGGAGACGGCGGCGACGACCAGCCCGACCAGGCAGACGGTCAGGACGGCGCCGAACGCCAGCCCACCGCCGGCGTCGGCGGGGTCCAGGGCGCCCGCTCCGGCGGCCGCCCCCACGACGGTCAGCAGCACCGCCGCGGCCAGCGGCAGGCGCAGCGACGCCGGCCGGCCGAGGTGCCGCTCCAGCGCCGCGTGGACCAGGAACGCGCAGGCGACCGCGTGGCCGACGGCGACCGCCAGCAGGACGGCGGTGACCACCGGCCGGGCCTTCTGGCCGGTCTCCGGCGAGGACACGCCGGAGACCGCGATCAGCAGCGGCGCACCGAGGACCAGGTAGAGCGACACGCGCGTGCTGAGGTCGAAGCGCTGCGTCGCGGAGCTGGCGCTCCACCAGCGGCGGCCGGTGCCGATCACGCCTCCCACCTTCGCACTCTCACCGGCGCGGCTCCCAGCGGAACCAGCGCCGGGTGGCCCAGCCGCCGAGCGCCACCCAGGCCGCGCCGACGGCCAGCGACGGTGCGGCCGCGGTGACGGTCGCGGCCGTGCTCAGGTGGTCGCCGTCCCGGTCGACGCCGAGCAGGCCGAGCCGCATCAGGTCGACGACCGGCGTCAGCGGCATCACCTCGGCGGCCCAGGCGAAACCCGCCGGAAGCTCGTGGATCGGGACCAGCAGCCCGCTCAGCCCCAGCGGGAGGACGAGCAGCGGCGCCGTCGTCACCTGAGCCATCTCGACGGTGCGGGTCATCGCGCTGCTGGCGGCCGCGAGCAGGGGGAACACCAGCGACCCCAGCGCCACGGCGAGCACCACCAGCAGCGCGTCGGCCGGCAGCCGGAGCCGGCCGGCGGCGGCGGCGACCGCGATCGCGACCGCCACCTGCAGCCACGCCACCGCGAGCGACGGGACGGCGGTGCCGGCGAGGATCTCGGCGTCGGTCAGCTCGCCGGTGCGCAGGCGCTTGAGGACGTGCTCCTCGCGGCGCCCGACGTACGCGGTCACCAGGTTGTAGTAGACGGCCATGCCCAGGGCGACCACCGTGACGCCGGTGACGACGACCGCCCCGACCGCGCCGCCGGGGAACGCGTCGGAGGCGCCGGAGGAGCCGGCGAACGCGACCGCGAAGAGGGGCGTCGCCAGCGCGTAGAAGAGCGCCGTCCGGTTGCGCCACAGGAGGCGCAGCTCGGCGCGGCCGAGGGCGACGACGCGCCGGACGGACGCGCGGGCCGTGCCGGCCGGGCCTGGTGCCGTCGCGTGCGGCGCACGGTTCGGCGTGGGGTTCGACGTCATGGTCATCGCGGGCCCTCCGTCACGTCTGTCGGGTGCCGCTCGCGGCCGTCCGCCACGGCGAGGAACGCCTCCTCCAGCGAGCCGGTGCGCGCCTCGAGGTCGTGGAGGCGGACGCCGTGCCGGCTCGCCCAGGTGAGCAGGGTGGTGAGCGTGTCCTGCAGGTCGTCGGTGTGGACGACGGTGCGCGGGCCGGCGGCCTCGGTGCCCACGCCGCGCCGGCCGGCGACGTCCGGGCGGGGTGCGCCGGGCTCGAGGCG
>Ga0081539_10006886_pt1 | contig 10609 bp, 12 predicted proteins | sample TabmetS4T2R2_FD_71023 | JGI IMG/M metagenome (GOLD analysis project Ga0081539, IMG submission 71023) | Tabebuia heterophylla rhizosphere microbial communities from the University of Puerto Rico - S4T2R2 | ecosystem: Host-associated > Plants > Roots > Rhizosphere ... | reverse complement strand
CGGCGTTTTGATCGGCGCGATGATCATGGGGGCGCTGCAAAACGCCACGATCATTCTCGAAATCTCGCCGTATTTTCAACAGATCGTCCTGGGTTTGGTACTGCTGGTCGCCATCACGTTTGATGTGTGGCGTCGGCGGCGATTGAGTCGGACTACGAGTTGACCACGTAAGTCTCACCGGACGAGGAATTGACATAACGATGCAAAGACGTTTACTCGTAACGGGCGCAACCGGCAAAGTCGGACAGGCATTTATTCGCTGCTTTCTAACTGACCTTTAATATGAGAATACTATCGTGCGCGCGTTGTGTCACAGCCGCAGACTGGATGCGCGTGAGCAACTGGAAATTCCGCAAGGTTCTATTGCCGAACGCAGTGTTGTTCAAGAAGCAATGGAAAGCATGACCCATGTTCTGCACCTTGCGACCAGTAAAGAAACGCCGGATACGATCATCAACGTCGCGATTAAAGACATGTTCCGGCTCATAGAGGTATGCTGGACGAGCAGCAGTTTCCGGCAGCTCTTCATGGTGGGCAGTGATGCTGGCATCGGGCATTTTCACTATCGCTTCCCGGTGCCTATCAGCATTCGGCATACCCCGGCTGCTACCCTCTGTCTAAGGTTCTCGAAGTCATACTGGAACAATACTACATTCAATACGACTTGAACGGATGCTGCTTGCGTACCGCCTGGATTATGGAAAAGGATGACTTCAAATATACGCTGTCGTTTGGCGATGAAGTGTTTGGGAGCTGCGCTGGCGCGATCTGGTGGGAGATGCTCAGGCAGATACCTACCTGAAAATCCGGGTAGTTCCCGTAATGATGGATGCGGCTGGTGAAGCGATGCGCCGTAATTTCGTTCATGTTAGTGATCTGGTCGAAGCCATTATCAAGGCAATTGATAACCCGAAGGCGCGGCAGCAGTTGTTTAATATTTGTATGGACGAACCCGTCGATTACGGCAAGATGGGCAGTTATCTCGCGCAAACACGCGGTTACATCCCGGTCGAGATTCCATCACCGTATCACTCCACATAGTTAGACAATACCAAAGCGAAGTTTTTGCTGGGCTGGCGACCGCAGTACGACCTGCGCCGCTTGATCGACGAGGCGTTTGATTATCAGCGCACAGCAGAGGATCGCCGCGTGATCTGGTATCCCGGTTGAGGTTAGGCGCTGTCAGGAGGTTAATCGCCCATACAGTGAAATTTACTTGTTTTACGCAACATCACGATAGTAGTCATGAATCAATTCCCCCGAACACCTTACGCCGATGCATCGCTCCTGAAGCGACAGGTTCGATCTTACCTTCTGGACATCGTGTAGGGTAGAAAAACTTCATCTGAGGGAGCGATCATGCGGCGTCGCGGTAGTAGTCATGGAGAATACCCGTACCGTGTAAAAACTAATCTCTTCGCTCATTCCAGATTTTTACACGGTACGCGATAGGATGGAGCCACATGGCTCCATCCTATTTAACCTGAGTTCGGACGAACGAGATGCACTTCAACGAGAGAAGAAGTAAGCTCGTAGTCTGCGGGTGACATTCCATGCGATGAGCTTAGTTCAAGTGAGAATTGTGTGGTTCTACAAGATACGAACGCATCCGATTCTCACTACCTCGCGTGGCTCAGTGGCTGCTTAAATTCTGCGAGATTGTCCCTCAAATACCAAATACACGGAATGAGATTATTCGCGCTCGGTACGCAGATGGTGAAGGCATATCGGATCTGGCTGATATTTTCGACCTCTCCCCACAACGTGTATTTCAGATCGTAAACCACAAGCAGCGGTAATGAAACGGGCGGCGCTACTGTTACCAGCACAAAATGAGCATACTCGTTCGCCATGCCGTAAAGCGCATATATATTGCTATCTGATCACCTAGACCTCTTGTTCCATAGAAAATAATCGTATTCGATCCACACCTTTTTCATTATGTAGCAATACTCCTGTTATGAATTCAGATAGGTGCTTATGAGCGGTGTTCCGTCCAATAATGATACGTCTTAGCGACTACCGTGACTACGTTTTTAATCTCGCCTTCGAGTTGGAAATCTGGTGCGGCGGGCAGGTAGAGCACGTTTCCTTCACGCCTCACCGCGACGTTTTCAACTACAATGGCGCGCAGCAGCCAGAGCGCCATCGCTTCATCGGTGCAGCGCAAACCCAGCCAGCCGGGAACCGCGTCGGTCACAACGTCCAGCCCGGTAATCAGCCTGAGTCCGCGTTCAATTTCGCTGACCACACGCGCGTAACCTGCGGGGTCGGCGGCGACCTGCTGCGGGGATGCGGGTTCGAGCAGCGTTCCTCGGTGCGGTGGTCCCCCCGCCAGCGCGAGGTCGCAGAAATCTGTCCACATTGTATCCCAGGCGACGTGCCCTTCGGCATCGTATTTCAGGTCGGCGGCGCCCATCGGCGCGGAGGAGACGGCAGCCCCCTTCGCGTAACGCGGCGGCAGGATGCTGTGCGGATGCTCTTGGTCGTGCTCAACGTGCCAGTAGGGGCGAATGTAGTCCGGGCGGCGGCGCGCTTCGAGGCGGGTTTCAATCCAGCGAATAATGTCCAGCAAGCCTTTGCCGCTCTTGAGGTCGGTGAAGACATACGGGCGGTCGGGGCGCTGCTTTTCGGTGTCGCGCTGCATGATGTCGAGGTTCGCGCCAACGTGCGGGGCGAGGTCGGTCTTGTTGACGATGAGCAAGTCGGACCGTGTAATGCCGGGGCCGCCTTTGCGCGGGATTTTCTCGCCTCCCGCTACGTCGATGACGTAGAACTCGACTTCGACCAGTTCCGGGCTGAAGCTGGCAGCGAGGTTGTCGCCGCCGCTTTCGAGGAAGATCAGTTCAAGCGCGTTGTCGAAACGCTCGATGAGCAGGTCAATGGCGTCCTGATTGGCGGAAATGTCGTCGCGGATGGCAGTATGCGGGCAACCCCCGGTTTCGACGCCGTAAATCCGCTCAGTTTCGAGCGCGCTCAGGCGGTTGAGGATGGCGGCATCCTCTTTGGTGTAGATGTCGTTGGTGATGACGGCGATCTGGTGCGTGGACGACATCACCTTGCACAGCTTTTCGATCAACGTCGTTTTGCCAGAGCCAACTGGACCGCCGATGCCGATGATCAGCGGGGTTGCTTGCGCGGGCTGGGTGGCGCGTTCCTTGATACGAATCGTCACGGGCATACTGCGTACCCCTTAAGAGATGAACAAGCGCCGGAAGAGGCGCTCGTGTTCAGTCGAACGAATGTCAAGCGCGGGCGTGAAGCTACCGAAATCGTCGAGCGTGTACGACAGTGCCTCGGTGACTGCTGCGTCGATGGCTGCGCCGCAGGTTGCCAGCACCGCCTGCGCCTGCGTCTGCCCGATGCGGATGAGCTTGAGTGAGGAGGCGGTCTGGTTCGCGGCGAGCGCGTAGGCGAAGGCGAGCAGAGCAGCGCGTGGATCAATGCCGAGCGCACCACACGCCAACCCATGTACGACGGCGTAATGCCCGGCTGCCTGCCCGGCTGTGATTTGATCCTGATAATACCCCAGCAGCGCGTCGTCGAGCAGGTTGAGGACGCTGGCAAGCATCCGCCGACCGATTCTTTCACTGGCTTCGCGGGTTTCGCGCGCCAGTTTGGAGGCTGAACACAGCGCATCCAATTCGGCGATTTGGGCATAGTCTGCTGCCGCGTGAGCGCGCAGGGCGCTGTGGACGACGATCAAGTCGGTGCGCGCGGCGCTGGCGAGCTTGACGACGATCAATTCCACAAGCTCGTCCGGCGTGCGGATAAGCTCAAGCTGCGCGTAGGTTTCCAGCGCGCCAGAATGCGCGAACGCGCCTGTCGGAAAGGCGGAGTCCGTCATTTGCAACAGGAGCAGGAGTTGAGCCGGGTCGAAGTTCATGCGTGTGCCTGCGTCAACGTTTTAGAACAGGAAATAACGCTGTGACATGGGTAGGGTTGCTGCTGGTTCGCAGGTGATCACGTCTCCATCCACGCGCACTTCGTAGGTTTCCGGGTCGACGGTGATGTTAGGCAGAAAGTCGTTATGAATCATGTCGCTTTTGGTCAGCTTGCGGCAGTTGGCGACGGTGGCAATCCGCTTCTGCAGGCCCAACTGCGCCGGAATGCCGCGCTGGTACGCCGCCTGCGAGATGAAAGTGAGCGAGGTGCTAGCGATGGCGCGCCCGTAGCTACCGAACATTGGACGCCCATGCCGGGGCTGCGGTGTGGGAATCGAGGCGTTCGGGTCACCCATCTGCGCGTAGGCGATCATGCCGCCCTTGAGGATGAGTTCCGGCTTGACGCCGAAAAATGCCGGACGCCAGAGCACCAAATCCGCCAGCTTGCCCGCTTCAATCGAGCCGACATGCTCCGAAATGCCATGCGTGATGGCGGGATTTATGGTGTACTTGGCGACATAGCGTTTGACGCGGAAGTTGTCGCTGCGCTCGTTATCCGGCGCAAGCACGCCGCGCTGGACTTTCATTTTGTGTGCGGTCTGCCACGTTCGCATGATGACTTCACCGACGCGCCCCATCGCCTGCGAGTCGGACGACATCATGCTCAGCGCACCGAGGTCGTGGAGGATGTCTTCTGCAGCGATGGTTTCGGGGCGAATGCGCGATTCGGCAAAGGCGAGGTCTTCGGGAATCGACGGGCTGAGGTGGTGGCAGACCATAAGCATGTCGAGGTGCTCGTCAATCGTGTTGTAGGTAAACGGACGAGTCGGGTTGGTCGACGAGGGCAATACGTTGCTTTCGCCGCAGACCTTGATGATGTCCGGCGCGTGACCACCGCCCGCGCCTTCCGTGTGGAAGGTGTGAATCGTGCGCTCCTTGAAGGCGGCAATCGAGTCATCGACAAAACCCGCCTCGTTGAGCGTGTCGGTATGAATCGCCACCTGCACGTCGAACTCGTCGGCGACGCTCAGGCAGTTGTCGATGGCGGCGGGGGTTGTGCCCCAGTCCTCGTGGAGCTTCAAGCCAATCGCGCCCGCCTGAATCTGTTCGCGCAGCGGGTTGGGCAGCGAAGCATTGCCCTTGCCGAGAAAGCCGAGGTTCATCGGGAAGGCTTCGGCGGCTTCCAGCATCCGGTACATATTCCACTCACCGGGGGTGCAGGTCGTCGCGTTCGTCCCGGTAGCGGGTCCCGTGCCACCGCCGAGCATGGTTGTGATCCCCGACGACAGCGCCTCTTCAATCTGCTGCGGTGTGATGAAGTGGATGTGCGAATCGATGCCACCCGCCGTTAGAATCATGCCTTCACCCGCGATCACTTCCGTCGAAGCGCCGACAATCAGGTTCGACTGCACGCAGTCCATCGTGCCGGGGTTGCCGGATTTGCCGATGCCGACGATTTTGCCGTCGCGGATGCCGACATCGGCTTTGACGATGCCCCAGTGGTCGATGACGATGGCGTTGGTGATGACGAGGTCGAGCGCGCCGTCCGCGCGGGTGGTGACTGGATCCTGCCCCATGCCGTCGCGCAGGGTTTTGCCACCACCGAACTTGGCTTCGTCGCCGTAGTAGGTGAAATCCTGCTCGATTTCGATGATCAGTTCGGTATCGGCAAGGCGCACACGGTCACCAATAGTGGGTCCGTAGAGGTCAGCGTAAACGTGCCGGGGAATACGGAGGGCCATGTTCAGGACTCCTTGCCTGCGTGTGATGTGCTGTCATCTTTGTCGAGCTTGCCGTTGACGCGGTTGTTCAAGCCGTAAATCGTGCGCGTGCCGCCGAACGGCGTGAGGTGGACGGTTTTCTCGTCACCCGGTTCAAAGCGTGTGGTCAAGCCGGAGGGGATGTTAAGGTGCATTCCGTAGGCTTGGTCGCGGTCGAACTGGAGGGCGCTGTTGACTTCGTAGAAGTGGAAGTGCGAGCCGACCTGAATCGGGCGGTCGCCGGTGTTGGCGACGAGCAGTTCAATGACAGGACGGTCGGCATTGGCGATGATTTCGCCGTCCTTGAGGAAATATTCACCGGGAATCATGGCGTGCTCCTTAATCAACCTGTTGATTTTTAGGAAATCGGTTGGTGAATGGTGACGAGCTTGGTGCCGTCGGGGAACGTCCCTTCGACCTGAATGTCGTGGATCATCTCCGGGATGCCTTCCATCACGTCGGCGCGGGTGAGGATCGTGCGCCCGAACTGCATCAGTTCCGCCACGCCGCGCCCGTCGCGGATGCCTTCGAGCACTTCCGCCGTGATCAGTGCGACGGCTTCGGGGTAGTTCAGCTTTAGCCCGCGCGCCTTGCGGTCGCGCGCGACCATCGCCGCGACGTAAATCATCAGCTTGTCTTTTTCTCTGGGCGATAAATCCATCCTAACTGGCTCCCTAATATTTTCGCAACGCGGCTGCGGGCAGGTGCAAATACTGTGCGCGAATCGTTTCGCGTAACTGGTGAAAGCAGGCGTAAATCGTTTCGAGGCGCTGGCTCAAGAGCCGGACAGCGACGCCGGTACGGTGCAGCGGCGAAAGCGCACCGAGTGCCCTCTCACGCGCTAGCAGCGCCTGGTGTATTTCGTAGAAGGCGTTCGCGTCAATTCCGCGCTTGCTCAAGTCTCCGAGCAGGTAGGCGCTGCCCCAGCAGGTATAGCCTTCGAGCACGCCGACTTTATCGAGGTTATTTTGTGCAGATTCGAGTGTGGAAGCGTCGTACAAAATCAATCCGTCTTGGTCGCGCACGGTAATGCAGTTCGTGTAGCGCCGGAATTGCAGCCGTTCGCCGCGCGCCAAGCGCCCCGGCATGACGATTTCGTGCAAAAACAGCAGCGCGCCCGGTTGCAGTGTAATTTCGACCTGCTGGCTGAAGTCTGAGTCCGCGAAAAGAATCGTCGCGTCCGGGACGAACTCGAAAACTGCATCCTGCTCAACGTTAATGCGGACGTACTGCTCGGCGCAGCCGTCCGGCATTCGGTACACGCGCGTCGCACTTTGCGTTGTGCAGAGCGCGTGCGTGCCTTGACCCGCGCGTATGTTGATGAGGTAGCGGTCGCCCTGTACCACACCGCCCGTAGGCGAGAGCAGGTAGACGCACAGGCAATTCGCTACATCCTTAATCGCGCGCATGACCTGAAGCGGCGGGCGCGAATAGTTGACCGTCAGCGCCGTCTGCGTCTCACGCCGGGTAAATTCCAAACGCAGTTCGCCTTCCCTGCCCACGCCATGTAGCGACATCAGTCCAACTGCTTTCCGGCTTTGTCGAAAATATCCATATTGCGGTGCTGCACAAAAACCAAGCGTCGCACGCCTTGTAGCAGGTTTGACGACACGCCTGCCAGCGCCTTGTACCTTGTGAGTATATTGACCGCCAAAGGCGCTGAATTGTCTGTTACGACCAAAATTTAACGTCGCTTTTAGGTTATTACTGGCAGTTTTGCGTCTGTAATATATGTTTCTGAAAAATATTGTGAATTTGCATTCGCTTTTGGGAACGATCTCACAAGCGCGTTTGTGCGCTTCTTCTGCATCGTCAAAGTTACCAGAGCCTGCCGTAGCAACCACACACTTTTTTAGCATGTTGTCACAAACAACCCAATAAAAACGTTGTGTGGAGTTGTATATTAACGATTTTCATCTGCCGTTAATCTTTGCGGCGTGCACTTTTGCCACCCATTCAAGGAGAAACGTATGTCGCGGGTATCCACTTCCTCATCAGGAAAGCGGTTGCTACAGGTTCTGTTTATGATTCTTTTGGTGCTGGCGATTATTCCCTCGGTCAGCGCCCAAGAAGCCGAGACGATCAAAGTCGGCATTTTGCATTCACTCAGCGGCACGATGTCGATCAGCGAAACGACGGTGCGCGACTCGACCCTGATGGCGATTGAGGAAATCAATGCGGCGGGCGGCATTAACGGGATGATGATCGAGCCGATTGTCGAAGACGGCGCGAGCGACTGGCCGACCTTTGCTGAAAAGGCGCGTAAGCTGCTTCAGGAAGATGGCGTTGCGGTGATTTTCGGCTGCTGGACGAGCGCGAGCCGCAAGGCGGTGCTGCCAGTTGTCGAGGAGAACAACGGTCTGCTGTTCTACCCCGTACAGTACGAAGGGTTGGAGCAGTCGCCAAACATCGTCTATACGGGTGCGACGACCAACCAGCAAATTGTCCCGGCGGTCGAGTACCTGCTGGAACAGGGCAAGAGCAAGTTCTTCCTACTCGGCTCGGACTACGTCTTCCCGCGTACCTCGAACACCATTATTCGCGCGCAATTGGCAGATGCAGGTGTTGAAGTTGTTGGCGAAGAATACCTACCCCTGGGGGGCACCGAATTCAGCTCAATTATGCTTGCCATTCAGTCCGCACAGCCGGACGTGATCTTCAACACGCTGAACGGGGACAGCAACGTCGCCTTCTTCAAGCAGTTTGTCGACGCGGGCTACACGGCTGAATCCCTGCCTGTGCTTTCGGTGAGTATCGCCGAAGAAGAAGTGACGGGCATTGGCATCGAGAATATCGTTGGGCAACTGACGGCGTGGAACTACTACGAAACCGTCGATACGCCTGAAAACGCGACCTTCGTGGAGGCATTCCAGGCGAAGTACGGCGAAGATCGCGTCACCAGCGACCCGATGGAAGCAGGCTACTTCGGCGTCTACCTGTGGAAAGCCGCTGTTGAAGCAGCGGGCAGCACTGCTGTCGATGATGTGCGCGCCGCCATCAACGCGGGAGGCATCTCCTATGCCGCGCCGGAAGGCACGGTCTCGCTCGATCCGGTGACGCAGCATACGGTCAAGCCCGTGCGTATCGGCCAGATCCGCGAGGATGGGCTGATCGACACGATTTGGGAAACTGAACCCGTCGTGCCGGACCCGTACCTATGCGGTTATGCATGGGCAAGCGTGCTGACGCGCCCTGAAGGAGTCTGCGACGCTTTTGCCGCCGCGACACCAGAGGCAACGCCAGCATCCTAAGCCCGAACTGATTGTGCGCGCCGTGAAAAGAATGCTTCTGCTCGTGCAGCTTACGAGCAGAAGCATTGTCCGTTTCAGTGAATGTGAAGTGAATAAGGCACAAAAATTATGGAAATCTGGATTTCGCAGTTATTCAGCGGCTTGAGCATCGGCTCGATCCTGCTGCTGGCGTCGCTGGGGCTGGCGTTCTCGTTTGGGCTGATGAAAGTCATCAACATGGCGCACGGCGAATTCATCATGGCGGGCGCTTACGTCACGTATATTTTTCAGACCTTTCTTGCCGAGCCGCTGCGCGGACCGGACGGGCAGAAGGAAGGTCTGATTTTTCTGCTTTCGATTGTGGCGGCATTCTTCATTGTCGGCGCGCTCGGCTTGCTGCTCGAATACCTCGTCATTCGCCGCCTCTACGGTCGTCCGCTCGACACGCTGCTGGCGACCTGGGGCATCAGCCTCATTTTGCAGCAAATCGCCCGCAGCTACGACCCGCGCAATGTTCCCGTCACTGCGCCTGCCTGGATTGCCGGACGAATTACCCTAATGCCGGGGGTCGTCTTTCCTTACTCGCGGTTGTTCATCATCGGCTTGGCAGTGCTAGCAGTGATCGGCGTCTACATCTACCTCTACCGCACGTCGAACGGTCGACGGACGCGCGCGGTGATGCAGAACCGCGAAATGGCATCCGCGTTGGGTGTGGCAACGCGCCGCGTCGATGCCTATACCTTCGCGCTCGGCGCAGGGCTGGCAGGCGTGGCAGGCTCGGCACTGACGCTGCTGGGGCAGATCGGTCCGCAATTGGGCACGGGTTACATCGTCGACGCCTTCCTCGTCGTCGTGCTGGGGGGCGTGGGCAGCTTACCGGGAACGATCCTCGCGGCGCTGATTGTGGGCACGCTCAATCCGATTTTTCAGGTCGCGCTTTCGCAGGCAGGCTTTGACTCGGCAGCATCGCTCGGCAAGGTGATCGTCCTACTGGTCGTGATCGCGTTCCTGCAATTCAGACCGAACGGCTTGCTGGCTTTGCGAACCCGAAGCTGAGCGGATGGAGAGGACAGACCATGATAAAAACCATGACGAAAACGGGCAGCGCTAACTGGCGGATTATCCCCTTCGCGCTGTGTGCATTTATTCTGCTGTTTGTGTTACCGACGGTCCTCTCCGACTTTCAGATCAACCTGCTGGGGCGCTTTCTGGCGTATGCTATCGTCGCCATCGGACTAGACCTGCTCTGGGGATACACGGGCATGTTGAGTTTGGGGCAAGGGCTGTTCTTCGCCCTGGGTGCCTACTGCTTCGGCATGTACCTGAACCTTGAAACAGCGGCAGGCAAGCTGCCGGAGTTCATGGGCTTGTACGGCGTGACTGAACTGCCGTTTTTCTGGCAGCCATTCTACTCCCCTATCGTCGCCATTTTGCTCGCCGTCGCCTTCCCCATGCTGATCGCGGCGCTGCTCGGCTTCATGCTCTTTCGCAGCCGCATTCAGGGCGTCTACTTTTCGATCATCACACAGGCGCTGACGGCGATTGTCGCGCTTTTGCTGATCGGGCAGCAGCGGCTAATCAATGGTACGAACGGTATCACCGAAATGCGGACGATCTTCGGCGCACGTATTGGCAGCCACGAAACGGTGATTGGGCTGTATATTGCAACGGTGATTGTGCTGGGCGCGGTCTTTGTCGGCTGCTGGCTGCTGGTCAAGTCGCGCTTCGGGCGGCT
>Ga0081539_10006885_pt1 | contig 10611 bp, 9 predicted proteins | sample TabmetS4T2R2_FD_71023 | JGI IMG/M metagenome (GOLD analysis project Ga0081539, IMG submission 71023) | Tabebuia heterophylla rhizosphere microbial communities from the University of Puerto Rico - S4T2R2 | ecosystem: Host-associated > Plants > Roots > Rhizosphere ... | reverse complement strand
CTGCAGACTTCGTCCGCATTCGTGCCAACCACAACTCCAAGATCGCGGGGAAGGGGGAGTGGCAGGATCGGAGCATGAGCTATGGCCGCCTGCCCTTTCCGATCACGCTCGCCGGCGAAGACATCATGCTGCGCGAGTGGCGGCCGGACGACCTCGATGACCTGGTCGAGTTGCTGGACGAGCCGGACGTGGCCCGCTGGACGCCCATCGCGTCGCCGTTCGACGTCGAGGCCGGCATCGCGTACCTGAAGCGTGCCCACGATGGCCGGACCACCGGCCAGCGGATTCAGCTCGCCATCACCACGGACGGGGAGCGGGCGCTCGGGGAGGTGTTGCTCTTCGGGCATGTCACCGGGCTCGGCGAGGCCGAGCTCGGCTATCTGGTGGGTGCGGCCCATCGCGGGCGGGGCATCGCCACGCGCGCACTGGCACTGCTCTCGGGGTACGCCCAAGGCGAGCTCGGGCTGGGACGGCTCGTGCTGCGCATCGACCCCGGCAATGCGGCGAGCCGTGCGGTGGCGCGGCGGTGCGGATTCCGGCTCACCGGCGAACCGGCGATCCTGCAGGAGGGCCCGTACGGCCTGAGCCATCTGGACACCTGGGAACTGGTGAACGGACACGACCCACGCCGTCCCCGGCTGCGAAAGGTCGTAGCCCCTCGCTACGGTCGTGCGAACTGATACCCCTCGCCGATCTTGGAGTTGTGGTTGGCGCAAACCGGTCTATAGGGCGTACAAGGGCAACCACAACTCCAAGATCGCGGAGGATACTGAAAGCCGAGGTGGTGGTCGTGGCTTCTGAATTGGGGGTGGACCGGACGCAGGCCATGGCGTACCGGGTGGCAGCGCTGGGGCTCGCCGAGCGCGGCAAGGACCGGCCCGGCGACCTGCCCGTGCTCGACCTCGGCGTGCAGGACTACACGCCCGACTCGACCCGGATTGCGCTGGCCGCCCGGACGTCCGCAGACCTGGACGACGACCGGCTCATCATGGTGTGGGCCGCGCGGGGCGCGCCGCACCTGCACCGGCGCCGGGAGCTGAAATCGCTGATGACCGCGCTGTGGCCGGTCAGCGACGCCGACGCGTCGGCGCGGATCAACAGCACCCAGATCCCGGACGGCGTGAAGCTCGGGATCGCCGCGTTCACCGCGACCGCGACGGCGTTCCGCGAGGTGGTGACGAGATCGATGCCGCGCGGTGAGGCGAGCACGCTGGTCAGCGCGCGGGTGCCGCGGGAGCTGACCTACGACTGCCGGTCCTGCAAGGCCCGCCACATCGCCGGCAACGTCTGGCAGCACTCCGGGCTCGCCGGAGCCATCGAGGTCCAGGCACGGGGCAAGGATGCGACGCTGGGCCCGATCGCAAAGCTGCCTGGGCCGCCAACCGAGAACAAGGGCATCGATGGGCTGATCACGACATATCTGCGCCTGCTCGGCCCGGCGACGCCGACGGAGGTCGCGAAGTACTTCGGCAGTTCTCCGGCGGAGATGCGAAAGGTGTGGCCGGACGGCCTCGCCGAGGCGAACGTGGACGGCCGCAAGGCGTGGTTGCCACGCGAGTCGGTGGCCGACCTCAAGGCGGCGAAGCCCACTCCGGGCGTACGGCTGTTGCCGCCGATGGACGCCCTGTTGCAGGCCCGCGACCGGGACGTGTTGGTGCCGGACAAGAGACAGCAGAAGGAAGTGTGGCGAACGCTCGGCAATCCGGGTGTACTGCTGGTCGACAGTGACATCGCCGGCGTGTGGCGGGCCAAGCTGGCGGGCGGCGGCAAGCGGGTGGACCTGACGGTGACGCCATTCGGCGTACTGAAGGCCAAGACGCGCAAGGCGGTCGAGGCCGAGGCGGCGGAGATTGCCCGCGCCCGGGGCGCCGCCGACGCGACCGTCACGGTCGGTTGATCACCAGCATCCCAGCGACCACGGCGGCCCACACGGCGGCGATCGCCGCGGGGACCCACCATCCCGAAACGCCGAGGACCAGGGCGGCGAACCAGATGGCGCTCGCCGCGGCGACCGTCGGCAGCGATACGTGGCGGCGCGTCGGGCCGGCCAGGGTGTTCATGAGGGCGCAGAATTCGGGGTCGTCGCGTCGCAGCTGACGCTCCAGTTGCGCGAGCCGGCGGCTGTCTTCCTTGTTGAGCATGTCGCTGCCCGTCCTCTCGCCAGGTACGCGCATCGACCGGCTGGTAACTCCGATCGATGCACGATTACCCGCGAGCCGCCCCATCATGCGCGCCCGCCTCCGCCACCCTTTCTCGATCTTGGAGTTGTGGTTGTCTTTATTTCCGTTGTGTGGGGTATTACTCCAGCCCACAACTCCAAGATCGAGGAGGCGGCGTGGCGCTACGGGCGCTCGAGGACCGTGCGGCCGCCGAAAACCCAGACCCGCATCAGCAGGAAACGGACCCCGGTAGCGATAAGATTCGCCCCGATCAGAACGCCGAGTTCCAGCGCCTTCGGCGGATGGCCGCTGAGCGCGCCCAGCGCGGCCAGCGAACCACTGGTCAGCCCGAGCCCGATCGCGAACACCACGAGGCCCTGGGCCTGGTGCCGGACAGCCCGGTCGCTGCCGCGTACGCCGAACGTCACCCGCCGGTTCGCGGCGGTGTTCGCCACGGCCGTGACCAGCAGCGCGATCAGGTTCGCCCACTGTGGACCGATACCGAGCCGGAGCAGCGCGTAGAGTCCGAGATACGCGAGCGTGCTGGCCACACCGACCGCGCCGAAGCGCAGCAGTTGGCCGGTCAGCCCGGCCGGCACGCCCACCACCGGTAGCGGATTGCGACCGAGCTGTTCCCGCAGGGCGGCCAGCGGCAACCGTCCAGTGCTCAGCGCCCTGGCGAGCCGGAGGATGCCCTTGAGGTCGGCCACCGCGGTCGGCACGAGATCGACTCGGCTGTCCGGGTCGTCGATCCAGTCCACCGGAACCTCGTGGATGCGCAGGCCGGCCCGTTCGGCCAGCACGAGCATCTCGGTGTCGAAGAACCAGCCGGTGTCCTCCACCATCGGCAGCAGTTCAGCGGCCACATCAGATCGGATGGCCTTGAACCCGCACTGGGCGTCCGAGAACCGCGCCGACAGCGTGCCCCGAAGCAAAAGGTTGTAGCCGCGAGAGATGAATTCGCGCTTGGCGCCGCGGACGACCCGGGAACCGCGTGCCAGCCGCGAGCCGATCGCCAGGTCGGAATGACCGGAGATGAGCGGCGCCACGAGCGGCAGCAACGCGTCCAGGTCGGTGGAGAGATCCACATCCATGTACGCCAAGACCGCCGCATCGGAGGAGGTCCACGCGTGCTTCAGGGCGCGGCCGCGCCCCTTCTCGGCCAGGTGCACCGATGCCACCTCGGGGAGTGCGTCGGCGAGCATGTTGGCGACGCCGGCGGTGGAGTCGGTGCTGGCGTTGTCCGCGATGGTGATCCGGAACGGGTACGGGAAGCTCGCCGCGAGGTACGCGTGCAGCCGTCGCACGCACAACTCGAGGTCGATCTCCTCGTTGTGGACCGGGACGACCACGTCCAGGACGGGGGCGTCCAGCCGGACCCGGGCGGACATGGGCGAGGGCAATGTCGAGAGGCTCATGACGCTACGGTCTCTCGCACGACTTTGCCCGGAATGTGGCGATACTGTGCCGGCCCTATGAGCGTGCCTGCGATGGGCCGCCTGCGCACTGTGGACGGTCATCATGCCGTGGTGGTGCTGGAGAGGTCGTACACCGTGACACCGCCGGCCGTCTGGGCGGTGAAGTTCTCCGCCACCCACTGGGCGATCTGCGAACTGGTGTTGCTGCCACCGTTCTGACCGCCGCGGCCGAATCCGCCTCCGCCGAACCCGCCGCCTCCACCGATGAAGTAGTGGATCTTGCCATGCCGCACGTACTCCTGGAACTGGGCGAGAGTCGGAGACGGGTCGCTGCCGTTGAAGCCACCGATCGGCATGACCGGGAGGCCGGTGGCGAGTTGGTAGCCGGATGCGTTCTGCGAGCCCACCGCGGCGGCCACCCAGGAGTACGCGTCGGCGTTCGTCTCCAGCAGCGACTTCATCTGGGCGCTGACGGTGGCGGCGTCGAGCAGGCCACCCATCCCGCCGCGCTGGCCGCGATTCGGGAAACCGCCCTGCGTCGTGCCGCCCTGCGTCGTGCCGCCCTGCGCCGCGCCACCGGGCGCGGCGCCGCCGGGGACGCCGCGGAACCCACCACCGGGCGCGCCTGGGAAAGCGCCGCGGAAGGCGCCCCCGCCCGCGAACCCGGGACCACCGCCGAAGCCGCCCTGCACCGCCGGACCCGCGGACGGGATCGACCCGGTGTGCGGCTGCGATGCCGTCTGCACCGCGTACGCGGCGGGTCCGGCCAGAACCGCACCGAGCGCGACGGCCGCGCTCAGCGCGGCCACCCGCGCGGTCAGGCGCATCGAGGCCAGCATGCTGGCTGCCGCAGCCAGACCGCCGACCAGGATCACCCACTTGAGCCACGGCACGAAGTCGGGGCTCCACGAGAGGATGTGGTACGACCACCAGGCGGTCACCGCGATGGCGACGGCCAGCGCCGCGGCCGCTAGCGGGTTGCGCCGCACCCGCCAGAGCAGAACTGACCCGATGCCGACCAACGCGCCGACGGCCGGAGCGAGCGCGACCGTGTAGTACGCGTGGAAGATGCCCTGCATGAGGCTGAACACAAGGGCATTGCCGACCAGCCAGCCGCCCCACAGCACCAGTCCGGCACGGAGCCGGTCGGTACGCCGTAACCGTGCGGTCACCACCAACCCGGCCACCAGCAGGATCAGCGCCGCCGGCAGCAACCAGGCTATCTGCCCGGCCTGCGCGGTCTGGAACATCCGGGTGAGCCCGGTCGCGCCCCAGCCGCCACCGCCGCCGACGCTGCCGGTCTCGTCACCGGACAGCCGGCCCAGGCCGTTGTAGCCCAGCGTCAGCTCGAGCAGGCTGTTGTTCTGGGAGCCGCCGATGTACGGGCGCATCGAGGCGGGCACCAGCTCGACGATCGCGATGTACCACCCGGCGGACACCACCATCGCCAGCCCGGCGAGCAGGAGCTGCCCGATGCGCCGGCCCAGTCGCGGCGGCCCGGCGAGAAGGTACGCCAGCGCGTACGCCGGCACCACCAGCAGCGCCTGCAGCATCTTGGCGAGGAAGCCGAAGCCGACCGAAACTCCGGCCAGCATCAGCCATTTCGTCGAGCCGTTCTCGATTGCCCGGATCGTCGCGTACGCGCCGGCCACCATCAGCAGCACGAGCAGCGCGTCGGGGTTGTTGAACCGGAACATGAGCACGGCGACCGGGGTCAGCGCCGACACCGCGCCGGCGATGAGGCCCGCTGCCGGTCCGTACCACCGCTTGACCGAGGCGAACAGCAGCGCGACCGTGGCGACGCCCATCAGCGCTTCGGGCACCAGGATGCTCCACGAGTTCACGCCGAAGATCCGCGCCGACAGCTCCATGATCCAGAGCGCTCCCGGCGTCTTGTCCACGGTGATCGAGTTGGCCGCGTCCGACGAGCCGAAGAAGAACGCCTTCCAGCTCACCGAGCCGGCCTGCGCCGCCGCCGAGTAGTACGCGTTCGCCCAACCCGAGCTGCCCAGTCCCCAGAGGTAGAGGATGGCCGTCGTGACGAGCAGGCCCCACAGCGAAGGCCGGACCCAGGGCGCGTCGCTCGCCGGACCGCGGACCACGGCATACCAGCGGGACCGGCGGGGTTGGGGCAGCGGTGCGGCCGGCGGCTCGCCGGCAGGCGATACCCGTACGGGCAGCGTGGAGGTCATGTCGCGGATCCTTACGACGGGGCGGACGTGTACCTCCCGACAGTCGCCGCCGCCGCTGTCCCGCCGTTATGCCGTCCCTGTGCCCCACCTGTGCGTTGCTTCCCGCGATCTTGGAGTTGTGGTTGGGGTAAAACTCCACGCATCGGACATAAGGGCAACCACAACTCCAAGATCGCGGGGTCATAGGGGGAGGCGTTTGGCGGCGGCTGTCGCCAGGTGCTCCAAAACCTCGACCGTGGTGTCCCAGCCCAGGCACGCGTCCGTCACCGACTGACCGTAGGTCAGCTCACCACCAAGATCCTGCCGTCCTGGCACGAGGAAGCTTTCCAGCATCACGCCGCAAATTCCGTTCTGCCCGGCTGCCACCTGTGTGGCCACGTCCTCGGCGACGAGCGGTTGCCGCCGGTGATCCTTGTTGCTGTTGCCGTGCGAGCAGTCGATGACCAGGCGCTGCGGCAGCTCGGCGTCGGCGAGCAGTGCCAGCGACGCGGCCACCTCGGCGGCGCCGTAGTTCGGCCGGCCACCGCCGCCGCGCAGCACCAGGTGGCAGTCCGGGTTGCCGGAGGTGTGCAGGATCGCCGGCGTGCCGGAGAAGTCGATGCCGGGGAAGACGTGCGGCACGGCCGCCGCCTGGATCGCCTCGATCGCGGTGGCGATGCTGCCGTCCGGGCGGTTCTTCATGCCGATCGGCATGGACAGGCCCGACGCAAGCTGCCGGTGCACCTGCGACTCGACCGTACGGGCGCCGATCGCGCCCCACGCCACGGTGTCCGCGATGTACTGCGGCATGATCGGATCGAGGAACTCCACCGCCACCGGGAGACCCCGGCCGACCACCTCGAGCAGCAGCCGGCGCGCCACGCGCAGCCCGGTGCCCACGTCGCCGGTCCCGTCCAGCGCCGGGTCGTTGATCAGACCCTTCCAGCCGACCGTGGAGCGCGGCTTCTCGAAGTACACCCGCATCACGATCAGCAGGTCGTCGGCCAGCCGTGCGGCCTGGTCCCGGAGGCGCGACGCGTACTCGCCCGCGGCCGCCGGGTCGTGCACCGAGCATGGGCCGACGACGACGAGCAGCCGCCGATCCCGGCCGGTCAGCACGTCCTGCACCTGGTGGCGGCTGTCCAGCACAGTGTCGTGGAGGTCCGCGGTGAGCGGAAGCTCGTGGTGGAGCAGCGCCGGACTCATCAGCGGCACGATCGCGTCGATGCGCTGGTCCCGGACCCGTTGCACCCAGGTGTTGGTCATGGCTTCCTTCCGCCGGGCGCCCGGGTGCCGGCGCCCCGAGCGTGAGCCGGCTGTCTCAAACGAAAAGGCAGCGACCTTGTCGCTGCCTTGGCCGGCTCTGCGGGGTGTCTCAGGTCATGGCGTCATGGCCGAGGCACCGGACGAGCCGGCCTCGTAAACCACGCATACCAACGGGACACGCGGTCAGCATACCGAAGTCTCACTGGACGTTCTGCGGGGCGTACTGATCGATGGTCTCCGCCGGGTCGGCTGACGCCGGTGCCAGCGGCAGCGTGACCGTGAAGACGGTCAGGCCCGGCACGCTCTCCACCGACACGCGTCCCCGGTGCGCGGTGACCACCGCATGCACGATCGACAGGCCGAGCCCGGTGCTGCCGGCGGCGCGGGAACGGGAGCTGTCGCCGCGCGCGAACCGTTCGAAGATGTGTGGTCGCAGTTCGACGGGGATACCGGGGCCATTGTCGATCACCCGAAGCACGGTGTCGCCGCCGTCGGTGCCCACCGCGACCGTCACGGTCGTGCCCTCGGCGGTGTGCGTACGCGCATTGGACAGCAGATTCGCCAGCACCTGGTGGAGCCGCGCGCCGTCGCCGACCACGGTGACCGGCTGGTCCGGCAGGTCCAGCTGCCAGTTGTGGCGGGGGCCGGCGGCATGTGCGTCGCTGACCGCGTCCACCACCAGCATGCTCAGATCCACCGGGTCGTACGCGAGTGGCCGGCCGGCGTCCAGCCGCGCGAGCAGGAGCAGATCCTCCACCAGCGCGGTCATCCGTTCCGCCTCGGACTCCACGCGGCGCAGCACGTGCCCGACCTCCTCGGGCACCGGCTGCCGGCTGCGTCGGCTCAGCTCGGCGTAGCCACGGATCGCGGCGAGCGGCGTGCGGAGCTCGTGACTGGCGTCCGCGACGAACTGCCGTACCTGCGTCTCGCTGTTGTGCCGCGCCTCCAGGGCGTTGCCGACGTGGTCGAGCATGCGGTTCAGCGCGGCGCCCACCTGGCCCACTTCCGTGCGGGCGTCGGTGTCCGCCTCCGGAACGCGCTGGGCCAGCTGCACCTCGCCGCGGTCCAGCCGCAGCTCGGACACCCGGGTCGCGGTGGCCGCGACCCGAGACAGCGGAGCCAGCGTACGGCGGACGATGACCGCACCGGCCACCCCCGCGATCAGCACCGCGACCAGTACGCCTCCGCCGGTGACCAGCGCGACCTGCAGCAGCGTGCGCTCCGTGCCGGCGAGGGGCAGCGCGGCGATGTTCACGCCGCCGTCGATTGTTGTCGAGATCACCCTGTAGTTACCGAGGGGGCCGCCCAGGTCCACGTCGGTGGGCTGGTTCGGGGTCACCGAGGCGAGCTTGGTGACCGCGGCGTCGGACAGGGCGTTGTACTCATTGTCGTAGTAGCCGTCGGTGCCGGTACTCAGCACGACGATGCCGCCCTCGAGGACGGCCGTGCTGTCCACCCTCAGGACGATCTCATCGACTTGCGCCCCAGGTGGAGGATTGTTCGGAAATCCCCGCCCGCCTGGACGAAAGCCGCCGGGCCCGTGCAGAGCCCGGTTGTTCATGTCGATAAGGCGAGCGTCCAGCTGGTTGTACAGAGTCGAACGCAGGTAGATCTCCGCGGTCGCGCCCACGATGAGACCGAGCACCGCGAGTAGGGCGATCATGATCGCCACCAGCCTTGCCCTCAGCGACCAGCCCGCCGGGTTGCGCCAGCGAGCAGGCCGTTCAGTCGGCAGGCTTGAGGACATAACCGGCTCCGCGCATGGTGTGGATCATCGGGGTGCGCCCCGCATCGATCTTCTTGCGCAGGTACGAGATGTAGAGCTCGACGACGTTCGCCTGTCCGCCAAAGTCGTAGTTCCACACGCGGTCCAAGATCTGGCTCTTGCTCAGCACCCGGCGCGGGTTCCGCATGAGATAGCGCAGCAGCTCGAACTCGGTCGCGGTCAGAGTCACCAGTTTGCCTCCGCGGCGCACCTCGTGACTGTCCTCGTCGAGCGTGAGGTCGCCGACCACCAGTTGGGAGTCCGTACGCATGGGGGAGTGACCCATCCGGCGCATCAGCCCGCGCAGACGGGCCACCACCTCCTCGAGGCTGAACGGTTTGGTCACGTAGTCGTCGCCGCCCGCGGTAAGGCCGGTGATCCGGTCCTCGACCGCGTCCTTCGCGGTCAGGAACAGCACCGGCACCTGGGGCGACTCGCCGCGCAGCCGGCGCAGCACCTCGAGACCGTCGATGTCCGGCAGCATCATGTCCAGCACGACCGCGTCCGGCCGGAAGTCCCGCGCCGTCCGCACCGCGGTCTGCCCGTCACCGGCACTGCGGACATCCCAGCCCTCGTAGCGCAACGCCATCGACAGCAGCTCTGCCAGTGTGGGCTCATCGTCCACCACCAACACCCGGACCTGGCCGCCGTCGGGGCGGCGGAGCTCGCTGCTCGGATCTGCGTTCGCCATTGTCATGCCCTTACTCTGGCGGCCGGTGCTATGCAGCGGCTTTCCGTTTCCTGTGTAGCACCTATGAGCCGCGCAAATCCCCGCGATCTTGGAGTTGTGGTTGGCCTTTCGCGAACTTTAATCCGATTTGTTCCAACCACAACTCCAAGATCGCGGAAAGGTTGTGGCGGTCGTGAACCTGCGAGAACGGAACACTCGCCGACCGGGCGAAGTTGTGCCAGCGTTGGTTTTCTGCCGGGCGGCGCGAGCGTGGGAGCGTGCACGTGGATCTTCTCGAGGAGTACCGCAGAGCGACGATGTTCTTCGAGTCCGGCGACCCCCTCGGTGCCGCGCGGCTGCTCGAGCGCATCGTCGAAGCGGAGCCACACAACGCCGCCGTTCGGCTGTTGCTGGCCCGTGCCTACTTCAACTCGGCCCAGCTCGTCGGTGCGGAGACGCAGCTGCGGGCGCTCATCGAGCACGATCCGTCGGACCACTACGCGCACCACGTGCTGGGCCGGACGCTGGAACGGGCCGGCCGGTTCAGTGAGGCGTTGCCGCACCTTCGCCTGGCCGCCGCCATGAAGGAGCACGACGAGTACTCCTCGGCGCTGCGCCGGGTGGAGACGTGGGTCGGCAAGCACGGCGGGCGGGCCAGCGGCTCATGAAGCTCAAACTCGACCTGCACGACATCTTCAACAAGGGCACCGAGATCGACAAGGCGCTGCGCGGCATCATCGACGAGGCGATCGAGAAGCGCGTGACGCTGGTGGAGATCATCCCGGGCAAGGGTTCCGGGCAGCTCAAGAAGAAGGTGCTGCGCTTCCTCGACCAGAAGGACGTCAAGCAGCTCTACCACCGCGTCGAGAAGGACGGCGACAACTGGGGCCGCCTCTTCGTCCACTTCCGCTTCGACCCACCCCGCGCCCGCCGCCGTTAACTCCAAAGAGCCTCGGCTTAGTGCCCTGAGCGCTGCCAGTTGCGGTGGTGTTCGACCGGGCGGTAACGCGGCCCGGCCGGCGGACAACTCCTTGACGAGAACGCGGCTTGCCGGGGGAGGTGTGGTGCACGATCTCAACGACGAAGAGTTGCTGGCTGCGATCGCGGCCGGACCCGGGGTAATTCGGGAGTTCTACCTCCGGCACGTGGCCAAGGGGACCGG
>Ga0081539_10006884_pt1 | contig 10612 bp, 7 predicted proteins | sample TabmetS4T2R2_FD_71023 | JGI IMG/M metagenome (GOLD analysis project Ga0081539, IMG submission 71023) | Tabebuia heterophylla rhizosphere microbial communities from the University of Puerto Rico - S4T2R2 | ecosystem: Host-associated > Plants > Roots > Rhizosphere ... | reverse complement strand
AGGCGTGGCGCCTTGCCCTGCCATAGGAAGGTCAAGTCGCCACGGACCGCGCGGCGGGCCTGCCCACGGCGCTACCCTTGCGGACGCCCCGCCGACGTAGCTCAGCTGGTAGAGCACTTCACTCGTAATGAAGGGGTCGCCGGTTCGAGTCCGGCCGTCGGCTTCTCGGTCCAGAGCCAAATCCTCGAGGCTCAGCCGACCCGGGATCGGTGCGTGGGCCGGTTTGGGTTCGGATGACCCGATTGCGGCAGCCAGTGCGGCGCGAATCTGCTCCTCGGCGCTGAGCTTCGACGCGCCGCTCAGCTGACACGCCGCGAAACAGCGCAATTGCCGCGAGCCGACTCAGCGCCCGCGGAGCGCGAGCAGGAGCTCCCGGCACTTCGACAGGCTCCGCCCGCGGAGCTTCGGTGGTCGGAGGGGATCGGGGATGCCGCCGGGCGGCGGCTCACCGCCCAGCGTCATCACGACGTGCCTTCTCCAGGCATCGTCGATCTCGTCGAGCCAGCCGGCGACCTTCACTCGCGCGTCCCAGATGTCGACGCTCTTCGGAAATGCGAAGCGGACAGCGTCTTCGCCGTGAAGCTCGCCGGCGTCCGGTAGCGGCCGATACCGCGATGCGAGCTCGTTCGTGATCCGCAGCCAAGCCGCCCTGGAGCCGCTTCGGCGACGGGACACGACGACAACGGTGCGCGGCACACGAGGCAACCTACGCGACGTAACGCGTACCGATGGACGGGCGTCGGGGCGTTGCCGCGCGGCGGCGATTGCGGCTGGCCTCACCTCGAAGAGGGCGGCGCGCCGGTTTGTGCGCCCTCCGGCCCGGCCGTAGCTTCGCGGCCATGAGCTCGACCTTCATCCCCAGGCGCCTCCTGACCGTGGTTGTCGCCTTCTCGGGCTCAGGCGACGTCGTGCCGAGCGTCGGGCACGGCTGACCTCGACTCGCCCTCCATCCACGCACGAAAGGCTCGACCCATGCGTTCCTGGAACGTGATCCTCGCCGCGCTCGTCGGCTCGCTGCTCGTCGTACCCACCGCGGGCGCTCACTCGCAGCGCCCGCGACCGCTCGCGTGGCGCCACTGCGGGAACGCCCCGCACACCCAGTGCGCCAGGGTGCGCGCGCCGCTGGACTACGACGCGCCGCACGGCAGGCGGGTCTCGCTGTTCGTCGCGCGGCTGCCGGCCATCGATCGCGCGCACCGGCTCGGAGCGGTGTTCGTGAACTTCGGCGGCCCGGGCGACACGGCCGCCGACCTGATCGAGAGCTTCGATGCCGACTCGCTGCCCGCGGTGAACGACCGCTACGACATCATCGCCATGGACCCGCGGGGCGTGGGCCAGAGCCGCCCGGCCATCGGCTGTGGCGCGGCGAGCGGTGCGGCGTGGACGCTTGCGCCGCTGAGCTCGGTGGACGTGGGCGCACTGCTCGCGAGCGACCGCGCGTACGTGCGCCGCTGCGTCGCCGCCAACCCGCGGATCCTCGCGCACGCGTCGACGGCGAACGTCGCCCGCGACATGAACCTGCTCCGGCGCACCCTCGGCGAGCGGAGGATCGCCTACTTCGGCCAGTCCTACGGCACGCTTCTGGGCGCGACCTACGCGCGGCTGTTCCCGCGCCACTACGGCGGGATGGTGCTCGACGGACCGCTGGACCCGGAGAAGTGGCTCAACCACCCGCTCCGCATGGCCACCGGGGCGCCGCAGGAGGACGCGCTGCGGCGGTTCCTCGCCTCGTGCCCGGCTTGCGGCTTCGGCGGCGCCGACCCGGCCGCCGACTACGACGCGCTGCTGGACTCGCTTGCGCAGCACCCCGTCCCCGCGCATGGTGCCGACCCGCGAGCCGTCGGACGCGTGGAGGCGCTCACCGCGACCGAGGCGGGCACGGGCCACAAGGCGATGTGGCCGGTGCTCGCCCGCGCGCTCGCGGACGCCGCGCGCGGTGACGGCACGCGCCTGCGCGCGCTGGCGGACGACGCCGACGGCAGGGACGAGACGGGCCGCCGCGTGCCGTTCGGCGACCGCTTCGTGGCGATCAACGCCAGCGAGCAGCGCTATCCCCGCCACGTCGGCCCGTACCTCTCGGCGGCGGCACGCGCGTGGTCGACGTCACCGCACTTCGGCGACGACCTCGAGCGCCTCGTGTACTCGGTGTGGCCGATCCACGACCGCGACGCCTACCGCGGGCCGTTCACGCTGCCGCACGGCGCGCGGGTGCCGCTCGTCGTCGCGGCCACGCACGATCCCGTCACGCCGTACGCCGATGCGCGCGGCCTGATCCGCGCGATGGGTCGCGGCCGGCTGCTGACCGTGCTCGGCGACGGCCACACGATGTACCCGGGGAACTCGCCGTGCCTGGACGCGGCGGTCGAGGCGTACTTCGAGCACGGCCGGCTGCCCGCGCGCGGCACGCGCTGCCGCCAGGTGGCGCACCCGGTGCGGTGAGGCCGGCGTCAGGCGAGTCGCAACGATCGTCTCGAGCTCGGTTTCATCGTGAGGTGGCCGCGGCCGTCTGCCTGAAACGCCGCTGCAAGCGTTGCGCAAGCCCGCGGCAAGTCCGCTGCCGGAGGGTGCGCACGTGCGCTGCGAAGTTCGAAGATCAGCCATGGAAGTCCGGACCGCCCACGTTGTCGAAGGGGCGGTCCGCGGTGACCTGTCGTGCTGGGAACGGCTCGTCGACCGCTACTGGGACATGGTCTGGGCCGTCGTCCGCGCGCACGGGCTGAGCGGCAGCGATGCCGCCGATGTCGTCCAGACGAGCTGGCTGCGACTCATTGAGCATCTGCCGAGGGTCAAGGACCCTGACCGGATCGGCGGGTGGCTGGCGACCACCGCCCGGCGCGAGTCCGTGCTGACGCGCCGCCGCCTCGCGCGCTGTGCGCCGTCCGATGAGATCCACGTCCTGGTCGACGAAGTGGGCCCCGACGTCGATGCCCAGCTGCTGCGTGATGAGCGGGACGCCGCCCTCTGGACCGGGTTCCGGCGGTTGAAGCCGCACGATCAGATGTTGCTGCGGCTGCTCACGACCGACCCTGTACCGAGCTACGCGGAGATCGCAGCCGCGCTCGACATGCCGGTGGGCTCGATCGGGCCCAAGCGCGCGCGGGCGCTCGCACGCCTCCGGCGCGAGTTGGTCGGCACTCCGGCTCTCGCCGCGTGATCGCGATGCGCCGGACGTCTCATCGCTACGTCGTGAGAGTGCTCTTGCTCGTCGCGTTCTCGGTCGGCCTGGCGGCGTGCGGGTCGGATCAGACGGCGTCGCCCGTGGCTCCAGGAGCACGCGTCGTCGATCTGCCGGGCGCACAGGACGCGATCGACTTCGACGACATCGCGTACTCGCCGCAGCTGGACCGCATCATCGTGCCGGCGCGGCGGAGCGGCCTGTACCTCATCGATCCGCGCACCGGCGATGCGCGCCGCGCTGGCCACCTCTACGGCGCGGATTCGGCTGACGCGGGCGAAGCGACGGTCTTCGTGGTCGATCGCGAGCGGGGAACGATCACCGCGGTCGACCCGCAGAGCGGCCGCACGGGGTTCTCGCTGACGGTCGACGCCCCGATGGACTACGTCCGGTATGTGCGCGCCACGCGCGAGTTGTGGGTGACCGAGCCGGGGGCCTCGACGTCGGGCATCGAGGTCTTCGCGCTCGCCACCGATCCCCGGGCGACGCCGCGACGCGCCGGGTTTGTCGCGGTCCCTGACGGCCCGGAAGGACTGACGATCGCCGGGGGCGCCGCCTATACGCACGCGGGTTCCGATCTGGTCGCCGTCGATCTGCGCCAGCGACGCGTGACCGCTCGCTGGCCGACCGGTTGTCGCGGCACGCACGGGTTCCCGCGGGTCGACGTCGAGCATCGGCTGGCGCTCGCGAGCTGCGCGAGCGAGGGAACGGTCTCGCTGCTCTCGCTCGACGACGGCCGCCAGCTCGGCCGCTACTCCGCCGGCGGCGGCGTAGCGCTGCCGGCGTTCTCGCGCGCGGCCGGTCACTTCTACGTGCGCGCTGACCCGGGAGCGAAGCTGGTTACGCTCGCGGCATCCGACGCCGGTCTCGCCGAGGTCGACCATGTCAGCGTCCCGGAAGCGGGCCATTGCCTGACGGCCGATGACGTCGGCCACTACTGGACGTGTGATGCCGACCATGGCCGCGTGCTGCGCTTTGACGACCCGTGAGCGGCGAGCGACCGGTGTGAGGTTTCTACCGGTGGGTGTATCAGACGGCGCCGTCGTCGCTCTTGTCCATTGACGTGCGCCACGGAAGCAATACCGAGATGAGGACATGAGCAGCCCGACCCCGCAGTACACCGACTTCAGCAAGGACGTCCTGGGACGCTACGTCTGCAACGGGCTCGACGAGGCGCTCGCGAGTACGACGGCGCCGGGCGGGCGGCCGTTCGACATCGTGATCGTGGGCGGCGGGTCGTTCGGGGGTGCGCTGGCACAGCACCTGCTCTACCGCGACCGCTTCCGCAACCACCGCATCCTCGTCCTCGACGCCGGTCCCCAGGTGCTCACCGAGCACGTGCAGAACCTGCCCAACCTGGGGCTGTTCCCCCCGCCGCCTACCACGAGCGATCCCGGCGTGCCGCGCGCCGAGGTGTGGGGAATCCCGTGGCGCTCGGCGGTGCCGATCGGGTTCCCGGGACTGGCCTACTGCCTCGGTGGTCGCTCGCTGTTCTGGGGCGGCTGGTCGCCGCAGCTGCTCGACGCCGAGACCCCCGCCGCAGCGTGGCCGCAGGCGGTGCTCGACGACCTGCGGGGCAACGGCGCATCGGCGCAGGCCAACCCGAGCTACTTCCGCCAGGCCGCGCTTCAGATCGGTGTGACGGAGACCAACGACTTCATCTTCGGCGCCATGCACGAGGCGCTTCGCAGGCAGATCTTCAACGGGATCGAGAACGGTGCGGTGCCGGATGCCGTTCCGCTCGCAGAGCTTCCGCTGCACCTCGACGTCGACTGTGGGCTGACGCCGGCGGAGCGTGAGGAGCTCAAGCTCGAGGCGCCGCTTGCCGTGCAGGGACGTCCGCCTCGCGCAGGGTTCTTCCCGATGAACAAGTTCAGCTCGATGCCGCTGCTGATGAAGGCCGCGCGCGACGCGCAGCAGGACAGTGGCGGCGATGACGCGCGCAAGCGACTGATGGTCGTGCCCGACTGCCACGTCACCGGGCTGAACACGGTCGTCGACCAGGGCGTGGCCCGGGTCGTGGGCGTGCAGGTCGGCGGCGGCCCGACGATCGCGATCCCGGACCGCGGCGTGGTCGTGCTCGCCGCGGGCACGATCGAGAACATCCGGCTGGCGCTGCTGTCCTTCGGCGGCACGCTCGGCGCGTCGCTGATCGGCACGAACCTGCTGAGCCACATGCGGTCGAACTACACGTTCCGCGTCCCGCGCGAGGCGCTGACCGCACTATCGGCGACCGAGGGCGATCTCCAGGCGTCCGCGTTGTTCGTCAAGGGCCGCCGGACGCACGCGGACGGCAGCCTCGGTCACTTCCACCTCCAGATCACGGCTGCCGGCTTCCACGGCCTGGGGACGAACTCGGAGGCCGAGCTTCAGCAGAAGATCCCCGACATCGACATGGTCGACGCGTTCCGCGCGATGGACGACGACCACGTCGTGATCACGCTGCGCGGCGTCGGCGAGCTCCAGGCCGCCAACCCGGCCAACCGTGTGACGCTGTCGTCCGCGACCGACGAGTTCGGTGTCCCGCGAGCCCTCGTCGAGCTCGGCAACCCGCGCGACCCGGCGCAGCCCGGTGAGACGCCGCAGACGGCGAACGACCGCGACCTGTGGGACACGATGGACGCGATGGCCGACGACGTCCGCGGCGTCATCGTCGGCTCGTCGACCGCCGAGGATCTCGCACGCAACCGCGACGGGCTGGGGACCACGCACCACGAGGCCGGCGGCCTGTGGATGGGAAGCGACCCGGCGACGTCGGTGACGACCCCCAACGGGCGCATGCACAACGTCGTCAACGCCTTCGCGGCCGGGCCGTGCCTGCTCCCCACGATCGGCTCGCCGAACCCGATGCTCTCGGGCGTGGCCCTCGCGCGGCGGCTCGCCGACCACCTCGTCGCGCCGCTTCCGGCACCTGCGCTCGAGAACGGGTTCACGTGGCTCTTCGACGGCACCGCGGCCACCTTCGCCCGCTGGCAGCAAGCCGGTCCCGGTGCCATGTCGCTCGACACGAGCGAATTGACGATGGTCGCGCAGCCCGGGCCCCAGATCGGGTTGTTCTTCTACGGCGACCAGTCCTTCGGGGACTTCGTGCTCCGGCTTCAGTTCCGCCTCGACGGGCTCGACGACAACTCGGGCGTGTTCGTGCGCTCTCGCGACCCGCGGCTGCCCGTGCCGGATCCCGCCGAGGTCGCGAACCCGGCGCTGATCGCCGTGCGCACCGGCTTCGAGGTCCAGATCGACGACCGGGCACGGACCGACGGGTCCGACATGCACCGCACCGGCGCGCTGTATCAGATACCGACCTCGGGGCCGCCGACCGGCCAGACCTACTCGCGCGGCTCGGCGCTCCAGCCGGGCGCGTGGAACGACTACGAGATCGCGGTGTCCGGCGACACGTATGAGGTCCGCCTCAATGGCCATCTGACCGCGGCGTACACGAACGGCGACCCCAACCGAGGCGTGAGCGCCGACGCCGACCCGACCTCCGGGTTCATCGGGCTCCAGCAGCACACCGGCGCCGTCTCCTTCCGGGCGATCCGGATCAAGCCGGGCGCCTGACCGCCGTTGAACGCACAACGATGCGCGTGCTGCACCTGACCACGGAGTTCCCGCCGGTGATCTACGGCGGCCTCGGCACGGCCGTCGGTGGCTGGGTGACGGCGTCCGCGCGCGCCGGCATGACGATGGGCGTCCTGCTCGTCGAGGGCGACCTGGTCATCGACGATCCGGCCGGCAGCCGGTACGGAGGCGTGCACCGTCCCGCCGGGCGCGCGGGCCCCACGCGCGAGGTGGAAGGCGGTGCACAGGCGGTCGTCGACCGCGACGGCATCCGCTTCTTTCCGAGCACCTGGGGCGAGGCGGCCGAGGCCGGCGTGCGGCTCGCGCGCCAGTGGGAGCCGGATCTCGTGCACTTGCACACCGCGATGGTGTGGCCGCAGGCGCAGGCAATCCAGGCGCAGACCTCCAAGCCGCTCGTCTACCACGTGCACTCCGTCGACCGCGCCGAGTACGAGATCGGTCATGAGCCGCAGCCCTGGCTGGCGCACAGCCACGCCCAGGACGCGGCGATCGCTCACGCGGATCGCCTGATCGCCCTCTCCGGCGACGAGCGCGATCTGCTGACGGCGTATTACCCCGAGGTCCGCGACCGGATCCGGATCGTCGGCAACGGCATCGACGAGGAGGCGACGCACGGACCGACCCGCGACCGCACGCGGCTGGACGGCCCGCCGCTGGTGCTCTACAGCGGCCGGCTGGTCGAGCGCAAGGGCATCCGCGACCTGCTGGATGCCATACCGCGCGTGCTCGCCGACGCTCCCGACACCCGCTTCGTGCTCGCCGGCGGACCTCCGCCCCTGACCGGCGACCAGGTCGCCGACCAGTGGCTCACCCCCGACCTCGACGCCTACCGTCCGCAGATCCACTTCACGGGCTGGCTCAGCCCCTCCGAGCTCGCCGACTGGTACCGGGCCGCCGACATCCTCGTCGTGCCCAGCCGCTACGAGCCGTTCGGGATGGTGATCCTCGAGGGCATGCTCCACGGCCTGCCGATCGTCTCATCCGACGTCGGCGGCCCTGCCGAGATCCTCGACGACGCCCGCACGGGGCTGCTGTTCCCGCCCCGCGACGTCGAGCGCCTCGCCGACGCCATCACGGCACTGGTGCGCGACCACGAGCTCCGCCGCCGCATTGGCCACGCGGGTGCCGCCGAGGTCCGGCGAAGCTGGACCTGGCCGAACCGCGTGGCGGGGATGCGCGAGGTCTACGCCGAGCTCGTCGCCGCCGCCTGACTCACACCGCCGTCACGAGCGACGCCTCGTCGGAGGCTGTCGACGCCAGGCGGGTGGACGCGACCACGTGCAGCGCATGCGACCAGCACAGCGGCGAGTTGTAGAACTCCTCATGGGAAGGGTCGTGGCACCAGCTCTCGGGCAGCTCCCCGTCCGGCGTCGCGACGGACTCGAGCCGGCGGAGATAGCGCCGAGCGGCCTCCTGATCGCCCAATGCCTCGTGGGCGAGTGCGAGGAACCCGAGTCCCATCGTCCATTCCGGCGGCCGCCCGCCGCAGGCGTGGTAGACGTCGTCGGCGTAGCGGACGACGCCGCGCGTCCCGAGCAGCTCGCGCTCGACACGTGCGACGATCTCGCGCTGCGTGCTGCGAGGCAGCGGTAGGTCCTCGCCGAGCGGCCACACCAGCGTCAACAGCGCCAGGTCGGTGTCGTGGAGCCCCGACTCGCGGCCGTGCATGGCGAGCAGCGCCAGTGTCGTGTCATGCCACAGCCGTTCCGGAATGTCCTTGACGCCGAGCCGCCTCGCCTGCGTCAGGCCTGCGGCGACCGCGCCGACCGACGACAGGTGCACCGCCTCGGCACCGTCCTCCTCCCAGATGCCCGCGTCGGGCACGTGGGGATGGCGGATGCGGTCGAGGTACCACACGAGCTTCTGGAGCAGATGGAAGTCCTCGTAGTCGTTGCGAAAGACCTCGAAGCGCTCCTCCCAGCGCGCGAGCGCCCACAGGACCAACCCGACGGCATCGTCCTGTCGCAACCCCCACAGCTCCGTACCGACCTCCTCGCCGTCGGCCCCGAAACGCGGGTGCAGGTACTCCATCGGGTGCTCGGGCATCCCCTCGACGATGCGCCAGTCCAGCCGGTACTGCCAGCGCAGCAACACCCGGTCCATGAGCGCGTGCACGCCGGCGCGAAGGCCGTCGACGTCCCCGATCGCCTCGAACGCCAGGAGCGTGTAGACGGTGTCCCGGAGCCACACGCTCGCGTAGACCGGCACCTTGGCGTCGCTCTCGGCCGGAACCGCGCTGTACAGCCCACTCCGATACCGACAGCGCTCGATCTGCCGGAGGCTGTCCTCGATGTCCATGGCCCCATTGTTCCCGGGCGCCCGGCGATACAACGCCACTTCGATACGCGACGTGTCCTGTTACTGGTCGAACGTGCTTATGAGTGTGAGGAGAGAAGGGTGCACCCTGAGGCCGACGCTCTTGATCGCCGCAAGAAGTTCCTCCCCGGTCTGAATCTCATCGCTCCACGTTCGAAGCGGGTTGTCCTCGACCTCGCTGAACTCGTCCTCGCTCAGCGGGCTCGAAGGCTGCGCTTTGCGTGTCCTGATGTGCTGCGTCGACACCGGGCCGAGGCTCCGCGGGATCCATTCGAATAAGGTCAGCTGCTCGTCGTCGACGTCGTCGTTGAACGTGAGGCCCAGCCGCTCGGCGAGGACGGAGGCCCACATCTCGTATTCGCTCGCGGCGACGGGGATGGTGATCTCGAGGCTGTGCTCGACGTCGTCGTCGTCGTCCTTGGCGATTTCCGTCAGCTTGGTCTTGATCGCCGCCTCTTTCGCCTTCCACGCGTCGATGTTCACATAGCGAGACATGGGGACGAGGTTTTCGTAGGCGCCGGCCATGTCGGCGTCCTCATCGTCTTCGTCGAACAGCGCGTGAGGGATGACGTGGCCACCCTCGAACGTCTCCTTCACGCCTCTCTTGATCCAGAACTCGTCATGCCCTATCCAGCCGACCTTGGCGCTCAGGTCGTCCCGCTTCGGGCTCCGGTTCTTGCCCGCGCGGAGCGTTGCGCTGACCTCTTCGGGCTTCTCGATGTCCTCGGTGCCGCGCTGCGTGAGAGGCGCATCGTCGACCGCGGCCTCGATCTGCTCGTCGGGATCCTCGAACAGCTCGCTGTTATCGAGCAGAGTCTCTTTGAGGTCTTGTGCCGGCGTCGGACTCCGCGAAAACTCGGCGTCGAACACATCGACGTAGCGCTGGAGCCTGTGAGCGGCGACTGCCTGTGAGACGGCCGCGTTGCCGCACGCTCGCTGCATCGCCAGCAGGGTGCCGGCGACGGGAGTCGGCGGCCTGGCAGGCTCACGTGCCGGTGCGTCTGGACGGGCGCGCGACTCCTGGCGCTGCTCACGAGACTCGTGGTCCACGACCCCGCAGCGATATCAGGCCGCCGGCCGCGACATAAGGGTCATCGGGGCAACCTTGAGGGCAAATGGTGCGCGCGGTCAACTACGAAGCGTAGGGCTGGGCGACGCGGCGCGCGTGGTTGAGGCATCCGGCCGACCGGTCACGGCGTCTCAGCGGCGCGGCAGTAGATTCGCGGGCGTGGGCTTCGACGTCCGGGCAGACGCGTACGACCGCTTCATGGGCCGGTACTCCGGTCCGCTGGCGGCGCCGTTCGCGGACCTGGCCGGAGTCGGCGCCGGGCAGCGGGCGCTGGACGTCGGCTGCGGACCCGGGGCCCTGACCGGGGAGCTCGTCGCCCGGCTCGGGGCCGAGGGCGTCGCCGCCGTCGACCCGTCGGCTTCGTTCGTGGAGGCGGCCGTGGAGCGGCACCCGGGCGTCGACGTGCGCCTCGGCGCGGCGGAGGCGCTGCCGTTCGACGACGGCGGGTTCGACGTCGTGCTCGCGCAGCTCGT
>Ga0081539_10006883_pt1 | contig 10612 bp, 11 predicted proteins | sample TabmetS4T2R2_FD_71023 | JGI IMG/M metagenome (GOLD analysis project Ga0081539, IMG submission 71023) | Tabebuia heterophylla rhizosphere microbial communities from the University of Puerto Rico - S4T2R2 | ecosystem: Host-associated > Plants > Roots > Rhizosphere ... | reverse complement strand
TGCATGGGCGCACCCTCATCTTGATCGATGATGGCCTGGCGACCGGTTCGACGATGCGCGCGGCGGCATTGGCATTGCACAAATTGCAACCTTCCCACATTGTGGTGGCCGTCCCTGTCGCAGCTCCAGAGACTTGCGAAGAGTTCAGGGAAGAGGTGGATGAAGTCGTCTGCGCAATCACTCCGGATCATTTCTATGCCGTGGGCCTTTGGTATGAGGATTTCTCACAGGTCGCTGATGAGGAAGTTCGGGAATTCTTGGAGGCGCAGGCGACGGTTGCATTATATTAGCCCGACTTTGTCCTTCACTATGCTCTTTGATTTCTCGCGCGCACTCCGCGCTAGAGATCAAAGAGCATAGTGGTTGAAGTATTATGCATGGTCCTTGACTGTTTTGATTCCGGCCTGGCGTGCGCAACTGGCGCAGCAATAGAATGTATTGTTTGCCTCAACGCCGTGTCCGACGATTTTGCAACCGCAATGAGCGCAGACCGGGGCCAGACGGTGAATTGCGCATTCGAAACTATCAAATGTATGTTTCACGCCCGCTGTGATTACCTCAAAGGAGAGGTAGTATTCATTACCACACACTTCGCATTTAGCCATAAGACATTTAATTCCTTTCCGGCACGACGAATCCGAGCCGCGATGCCTCTAGTGGTCCGATCGGTTTGATCAATGGACGGGTTTGTCCCGCGACGAGCGCCCGTCCGGCTTTGATCTCGGCGATGCTCACCACGAACTCTTCTCTTTGATTGACCCGTCCTAACATCTGTTTGAGCGTCTGATCGTCGAGCTGCTGCTCATCGACTCCGTTCGCTTGAAGCTCGGCGCGCAGGTCTGCGAGCGCCTGCCTCTCGCGGTTATAGACGTCGGGATACAGATGGAGTATGCCGCGCTCGATCACCTGCGTGTCATAGTTAATATCGACCCAGAGCGGAGGAGTAAGCCTCACCGCCAGGCGCTCAGTACTGGTCCTTGCCAGTTCCATCTGCTCATCAGAGACAAGCAAATCGCGCGCCGCTACAATCTTTTCGGCCAGATCAAAGAGGTCATCCGTCAACATGCGGACACAACCATGAGAGACGAGGTGCCCGATGTCTGAAGTTTTTGCCGCTTGGTGGATAAGGTAGCCATTGCCGAGCGGAATCTTGACTTTGCCAAGCGGATTGCGGCTATCGTCGGCATCGACGACCTCACCCGGCTCCACATCCTCTGATTCTTCGACCCACGGACTATTGGGTGGAATCCATTCAGGGTTCCAGATGATTTGGCTTGCCTTTTGGCCGCCGATCACGAGCGGGAAGTTTTTACGTCCCACTCCTATTTGATAGGTCTTGACCTCTCGGCCGTTTTGCCAGAGCGTCAACTGGAAAGCCGGAACATTGACGGTGATCCAAACTCTGTGATCGCCTGCGACCAGAGAGGTGGTGACGATTCTGCCGCCCGTGAACTTGTCGGCGCGAGCCGATTCATCGGAATTGAGCGAGCCGCCCATACTGTCGAGCGCCGGCTGGCCCTCTTGTGAGCCGATGGCGGTTCTGGTTGTGAGCGAAATCGGTTCTGTCTTCTTTCTCGTGCCGTCAGGATATGAGATCTCTGCCCAGACGCTGCCGGTAAAGTCAGGCCGCGGCCTCCACTCGGTGATGAAAGTCCCTCTCGCCGGATCGGTCGGCGTATTGAACGTCCCGAGCTCCAGATGCCGTCCGGTGGAGATGACCGGCCGATAGAGGATCTTGACCGTTGCCGCATCAGGCGCCATCACCGTCAAGGTTACTGAGTCTGAGGTTGCGACCTTCCACGGTCCTTCACCCTGCTCGACCGGAGTCGCCTCGATCGTCGGCCCCCGCGCCGGATCGTATTCTCCCGATCTTTGGCAGGAGATAGTCAGGCCGCTCAATAAAACCACGGCCAGGAGCGCAGACACTTTCCTCTTCAAAATTATCACCCCTTGCTCCCTTCATCTGAGGAATTGAACATTGGATTGGCGGTCGCCCGGAACGCTGACTAGGCCCTGGGAGCCGCGCTCCCAGGGCTTCCTGATGATGAACGATTTCAGCGCTCAATCTACCGGAATCGGTTTAACGGTACGGCGTATATGTCGGTTCAGAGACCGCGTATAAAACATCGGTGATGCTGCCCCGTTCGTGACGGCCCTGAAACATCCCGGCGTGGCGTGCCAGGTCGGCTTGGCTGATGATGCCGACTATTTCGTTGCGATCGTTGACGATCGGCAGCCGTCGGATTTGATGACGCGCCATCTGATGCAGGCAATTCTTGAGCGAATCTTGAGCATGACAAGTAAAGCTCTCGTCCGTCATGCACTCATCAACGCGCGCGCGACGCGGATCAACGCCGCGCCCCGCGATCCTCACGGCAATATCACGATCGGTGATCATCCCAATGATTTTTCGGGTGCTGTCAACTACCGGCAGCGCACCGCAATCGTATTCTCCCATCAATCGTGCCGCGTGCTGGATCGTATCATGCTCACGAACAGTCACCACATTGCGTGTCATCACATCCCCGGCACGCAGGCTGTCAAAATCTTCATTGGATCGTGCGTAACGGCCATAACGAGCATGTCGTTCTTCCAGACGATGATCTCTGTGACGCCGCCGCTCAGCCTCGTCGTCGCCGAACCATGAGCGGATTTCATCCCCGGCCCTCTCGAATGTGCCTCGATCTTCAGGATGAGCGCGGCTGTAACGGCCGCGCTCATAATCTCGGTCATAATATGGTATAGCCATCTTCCCTCCTTTGAAAAAATTTCCGGCGCTCTTTCGGCGCGGATATTATACTAATAGAGTAACAATCCGGCGTTACGCAGTGAGATGGGAACCTGACGATTCTAACCCGCTTTTTGCTTGAGCTCTCGCCGCTCGACGTCATCTTCGCGCCGGAACATCGAACCAGCCTCGGCAAATGCTCCGCGGGCTCGATTCGAGAGATCACGCGATGTTTTGCCGATCACTTCGCCGGTCTTGTTGACCGCACTCGTGACCTTGGCGCCCGCGTGTGCGCGGCGGCTCTTGCCGCGGTCGGGATCGAAGATATACATCAGTCCGGCGCCTATCCCGAGGCTGCTGAGTCCTACCCACATCCAGTTCAGATTGCTCTTGTTCAGATACTGCTTATGCCACGGTTGCCGCTTTCGAAACGTGAGATATTGTGCTAACCCTTTATTCATTTCTGCCTCCTTAAGAGTCGTCCGAACGATTTGCGATTGGGGACCAATGCAAATCACAATGTTCTGCTGTACTACCCTCTGAAATGCTATAAGACACAAAATCCTCTCTTCGGACAATCTTCCCCTTTAGTGTAGGAAGGAATGTCCGCTCTGAGTGCATTCAAAGGTTGACCAAATGCCCGCAGAGGTAGAGCGCAAGCAGAGTGCCAATCTCCAAGAAGAGAAATTACAGAGACTGAATTGATATACGGATACTCTGAGTTATGAGAGAATGCAAAAAAAACACGATGATCGTTCAAATATGACTTACTCCCTTATTTTTTAATCAAAAGGATAATTATATGCAGGCATTAAAAAAGATCCGGCTGGATAAAGATGGCTTGGTGGCAGTTGATAATGAACCAGAACCGCAGGTCGGTCACGGAGAGGTGAAGATTCGCGTGACCGTTGCTTCGATCTGCGGGACAGACCAGGCGATCTATCAAAGTTCCGTTCGGCCCGGTATCCGCCATGAAATGTTGGTTCATAATGGCGGCGAATTGAGCCGCTATCAACCGATCGTGATCGGCCATGAATTTTGTGGTGAAGTTGTTGAGATCGGAGGCGGCGTCCCGGCCTCATTGGTCAAGGTCGGAGATTATGTGACCAGTGAAATGCATATTTGCTGTGGCCAGTGCCAGCAATGCCTGACCGGGCAACAGCACATTTGCCAACATACCAGGGTGAAGGGCGTTCATCTGAACGGCGCTTTCGCCGAATATGTCACCGTCCCTTCAAACAACGTCATTAATCTTGAAGTGGTTGGCGGTCGTCAATGCATTCCCCCGAGCCTCGCCGCTTTTCTCGACGCGCTCGGGAATGCCGTCCACACCGTCATGGAAGGAGAGGTCACCGGCAAAACCGTCGCTATTTTAGGATGCGGGGCCCAGGGATTGATGGCGACGGCCGTGGCGCGGACGCTGGGGGCCTCCAGAATTTACATCACCGATTTCTCCAATCCTAAACGAGGAATTGAAGGAGACCGGCTCCATCAACGGTTTGAGCTGGCCAAGGAACTGGGCGCAGATTTCTCGTTCGATACCAACCAGGAGGCTTCTCCGGGGCAAAAACAGGAATTCATCCGGCAGGTGCGAGATGAGAGCGGTGGAGGCGTCGACGTTGTCTTGGAGATGAGCGGTTCGGAAGCGGCGTACCGGGACGCCGGTGAGATCGTCAAAAATGGCGGCCGCATTGAATTGCTGGGGATCCCGGCAAAACCGCTGAACTCTTTCGACATCGGAAAGTATGTCGTCTGGAAAGGCGTGACAGTCCAGGGCATCTTTGGCCGGCGCATGTATGAGACCTGGTTTGCGATGCTGGACCTGCTGGCCTCCGAAAAGTCCGGATTGAAGAAAAAATTGCTTCGTCTGGTCTCACCGGAGGTCGTCGCCTTATCCAATTTTGAGCGAGGATTTGAACTGGTGCGCTCTCACCAGGCAGTTAAACAATTACTGGTCCCCGATAACTCTCTGAAAGGAGAACTGCCGGCATGAAGCTTGAGGAATTGTATGGGGTGCTCGATCGCGAGCTGAAATCGTTTGAGCAAACCAGGACCTTTAAATATGAGGTGCCTCTTGAGAGTGAACAGGGAGGCAGAGTGAGGGTCGCGGGTCGCGAATGCGTGATGCTGGCCTCCAACAACTATCTTGGATTGGCCAACCACCCGCGCCTTCGTCAAGCCGCTCACGAGGGAATCGATCAGTGGGGATACGGATTGGCTTCGGTCCGCTTCCTCTGCGGAACAGAGCCGATCCACCTGGAACTCGAACGGCGCATTGCCGATTTCGTCGGTTGTCAGGCCGCCATCCTTCACAGTTCCTGCTTTGCCGCCAACGAAGCCTTCTTTGCGGCCCTCCTCGCGAACGATTTCGGACAGACCGACTATCAGGACGTTATTTATAGCGATCAATACAATCACGCCAGTATCATCGATGGCGTCAGATTGTGCCGGAGCATCGCTAAACAGTCCGTCTCGCGATTGTACAAGAACCGTGATGTCGCCCACCTCGCTCAACTTCTTGAGGAGGACCGTGATAAAAATTATCGCATCAAGATCATTGCCACTGACGGGGTCTTTTCAATGGAGGGGCAGCTCGCGCCGCTGCCTGAATTGAAAGAACTGGCACGCCGATACCAGGCGATCCTCTTTGTCGATGAATCACACGCCACCGGGGTGCTCGGTCAGACCGGACGCGGAACGCCGGAAGAGACTGGTCTGCACGGTCAGATCGATGTCATTACCGGAACCTTCGGCAAGGCGCTGGGCGGGGCATCGGGCGGCTTTATTGCCGGACGCCGTGAACTCATCGAGTTCCTGCGTCAGAAATCTCGGCCCTATACTTTCTCTAACACCATGCCTCCGGCGGTGGTCACGGCTTCAATTGAAGCCATTAATCTGATCGAACAGGATGCCGCGATCGTCGCGAGGTTGCAAAGCAACACGGCGCATTTCCGACGAGAGATCGTGCGCGCCGGCTTCACCATCATCGACGGCAATCATGCGATTGTCCCCATTATGCTCGGCGAAGCCTCCATCGCCCAGGAGATGAGCCGGCTACTGCTCAATGAAGGTGTCTACATCAAGGGGCTTTGGTATCCGGTCGTTCCGAAAGGCGAGGCGCGGCTCCGCGCACAAATTTCCGCCAGTCATTCGATCAAAGATCTGGATGTCAGCGTTGAGGCCATCGCCAAAGTCGGCCGGTCTTTGGCAGTGGTATGAACCTTTAATGGAAATGAGAAGTGGGGACGCGAACATTACGAAAACTCAAGGTGGAGAGTCTCGCCATTTTGGCTCCGTTCGCGTTCTCTACTTCTTTAAGTAGAGACGGTTGTCGTCCGCGCCGGTTTTGGCCGGCGCTGAGACATTCATGGCTAACCGTCTAAAGAACTATTTATTATGACAATATGCCTTACCCGCAGCCAGATGCCGCGAGACCCTCAAAGGGCTTCTCGTCCAATCTTACTATCCCCTCGGCGAGCGTGAACCACGCAGCAAAAAGAATAGACCAGCGACCGCTATTGCACCGAAGATGATTTTGAGGTCGATCCCCAGATGTTCGGCTGTGTTTTCAACGGTCTCGACTGGCGAGTTAAAGAACATCACTACTGCGAGGAAGGCAACAAAAATTGCTGCTGCTTTCATACAAGACTCCTGTTTGGGGGGCCAGAGTCGAAGCCTTTGATGTGATCAACATCAAAAAGGGTTGCATCCCTGATCGAAAGAATTTCGGCTTTTGAGGGAAAAAAATGAAGTCTCGAGTAGCTCTCCGGTGTTTTAACCCGAGCTCACCATGAGTTTAAACTTTTGTTTAAGCCTCCGTTAAGTCTGATTAAGGTAGATCGAGGACGGGCGTTGTCGAATGGCTGGAGAGCGGGCGCAAAAAGCCGAGACCCGGTACTTGAACATTCCAGGTGGCAGCGCAGCCGGGTAGCAGGCTCAGTCTGAAGAGAAACAATGAGCTCACCGGAATGAATGACGATCAATTTTTATCTGTTACCTTGCCCATCGTCATCAGGCTCGTCACACACTCTGATCGAGAGGGCAGGCAGTTGTCTAAATGTGAAGCTTGAATCTATCGTCTGCTCTGTAAACTGGACTTCTTTACTTCAGATTGACGAACACAACATTTCGAAGCTTCGTTGAGAGATAGATATAGACGCTTGCATTTACCACAAACATAAATAGTTATGAAGCCTTTATTGCAGCAACGTTCGGCTGTCCTGGCGTCCATGTAGTGAGCAGCACATTGTTTACATTTATATAGCATAGTTGGATTCATTTACCGGGTTCCTTTCTTCAGAGGCGCAGAGAACCCAGATCTGCGCCCATCGAGATCAATCGCGAAATAAAAAGCAAGCTATGTTCCACGGAACAAATGTCTCCTTCCGGGTGCATGTTCGGACCTCTTGCTTATAATTACAGTACAGTACCGAGAGAATAAGCAAGCGGAATTTTGATGCTGATGAAAACCGCTAAAGGCAAGTACTATTCTGCGTAATTTCGTCATTCACCAATTAACATATGGATGATGCTGCGATCTATCTACCCTTGAAGGTCATTGCGGTTTGAGCAGGGCCTAATCTTCGCCGATCTGACATTCGGTCCAAGAGCTTACATCGAAAACGGTGATGATTGAATCGCCGCCGAGAAGGGGATCGCCGGAGAAATATAGCATTGATCGACCACCAATTGTACTGTTATCAACACTTTCGACGATCGTTATTAATAGACCACACTAACCTCACCTTCCTCCTTCCCTCACTGCGAAGAGACGGAAATCGAGGATGATCGAGATCATGTTCGAAAGGCGGCTCGCTGTATTTTAACCACTCACTTGTCTTAAATTGGGCATTTATAGTTGTCACAGATGACGAACTTTGACAATTAGGAATATCGACAATAGGGTTAGGATTTTCCCTTGTTGCCGATGATGAGATTGGATCGCAGACAGATGGGGCAGGGGGCGTGTATGGATCACAGTTTCGAGAGTGTCATCGGTGAGATCATCAAGCCCTTTCACGATCAATTAACAATTTCTTCTGAATCTTGATCAAAAACTGCAACTTGTAGGACAATTCGCCGGGGAAATTCGCACCATCAGTTATCGAACAGTTTTTCTGAGAGGCCGCTCTTGGTCTCGATTATTGACAACGATTATTGACAACGAGAAGGATAGATTCAATGCAAAACTCACAAAAGGAACCCGTTATTACTTTTGAAGTCAGACTCACACGCGGACGCCAGGGGCTGGATCCGAGCGCTCCGGACTGGGAGGTCCGTGAATTGATCGACGGCGTTGTCAACAGCGATGCTGAAATCTATGACAATTTGACCAAATCCGAGGCCGAGGAACTGGCCGGGATGTGGACCAGGAAGAAAGAGGAAGCAGAGCTGGCTCAATCCGGCCCCCAATAAAAAGAAGAGAACCCGCCGCCGCCGAAAGAAAAGACGCAAACCGGCGTCTGTTAAAAGAAAACCAGGCAGCAACAGGCAAAGACAACCATGCTACTAGGAATTGATTTTGGAACGACTCGCACAGTAGTGGCCACGGTTGACCGAGGTAATTATCCGGTTGTCAGTTTTCAGCCGGAGAATGGTGACACGCTTGACTGGTATCCTTCGGTCGTCGCCGCGCGTGGCAATGAACTGATCTTCGGATTTGATGCGGCTCTCAAGCAGAATGAACCGGACTGGCAGATCTTGCGCTCATTCAAGCGCCGATTAGGGGCACTCGGGCCGCACGAGCGCCTCGAGGTCGGTGAGCACCGGCTGTCCGCTCTGGAACTGCTGACGGGCTTTCTCTCCCACCTCCATCGTGATCTGCTCACCCGTTCGAACCTTCGCGTCAAGCCGCGCGAAAAGTTGCAGGCGATGATCTCGGTCCCGGCCAATGCCAACAGCAATCAGCGTTTCATTACGCTCGAAGCTTTCCGGCGGGCCGATTTCGAGGTCCGCGGGATGATGAACGAACCGTCGGCAGCGGGCATCGAATATGCCCACCATCTGACCGCCAGCGCCGCCGCCGCCAAGCGCGAGATTCTGGTCGTCTATGACCTCGGCGGAGGCACTTTCGATTCTTCAGTCATCAGTCTTGTCGAGCGCGATCATCAGGTCCTGAGCAGTGAGGGGATCGCCAAGCTGGGCGGCGACAACTTCGACATCATTTTATTGGATCTGGCCCTCAGGGAGGCTGATATTCACGAGATTACAGAGTCGGCGCTGGCGCGGCTGCTGGAAGAATGTCGGCATAAGAAAGAAGGGCTGCATCCGAATACGCGCCGCATCACCATCGATCTGGGGCAGGGCATTGAGGGCGTCGGCGAGGTCACCCTCAACGTCAATGATTTTTATGAGGAGTGCCGCCCGTTGATCGAGAGCACGATCGAGGCGATGGAGCAGGCGATGGAGAAATCGATGCGCGATGCCGGGTTTGACTTGAGTGAAGCCGCGGCCGTCTATCTGGTCGGCGGATCGAGCGATCTGCCACTTGTCTCGCGATTGCTCCGCGAGAAATATGGACGACAGGTCAGGCGCTCGCCGTATCCCCACGCTGCGACCGCCATCGGATTGGCCATCGCCGCCGACACTAGCGCCGGCTACAAACTGCGCGAACGATTCTCGCGCTCCTTCGGCGTCTGGCGAGAGTGGAATGAGGGCCGAGCCATCGCTTTTGATGTCTTATTTGAGAAAGACACGCGGCTTCCGGCGAAGGGCGAACCTCCGCTGGTGCGGGTCCGGAGGTACTCGCCGACTCACAATATCGGCTATTTTCGCTACCTCGAATGCGGCCGAGTCGATCAAGCCGGCCAGCCGCAGGGCGATCTTGCCCCCTGGGATGAGATCTTGTTTCCATTCGATCCCGTGCTCCAGTCCAATCATGGCGTCAAGGATCCGAAAATTACCCGCGGACACCCTTACGGTAATCTGATCGAGGAGGTCTATACCTGCGACTCGCATGGCATCATCGAGGTCAAGATCGCCGATATCACCAACCACTACAGCCGTCACTACCGCCTCCACGAGCGGCGATGAGCCGGCGCCTCGCATTGATCGGGGGGAAATAAGGTTGCCCGGTGAGCCGGCCGTGGTGTCCTGATTAATGACCGGAGATGATAACCTGCAATGATGGGCGCCTGAGACCGGCGCCTCTTGGGGAGAGGAGAATTTAATGCATTGTCCGAACTGCGGCAAACGATCTCAGGTTGAGCAGAAGTTCTGCCGCTCCTGTGGGATGAACTTGACGGCCGTCTCGCAGGCTGTGGCGGAACACCTCTCCACCCCTCACCCGGATCAGTTGCGGCCAGATCGGTTGCTGGAGCACAGCTCAGCCCTGCGCCGAATGTATAAATTGTTCCTCATGGTAGGTGTCGTCTTCTTGATCGGGATGTCATTGCTGGTCATCTGGACTAAAGAAGTCCTCGGTTTGACCGGCATCATCATTATTCTGGTCGGGATCCTGCTGGCGCTTTACGGGATCTTTTCAGCGCTGCGGAAGAAATTTTTGAACTATCACGAAAGTCCGCTGCCGAACTCCTTGCCTCGGCCGGACTCGAACCTCCCATCCGGCAGTCTTCCCGGGAAGCTCTCGGTCATCACAGAGCCGACGACTGAGGCCCTCAGCTTCGAGACGTCGAAATTGCCTGAGCACAATGAAAATTGAGAGTTGCCGGATTGAGCTCAAAATCCGCTGTTGAAAGAGCGCTCAACCCGGCAACTGAATAGTCTGTAACTTAAGTTCTTTGAATTTAGACCCGCGGAGCATGGAAGCCCAGGAATTGTGGCGTGGGGTTTTTAACCCCCCCCCCGGGGGGGAACACAGAGAGGGGGGGAAAACCACCCCCCACACCGAAGGGGGGGGCCAACAATCAAAAAAAATAAGGGGCA
>Ga0081539_10006882_pt1 | contig 10613 bp, 8 predicted proteins | sample TabmetS4T2R2_FD_71023 | JGI IMG/M metagenome (GOLD analysis project Ga0081539, IMG submission 71023) | Tabebuia heterophylla rhizosphere microbial communities from the University of Puerto Rico - S4T2R2 | ecosystem: Host-associated > Plants > Roots > Rhizosphere ... | reverse complement strand
CCGCGCGTGGGCCAGGTCGACCCGGCCCCCCCAGGCCCGCCACCCCCGGTCGAAGACCTCGAGGTCGGACGGGCGAGAGCACAGGGTCAGTCGCAGCGGCCAGTACGGTTCCGCCGGCAGCCGCTCCAGCGCTGCCGCCGCGATGACGATGCGGTCCGTCCCGATTGTCAGGCCGGCCGTGCGCAGGGCGCCGACGACCTCGAGCAGGACATCGAGCGGTTCGCTCATCCTGCGTTCCGCGGTGCGGCGGCCAGCAGCAGCCGGCGTACCTCGTCGCGATCGTCCTGGTGCTTGACCAGCGTGCAGATCGTCGCTTCGACGGCGCCCGGGCTGAGGGCAGTCGCGCCGTCGGCGGTCAGCGCCTGGGCGAAGTCGATCGACTCGGCGACCCCGGGCGGCTTGGTCACGCTCTTGGCCGTCCGTAGCCGCTTCATCCCGGCGGCGATCTGCTGGGCCAGGGCCTCCGGCAGCTTCCGCACCCGGGCCCGCAGGATCCGGACCTCCTCGGCCGGCTCCGGATGGTCTATCCAGTGGTAGAGGCAGCGGCGCTTGAGAGCGTCGTGGACCTCGCGGGTGCGGTTGGACGTGAGGATCACCAGCGGGGTTACCTCGGCCCTGATCTCGCCGATCTCAGGGATGCCGACCGTGTACTCCTCGAGCACCTCGAGGAGGAGGGCCTCGAACTCGTCGTCGGCGCGGTCGATCTCGTCGATCACCAGGACCGCGGGTCCGCCCTCGAGCGCCTGCAGGATCGGCCGCCGCTGGAGGAACTCCTCCCGGTAGAGGTCGGGCACCGTCGTGCGCTCACCGCCCTCACCGGCGCGCAGGGTCAGGATCTGACGCGGGAAATTCCAGTCGTAGAGTGCCTGGGCCGCGTCGATGCCCGCATGACACTGCAGCCGGATGGCTCGGGCGCCCAGCGCCTGGGCGATCTTGCGGGCGAAGTCGGTCTTGCCCACACCGGGGTCACCCTCCAGGAAGAGCGGGCGACCCATCTGCAGCGCCAAGAACGCGGCAGCGACCAGTCCCTCGCCGGGCAGGTATCCGACCGCGGTCAGCCTGGCCGCGAGCTCCTCGCGGCTGCCGATCAGCGGCCAGCCGGTGGTGACGTCATTCATGCCTGATTCTGACGGACAGCCGCACCTGGCGGCACCAGCAGAAACTCGAACGAGCGGACGCTGAACCGCTCCGCCGGTGCCGGCCGCTTCTTCCACTCGCGGGTCGCGAAGCCGCCCAGATGGGCCAGGACCTCGGTGAGCGCAGACCGGGTCGTCGAGCGGCTCCGCACGGGAGCCTGTTCGAGCACTGTCATGTCCTGCGGCGCGGTGGTGAGCAGCGCCAGGACCGTCTCGGGACGGGCGGACCGCTGGTCGAGCCCGTCCGGCCACTCGAGCTCGACCCCGGTCAGCGCCCCGGTGTCCTCGTCGCACCCGAAGGTGTACGTGTCGCCCGGCCGCAACAGAAGGCCGGTGGGTCGCATGTCGGTCAGCAGTGTGATTCCGTAGGAGACGCCGATGTCCAGCAGGGACAGGTACAGAGGCACGGTGCCGTCGTTGCGGACCCGGAGGTAGGCGAAGTCACCGACGTCGAGCCCGGCGCCGGCCACGGGGACGGGCTGCTCCTTGCCGTCGCGCACACGTCCCCACTCGAGCGTGACCGGCGCGTCGAAGGTCCACCCGGACTCCTCGCGCAAAGTCCGCAGCACCAGAGCGCGGGCGATCCGGTTGAGATCCCGCACCGTGGCGGCCTCGGCTCCGGGGCGCCGAGGCTCGTGCAGCGGCCCGATGCCGTCGTGGATGGTCATCGTCGCGTCCGGTCCGGCGAGCACCTTGATCGGACAGATCTCGCCCGGCCCGGCCGCCCGGACGAAGGTGCCGGCCTCGACGGCCGGGAGCAGGGCCGGCGGTACGCGGACGGGTATGCGCGGAGTGACCGCCCGGGTCCGGTAAGCCCGCGCGTCCGGCGGCACCACGGCCTCCGGCGGCGTCAGCTTCCCGAAGGCGGACGCCGGGGTGGACCGGTCGATCTCCACGGTGGCGATCAGCCCGCTGGACTCCGGTCCGTCGGCTGTGGCGGGCATGATGGCGAACTCGTCACCGGCCTGCACGCTCAGCAGAGCGGCACCGTCGAAGCGCACCCGGCCGTCCGCTTCGACGACCGGCGTCAGCGAGCCCGCGGAGTCGTCCGCGGTCACCTCGAAGAGGTACCGCTCGAAGGGGCCCTCGACGTCGGGGTGCTGGTTCGACACCGCCGACTGCACCTGCCGGCGCACCCGGGTCATCAGCCGCGCCCAGCTCACCCGGGTGCCCGACGTCTCGTCCAGAGCCTGGACGAGCGCCTCCGTGAGGACGCCGCGCACCAGACCGTCGGCCATTTCCTGCTCGTAGGCCACCTGCTCGGGAGCGCAGGCGACCACGCGTACCGCGTTCCTGTTGCCCCCCGGGTCGATGAGGTAGGTCTGCAGGCCGCCGGCGCGCAGCCGGTCGAGGTGCGCGTCCAGGTCGTACTTGACCGCCTCGCTCAGCTGCCGCACCGTCAGGTCCCCGAGGTCGCGCGACATCAGCCCCGAGTGGCAGCAGTCGAGGACGACCACGGCGTTGGAGGTCTTCTGGGTGAGCTCGGCCAGCAGCACGGAGAGCTCGACCGCGGTGATGCCCCGGAAGTCGTCGGGAGTCGGCGTGCGCCAGTCGGTGGGCACGATGAACTGACGGTCGTTGGCGCCCGCCCGGAGGGACTGCCCGGCCGGCGGCTCCACATAGTTGCCGTGGCCGCTGTAGTAGACCAGCACCGCGTCCCCGGCCCCGGTGTCCGCGATCAACTGGCGGTAGGCGCGCAGGATGCCGTCGCGGCTGGCGGCGGGCCCCTCGCAGAGCCGGACATCGGTGAAGCCGTGTCTCTGCACCGCGGCGGCCATCGCCACGATGTCGTTGTGCACCCCTTGCAGCCCCGTCGGGGCTCCGACCAGCAACGCACGGCGCGTCATGGCATTCCCTCCACCGGTAATCCAGCTCCTGCCGACTCCTGACGGACAGCGCCGTCCGTCAGGAACGGGTGTCGTTACTTCCCGGGGGAACCGTGCCGCTGTCCTGGCCGGCGCCCGCGGTGTCGCGCGCTGACTCCGCGTACCGAAGAGAGGACTTCGGCCATGATGAACGCCGCCGAGCTGCTCGAGCTCTGCGAGGCCTTCCGTAACCACGGTCGCAAGACCGACGACGAGGTCGTCGGCCGTATCGAGAACGACGTCGAGGAGTACCGGTCGAAGTTCTTCTCCCCGCCGGTGCCGCAGCTGCCTCCCGAGGAACTGCTCGAACTGCTGCCCCTGATGGGGTGGCTCCTGTACGAGACGTCCTGGTACTCCCTGCGGCGCGTGCTGGCGGCCTTCGAATCGATGGACGAAGCCGCACGAGCACCCAGCGAGGTGGCGTACCACCAGATCCAGCGGCTCGCGAATGCGGCCCGCCGGCTCGTCTGCCCCGAGTTCGCGCCGCAGGCCCACGGGGCGATCCGGGCGCACGCCCTGGCCGAGTCGAAGCGGGACACCGAGGACGGCTACGACGACGCGTACATCGGCAGGTCCTTCCCGGACGGCACAGGCTGTCACCGTCCGACAACAGCACGATGCTCGAGCCAAGCGCAGGTCCGTATCCTCGGCGGGTCCCGTTGTGATGTCTCAGGACATCCTGGACGGCCGAACCCATGCGGTGTGGGTTCGGCCGTCGTTGGTTTATCGCCGGTTGGATCGGGGTCGGTCGATGGGTTGGTAGCGCTCGGTCGGGTCGAGGGTGAGCTCGCGGAGGAGTTCGCCGGTGGCGGCGTCGATGATGCGGATGTCGCGGTCTTGGGCTAGGACGAGGACGTGGGTCCGGGTGTGGGTTCGGCCGATGCCGATGGAGTAGAGCCGGCCCTGGTACCGCAGGGTGATCTTGCCGCTCTTGTCGACCCATGGACGCAGGATCAAAGCCCACGATCGATTAGTCCGGGATCTCTGGAGACATCAGTCCGGCGTGTCTTGAGACACCAGTCCGGAATGTCCTGAACCAGAACACTCGGTGGGTCCCGTCCACCATGGGAACGTTCGTGGCTTCGACCAGTCGTTGGCGTCCATGACCGTCGCGGCGAAGGCTTCACCAGCGCGCATGCGGTAGTACCGTCGTCAGCGTTCAGGCGACCTTCGCGCGCGGGCGTTGACTTCCGCGGTCGGCCGGAACGCATCGCGTAAGGCTCTGGCCCCAGGTCCTTGGATGGCCGGGTCCTTACCGCGGCGACCGCCTGGGTGCAGCGATCTGGCGCTGAGCCTCTTCGTGAAGTCCGAGGTGGTACGGCTGGGCAAGGTCGTTACGCCGCGCTGCAGGAAATTCCGAGCGCGTTTCCTCCGGTAGGTGCACGGCCCTGCAGCCCAGTGCCCAGGGTGGCTTGGAGCGTGCCCCCGAACCGTTGATGGGAGGCTGAAACCATCCTGAAACTGTGGCATCGGCTCCAAGCGATGAGTTCCGGCGGTGCCTGCGGTCCAACCCGGTAATAGCCGTCGTTCGGCACGAACTGGAGGACACAATGACTGGCCGGATGCTCGCCTTCATGCTCGCCTCGCTGACGCTCATCGCGATCCCTGGCCCGAACATGATCTTCATCGTGACCCGATCGGCGGCGCAAGGGCTGCGTGCCGGCCTCGCTTCCGCATTCGGGGTCGAGACCGGCACTCTGCTGCAGCTCACCCTGGCCGGGGCGGGCCTGGCCACCTTGGTCGCGGCTTCCCCTCTCGCGTTCTCCGTCATCAAGTACGCGGGTGTCGGGTACCTGGCCTACGTCGGCTTCCGCGCCCTGCGCAACGCGCGGAAGCCGGCGGTGGCCGGCGCACCGCCAGCCCCGCGGCGACGGTTGTTCCTGGACGGTGTCCTGGTCAGCGCGCTCAACCCCAAGGTCGCGCTGTTCTTCCTGGCGTTTCTTCCCCAGTTCGTCCGCTCGCAGGGCGAGCTGCCGGTCTTCGGCGCGGTCTTCATCGCCCTGGGGCTTGCCGCCGACATCACCTCCTGCTTCGCCGCGAACGCGATCGGCCGGTGGCTGCGCGTCCGGTCGGGCGGGAGCCGTGTGGTCGGTTCCATCTACCTCGGCCTCGGCCTGTTCACGGCCGTCTCCGCCTGACCCTGCGAGGGTGCCCGACCGTAATCGGCACCCCCGGCCGGATCAGCTCGACACGACCGACACCAGGAAACGCCCTGGCGGTTCTTCGCTGGCGCGTCGAACCGGTCCGCATCAAAGGTTCGGTCAAGATGTGGTCGGTCGCCGGCACGAGCGTCGACAGTTTCGCCCAAGCGCGCCATGAAGCGAGGAAATCCGGCCGGTCCCGCCGGTTTGGGTGCGCAGCGTCGGCCGCCCGTAGGCGAAGCTCGACAGGATGAGGTCGCCGAGCACGGCGCTACTTGTCCCGCCAGCTGTGGGTCGGGGTCCAGTCGAACAACGTCTTCATCTTGGCGCAGTTGAACGCCGACATGGGATCCGCGTAGTCACTAGTGAAGCGGTCGTAGCCGTCGTAGAACTCAGCCATCAGTTCGCGCAGGCCCCGCCTTGCCCGGGTATCGGCCGCCGCGATCAAGCACACCTCGTGACCGCTACTCGTCCCTTCCAACCCGGCCAGGTAGGCAGTGCCGACGTCGCGGGCGTCGATGTAGCTCCAGAAGTTGTGCCTGCTGAGACTGGGGTCATCCCACTCGTCGCGGAACCGGCCGTAGCCGTCGGGAGCGATGACGTTGTTGATGCGCAGCCCCACCCAGGCCGTCCGGGGGTAGCGGACCGCAGCCGAGTCCGCGATCACCTCGCTGAGGTACTTGCTCAGGGCGTAGGCGTTCGGCGAGGGGTACCGCTCGCTCTCGTCGAATGGGATCTGCGTCGGGACCGCGCCTTCGGTCAGCAGGCCCGTGGCCATCTCGCTCGAGGCGTAGACGACCCGGGAGACCCCGAGATCGCCGGCGGCCTGCATGAGATTGTGGGCGCTCAGCACGTTGTTGTCGAAGACGTCGATCCGCGCCTGACCGCTCGGGGCCGGGTTCGCCGCCAGATGACAGATGCCGTCCGGGCGGAACTGGAAGAGCGCGTCGTAGACCTTGCCGGCGTCGGCGAGCTCGACGCGGCAGAACTCGCCGGGTAGCTCGAGCTCTGGTCGATGGACGACGTCGAAGTTCACGACCTGGTGGCCGGCCTCCGTCAGCTGACGGACGACCCACTGTCCGGCCCGTCCCGATCCTCCTGTTACGACCACTCGCACGAGGAAACTTCCGTTCAGCGATTTAGTGCGGGCATGACTGCGCTGTGAGGCTAGCAGTAAGAAACGACGCTCGCGTTGGCCCCTGGCGGCGGCTTGACGGTGCCGTCGTCGGCTCCTACGTTAAAGAAATCTCTCTCATGATTCCACGAAACTTTCCTGGATGGGCGCGTCGATGACAGCACAGAGTCCGGTGATCCGGACCGCCGGGTCGGAGTTCATCGGCCCCGATGGCGAGCCCCTGCTCCTTCGCGGCGTGTGCCTCGGTGGCTGGCTCAACATGGAGAACTTCATCACCGGGTACGCGGCCAACGAGACCCTGATGCGGCGCGAGGTCCGTGCGGTCATCGGCGATGACCGCGCCGACCGGTTCTTCGAGCGCCTGCTCACCCGGTTCTTCGACGAGCCGGACGCGGCGTTCCTCGGCCGCTCCGGGTTCAACCTCGCCCGGATCGCCATCGGGTACAAGCACCTCGAGGACGACGCGCGGCCGTTCGAGATCAAAGCCGGAGGTTTCCGTCACCTGGACCGGGCCATCGAGACGCTCGCCCGAAACGGCGTCTACTCGATCGTGGACCTGCACGCCCTGCCGGGCTCGCAGAACCAGCACTGGCACTCCGACAACCCCACTCACATCGCCGCCTTCTGGGAGCACCGCCACTTCCAGGACCGGGTCGTGCACGTCTGGGAAGCCATCGCCGACCATTACCGGGGCAACCCGTGGGTGGCGGGCTACAACCTGCTGAACGAGCCCGCCGACGAGTCCCGGAGCGTTGTGGGGCCGTTCTACCGGCGGCTGGTCTCGGCCATCCGCGCGGTGGACCAGGACCACGTCGTCTTCCTCGACGGCAACACCTACGCGACGGAGTTCGACGTCTTCGACCAGCCCTTCGAGAACGCCGTCTACACGCTGCACGACTACGTGCCTGCCGGTCTCGGTCGCAGCCCGCACTACAGCCGGGAGGAGGCCGAGCAGAAATTCCTGCAGCGTTCCGCGTACGCGCGCGCGACCGGCACCCCGATCCTGGTCGGGGAGTTCGGACCCGTCTACACCGGCGACGAGGCAAAGGACGCCGAGCTGCGGAGCATCCTCGCCGACCAGCTGGACCTCTACGCGCGGCACTCGGCCAGCTGGGCGTTGTGGATGTACAAGGACATCGGGCGTCAGGGGCTGGTCTCGGTGCGGCCGGACACCCCGTACCGGCGCCGGTTCGACGACTTCGTGGCCAAGAAGAACCGGCTGGCCGCGGACCAGTGGGGCAGCGACGGCATCGGGCCGGCGGAGGTGACGCAACCCGTCCAGGACCTGATCGCCCGGGAGTTCCCCGACTTCGACCCGTACCCGTGGGGCCGGTTCGACTGGGTGCGCACCCTGCTGCTCAACATCACGTTCTCCCAGCCGCTCGCCCACGACTACGCCAGCCGGTTCGCCGGCCTCGACGACAGTGAGCTCGACGCGCTCGCCGACTCGTTCGCCTTCGAGTCCTGTGCCGTACGCGAGCCCTTGCTGGCGGAGTTGCAGCGCGGCCTGGTTCCCATGGCGGCCCGATGAGAGCGGCCGTCCTGCGGGAGATCGGCGCGCCACTGACCCTGGAGGAGGTCGAGCTCGACGAGCCGAAGGCCGGAGAGATCCGGGTCCGCATCGAGGCCGCCGGGGTGTGCCACAGCGACCTGCACTACATGACCGGCGATTTGCCGGCCTTGCGCCCGCTGGTCGTCGGTCACGAGGGTGCCGGAGTCGTCGAAGCCGTGGGTCCCCGAACGAGCGGCCGGGTATCGGTCGGCGACCGGGTGGCACTGCTCTGGCGACCCCGGTGCGGCGAGTGTGAGGCCTGCCTGGTGGGCAACCCGGTGCTGTGTCGATTCGGCCGGGTCCTGGCCACGACCAACGGGCTGATGGACGGAACGACCCGACTGCACCGGGACGGCGAGCGCATCCATCACCTGATGGGCGTCTCCTGCTTCGCGGAGAAGGTGGTGGTGTCGGAGACGAGCGTGCTCGGGGTGCCGGACGGCGTGCCGGCCGAGATCGCGGCGATCTCCGCGTGTGCGGTGATCACCGGCGTGGGGGCCGCGCTGAATGCCGTGTCCCGGGCGGCCGGTCAGCCGCTCGCCGTCCTCGGAGCCGGAGGGGTCGGCCTGGCGGCCGTCATGGGCGCCGCGCTCACCGGAGCGCACCCGGTGATCGCGATCGACCTCGACCCGGCAAAGCTCGAGCTGGCCCAGCGGCTCGGCGCCACCCACGTCGTGGACGTCCGAGCCGGCAACGTCGTCGAGCAGGTCCTCGAGCTCACCGGCACCGGGGTGCCGTGGCTGATCGAGGCCGTCGGCCGGCCGGAGACCATGCGCCAGGCGGTCGACTGCCTCCGGCCAGGTGGCACCGTCGTCGCCATCGGGCTGAGCAGCGTCGACGCCACGGTGGCCGTGCCGATCAACGACGTGGTGCAGCGCCAGAAGCGGGTGGTCGGCTCCCTGTACGGCTCGACCAACCCGCGGGTCGACCTGCCGCGGATCTTCGCGCTTTACCTCGGCGGTCGGCTGCCGCTGGACGAGCTGATCGGCGACCACCGGCCACTGGCGGAGGTGAACGAGGCGTACGCCGACCTGCGCTCTGGCGGGGTCGGGCGAATGATCCTGCGGCCGTGACGAGCCGGTCGCCCGCTGCGGAGAGGCGCACGGATGACAAGCTGCGCAGCTTCGATCGGGAGCGGCTGCAGGGCGAGCTGAAGCGCACCACGTTCCGGCTGGGACTGTTCGCCCAGGGCGCGCCGGAGGAGGTGCCGCGGTTCAACCGGCGAAGGCGTGCGGCGGGGCCCCGCGAACGGCCGCTTCGAACCGGAACACCGCACCCGCCTCCGGCTGATCGGATGGTTCGAGGCCCTGTCGCGAGGTCGTGATGAACAGTGTCCGCCGCTCCGGCCCGCCGAACGCGCACGCCGTGACGTTGGACACCGGCAGGTCCACCACCAGGTCGAGCTGCCCCGTCGCGTCGTACCGGTGCACCGCGCCGCCGCCCCACAGGGCGACCCAGAGGCCGTCCTCCTCATCGATGGCCATGCCGTCCGGGTATCCCCCGCCCACGATCTCGGTGAAGGTCCGCCGCTCGGTGAAGGACGCAGAGTCGGCGTCGAAGGCAAAGCGGTCCACCCGGCCAGTGGGGGTGTCGTTGTAGAACACCGTGTCACCCGCCGCGTTCCACTGTAGACCGTTTGAGATGGTCACGTCGCGCAGGGTCACATAGACGCTGCCGTCGGGATCGAGGCGGTAGAGGGTTCCCGCCCCCGGGGTTTCGTCGTACGCCATCGTGCCGCAGTAGAACCGGCCCTGCGGGTCGCAGCCGCCGTCGTTCATGCGCACCAGCGGGGCGGTGAAGACCGGGGGCAGCTGAGCTTCCACGGTCAGGTCCGGACCCAGCAGGACGAACCGGTTCTCGGTGGCGAGCACGTAGCCGCCGCCGCGACGGGCGCGCAGCGCGGCGGCAACCCCACCGAGCTGGTGGCGTCGGGTGCCGCCGTCGGCCTCGACCTCCACCACCGCACCGGCCAGCATGTCTACCAGCAGCAGCCGGTCGTTCGCCGCGTCCCAGAACGGCCCCTCGCCATGGAAGGTGCAGGGATCAGTGAGCTGCTCCGCCCGGGACGTCACTGCCAGCCGCCGTCCACGATCCACCGCTGGGCGGTGCAGGCGCGGGAGTCGTCCGCCGCGAGCCACAGCAGGAGCCGGGCCACATCATCGGGATACACCTTGTCAGGGAGGCACTGGTTCCGCATGATCGATTCCTCGGCCTCCGGGGTGACCCACTGGGTGAGTTGCTTTTCGGTCATGATCCACCCCGGGATGATGCAGTTCACCCGGATGTACCACGGTCCGTACTCCCGTGCCAGGGTACGTGTCAGCCCCTCGACGCCCGCCTTCGCGGTGATGTAGCCGGGAAGGTCCATCAGGTCGATGTGCGCGCTGATCGACCCGAGGTTGATGATCGACCCGCCGCCGGCGTCCCGCATCATCTCCGCCACGGCCTGGGCGGCGAAGAAGTGATGGCGCACGTTGACGGCGATGCGGTCGTCCCACAGCGCGACGTCCATCTCGGCGACCTTGTCGCGGTGGTCGTTGGCCGCGTTGTTGACCAGCACCCGGATCGGACCGAATCGTTCGGCGGAGGCGGCGATCGCCGCCTGCAGCGCGGGGACGTTCCGCACGTCACACGGGACGAACAGCGCTTCGGCCCCCTGGCCACGCAGCTGGCGCTCCAGTGCGGCCCCGCGGTCCGCGTCGATGTCGACGAACGCGACCGTGGCACCCTGCGCCGCCCGCTGGGCCACGAACTCGGCCCCGAGACCGGAAGCGCCGCCGCTGA
>Ga0081539_10006881_pt1 | contig 10613 bp, 9 predicted proteins | sample TabmetS4T2R2_FD_71023 | JGI IMG/M metagenome (GOLD analysis project Ga0081539, IMG submission 71023) | Tabebuia heterophylla rhizosphere microbial communities from the University of Puerto Rico - S4T2R2 | ecosystem: Host-associated > Plants > Roots > Rhizosphere ... | reverse complement strand
AGCCGTCCTTGGTCTTGTAGAGATCGCCCGTGGGCTTGCGCGTCACCGAGCGGTTGGCGGCCTGCTCGTGCACGCGGCCGGTCATCAGGTGCTCGGTGAACTGCTGGGCGAGGTAGCCCATGACGGCATCGATCATGGCGACGTCGACCAGCTGGCCCTTGCCGGTATGGGTGCGCTGGTAGAGCGCCGAGGCGACGCCGAGCGCCGCCGTCGCGCCCGACATCACGTCGGCGCCGGCGAAGCCCACGCGCGTCGGGCCGTTCGTGGGGAAACCCGTGATCGACATCAAGCCGGACATCGCCTGGATCATGCCGTCGAACGCCGCGGTCTCGCGGTCGGGCCCGACCTGGCCGAAGCCCGAGACGGCGCAGTAGATCAGCTTCGGATTGACGGCCTTGAGCACGTCGTAGCCGATGCCGAGCTTGTCCATGACGCCCGGCCGGAAATTCTCCATCACCACGTCGGCCGTGGCGGCGAGCTTCTTCACCACCTCGATCGCCTTGGGCTTCTTGAGGTCGAGCGTGATCGAGCGCTTGTTCGAGTTGACCGCGACCCACGGCGCCGCAAGCCCGCGCTTCTCCCAGTCGTTGGCGCGGGAGCCGAAGCGCATGTCGTCGCCTTCGCGGCTCTCGACCTTGATGACGTCGGCGCCCAACAGCGCGAGTTGATAGGAGCCGTACGGCCCGGCCAGCACGCGCGTGAAATCGAGGATCTTTACGCCGGTGAAGGGTTTGCTCATGGCTGGGGGCGCGCCACTCCAGTGGCGCGTTCTTTGTTGTTGAAAGAGAAGATCGCGCCACTGGAGTGGCGCGCCCCCAGCGAAGACATCAGGCCACGCCCGCCTTCTTGCGCTGGTCGAGCGCCACCTGCTTCACCTTGTCGAACTCGGCGCGGCGTCGCGCGACTTCCTCGGGCGGCATGCGCTCGAGGTTGTTGTAGTCGTTCTTCCAGTCGCCATCCTCGGTCCAGCGCAACGGCGATTGCACCGTAGTGCGCGGGCCGACCGCGCTCTCCAGCACCTTGAGCGCGAGGTCGAGCGTGAAGCGCTGCGTGTCGGGCTCGTGCGGCTTGCCGCAGGAATTGCCGAGCGGGAAGTCGCTGAACAGGAAGCGCGGCACGCCGGTGTGCTCGACGATGTCCTTGGCCGCTCCCATGATCACCGTGGGGATGCCGTTCCGTTCGAGATATCGCGCGACCAGACTCACGGTCTGGTGGCAGACGGGTCAAGTGGGCACCAGCAGCGCCGCGTCGACCTGGTCCTGCCGGCAGCGCGCCAGGATCTCCGGCGCATCGGTCTCGAGCGTCACCCGCTGGCTGCGGTTGGTCGGCGCGCCGTGGAAGCGCCTGGCGAGCTTGAAGCGGCCCTGGTTCGCGAACTCGCGCATCAACGGCAGCGGGAACCAGGTATTGGAATCCTTGGCCGTCGTGTGCTTGCGGTCATAGCCGATGTGGCTGATGCGCGTGTCGTGGTCGACCGCGGTGTCGCCGGAATAGACGGTGTAGAACTTGGCGCCGGCGTTGTAGGCCGCGCCCGGGCCCTGGTCGCCCTTGTCGGGCTGGTAGGGCGCGGCCGTGCTGATCAGCACCAAGGTCGAGTCCTTGAGCGGCTTCTTCAGCGGCTGGAACGGCGCATCGACATAGTGTGCCCAGCGGTAGGGATTGTCGTAGCCGAGCGCGAGGTAGTACTCGCGCGTGCGGCGCATGTACTCGATGGGCGCGTCGAAGTCGGGCGCGAATTGGGCGGTGTCGGCCATGGCGCCAAACTGCGGCGGGCCCGCCGCGAAGTCAAACCCGCCCGATGACAAGCAGGTTTGCACCGCCTACGGTGCGACCGCAGGGAGGAACAACCGGTGAATAGACTGACCCGCCGCGCCACGCTGGGCGCGGCAGCCGCGGTCGCGTTGACGCAAGGTGCGACAGCCCAGGCCTGGCCCACCAGGCCCGTCCGCATCCTGGTGCCCTTTCCGGCGGGCGGCATCGTCGACATCGTGACGCGCGCGCTCGCCGATCCCATGCAGGCCGACCTCGGCCAGACGATCGTGGTCGAACCCAAGCCCGGCGGCAACGCGACGCTCGCCACGGCGATGATCCCGCAGCTGCCGGCCGACGGATACAACTGCGTCATGGCGACGATCAGCCACGTCGTGGCGCCGCTTCTGCAATCGGTCCCGTACGATCCGCTGACGGACTTCCAGCCGGTGGCGCTCGCCACCGTCGCGACGGCAGTTGCGACGGTCAATCCGTCGCTGCCGGTCAAGACGCTGAAGGAGCTGGTCGACTACGCCAGGGCCAATCCCGGCAAGCTCAACTACCTGAACCCGGGCAACGGCTCGTCGCTCCATCTGTCGACCGAGCTCTTGAAGAACGAGTACAAGCTCGACATCACGACCGTGCCCTATCGCGGCGTGCCGCCTGGCGTGCCCGATCTGCTGGAGGGTCGTCTCCAGGTCGGTTGGCTGCCGGCGCCGCTTGCCATTCAACATCTCCAGAGCGGCAAACTGCGGGCGCTCGCCGTGTTGGGCGACAAGCGGCTGGCAACCTTGCCGGACGTGCCGACGTTCGCCGAGGCGGGATTTGCCGATGTCCAGGTCATCAGCTGGTACGTGATCGCTGTCCGCGCCGGCACGCCCGCATCCATCGTCGAGCGCCTGCACGCGTCGGCCTTGAAGGCCCTGCAGGATCCCGCGACCCGCCTGACCAAGGCGGGCTGCGAGGTGCCGCCACCGCTTTCGCCGGCCGAGATCCTGGCAATGTGGAAGGCCGACTACGCGCGCTACGGCAAGCTGGTCAGAGAGGCCGGCATCAAGGGCGAAAGCTGACAGCGATGTGAGGCGGCAGCCATAGTGTGGCCCAACTCAGGCGCGCTATATAAGGAGCGAAAACAGGCGGTTTCGGGAGTGCATCGCATGTCGATCAAACGGCGCAGCGTACTGGCCGGCGGAGCGGCCCTGTGGGTTTCGGCGCCGGCGATCCTGCGCGCCCAGACGGCGACCACGGCTGCCTCCGGCACCGTCGTCAGCCACGGTTTTGCGACCCATGGCGACCTGAAATATCCGGCCGACGCCAAGAACCTCGAATTCGTCAACCCCGCTGCGCCCAAGGGCGGCCAGGTGCGTCTGGCCGGCCGCGGCACATTCGATTCACTCAATCCCTTCATCCTCAAGGGCACGCCGGCCGGCGCCGTCGGCCAGATCTACGAGACCCTGATGACCTCGTTCGGCGACGAGGCCGCCACGTGCTACGGCCTGATCGCCGAGAGCATCGAATACCCCGCGGACCGCGCCTGGGCGATCTTCAAGCTCCGGCCGCAGGCGCGCTGGCATGACGGCAAGCCGATCACCGCCGACGACGTCGTGTTCTCCTTCGACATCCTGAAGGCGAAGGGCGCGCCGCAGTACGCCGCCTACTGGCAGGACGTGGCGAAGGCCGAGCGCCTCGACGAACGCGTCGTCAAGTTCACCTTCAGCGGCGGCGAGAACACCGAGCTGCCCCTGATCATTGGCCAGCTTTCGGTACTGCCCAAGCATTGGTGGGCGACCCGCGACTTCGAGAAGACGTCGCTCGAGATCCCGCTGGGCAGCGGCGCCTACCGTATCGATTCCTTCGAAGCCGGCCGCTATATCACGGTCAAGCGCGTCGAGGACCATTGGGGCCGCGACCTGTGGTTCAACCGTGGCCGCTTCAACTTCGACACCATCCGCTACGACTACTATCGCGACGAGACGGTGGCCTTCGAGGCCTTCAAGGCGGGCGACGTCGACTATCGCGAGGAATACACGTCGCGCAACTGGGCCGTCGCCTACGACATTCCCGCCGTCAAGTCGGGCGCCATCCAGCGCGCGACGCTCAAGCACGAAAGCACGCTGCCCATGCAGTGCCTCGGCCTCAACCTGCGCCGCGACCTGTTCAAGGACCGCCGCGTGCGCGAGGCCCTGGTCCATCTCGTCGATTTCGAATGGTTCAACAAGACGCTGTCGTACGGCCTGCTGACCCGCATCAACAGCTACTTCTTCAATTCGGAGCTGGCGGCCCGTGGCCTGCCGTCCAAGCAGGAGCTCGAGATACTCGAGCCGCTGCGCGGCCAGATCCCCGAGGAGGTCTTCACCAAGGAGTTCAAGCTGCCGGTGACCGACGGCAGCGGCAGCAACCGCGAAGGCGCGCGGCGGGCCGTCGCGCTGTTCAAGGAGGCCGGCTGGGAGGTCCGCGACGGCAAGATGACCAACAAGGCGGGCCAGCAGTTCAGCTTCGAAATGCTGCTCGGCGAGCCACGGCTCGAGCGCTTCGCTCTGCCGTTCAAGCAATGGTGCGAACGGGTCGGCGTCGAGGTCCGCGTGCGCACCGTCGACCCGGCGCAATACCAGAAGCGCATGGACGACTTCGACTTCGACGTGACGACCTCGCTGTTCTCGCAGTCGCTGTCGCCGGGCAACGAGCAGCGCGAATACTGGGGCTCCAAGGCCGCACAAATAAAAGGCAGCCGCAACACCAGCGGGATCGCCGATCCGGCGGTCGACAAGCTGATCGAGCTGGTGATCTCGGCGCCCGACCGTGAAAGCCTGATCACGCGCACGCGCGCACTCGACCGGGTTCTGCTGTGGCACCACTATGTCGTGCCTCAGTACTACTCGACGGAGTTCTGGATCGCCTACTGGAACAAGTTCGGCCGTCCCGAGAAGCTTGCCAAGTACCAGCCCCGCGGCCTGTCGCCGTGGTGGATCGACGTCGAGAAGGAAAAGACGCTGCGCGCCAGCACCGGCAAGCAATGACGCGGCCGTTGTCGTGATGTCCGACACGGTAGCCTGACATGCGCGCCTACATCCTGCGCCGCTTGATGTTCATGGTGCCGACCCTGCTCGGCATCATGGTGATCAACTTCTTCGTGATCCAGGCCGCCCCTGGCGGGCCGGTCGAGCAGACGCTGTCACAGCTGCAGGGCCGCGGCGACGTCACGAGCCGCTTCACCAGCGGCGGCGAGACGGCGACGCCCGCGCCACAGCCGACGCCGGGCACCGAACAGGCCAACATGTCGCGCGGCGGCCGCGGCCTGCCGCCGGAACTGATCGAACGCATCCGCAAGCAGTACGGTTTCGACAAGCCGATCGGCGAGCGCTTCTTTCAGATGATGCGCGGATATCTGGTGTTCGATCTCGGCGAGAGCTTCTTTCGCAACGCCCGGGTCACCGACCTGGTGATCTCCAAGATGCCGGTGTCGCTGTCGCTCGGATTGTGGACCACGCTGCTGGTCTATCTGATCTCGATACCGCTCGGCATCGCCAAGGCGGTGCGCGACGGCTCGCGCTTCGACGTCACCTCCTCTTCGGTCGTCATCATCGGCAACGCGATCCCGAGCTTCCTGTTCGCGCTCCTGCTGGTGGTGCTGTTTGCCGGCGGCAGCTTCTGGAAGGTCTTTCCCCTGCGCGGCATCGTGTCCGACGACTGGCGCAGCCTGACCTGGACGGCGCTGATCGCCGACTATGCCTGGCACATGGTACTGCCCATCACTGCCATGGTGATCGGCGGTTTCGCCACCCTCACCATGCTGACCAAGAACTCCTTCCTCGAGGAGATCCACAAGCAGTACGTGCTGACGGCACGCGCCAAGGGCCTGGTGGAACGGCGCGTGCTCTACGGCCACGTCTTCCGCAACGCCATGCTGATCGTCATTGCCGGCTTCCCGGCCGCTTTCGTCGGCGTGCTGTTCACCGGCTCGCTGCTGATCGAGGTGATCTTCTCGCTCGACGGCATGGGCTTGCTGGGCTTCGAGGCCGCGCTCGGCCGCGACTACCCCGTGATGTTTGGTACTCTGTGGACGCTCGGCCTGCTCGGCTTGCTGGTCGGCCTGATCGGCGATCTGATGTACGTCATGGTCGATCCGCGGATCGATTTCGAATCGCGAGGCTCTTGATGCGTCTTTCGCCGATCACACGGCGCCGCTTCCAGAGGTTCTTCGCCAATCGCCGCGGTACCTGGTCGCTCGTCATCTTCAGCGCGCTGTTCTTCGTCAGCCTGTTCGCCGAACTGATCGCCAACAACCGGCCGATCGTGGTCCGCTACGATGGCGCCTTCTACTTCCCGGTGTTCAAGTCCTATCCCGAGACCACGTTCGGCGGCGAGTTCGCCACCGAGGCCGACTACAAGGACCCGGAAGTGGCGAAGCTGATCGACGCCAAGGGCTGGATGGTGTGGCCGGCGATTCCCTATCGCTACGACACCATCGTGAAAGACCTCGGCCAGCCGGCGCCCTCGCCGCCGAGCTGGCGCCATCCGCTCGGCACCGACGACCAGGCGCGCGACGTGCTCGGCCGGCTGGTCTACAGCTTCCGCATCTCCGTTCTGTTCGGGTTCCTGTTGACCATCCTGGGGTCGCTGATCGGCGTCATTGCCGGCGCTGTCCAGGGCTACTTTGGCGGCCTGACCGACCTGCTGTTCCAGCGCTTCCTCGAGATCTGGTCGAGCATGCCGGTTCTCTACCTGCTGATCATCATGGCGAGCTTCATCGAGCCGGGCTTCTGGCCGCTGCTCGGGATCATGCTGCTGTTCGGCTGGATGACGCTGGTCGGCCTGGTGCGGGCCGAGTTCCTGCGCGGGCGCAACTTCGACTATGTCCGCGCGGCGCGGGCCATGGGCGTACTGGACGCGCGCATCATGTTCCGGCACATCCTTCCCAATGCCATGACCGCCAGCCTCACCTACCTGCCCTTCATCCTGGCCGGCTCCGTCACAACCCTGACGGCGCTCGACTTCCTGGGATTCGGCTTGCCGCCGGGATCGCCGTCGCTCGGCGAGCTGCTGCTGCAAGGCAAGAACAATCTCACCGCACCGTGGCTTTCCTTCACCGGCTTCGCCGTTCTCGCCCTGATGATGACGCTGCTGGTCTTCGTCGGCGAGGCGGTGCGCGATGCCTTCGACCCGCGCAAGGTGCTGGCATGAGCGGCGCAGCCCTCCTCGAGGTCAAGAACCTCTCGGTCAATTTCGGCACCGGCGACGATGCCGTGCGCGCCGTGAAGAACGTCAGCTTCGAGATCAGGCGCGGCGAGACCCTGGCGGTGGTGGGCGAATCGGGCTCGGGCAAGTCGGTGACGGCACTGTCGATCCTGCAGCTGCTGCCCTACCCGATGGCCAACCATCCCAACGGCAGCATCAAATTCCAAGGCCGCGAGCTGGTCGGCGCCCCGCCGCGCGACCTTCTGGACGTGCGCGGCAACCGCATCTCGATGATCTTCCAGGAGCCGATGACCTCGCTCAACCCGCTGCACACGATCGAGCGGCAGGTGAACGAGGTGCTGATCCTGCACAAGGGCCTGACGCGTTCGGCCGCGCGCCGCCGCACGCTCGAGCTCCTGGAGCAGGTCGGCATCCCCGAGGCGGCGACGCGGCTCGACGCCTTCCCGCACCAGCTCTCGGGCGGCCAGCGCCAGCGCGTCATGATCGCCATGGCTCTGGCCAACGAGCCCGACCTCTTGATCGCCGACGAGCCGACCACGGCGCTCGACGTCACCATCCAGGCGCAGATCCTGAAGCTGCTCAAGACGCTGCAGGCCAGGTACGGCATGGCGCTGCTGTTCATCACCCACGATCTCGGTATCGTGCGCAAGATGGCCGACCGCGTCTGCGTCATGACCAAGGGCCTGATCGTCGAGCAGGGCCCGGTCGCCGAGGTGTTCGACAACCCGCGGCACTCCTACACCCAGCATCTCCTGTCGGCCGAGCCCAAGGGACGGCCGGCGCCGGCCGATCCGGCGGCGGCGGAGATCCTGGCGCTCGACGACGTGAAGGTGCACTTCCCGATCAAGCGCGGCGTGCTGCGCCGCACGGTCGGCTACATCAAGGCGGTCGACGGCGTCAGCCTCACCCTGCGCGAGGGCCATACGATCGGCCTGGTCGGCGAATCGGGCTCGGGCAAGACGACGCTCGGCCTCGCCCTGCTGCGCCTCGAAGGCAGCAAGGGCGGCATCCAGTTCGACAGGCAGGACTTGCAGGCGCTGAGCCAGCGCGAGATCAGGCCGCTGCGCCGGCAGATGCAGATCGTCTTCCAGGATCCGTTCAGCTCGCTCAGCCCGCGCATGTCGGTGGGCGAGATCGTCGGCGAAGGGCTGCAGGTCCACAGGATCGGCAGCGAGGCCGAGCGCAGCCGCATGATCGACCAGGCGCTCACCGAGGTCGGGCTCGATCCGGCGGCGCGCGAACGCTATCCGCACGAATTCTCCGGCGGCCAGCGCCAGCGCATCGCCATCGCCCGCGCCCTGGTGCTGAAGCCGCGCCTGATCGTGCTCGACGAGCCGACCTCGGCGCTCGACATGAGCGTGCAGGCCCAGATCGTCGACCTGCTGCGCGACCTGCAGACGCGGCACAAGCTCGCCTATTTGTTCATCAGCCATGACCTGAAGGTCGTGCGGGCGCTGGCCGACGAGGTCCTGGTGCTGCGCCACGGCAAGGTGGTGGAGCGCGGTTCGGCGCAGCAGATCTTCGAGCGGCCGCAGACGCCTTATACGCAAGCCCTGATTGCAGCGGCCTTCAATCTCGAAGCCATCGGCGCCGACAAGGGTACGGTTGCGACCTGACTGTGGACTTCGCCCGCGATTCCAGCGAATCTACGGCAACAAGGACGCCCGCCGCCAATAAGGCGGGCCCGCGCCATCGAGGAGTGGGGAGGTCCAGGAATGGGTGCAGTCCGCTTCGCCGTCGCTTTCATCGCGGCCACGCTGCTTTGTGCCGCGACCGCCTCCGCGCAACAGGTGAGCCTGACGCTCGGCACCGCGTCGGTCGGCGGCACCTACTATGTCTACGGCGAGACCGTCGCCAAGGTCCTGAGCGAGAAGAGCAAGCTCAAGGTGGTGGCCCAGCAGACCCAGGGGCCGAACCAGAACATCGTCATGGTCGACGAGAAGAAGCTCGAGCTCGGCATGGTGACCATGGGCGTGGCGCTGCAGGGACTGCAGGGCACCGGCCCCTGGACCAAGGGCCGGAAGTACGAGAACATCCGCGCCCTCTTCCCGATGTACGAGATGACGCTGCAGTGCCTCGCGCTCAAGAAGACGGGCATCACGAGCTTCGCGCAGCTCGAGGGCAAGACGGTCGGCACCGGCCCCAAGGCCGGCACGCCCGGCACCTATTTCCCGCTGATCTTCGACGCGCTCGGCATGAAGGTCATGGCGCGCAACGGCCAGAGCGCCGACATGGGCATCCAGATGGGCGACGGCATCGTCGATGCCTTCTGCTTCGGCGCCGGACTGCCGATCCCGATCTTCGTCGAGCTCGACGGCAGCCAGCAGATCAACTTCTTCACCTGGACCGACGACGAGATCGCGCGCATCCGCAAGGCGCTGCCGGAGTTCTCGGAGTCCAAGATCCCCAAGGGCCTCTACAAGCAGCAGCCGGACGACCAGAAGACCGTTGGCCTGTTCAACTTCGCCATCGCCAACAAGGAGATGGGCGACGACGTGGCCTACCTCGTCACCAAGACGATCCTCGAGAACAACAGCGCCATGGTGAAGGGCCATCCCGCGGCCAAGGAGACGATTGCGGCCAACGCCGTGCGCAACTCCTTCCTGACCTTCCATCCCGGCGCGGTGCGCTACTACAAGGAAAAGGGGATCAAGCTCGACCCCGGAGCGCTGCCGAAGTAATCTCCGCCGCGTGTCACACGCCATCGCCTACATCAGCCGCGATACCGACGGCCAGCACTGGAAGAAGGTTCTCGAAGAGGCGCTCGGTCCGATCGACTACCGCACGCTCGACAACCTCGGAAACACCGACGACATCGAGATCGCGCTGGCCTGGAAGCCGGACCGCGGCCTGATTGGGTCGTTCAGGAACCTCAAGCTGATCGTGTCGCTCGGCATGGGCGTCGACCACCTGCTGGCCGACGACAAGCTGCCGTCAGGCGTGCCGATCGTGCGCATCATGGATGACGGGCTGGTCGGCCAGATGAGCGAGTACGCCATCTTCTGGGCGCTGCGGCATCATCGCGACATCGACAAGTACGCCGCAAGCCAGCGGGCGAAGCAGTGGGAGCCGCTCGACCTGGTCGACACCATCGATCGGCGGGTCGGCGTCATGGGTCTTGGCACGATCGGCCAGGACACCGCCAGGAAGTTCGCCGCGCTTGGTTTTCCGACGGCAGGCTGGAGCCGCACGGCCAAGGCGCTGCCCGGCGTCGAAACCTTCCACGGCAAGGACGGCTTCGAGAAGTTCCTGGCACGCACCGACATCCTGGTCGATGTCCTGCCGCTCACACGCGACACGCGCGGCATCCTCGATGCCGCCGCGTTCGCCCGGCTGCCCACGGGCGCCTACTTCATCAACATGGCGCGCGGCGGCCATGTCGTCGACGAGGCGCTGCTGGCGGCGCTCGACTCGGGCCACCTCGCCGGCGCGGCGCTCGACGTCTTCAACACCGAGCCGCTGCCCGCCGACCACCGCTACTGGAGCCATCCCAAGGTCCAGGTGACCCCGCACATCGCCGGCACCACCAACCCGCGCACGGCCTCGCCGGGGATCATCGAGAACATCAAGCGCCTGCGCTCGGGGCGCGAGCTGATCAACCGGGTCGACCCGAAGACCGGGTATTAATGGGAGCGCGGGCCTCCGGCCCGCTCATGATGCGGGCCGGA
>Ga0081539_10006880_pt1 | contig 10614 bp, 8 predicted proteins | sample TabmetS4T2R2_FD_71023 | JGI IMG/M metagenome (GOLD analysis project Ga0081539, IMG submission 71023) | Tabebuia heterophylla rhizosphere microbial communities from the University of Puerto Rico - S4T2R2 | ecosystem: Host-associated > Plants > Roots > Rhizosphere ... | reverse complement strand
GACTACCAGGAGCGTTATCGGCAGCGGGCCTCCGTTTTCCCACACCGGACGCGCGGACAATGCATTCCAGACAAACGCCGGCTTTCGGAAAAAGTAGGCCGGCTGCAGGAAGAGATCGCCTGCTGTGTGCGCGATCACGGCCGGGACGAGCGAGCGAGTGAAATAAACGAGCAGGCCGAGAGCGATGCTCGCCGCGAGATAGAACGGCAGATGCGTGACGGCGATGCCGTGATCGAGGTGGGCGGCCCAAAACAGAATTGCGACGATCAGCACTGCCGGGACAATGCCGTAGGTCTCCTCGAGCGGTTGTTGCACGTAGCCGCGGAAGGCAATCTCTTCGGTTACTCCAGCGATGATGGCGATCGAGAGCAACGCAGCGATCAGCGTCGTGGTCGAAAGCGAGGAGAGCGGGATCGAGACGGCGGGGGCTTGCACCGGCAGCAGGCTGGGGAGGAGCAGTCGCAACGCGACCAGAGCAATTGTTCCGATTACTATTGTCACGATCGCCGCCGGCCAGACCTTTGCGTTCGGCAACGAGGCGCGCGCGAATTTCTTACGTGTAGCCTTCGTCGATGCCGGCGGACCCCAGCCGGAAAAGTAGGCCGCGAAAAGCCCGACCACGACCAGTGTTATCGGGAATGACCACGGGATTTCGGGATGAAACTTCAGGTTCCCGAGCAATGGCAGGAATGTCAGGCTTGAGCCGACCATGAGCACGATCCAGCCGAGGAGGATGGCGCGCAAAAAGACGGGGAGCCAATTCCACGCCTTCGATATTTTCGACATGAGGCGCGATGTTAACGAGGCGTCGCGATGCTCGGCAAGCTTCGAGCGCCGCGCCGCAGCGCCGCGTGAGTAAGAAATGCGCCGCGTCATGTCTCAGCCGATCCGCGCGGTGATTTTCGACCTCGACGGTGTGCTCGCCGATTCCGAGCCATGGTGGAATAAGATCGATGCGCAATTGCTCGCCGAGCACGGCGTCAATTACTCTGGCGAATACCACCGGAACGTCCTGGGCGTAAGTTACCGCCTCGCGGTCGAGTTTTACCGAAAAGCATTCGGGCTCTCTGCTTCGATCGAGGAATTGATGCGACGCCGCGGCGAGATCGCGACCGAGTTCTTCGCCAACCACATCGGTTTGTTTCCAAACGTAAAAGACGTTTTGCAACACCTACGCGACATGAAATTGCATCTCGCCGTCGCGACGAGTTCGGTTAGCGCGTCAGCGCGGCCATTTTTAGATCGACATCAACTCACGAAATATTTCGAAGTCATCATCACCGGTGACGAAATCGAGCGCGGCAAGCCGGCTCCCGACATCTACCTGTGGGCAGCCGAGAAACTCGGCGTCGCGCCTGACGAGTGTCTCGTCATCGAGGATTCGCTCTCCGGCGTCGCCGCCGCCAAAGCCGCAGGCATGCGCGTCGCCGCCATCCCGGACACTCGCTTTGTCGATTCCGCCGCCTACTCCGAAGAAAGCGATTACGTTTTAGAAGACCTCGCGCAAATACCCGCTTTGCTCCGCGGTTCTGCCTGAAACGCCGCGACAGGTTCTGTAGATTTTACGGTGACCGCGCTGCCTTCGGTATTTCGTGGCGTCTGATCTCTTCGATCAGTTTCGCGAAATCGACGGGCTTGGTGAGGTGGTCGAGAAAACCGCTTTCGGCGCTGCGGCGCTTGTCCTCGACCGTGGCGAAACCGCTAATGGCGAAGCCGGTGAATCCGCGCCGCGATAGATCGTCCATCAACGTCCAACCGCTCTCGTCGGGCAAACCGATGTCGCACAGCAAAAAATCGCCGGCCCGCACGGCTTTGCGCGCGTCGGCCGCGGTCTCGCATTGACACACATTGTAGCCGGCGCGTTTCAGCAGTAACGCGAAGGCGTGGGAGGTATCGGCGTGGTCCTCCACGATCACGATGCGCTCGATCGGCAGCTTCGTTTCGCGAAACCTGGGCGGCTCGGTCACTCCGAGTCCGAAACTGTCCAAGGTATTCGTGATCGACACCGCCATTTGCTGAACCGAGCGCCGCAGCAAACCGACCGTCTCGGCATCTCCGTCGAGCCCATCCAGGGCCGCCAGGATGGGCGTGAGCGGGCCGCGCAATTCGTGGCCGGCCTTGCTCACCACTTCTCGTTTGGCGCGCAACTCGGCTTCGGCGCTGGCGCGCGCCTCGCGTTCCGCCACCACCGCCTCCAGTGTCGGCAATGCCATGATGTCCGGCAGGATTCGCCAGAATAAAAATCCGGTGATGGTTGCCGCGACGGCGGCGAAGATCTTCAGTCCGATCCCGACCCAGAGAATGGCCAGGTTTAAATACCACGTGGCGACAAAGGAGAGCAGCGAAACAATCCCGAAGGCGAAAAGGAAGACGGCCAGAAAAGTAAGGGCCCAGTTAAAGGGCAAATCAGGGCGTCGGCGTTGCACGACGCTCAGCAGCACGGAGACGAACAGCGCACCGACCCCAAAGACGACGTTCGAAACCGTATTCATCCAAATGAGCGCGCGCTGCGACCAAAACGGCTTGGACAGGTCCGCGCTCGGATAAAAACGATCCCCAAAGAAGCACAGCGCCACGATACACACCAGCAACACGATCGAGGTGGCGAGGCCAAACATCGCCGCCGAGCGAAGAGCGCGTCTATAATCGGCCACCATCTACGCGCGCGAAGAGTACGCGCGATCGCCGTCGGAGCAAGCAGCGACCCGCGCGCCGGCCAAACAAGCCGAATAGCCCTTCAGCAGTCTTGTCGCAAATTCTGCGCCGACCGAGCCGCCGGCAGACCACGCCTGAATCGGTCAGATCGGCAGCGGGAACCATCTCCGCCGCCGTTTCGTCGATCCCCGCGACTACGAGAAAGAAACCGATTACGTGCTTGTCGATCTTGCCGAAATTCCGGCGCTCGTGCAGGGCAAACTTGCGGATCGAGCGACGTGACTGCATCGTTGGTCAATGAGCAAAGTCGAACAAATGGAAGCCGAATTACGCAAGCTTTCGCAAGCAGAGCTTCGGCAAATCCGCGATTGGCTCGACGACATGATCGAGGACGAGCTGGAATTCACTCCGGAATTTGAAGAGTCACTGCAGCAGGCCGAGCGTGACATGGCCGAAGGCAGAATTGCACGCGTGCGCGAGCCGGAAGGCTCGTAGGAACTTTGCCGCCAGTTCGGACAATCACCGTTCGGTCAAAGACTGACTGCAGAGAGCTCGCACCGGCTCGTCGATCCCGCCGAGTATGAAACGGATGCTGATTTTCTTCTCATCGCCCTTTCAGCAATCCCCGCACTCGTGCGCGATCGCGGTGTCACGTAATAAGGCTTGTCAATGGTATAGTCAATGTTATCATCAACAGAAACATCAAGGAATCAGTCATGCAAAACGTCACTTCTCCTGGGTTCCAAATAATCACTGCCCTTCCAGAGCCACTAAGTTTGTTTTTCCGACCCGGCAGAGCGGATCATACCACCATTGACCAGGTTCTATCAGAAGGACGAGCCGGTCTGTCTGGTGCGGTTCTCGATCCAACGCATATAGAGTCACAGCGCGATCTGGTAACGAATCTAGCGGAGCGGGGACAGCGAATTATTTTAGATCCGCTTGCCCTCGAACTAGCGACTGCTGGCGGATTAACCCCACCGCGACGAAAGCTCGAATGGGCAGATACAACCCCACAGAGTCCTTCTCACTTCAGCGCACAAAAAGTCGATCGATCGGCCCGCCTTATCGCCGAGTTTGTGAAAAAACATAACCTCAATGCTGTTTTAGCTCCCACGCATTTTCTAGCAAAAGGAGCAAATGATCCGTGGCTACTGATTGATCGTCGGTTGACAGCACAACTCCGTCAAGGTCTCGATGCAGCTGGCGCAAAGGAAGTTCCAATCTATTATCCGCTTGCAATTCCAAGCGTTGTTTTCTTTGACCGAACGCAGCGAAAGGCGCTAAAAGGCGCGCTGGCTAATTTGGAAATTCAAGCGATTTGGCTGCGTGTTAGTCCGTTCGGCGCGAGCAATGGTGCTCCGAGTCTTCAGAACTACGTCCTCGCCTGTCGGGAACTTCACTCGCTGAATATGCCGATTGTTGCGGAGAAAACTGGCGCGCATGGATTGTCACTCCTTGCGTTTGGTGCTGTTACAGGGCTGGACTCGACAATTGCACTCGGGGAGCAATTTAATTTTGCCCGTCTACATCGTCGGCACAAACGAGGTCAAAAGCCTTTTGCGCCGAGACCTCGTGTGTACCTGCAACAAATCGGACTTTTTGTCTCACGAGAGGATGCAGCTGACTTATTTCAGAACGCCAAATTCCGACCATATGCCTGCGCAGACAGCGACTGTTGTCAAAAAGGTTTCAAAAGCACACTCGCCGATCCTCGGCGGCACTTTGCCAACTCTCGAATTGAAGAAGTTAACCGTCTGAGTGCAATGCCAGCGTCCCTCCGGCCATCTGGTTACTTGCAACAAGTTCTGCGACCCGCTGACGAGTACCTTCAGCGCTTAGTTGGATCATTAGGTGACGAGCATAAAATCCTAAAAAAGAGTTTGCATCCGAAAAGCCGACGACTGCATGGTTGCCGAAAAACGCTTACTTCGATGCAATCCTCACATCCCCTCGAATCAGTGTGTAATTCCTTTCCACGTCAATTGAACAAGATGAAAGTATCCGCCTGATTTATGCCTTCTGCTCTCGCCGAAAAACTCGACGAAATTCAACACAACGCTTCTATCAACGCGCGTGAAATCGCGCAGTTGCTAAAGACCCGACCCGAAACAGTCTCGCGCTGGCGAGGCGGGGCCAGTGAACCGCAGCCAAACACTCGAGACATGCTTCTTCAGTTGTGGTGGCTGACGACCCAACTTGCTGACTTGTACAATCCGATGGATGCGCACGTTTGGCTCTTCGCTCCACATAAGCAGCTGAATGGTCAACGTCCGGTCGACTTGATTCAAGCTGGCGACATTGAAACTGTTTTGAAGATAATTTCGCAGTTGAGGGACGGGGCACACGTTTAACGGGGTGTTGTGTTATACAGCGGCGAGCTGCTCGATGCGGTTTCAGTTCTCTCGTCTTTAACTTGGGAAGGCAGTGTATTCCGTCACACCTTTGGTTCTGTTCCGCCGAACAGAGAGAATCAATTGGGTGCTCGCTGGAATCCGGCTGAAGTACCGGCGATCTATTGCAGTCTTCAACCGGAGACAGCACTTGCTGAAGTGGAATTCCACATTTCGTTACAGCCTTTCAAGCCCACAGCGCAGAGGCGCCTTCATCGAATTCAGGTACGCGTCCCGAGTCTGATTGATTTGACAGATTGGCAAACGCTCGAGCGGCTTGGTGTGGTTCAATCAACTTATGCAACCTTAGAGCCGAGCGCCTGCAAAGAAATCGGCGGTGCTGTGGCGTTTCTCGGGCATGGCGGAATCCTCGTTCCTTCAGCTCGCGCACAAGGGGTAAATCTTGTGATTTATCCGACGGAAGAGTTGGTTTTCACGCCAATTGACTTCATAGAAATATCGTAATCGTGGCGTGACAAGAAGGCTCAGCTTGGAAGCGGAAACCTTCGCGTTAGCTCGCGGACTTTGTCGCGGACGCGATTTAGGGCGGAGTCGTCGGTGCGGTTTTGGAGGGCTTCGGCGAGGAGGTCGGCGATCTCGAGCATTTCTTCTTCTTTCATGCCGCGGGTGGTGACGGCGGGGGTGCCGACGCGGATGCCGCTCGGTTTAAAGGGCGAGGCGGTGTCGAAGGGGATGGCGTTTTTGTTCACGGTGATGCCGGCGCGATCGAGAATTTCCTGCACTTCTTTTCCGTTCAATTCTTTCGGGCGAAGATCGACAAGCATGAGGTGATTGTCGGTGCCGCCGGAAACGATGCGGTAGCCGTGCTTGGCCAAACCGGCAGCGAGCGCTTTGGCATTGATCACGACCTGGCGCTGGTATTCGCGGAAGCCGGGCTGGAGCGCTTCGTGAAAACAGACCGCTTTCGCGGCGATCACATGCATGAGCGGGCCGCCCTGCACGCCGGGGAACATGGTGGAATCGATCTGTTTGGCGAATTTTTCTTCGCACATGACAATCCCGCCCCGCGGGCCGCGCAAACTCTTGTGCGTGGTGGTAGTGACGAAATGCGCGTGCGGAATTGGAGTTGGATGCTGACCGCCGGCGACGAGCCCCGCGATGTGTGCCATGTCAACGAAGAGAAGCGCGCCGACTGAGTCGGCGATCTGGCGTAGCCGCGGGAAATCGATGATGCGTGGATACGCCGACGCGCCGGCGGTGATCATGACTGGGCGCACTTCTTCGGCTTGTTTTTGCAGCGCGTCGTAATCGATCGTCTCCGTTTGCTCCGAGACGCCGTATTGCGAGACGGTGTAAAACTTGCCGGAAAAATTTGCGGGATGGCCGTGGGTGAGATGGCCGCCATGAGCGAGGTTCATCGTCAAAATTTTGTCGCCCGGTTTCAGCACGGCGAAATAAACGGCCATGTTGGCTTGCGCGCCGCTGTGTGGCTGGACATTAACGTGCTCGCAGCCGAAGAGGCGTTTCGCGCGATCGATGGCCAGTTGCTCGGCGGTATCGACATTTTCGCAGCCGCCATACCAGCGTTTGCGCGGGTAACCTTCGGCATACTTGTTTGTCAGCACGCTGCCTTGCGCTTCCATGACCGCGCGACTGGTGAAATTCTCCGACGCGATCAGTTCGATGTTTTCGCGCTGCCGTTTTTCTTCCGCCATGACGGCGTCGAATATCTCCGGATCGATCCGGCGTAAGGCCTCGCCGTAAATGCGCGGTGAGGATGTCGATCTTTCCGGCTCCACGCGCTTAGGAATATCACTGCCGGCATAGGCCCCGCCAGTCCGCGCTGCGCCGGGTGGGACGAGCGCGCTCTGTTCGACAAAGGCGAGCACGCTGGGGAGCGCGTTTTTGATCGTGCGCGCGCAATCCTCGTAGACGTCGCGGCCGAGTCCGATCGGGTCGGGCACATCGCGCCAGCAGGTCGCCCCCGGTTCTTCGAATTCGCGGAGGAGAAACGACTTCTCCGCGCCGTGGGGAAAGAGCATCTGGATCGTCTCCAAATGCGCGCCGGTCATGGCAAAAATGTGTGTGGCGCGCTCGACCAGCGCAGCGGTCAGCGGCTGGCTGCGCAAGTCGCGGATGTCAACGCCTTCGGTTTCGCAGACCTGCACGGCGTAGAGACTGGGAGGCTGGCCGCGCACGGCGTGAAGTCCCGCCGAGGAGACTTCGATGTCTTTGCGATTGCCGATGAGACGCCGGAACAGGCCCTCGGCGATCGGGCTGCGGCAAATATTACCGGTACAGACGAAGAGAACGCTTTTCACGATCGAACGCGCCGGGAACAAGCGCGTGGTTGCAACCTAGGATCGAACAGGGTCAAGTCAATGCAGCCGTGCGCGACATGGAACTGATCACGAACCTCCCTGGCTCAGCCGTGGGCCGCTTGGGCTGCGAAATAGGCCGAGCGGTCGTGGCGGCAATCGTCTTGTGAAATCGGCAATGCGTCGCCGGTGGAAACGTTTTCGTTATCGCCTGGAGTGGCTTGGCCTGATGGCGGCGGCGAAATTGGTGCCACGTTTGCCACGCCAGGTCCTCCTGCGTCTGGCAGACTTGCTCGGGTTGCTGATGTCGATCTTCGACCGGCAGGGTCGCGCGGTGGCGTTGAACAATCTGGAAGTCGCGTTCGGCGATCGATTTTCGCCGCGCCAGCGCAAACGCATCGCGCGCGAATCTTTTCAGCATTTCGCGCGGAGCATGGTTGATCTGCTGTGGACGCCGCGGCTGACGCGCGAGAACTACGCCCGCTATCTGGAGAGCGAGGGGATGGAACTGCTGGATACCGGGCCGGAGTTCAAAGGCCGAGTAATGGTCGCCTGCTATCACTATAGCAACTTTGAATGGCTGAGCTGGCTGTGCGCGACGTGCGGTTTCACCGCCACGATCATTAACCAGCAGTTCAAAAATTCTTTGCTCGACCCGATTTTCAAACGGTTGCGCGAGCTGTCGGGACACGAAATGGTCCCGCGCGAACGCGGGATCACACGCCTTTACAAAGCGCTGCGCCGGGGCGGGCGCACGGCCGTGCTTGTCGATCTTACCGTGCCGCCCTCCCAGGGCGCGGTGGTGATCGAGTGCTTCGGACTGAAAACAAGTGTGACCTCGGCACACGCGTGGCTGCATCACAATACTGGCACGCCCATCGTTCCGGCACATTGCGAGCCGCTGGCCAACGGGAGGTATCGGATCGTTTTCCATCGTCGGATCGATGACGCGACGAAATTAAGCGAACAGCAAATCGCGCAAGCCTGCTGGGATTCGTTCGAGCCGTATGTGCGCAAAAATCCGGCGCCGTGGCTGTGGATGTATAAACATTGGCGCTACCGGCCGAGCGACGCGCGGCGTCCATATCCGTTTTACGCGAACATCGAACCGCGCTTCGACAAGCTCGTGCGCGCAGCGCAATCGAGTATGCTGTAGCGGCGCTCTGTGAGCGTCGCATTATTTTTTCGCCCGACGGTCATAGACCGCCGCTACAGCAGCACCACGACGGCGGCAGCGGTTGACAAAACGCGTCTCAACTCGTCCAGTATGCACGTTATGCGACTTACCTCCCGATTATTTTGCATCGGCGCCGCGCTCTGCGCGTTTGCTTTGACGAGCTGCCAAACCGGGCGATACGCCGGCGGCGGAAATTATCACGTCACCGCGTACAAACCGCACGATCCTTCGGCCGTGCGGGTGAAGCTTTCCCTGGCCACACAAAACGTCTATGTGATGGAGGGCGACCGGCTTCTCATGGCGGCGCAGGGCAATGTTGGCAAGCCAGGGGCGGAAACACCGACCGGTCACTTCACGATTTACCGCAAGGACAAAACCAAGCGCCGTGTCAGCGAACCGGATGCGGGTTATCCGATGGCCTACTGGTGCGAATTCAAACCGGCTTATGGGTTCCATGAGGGATTTGTGTGGCCGGTCCCGCGCACGCACGGTTGTGTACGATTGCACCGCGAGGCGGCGGCGCGGCTCTTTGCCTTGACGCGAATCGGCACGCCGGTCGAAATCCAACGGTCGCTGCCCGAAGACCAGAAATACGGGAAACTGGTGCAAAAACTCGATCAAAGCCGCGACCCGGACCCACCGCGTTCGCTGTTGCTTTCGCCCGCCTGGTTTAAAGACCCACCCGGGCCGCTGTTGGTCGACGAGTGACCTTGTCCGCGGCTTCAGGGCTGCAAACCGGCCGGCCGGTGCTAGGCTAACCACGCCAATGAGCACAAATTTGATTTCCAGCGGCACGACCGCGCGCGAGAAAGTGAACCTGCGCACGCCCGACGTGATGGCGGCGGTGCAGGAACAGGTCGAGTCGCATTACCGCAGCGACATTGTCGATAAAGTGCGGCGCGCCGGCGGCATCATCAAAGTGGGCCACACGACCGTGCGGCTGGCCAAGCAGTTTGGCTTTTGTTACGGCGTCGAGCGGGCGATCGACCTGGCCTACGCCGCGCGCAAAGTTTTCAAAGACCGGCGGCTCTTCATTGTCGGAGAGATCATTCACAACCCCGAGGTCAATCAGCAAATCGCTTCCCTGGGCATCAAGAATCTCACCGGACCAAACAAGCAGGCCGATATTTCCGATCTCGGTCCCGAGGACGTCGTGATTGTGCCGGCATTCGGCACCGAGTTGTCGATCCAACAACAGATCAAGGAACGCGGCTGCCAGATTGTCGATACCACCTGCGGAGACGTGATGAGCGTCTGGAAACGCGTGCGCAAGTATGCGAGCGAATCGGTCACTTCAATCATTCACGGCAAAGCCGAGCATGAAGAGACCAAAGCGACCAGCTCGCGCGCCCTTGGGGATGGCAAAGGCCATTATCTGGTCGTCCTGACGCTGGCCGACACCGATTACGTCTGCGATTACATCCGTCACGGAGGCGATAAGCAGGCTTTTCTCGAAAAATTCAAAGGCGCCTATTCGCCGGGGTTCGATCCCGATGTGCACTTGCAGACGGTCGGTGTGGCCAATCAGACCACGATGTTGCGTGGTGAGACCGAGGAGGTGCAGCGCCGTGTGCGCCGCGCGATTATTGATCGGGACGGTCCCGAGCTGGCGGCCAACAACTTCCGGTTCTTCGATACGATTTGCGGCGCGACCCAGGAACGCCAGGACGCGTTGCGCGAGCTGCTCGATGTGCCGATGGATCTGTTGCTCGTGGTCGGCGGTTACAACAGCTCGAATACGTCGCACCTCGCCGAGATGGGCGAGGAAAAATTGCCCACCTATTTTGTGCTCAACGCCTCGCGGCTCGTCTCAGCTGACGAGATCAAGCATTATAATCTGCACGAGAAGCGCGAAGTCGTATCGCGTTTCTGGCTGCCGCATGGCCCGGCTGTGATCGGTATTACCGCCGGCGCCTCCTGCCCAAACAATCTCATCGAGGAAACCCTCATTCGCCTCTTCGAGCTGCGCGGCATCCCGCGCCAGCAACTCGAGCTCGCGGCGTAAGATCGACATCTTCTGTAGCGGCGCTCTATGAGCGTCGGACGAATTAATGCGACGGTCATAGACCGCCGCTACAGGCCTGAGCTGCGAAACAACCATTGTTATGCG
>Ga0081539_10006879_pt1 | contig 10618 bp, 8 predicted proteins | sample TabmetS4T2R2_FD_71023 | JGI IMG/M metagenome (GOLD analysis project Ga0081539, IMG submission 71023) | Tabebuia heterophylla rhizosphere microbial communities from the University of Puerto Rico - S4T2R2 | ecosystem: Host-associated > Plants > Roots > Rhizosphere ... | reverse complement strand
CCCCGCGGTCCTCGTGGGCCAGGACAACGGACCGACTCCTGTCGAGTACGTACTGCACGCACTCGCCGCCTGCCTCACCGCCGGCCTGGCCAACATCGCCGCCGCCCGCAAGGTGAAGCTCACCGAGGTCCGCTCCACGGTCACCGGCGACATCGACCTCAACGGCATCCTCGGGCTCAACCCGGCCGTGCGCAATGGCTACGAGCAGATCACCGTGCGCTTCACGATCAAGGGCGACGCCCCGGCCGAGAAGCTGCGCGAGCTCCTGGACCAGTCCCGAGCCCGCTCGGCGGTCTACGACGTCATCACCAACCAGGTGCCCGTCACCATCGAGGTGGACACCCCCTGACACCCGCAAGCGGTGCCACAACTCCCGCAGGCCAGGATCCCCGGACTCGCCGGTCCCCTGGCCTGCGGAACGTCCCAGCGGAACGACCACGTCCGTTCCCTTGGACCATCGGCCTCCTCACCCATAGCGGCCGTCTGTAACGCTTCCGAGACGGAGCCCGGCCATGCTGGCCCGCGACCGATCCGGGTACAGCCGCTACGGGCTGGTCGCCCGGCCGGGTGCGCTGCCGGCGGCCGCCTACCCGGCCTGGGTCCAGAACGCCATGGTCCTGGCCGCGCTGTCGTGTGTGGGCTTCGTGTTGCTGGTGACCCCGACCGGGCGCCTGCCGTCGCCGCGCTGGCGCTGGCGGGCCCGGGTCGCCGCGGCTGCCGGGGCGGTGGGCGTCATGGCCGGGGTGACCGGTCCCAGGCCGCTGTACCCGGAGCATCCGACGGTCGGCAACCCGCTGGCCGTTGCGGCTCTGGACGCGCTGTTCGTGCCCTGCGCGCTGGTCGCCCTGGTCGGCGTGGTGGTGGGGGCCGGGTCGCTGCTCGGGCGTTTCCGCCGGGCGCAGAGCACCGAGCGGCTGCAGCTGCGCTGGCTGGCGCTGGCCGCGGCGGTGTCGGCGGCGGCGCTGCTGCTGGCCCTGGCCGCCGGGGCCCTGGGCGGACCCGTCACCCTGTTCCAGGCCGCCTTCGGGGTCAGCGTCGGGGTGCTGCCGCTGGCGACCGGGGCGGCGATCCTGCGCTACCGGCTGTACGACATCGACCGCATCATCAGCCGCACGGTCGCCTACGGGCTCCTGACCGTCCTGCTCGGCCTGGGCTATGCGGCCGTGGTCCTCGGCTTCGGGCGACTGCTGGGACGGGACTCCAGCCTGGTCGTGGCCGCCGCCACCCTGGCCATGGCCGCCGCCTTCCAGCCGGCCCGCCGCCGCATCCAGGCCCTGGTCGACCGGCGCTTCAACCGCCGCCGCCACGACGCCGCCCAGCTGATCGCCACCTTCAGCGCCCGGCTGCGCGACCAGGTCGACCTGGCCACCCTCACCGGCGAGGTGCTGGCCGTGGTCGACCAGACCATGCAGCCAACCCGGGCCTCGCTGTGGCTACGACCCCAACCAGCAGCCACGACAATCGATGAGACGGCGGCGCCCTAAGTCCTCCGCGAGTTGCAACAGGACTCGAACCTGCACCTTACGGATTAGAAGTAAGGCAGCACCCGTCCGCCTGGTGCCCCCTGGGCGCGTCGCCGCAGGTCGGGTCGGGTCCATCGTCTGGCCAGTCAGATCGCGGCCAGCCCTGTGCCAACCGCCGGATTGCCAGATGGATTGCCAGCTGGGTAGTTGGCGGCGAGGCGGGTCGCCTACTGCGTCACAAGCGCTAGGTCGCCCTGGGCGGGGTCGTGATGCCGAGCAGCGCGGTAATGGCAAGCACCAACAGCGCAATGGCTATCTCGGCAAGGACCAACTGGCGCAGCAGCCAGATAGACCTGGTATCGGCGTCGTCGCTTAGCCGAGCAAGCCTAGTGGGCCCTGCAGGTTGGTGGGGGGCAGCTGCGCCGACCAAGGTCCGTGCGGTCAGCTTGCGCCGGACCAGCGCCCGGCTGTAGCCGGCGACTGCAATGAGGACCAGGAACACCGCCACCTTGCCCACCAGCAGGCGGCCATACATGGTGTGCCCCAGGGCCTGGAGGCTCCCGAGCTGCCGCCAGCTCTGGGCGGTGCCGGTCATCACAATGACCACCATGGCCCCGAACGCGACCGAGGAGAAGCGGGGCAGCGCCTGCAGCAACCGCACATCTGGACGCGGCAGCACGCAGGTCCCGAGCAGGATGAGGCTGCCGAACCAGACCGCGACCGCCGAGAAGTGGAGGACGCCGACCACGATGCCAACCGCAGCGTTGGGGCTGGCGCCAGCATGGCCGCTCAGCGCCGGCGTGACCACCAGGGCAGCCGCCAGCGCGACCACCGCCACCCAGGCGCTGGTGCGCATCCGCGTCGCCTGCTGGGGGGACCAGGCTGGCAGCAAGGCCAGGCTGAGCAGGAACAGGATGCGCACCACCCAGACCGCGCCGAAGCGGGTCCGCAAGGTCTGGTCAAGCAGCCTGGTGTCCAGGCTCCGGCTGAGCGGAACTCCGCTGGTGAAGGGCCCGTGCAGCAGCAGGCCGGCCAGCGTGCCGATCAAGGTCGCCCACCAGGCGACCCGCAGCAGCCACCGGGTGCGCCGCTCGAGCCGCCAGGTCATCCGCGAGGCCGCCTGCGGCAGGCGGGCAACGGCAACGAAGCCTCCTCCACCAACCAGCACCAGAAGGCCGATCGCGACGACCAGCCGGTCGACCGCCATGAGGGCGTCTACCAGCCTGGTCCCATGATCGGGGGTGGCAGGCGCCATGGCAGGCAGACCGATCGCAAGCATGGGGGGTCTCAGGTTCGGGACCTAAGTGTTGCACCCGGCGCTGCTCACGGCCAAGACTGCAGCTCACGCCCCTCTTCACACCATTTCACCCGGCAGTCCTGGGAAATCGGCTACCTTCGCACGTGTCGGGGGCGGTAGCGGGCGACGGCCACGATCGCGATACCGACCATGAGCAGCAGCCCAGCCCCCAGCGGGAGCCGGGTGTCGCTTGGGCCGGTGACGGCCAGCGGGTCGCCGTTGTTGTCATTGGCTGGTTGTGGCCTGGCCCCACCATTCGGGGCGACGGAGTCGTTGGCTGCGGTCCTCTGGCCGCGCGGCCGCGCCGTCGTCGGCGTGGCCGCCGGCCGGGTGGCCGTGCTTGTACCGCCAGTGGTGCCACTGTTGGTCGAGAACCGACCGTCGCCGCTGGGGAAGGCGCCGGTGGCGGTGATCTGGGTGCGGGCGATGTCGGTGCAGTTGCGGGTCTGGTTCAGACAATGGCTGACCAGCCAGCCCATCGCCGCCGGGTTCCAGACATTCCAGAAGTCGGCATGCAGGGAGAACTGCCCGCCGCTGGACAGCGACAACTGGGAGCCGGGCACGTCCCGGACCGTCTTCCAACGGACCCGGATGCCAACCGACGGCAGGCCGACCGGGTGCGAGGCCGGGCAGGCCCCCCGCACCGGATAGGCCATGTGCGACTTGTGGTCGGCGCTGTCGAGATGGGTGCCGTCCCAGCAGCCGGGGAACTCGATCCTGGCACTCAGATAGGAACCACCCGGGCAGGTCGGGATGGCGGCGCTGGGCCTGGTCACCTGCCCGCCGTTGGGGAACCGCAGGCAGTTGAAGTGGACGACGTCCAGGGGCTGGGGGCTGGTCGCCTTGGCGTCACCGGCGATCATCCGCAGGCCGAACGGGATCGGACGCACCGGGGTGCGCTTGTCGAGCACCGCGTAGTAGGCGTCGATGCGCTGCTCGCCCGGGACCCCGGCCACGACCGCGCTGCCCTGCTTCAGCGACGGCGTCCAGTAGGCCGCCCGATCGACCGCGTCGATGCCATTCAGACACGACGACCCGGCCCGGACCAGGCTGGCCGTGGAGCTGTCGGCGTTGGTGGAGACGTTGCCGAAGAAGTCATGCAGGTGCGAGCGGCCAGCCTGGGCCGGGAACACGATCGGATCGTCCGGGGCCCGGTGCGACACCTCACACTTCACCGACCACACCGCCTGACTCTGGCGGAGGGCGATCGCCCGGGTGAGCGGCAAGGTCACGCTGACCAGGCACAGGACGAGGACGCTCACGCCGATGATGCGCCCACGAGAGGGCCGGCGGTACAGCGGCGACGATATCGGGATGCGGAGATGGCGGGGGGATGAGCGGAGCAGACGGAGCATGTGGCCTCCAGGCGGGAGGTTGACGGGAGGCGGGCGTGCGCTAACGGCCGCGGGGATGCGACGGCACAGGGGGCGAGCGGGACTCGCCGCCGATCGGAGCAAGGATCATGCGGACCTCTATGGCCTGACGGGGGGAATCGAGCTATTGGGGGACTCGATCGCTAGGCCGGGCGGAGGTTCTCAAAATCAGGTCGAAGAGTCAAATCATGGACTTACGGTCGTCAAGGGGACGACCTGCGCCGCCGGGCCGTTCCGCCCGGCGGGCGAGGTCAGGACGCCTTGAGCGCGATGAGTGACTTCACCAGCCCGAGGAAGTTCTCCGACAGCAACGTGGTGCAGTCGGGGAAGTAGTGCCGCATCTCCGTCTTGCTGAGCAGCTCGACGCCCAGGACGGTTGCGACAGCGGCGTCGAGCGGCCGCCGGGGTGCGCGCCGGTTCCCCAGTTTCCACCTGCGCGTCAGCTCGGCCCGCATCGCCACCGGAAGGAACTGGAATCCCGGGAACAGCCAGTGCGGCTCGACGGCGAAGTACCGGTACGGGGTCTGAACCCAGTACCGGTCCGCGGCGTTGCGGACGACGATGGCGAAGGCCTCGCGCCGTGCATGCCCGCCCAGGTGCTCGATGACGGAGTTGGAGTAGACCAGGTCGAAGCGCTGGTCGGTGACCCGCCGCGGAGGAGCGCACGCGTCCCCGACCACGGTGGAGATCCAGTCGACATCGGAAGGCTGCGGCTTGAGGTTGACGATTACCACCTCACGCGGCCGAGCGGGCGCGTTCATCCAGGTCAAGGTCGTCCCGCCAAGGTCGAGGACACGCAGGTCGCTCACATCGGGGAAGCAGGCCGCGAACGTCTGCCATCGGCGGGCTCGCGCCCGGGCGGCTATCGAGCCAGGTGACTTGGCCGATACCAGGCGTTCACGGAGCCGCTCGATGGTCGGGTTCTGTGCCTCAGTCATCGCTGTCCCCGGGGAATCTCGAATCGGAATGAAGGAGCAGTAATATCGCAGCTCCGCATTCGGGGGCAAGCGTCGGAACGGCCCGCACCGGTCAGCTCAGCCCAAGCACTTGGAGCGCCTGGCCGGGGGCGGCCGTCACGCTGATGAAGACCGGTTGGGAGGTGAGCCGGAGGGCCCCTGGCGCCGCGGGCAGCTTTCTGCCGTCCATGCCGCTCACCTGCATCTGGGCCTGCTGGGCCTTTGGCAGGTCGGTGCCACGGTCGCTCCAGACCACCAGCGTGCTCTTCCCCTTCCGGCCGAAGACGATCCCGCTGACCCCGTCGGTCGAGACGGCCCGCCAGGCTGCCGAGCTCGACGCCTCGGCGAGGCCCCGCAGGGCCGTACCCGCCAGTCGCGCCCGGCCGTCGGGCTGCAGCAGCCCGTAGCGGATCTCACCCCGCTCGTCGCCGCTCTCGGCGTTGTAGGCCAGCGGCAGCCAGATCACCCGTCGGACCCCTCCGGCCAGCAGGGTCGTCACCGCCTTGACGACCTCCCCGGCTCGCTCCTGCTCGTCACCGGACCCGTCGCGCCAGAACATTCCCACCTCCCATGCCTCGATAGGGAACGACGGGGGCAGCACGTCGTGCAGATAGGCCAGCAGCGCCGGCAGGTTGTCCCAGCTCTCGTAGAAGTGCAGCTGGTAGGCGTCGATCACCTTGTTCTTGGCCAGCCGCTGGGTGGCGGCGAGCATGTCGAGGTTGCGGCGGGACTGCTCGGTGCCCAGGGCCGCCCGCAGCTGGCCGGAGGTGGCGACCTGGGACTCTGGGTCGCCCTGGCCGTCGGCGCGGCGAGCGAAGTAGCGCCGATAGGCGGCCACCGCCTCGGCGTCCCTGCCCTGGCTGAGGAGGTGCTCGGCGATCCCGGTCCCGTAGACGGTGCTGGCCAGGCCACCGTCGAGCACCACGGCGCGGGGGTCGACCGAGCGGATGGCAGCGGCACCGGTGGTCACCAGGCGCTCGTACTCCTCGGCGGTGCCGTCCCAGAAGAACTTCTGGGCGTTGGGCTCGTTCTCGATCGCGTACACATGGACGTCCTGTGCCGAGTAGCGGTGGACCGCGTCGCGGACGAAGTCCTGGTAGGCGGCGAGATCGCCCGGTAGCGCGGAGGCCGTCTTCTGCTTCCTTCCGCGCAGGGTGCCGCGTTGTCCCCCGGTCGCCCAGCAGGAGCCGGTACGGATCTTGAGCAGGAGCGTGTGGCCGAGCGCCTGCGTCGAGCGGACGACCTGGTCGACCTGGCTCCAGTCCCGCCGGCCCTGCTGGCGCTCGACGTCACACCAGACCACGACAAAGAAGGTCGACCCTCCGGACAGCTCACGGAGGTAGGGCGTGAACCGGTCGACGCGTGACCAGTCCCACTTGGCCCCGACGGGATGCGGCGAGCCCTTTGCCACCGGGCCGGAGTACCCGGGGGCGGTGGTCTGCGGCTGACCGCCCGGTGACGGCGTCGCCGACCTGTCGGGTTGCCCGGTGCAGGCCGCGACGACCGCCGCGGTCACCAGCACGGCCGTGAGGCTCGACACCACCCGGGGTCGCGGCGCCAGCAGGCGGGACCAGCCGGCGATTCCTGGTAGATGTCGCAACTGCCTCTCTCCTTGGCCTTGGGGCGGGAATCGACCACCGTCGCTATCGTAGGGCAGCCCCGTGGAGCAGGGGCGTGCGCCGGGTTCGAGCCCGGTAAACTCGCCGGCGCCTCCTGCAGGAGGACGCCGCCTCATGGAAGGAACCGTTGACGTGGACGTAGGCGAGCCGCTGTTCATCGTCGGCGCTCCCCGGTCGGGTACGAGCCTGCTCTACAAGCTGCTGTGCCTGCACCCCGAGGCGGTGTGGATCTCCAACTGGAACCGGCGTGCTCCCGGGGTCGCCCCCGTCGCCGCCATCAACCGGCTGGCCCGCCGGCCGACGTCACGGCGCCGCGCGGTCTGGTTCGGCTCCGACGCTGCGAACGCCTACGTGTACGGCCGCCGGCGCAGCCTCTGGGAGCGGCTGTACCCCATGCCGGTGGAGGGCGAGCCGCTCTACGACCATTGCGGCATCGGCCAGGGCCGGGTCGCCCCGCCGGCCGAGGGTGCCCAGGCCGAGGCCGAGGAGGCGGCCTGCCTGCGCCGGGTCTTCGCCGGCCTGCGGCGCTGGTCGGGCGGCCGCGTCCTCGTCTTCAAGCGGATCGCCAACAACCAGCGGATCCCGTTCCTGGCGGAGGCGTTCCCCCAGGCCCGGTTCGTGCACCTGATCCGCGACGGCCGGGCCGTGGCCTACTCGCTGTCACGGGTGGACTGGTGGGAGGACGGAGTCGTGTGGTGGTACGGGGACACGCCGCGGCGCTGGCGGGAACGTGGCGGCGACCCGTGGGAGCTGGCGGCGACCCATTGGGTCCGGGAGCTGGCCTCGATCGAGGAGGGGCTCTGCGCGGTCCCCGCGGGGCGGCAGCTGGAGTTGCGATACGAGGCGCTGGTGGCCGCGCCGGCGGCCACGGTCATGGGGGTGGCGCGGTTCGCCGGGCTCGACGACCATCCCGGCTGGCGGTCCGAGCTGGACCGCATCAGCTACCCGAACAAGAACGAGGCGTGGCGGGAGCGCCTCGCCCCGGAGGTGCGCCAGCGGGTCGAGGCGATCCAGCACGCGGACCTGGTACGGCTCGGACACGGCACCTGATCTCCCCGAAGGCGAGGTCGCTCAGGTGCCGTACTGGTAGCCGACCCGGGCGCTGCGGTCCCGGTTCAGCACGGCGCCGACGATGCGCCCCCCCACCTCCTCGAGCTGCTCGCGGAGCTGGACAACGGCCTGGCGGTCGGTGGAGGGCCGGTCGGCGACGACGAGCACCGCGTCGACCAGCGGTGCCAGCGCGGTCGCGTCCGCGGCAACCAGCACCGGCGGGCAGTCCAGGATGATGTAGTCGAAGCACGGCCGCTGGGAGTCCAGCAGCCGGCGCATCGCCTCCGACCCGAGCAGGGCGGTCACCTCCGGCGGTTCCGGGCGGCTGACCAGCACCCAGAGATGCTTGGCGACCGACCACAGCTCGGAGGTGATCCGTGCTGACGCCTCCGTCTGGCTGTCCAGCCGCAGCTCGCTCAGCAGCTCACCGAGCCCCGAGCCGTCGGGGAGGTCGAACAGCCGGTGCAGGCGCGGCCGCCGCAGGTCGGCGGAGATCAGCAGCACCTCCCGGCCGGCCTCGGCCAGCGCCAGGGCCAGGTTGGCCGCCGTGGTGCTCTTGCCCTCGTCCGGAGCGGCGCTGGTGACCATGATGGAGGTGGTCCCCAGCTGGTCGGCCTGAAAGGTCAGCCGGGACTGGAGCACCCGGTAGGCCTCGGCGGCGCTGCTGGTGGGGCGGTCGCGCACAGCCAGGGGTTGTGGCTGGTGGCGGCCTGCCCAGCTCCGCGGCCATCTGGGGAGCGGCGGGATCAGGGTGAGCACCGGCTTGTCCAGGAGTTCGGCGAGGTCGTCGCGGCCCCGCACCCGGCGGTCGGCGCGGTCGTAGACGAACGCCGCCGCCAGTCCGAGCAGCAGCCCCAGGGCGGCCCCGATCCCGGCGTTACGGGTCAGGCTGCCCGTGGACCTCGAGGGAGGCGTGGCCGGCCGCAGCACCGACCCCGGGTCGACCTCGACCCGGCGCAGCGCCGCCAGCTGCTGCTGGATATCGGCGATCCTGCCGCTGTAGGCGTCCCGCAGCGTCAGTGCGTCGTCGCGCTCCTCCCCGGTGGCCTGGCTGCCGGGGGCCAGGATCGTCTCCTGCGCCTGCTTCTTGGCCGTCAGGTCGGCGACGTCTCGGGTCAGGTTGTCGGTCAGGCTGCGGATGTTCGCGCCCACGGCCTGGCGGCGGTAGTCCAGGTAGGCCGCGGCAAATGCGTCCGCCCCGGTCATGGCCGTCGCTGGTACCGGATGGCTGAAGGAGATGCGCAGGACTCTCGACCCGCCGGAGCTCCCGACCGAGACATACCTGAGCAGCTGCTGGGGCGTGGCCGAGGTCTGGAGGTGTTGCTTGACGATGCCGGCGACCGCCGTCGATCGCACCACCTGCTCTTCGTCGTGCATGCTGAGCTGGCCCCGGCCCTCACCGGCGGCGGTCGGGGTCGCGGTCGTCGAGACCAGCACCGAGGCGGTCGATTCGTAGATCGGCGTCCGCCGCAGTGTCCAGACGACCGCGACGGCCAGGCCGAGGAGGGCGACGAAGGCGATCAGCCGCCAGTGGCGACGCACGACCGGCAGGAGCCCGCCGAACCGCCGCTCGCGCCGCCTCCTGGTCACGGTGGCTCGACCGGCGGCCCCTCCTCCACGCCAATCTGGGTGAAGTGGGGGCGTAGGCGCCGGTAGGTCTCGTTCAGCAGCTCGGGCAGCACCTTGGTGCGCCCGACCACGGGCATGAAGTTGGTATCGCCGCCCCAGCGCGGCACCAGGTGCAGGTGGAGGTGGTCGGCGATGCCGGCCCCGGCGACCTCGCCGAGGTTCATGCCCAGGTTGAACCCGTGCGGGCCGGAGTCCTTCCGCATCGTCCGGATCGCCCGGCCGGCAAGGGCCATCATCTCGGCCAGCTCGTCGGCGGTCAGCTCCTCGTAGTCGCCAACGTGCCGGTACGGCGCCGCCATCAGGTGCCCAGGGTTGTAGGGGAAGGCGTTCAGCAGCAGGAAGCACAGCTCGCCCCGGGCCAGCAGGTGGTTGGCCTCGTCCTGGCTGGGGTCGGCCGCGGGCAGGTCGCAGAAGACACAGCCGCCGTCCTCCTGGTCCCGCTCGCCGCGGCGGATGTACTCCATCCGCCAGGGGGACCAGAGGCGCTCAGGGTCGGGCACGGCAGCGCCTCCTGACATGGCGCGGGACGGGCGGGGACGGGCCGATGATAGAGCAGCCCTCAGGAACCTGCGGGTGGGCGCATGGGAGGGCTGGGGTCGTCACGGTGCCGCGGCGCGCCCGGGCGGGTCAGGTGGTGGTCGGCGACCCGGTGGTGGTCGGCGGCGCGGTGGTATTGGGGGGAGCCTCGGTGGTGGTCGACCCGCTGGTGGTCGTGGGCCTGGTCGTGGTGGTGGTCGACCCGCTGGTGGTCGTCGGCCTGGTCGTGGTCGTCGACCCCGTGGTGGTCGTCGGGCGGGTGGTCGGCGGGGCCGGGGACGGCCTGGTGGTGGTCGTCATCGGCGGCGGGGTCGGCGGGGTCGGGCTGGTCGGCGGCGGGGCCGCCGGGGGCGGGCCGGGGAGGCCGGGGGTGACGACCCCGGGGACGATCCGGGTGGCGCCGGCGAAGCTCTCGCGCCAGATGGAGGCGACCCGGACGACGTCGCCGGTGTGGGGGGCGTGGACCATCAGGCCGTTGCCGATGTACAGGCCGACGTGGTGGATGGTGGCCGGGTCGGCGGGGTTGTCGGCGTAGAAGACCAGGTCGCCGGGGAGCAGGTTGGCCACCGCGACGTGGGGGCCGGCGCCCCACTGGGCCCGCGACACCCGCGGGATGGCCACCCCGGCGGCCCGGTAGGCCGCACTGGTCAGGCCCGAGCAGTCGAAGGTCTCTGGGCCGCTCGCCCCCCACCGG
>Ga0081539_10006878_pt1 | contig 10618 bp, 7 predicted proteins | sample TabmetS4T2R2_FD_71023 | JGI IMG/M metagenome (GOLD analysis project Ga0081539, IMG submission 71023) | Tabebuia heterophylla rhizosphere microbial communities from the University of Puerto Rico - S4T2R2 | ecosystem: Host-associated > Plants > Roots > Rhizosphere ... | reverse complement strand
GATCATCAACACACTCGACACGATCGGCCAGGAGATCGCCTGGGGCGGAACCGGAAGCAGCGAGAGCGTATTGTCCAGATTCTACGGCAATCAACGCAACAGCTTTGAAGCCGGCTATCGCCGGTTCACCAAGGGGCATTTCACCGTCGAGCCGACGGGTGAAAAGATCGAGCCGCCACCAGGCGGTGGACAAGCGGTGCTCGGCGTCATTCAGGATGTCGTGGCTTCACCACAGAACATCGATCACAAGTTCGAGACTCTCTCACATGACATGCCGCTGCTCTTCTCGATGCTGAGCTTTGCGCGCGGAATCCTGGCTTTCGGAGACCTTTTCCTGCTGTTGCTTGGCGGCTTTCTCATGATTGCCTTAAGGCTTGCCGCGCCGATGATGATCGCGGCGGCCATCGACAGGAATCTGGCGCAACGCATCTCCTACCCGTTCCTCTGGGGAACGATCGTTTTGACACTGATCTGGCCGGCCGTTTCTCAATTGATCAGGGCCTTCGCCTACCTGGGCGGAAACCTGGCGATGAGCCTGGACGCGAGCGATGCCGTCTATCAGTGGAACCCACAGACCATGGGCGAGATCATGGCTTCCGGGGCGGATCCCTATTACACGGTCATTCTGGCGATCGTCATCATGGCAGTCGCCGGATTGTCGCTGTGGGCCTCTCCGCTCATCGCTTACAAGCTGGCGAGCGGTCAGCTCTATGAGTCTGTCTCATCGACCGTCTCGGGCTGGATCGGCGCGCTGGTCGGCGCCGGGATTGAATTCTATAGCTCCTCGATGGCGGCATCGATCACGAAGCAGGCCGAGCAGACCCAGGCGCAAGGACAATACACAGGCGAGGTCACGCGCGCGGGGGCCGCTCTCGACGCGGGCAATTTGCAGGCTCGCGCCAGTCGAATCGCCGGCATTACCGGAGTTCGAGGCAATCTCGAGTCCTCGCTCGGCGGCATCTACGGCGGCCTCGCCCGCGCCACCGGAGCGATCGGGACTGAGAAGCGATTCAGCAACGAGTCAGCCGCCAATGCACGCGACCTGAGCACGAGCGAGATCTGGACGCGCAACCGGCAGGCCGTTGTTGATCTCAACGCTGATCGGAGGCAGCAGCGCGCCAACCTCGAAACCGACCGCGCCGCCGACACGCAGAGCTGGGTGGGCGGCAAGGTCATCAAAGGATCGGAATGGCTGGGCGGAGCCGTCCGCACCGGACTCGCCGATTCTCAAACCGGCAAACAGACTCTTCAGGGACGGATCGCGGGTTCCATCATCGAGCTTGGCGGCGGCGCTTACGGGCTATCCCAACAGCATCAGTCGATTCAGAATCGCGCGGAAGGGAAGCAGCAGGCGCTCTCCGAGGCGATGAATGCGAGGATCGACAATCAGGAGATCACGTCACGCTTTCTTGTTCAGAATCAAGAGGTCTATTACCAGCGAGTGACCGGGGCAAATGAAAGGCGCGCGCAAGGACTAACTTCCGCCGAAATCATCGGCGCGAGCCAGGCTGCCGCCGGCGCCAATCGGGGCGCATCGATCTCGATGGGCGGCATCAACCAGGCGTATAAACTCAATCTGGAGGGGAACAGCGTTAGCTACGGTGGAACAGTCAGAGCCGCCGCGCAGGTACGCGATGCATCTTTTGAGGCCGCCAGGTTACGCGCTCTCGCAACTGTTGTCAGTGCTGTGGGCCACAATGTTGCGCGAGACATGGAGCAAGGCATGATGTTGCGATATTGATAACGTCTTGTCATCCCAGTCAATCTTGACGGCTATCCATTTGCCGCGGACCTCGTCGGCTGGAAGAAGGACAATGCAAGGCCGAAGAGCGAGTCGATCTAATAGTTAAAACCTTGGACGCTGATGACAGCGCGAGAGAGCCGGCACTGCGATCGAGACTGTGAAAGAAGGGATCTCATTACGCACTTCGCATACTGCGGTACTTTTTTACCGTCGTTCTGCAGCGGACTAATCATGCGGCTAGGAAGGGAGGCTCACCATCATGAAAAAAACTTACCAACGACCGAAGCGGCTAGGAGCCAAACTTCGTGAAATCCGCGCTTCGCTCGGTCTGTCCCAACGACAGATGCTTGACCTTATTGATTTTAAAGACCATCACCATGCTTTTGCTTCCGCGTGGGAAAGGGGCTATCGTGAGCCGCCGCTGATCGCCCTGTTACGTTACGCACAGGCTGCCGGAATCTCGACAGATGTGTTGATCAATGATGAGCTAAACCTTCCGTCTCCAAGACACAATCATTACGCCAATACAGCTCCGATCCTCATCGTCTCGAACGACAGGAGTGATAGAAACTGGCCGATCTGTGGTTCAGCTGATCAATTCATCCTGGAACAAGAGAGAATCCTTTATAAAGAAACGCTCGCAAAAACAAATGGCAATAAAAGCCGAGCTGCTCGTCTCTTAGGACTTGACAGAGGAACTTTCAGATCGCGGCTAAAAAAACTGCAGATCTGCGATTCAGTTGATCAATTCACTTCAGAACAAGAGAGCGCGCTATATAAAGAAACGCTTGCGAAAGCAAACGGCAACAAAAGTGAGGCTGCTCGTCTATTAGGGTTCAAACGAAGCACGTTCAGATCACGGCTCAAGAAACGTGGAATCCCTCATTAACTTAGGTCTCCGTATTTAAGCTTACTTTGTAATGGGTGAGCACTTGGGTTGCCTAACGGCCAAAACTGAAGTGAAAATCTTTCTGAGTTATCCTGTAATTCAATGCCGGAGAGAGTGGGGCCGGGAAAGATCCAACAGCACTTTTTATTGACGATTTCACCCGGCGGCTGGATCGCACGGGAGAATTCGTCAAAGTGGATTGCGCCACGATTGACGAGAGATTCTTTGCAAGCGCGATATTCGGTCATGAAAAGGGATCTTTTACTGAGGCAGCAAGCGGAGTAGTGAAATGAGAGAGAGAGGCAGACTCAGACAGGCAAAGCAACCGGGCGGCGCTTCTTTCGAAGTTGCCAAAGAACAGGCCAGTTAGATACCTTGCTGGCGGCCGGCGACATTGATCAATTGATCGCGGAAGCCAAAACAATAATGGATGCGGAGAAATATCTCGCAGAAAAAGTTGAAGAGGAGCTAGGGGCCGCTGTCGCAGCGTTCTTGCGCCGATGGGAGAAAAAATCTTTAGACAGATATGGTGATCAGATTCCTCAGGCGCTACACGAATACTGTCGATTGATCCATCCCTCGAATAGATCTGGCCGTTCATATTCAATGGAGGGTTGGGATGAGAGAGGATGGACGCTGCAATATTGGATGATAAATGCCCCAAAATTGGCTCCCATTAGCCTCTGCCTGCAGGTGAGTCACAGTGAATTATGTATCTCCGCGATCAACGTCGGCAGCCGGAGGTTTGAGCCAAAGGACAATAAAGGGCTCTGGCCGGCTGTCATTGCCTATGCCGTTGAGATGGAAGAACTCAATCAGACGAGGAAACAGGGGATGGATGCCTGGGCGGCACTTTGTTGGGAATGCCGGCTCGATGTTGGACAGGAGCCCGAAGACGAATCCGACAGCTCGATGCCTGATGCTTCGGTGTTAAGATCTGGGTGGTGACGCTCATTGCCGAGCGGATAGCATAGACGGTATGCTAAATCGATAACACACCGAACGTTCCGCTCACGCAGTGGGAAGAGGAACAGTGCGGTTGAAGGGGACGGGTCTTCCGTTGTCTTCCGTCATTTACCACTTCAATCCCGGCTCGACGCCGGAACAGATCGCGCATATCTTCGAGGGGATTGATCTGGCGGATATTTACGGCGCGATTTGAACAACAAGCCCGAAGTTGATGCTTATATCGCCGAGCAAAAGAATATCGAACCGAGTTGCGCGAGCGTGACGAAGCCGATCCCGATTATCAAAGCAGCAGTGCGTTGTTGCGTGAACGGTTGTTGGCTCGACGGGACGCGCTGCGACAAGGGACGGTAGGTTATCTCGTGACGCTCAGACCACTCCGTATCGGTAATGGACATGGTCTAAGCGGTTAATGGCCTCACCGAGAGGTTCATGCGGTCTGATGCCGCCGGGCTCCTTGCTGCTGATTTCCGTAGATCTGAATGGCGCCGAATTTCGATGTGATCTCCAAAAGAAAAAGCTCAGAGCGCCTCACTCACCCTGAGCTTTCCTGGAACTTACTAGCTGTAAAATCCTCTTGTGGTCGGTCTTGAGCGGTCTTGAATATCCTCACTATATTCAGACTTCCCGTCCATAATTCTTGCAGCCGTACACGTGAAAGGAATTGGAAAGTTCCGGATTAGTTTTAAAATCTCGATTAATCGGCGCTGAGACTCAGGATTCGGCAGGAATGAATGATGATGAGCGCAGAAAGGAATAGAGACTGGCGGACTATACATCAGAGGGGCCATTTCGTATGACGTTTTGGTTCTGCAATACCAAACCAAGCGCTATCTTCATACATTTTATCAATCTCTTTGCCGCTGAGCATTGGTATGAAGCAGTGGTTGTGCTCCCACATAGGCGGACGCGGGTGCTGATCTAGCCGCTCGTGACGGTCTTTAGATTTATCGCGCGGCCGGAGACCCAGATCTTTCTCAAACCGAATGTGACGCGCATCGCGGCGCGTGAATACGGCTATGATTTCAAATATCAATCGCGGCCGTCGTGGGAAACATCTGCGAGCTCGCTCGAATTCGCCGACCTTGTGCGACGCGATCTACGCGATTTAAAACCGCTAGACCTGATTGACAATCAATCCTTCGTCTGGGTCCAAGGATCGGACGAATATACATAGCAGGTAGACAATGATTGAAGCAGTAATTTTCGATGTTGATGGAACGCTCGTGGATACGGTGGACATGCACGCCGAGGCATGGCAAAGAGCGTTTCGGGAATTCGGCAAGGACCTTGAGTTTTCAGCCATTCGTACCCAGATCGGCAAGGGCGGCGACCAGCTGATGCCTGTCTTTTTGAATGAAAGAGAACTCGAAGAGATCGGGCAAAAAGTGGAGAAGCGGCGCGGCGAAATTTTCAAAGCCGAGTATTTGCCGAAAACCAGAGCCTTTCCACGAGTGCGCGACCTCGTCGCGCGCGTGAAAAAAGACGATAAACGAGTCGCGTTAGCCTCCAGCGCGGCTGAAGACGAACTCGAATATTTCAAGCAGATTACCAACATCGCCGATTTGCTCGAGGGAGAAACTTCCGGCGATGACGCGGAACGCTCGAAGCCGGAGCCGGATATCTTCGAGGCTGCGCTTGAAAAACTCGGTTCGCCCGGCGCGAGCCGGTGCATTGTCGTCGGCGACACGCCGTATGACGCAATCGCGGCGGCGAAAATCAAATTACAAACGATCGGGCTGCTGTGCGGAGGCTTTCCTGAAGAAAGTTTGCGGGAGGCGGGCTGCATCGAGATTTACCGCGACCCTGCAGATTTGTTGGCGCGTTATGGCGAATCGATCATCTCTCAATGATTTTCTATCTGCGCGCTTTGCACGAGATGCCATACTTCAAGACAACAGCTGCAATCGCCCCGGCTGGCTTCGGTCTAAATCTGAAAGAAGGTCAAATCCCCATGGCATCTTTAAAACTTCGGTTGATTCTTACTCTAATGCTCTTAACCTGCGCTCCTGTCGCAACGGGGACAGGACGCACCAGCGGCGCGTCTTCAGAACAAGCTCATTGAAACTTAATGGCTGCTCAAATCCTTCAGACAGGAGGTGAGTGTTGCTATCACACGACAGGCAAGCGAGGGGCCAGCAAGGGTGAGAGCGTTGGCCGCTCGTCACATCGACTCGATCGTGTCCAATGTCTGCCCGCCTGACGTGTTGTCGGCATACACTCATCAGTAGCGTCATTTCTCTCTAAGGAACTTGGTCGAAGCCATCCGAGCCTTGAGAGCTTCTGTACCTCCGACCGGGCTTGCATGCTGCCCGACGAATATCACCTCATGGTTGCGGTTAAAGTTGGTGATTTGATACGTCTCAGGATTGAATATCGTATTAGCCTGAGAAGCCGTAATCAGGAATTGGCCTCCAAAGAGCGTGTCGGAAAAACCGAAGTAGCCTGTCGCATCAGTGAGCATAAAGCCAGTCAGACTGCCGCTCAGAGAGACAGCAGTATTAGGAAGCGGATGCCCCGACAGATCGACCGCGCGGCCTGAGATTGAGAAATCACCTAACTTCGTGACAAAAGCGTCGTGACCGCCGTTATGAACAGGTTGAAAGGCGGCGGAAGTCGTTGGATAATCGGTTGTACTGTCCACAGTCTGACCGGTCACAAAAGCGTTACCGGATATGTCGATAGCGATATCATATCCTCCGTCGAAACCGCTCCCACCGATCAAAGTCGAATAGACCAACGCCGAGCCTGTGGCGTTTAACTTTGTCACGAAAACGTCGTAGTCACCATTATGAGTTGTATCGAAAGCCCCCGCAGTTGTCGGATAGTCGATGGTGCTTTCTATATCCAAAGTCTGGCCTGTCACAAACGCATTGCCTGATGTGTCAACGGCAATACTATTTCCATAGTCATGACTACTCCCACCAATAAAAGTGGAATATATCAAAGCTGAACCTGTAGCATTCAACTTCGTGACGAAGGCATCGAAATTTACACCATTAGGAGTTGTATCAAACGCCCCGACAGTTGTCGGATAATGGATCGCGCCGTCCTGAGTGGAACCTGTAATAAAAGCATTACCCGACACATCAATAGCGATTGCGTCTCCAAGGTCAAACCCACTCCCGCCAATAAAAGTAGAATAAATCAGGCTTGATCCCGCTGCATTCAATTTTGTCACGAAGACATCATCTAAACCATTAGGAGTTGTATCAAACGCCCCGACAGTTGTCGGATAGTCGATCGAGCTGTCGCCGGTCAGTCCTGTCACAAAGGCATTACCTGATGCATCAATAGCAATGCTGAAGCTAATGTCGTTGCCGTTTCCGCCGATCAGAGTAGAATAAGTCAGAGCCGTACCTCTTACGTTCAACTTTGTCACGAAGACGTCGTGACCGCCATTATGGGTTGTATCAAAGGCTCCGATAGTCGTTGGATAGTCGATGGCGCTGTCCTGAGTATTACCTGTCACGAAAGCATTGCCTGATGCGTCAACAGCAATGCCGGATGCTACGTCGAAGCTACTCCCCCCGATAAACGTGGAGTAGTCCAAGGCTGAGCCAGACGCGTTCAACCTCGTGACGAAGACGTCAATTACGCCATTATGGGTGGTATCAAAAGCCCCCGCAGTCGTTGGATAGTCGATCGCACTGTCCTCAGTGACACCTGTGATGAAAGCATTGCCCGATCCGTCAAGCGCGATGCCAAGCCCATTTTCGCTTCCACTTCCACCCAGAAAAGTCGAATATATCAAGCTCGTTCCACTGGCGTTCAACTTGCTCACAAAAACATCAGAACCACCGTTTTGTGAGATGTCGAAGATGCCTGCGGTCGTTGGAAACGAGGTCGAATCGGTTTCTCCTACGACATAGACATTACCCGACCGGTCAACCGCAATCGCCCTCCCTACATCCACGGCATGTCCGCCCAGTAAGGTCGAGAAGGCCAATTTGCTCAGATTGACGGAAGGGTCTATGACTAACGGCTTTGTCGAGTCATAAGAATCCACTGCAAAACCAACCCGATAGGATTGCTGATTGCTGATTCCTGCCCCCTGTTGTTCTTTGATAACGAATCGGCTCCGCACTTCTTGCTTGCCGTTATCGATCTCCTGATATGAATACGGGGCCTTCTGCTTCAATACCCCGTATTGGGTTCTGATCTCAAGCTCTCCAGCGGCATTGATCGCAACCTCTTCCGCTCCTTCGATCTGCCATTCGATCTGACTCGGGTTCGCCTGTGGTTTGACCACGAAATCATATTGGATTTCGCCATGGGGCTTGCCGTACCACAGTGCATCGATGCCCTGATAGACATCTCTGATTTCAACACTCGAATACGTCGAAACGTCGCTATACCATTTTGATTCATCGCTTCCGATAAAATAATTTGTCTTGGTCGGCAATTCATCGAACCCACGAAAACCGGAATTGGGATTGGCTCCGGTCAGCTTCATCCATAACGCCAGCGCCTGAGCGCATTGCGGAGTCTGAATTTCGCTCTCCAATTTCCTGCCTTTAACCAGCGGCATACTCGAGTCATCATTTCTAGTTCCGCATTCCGGATTTCCCAACACATAAACGGCGTCGGTGGCAGTCAAAAAGAGCGTGTAGCCTTTTCCGCGGGCGGTGTATCGAACACGCTGATCGTGTTGACCTCGGTTGGCTTCAAAATAGACCGGGATACTACCGAACATTTGTCGTCTTTCGATCTGAGAAGCTTGAGATATCGGCAGGGATGAGCCGAATTGAGCAACCGAGCGCGAACTTGGTTCATCCGCCAGAGGCCTCGACGAAGTTGGTGGAGGCAAGACGAAAGAGAGTATTAAGGCTGACAGAACTAATAACGAACCGATATAACGAGAGGGGCCATTCCACCCTTTGCGCATTTTGTTGATCTCCTATTACAAGTTAGGTTTTACCTGACCAAAGACACACCAATCCAGTGGAATGTCGCTTCAATGTCCTTGCCTATCAGCGTGTGCCCCTACTTACCAATGCCTCAAGAAAAACCTCTTCGGAGGCGGTTGCGGCTTTTGCAGACGAAGCTGATTGGCCCATTCCACCGCTCGCGCAAACCATACTCGGGGAGAAATACGAAAATCTTTAGGACGTGCTGAAATATCTCTGAAAGATTTATAAACGCCCAAGGCGCGGCTCTGACATCGAGGATGGCGGATATTCGGCGTTAGAGGGCAGATAGAGAAGTAATGGATCAATAAGATGGATCAGAATGGGGACATAAGAATGAGTATGAGAGTTATCTGGCGATGTGCCATAGCGCCATTGTGTTTTGGCTTGATATGAATCAGGGAGAAATCATGAGGGTGATAGAGCGCATCGCTAGACCGCATAATAACCCTGGATAATCCAGTCAGAAAGTGAAGTGCGAAGCCTCTAGATTCGATACCGGCCGATGGCAAAACCTGATTCTGTAAACCCTCTCTGCTAGGATGAAAAACAGCCGGCAGAGCTTGAAAGCGTACTGGGACCTGGAGCAGACACGCTAGTAATCACCGTCCACGAAATTAACCACACCCAAAATCTAAACTCCTTGCGTAGGTTTCGTACTCACCGCCGAGATAACGCGGCAGATGGACAAGGCTCGTGAGATGTATGAACGCGGAGTGGCCGACAGCTCGCAGTATTCCGGCCTGGCGCGCATATTTATGCGGCAGGGGAATGTCGATGAGGCGAAGAGTCTGATTACTCCCGCCGCCTCAGCGACGGGAGTGCTCCCATGGCTGAGATATTGTTATTTAAAGCGGAGCCCAGGCTCCTGATTGAATCAATCCGGCCCAATAGAAGGGGTGCCGTCTCTGCGGCCTTTTGATCATCTCTAGCTGTGCCTGTCTGAGCGCCTCTCCTCGGCCGATTCCTTGGAGCAACCGCGAGTAATATTCCGTCATGAACTCCTGGGTCCCCGAATCCGAGACTGGCCAGAGCGTCATAATCTGGGTCTCCGATCCGGCCAAGACCAGCGCCCGTCGTAATCCATACACTCCATCGCCATTTCTGATCTCTCCTACTCCCGTGTCACAGGCCGAGAGGACAACGAGTTTCGTGCCCAGCAGGTCGAGGCCGGCGGCTTCCAGGGCCGTCAAGACGCCATCATTCGTGCCGGCTTTGTTGAAGTTGGCGCCGGCCAGCGCCAATCCTGAGCGTAAGAGTGGGTTTTCGACTCGCTGGTCTCCGCTCTCTGTGTTTAGATCGTTCAGGAAGAATCCGTGCGTGGCAATATGCAGAATCCGCGGACGGTGAATTTCACTCAGGTTCTGCTTTGAGGCTTGCGGCCCGGTCAGGAGTTTGGCCGCGGGGATCATTTCTTTGATCATCTGCGCTTCGCGCGCCGTGCCGGGTAAGGAGACAAAGATGAAGTCATTAAAACTGATTTGGTCCGGTTTCGCGGCGGCGGCTCCCACCTGGGAATTGGACGCGTCTTTTTTGACTCTCGGTGAGAGCGTGATTTTACGGCCTCCGGCTGATCCGGCGACAGGATCACCGCCGAAGGCAGGATCGGCGACCACAATCACTTCGTCTCTCGATTCACACTCGGCTTGTAGTCTCAGCAGGTCTCGTCCGCTCGTCAGATAACTGAATGAATAACGGGTGACCAACCATTGACGATGCTCATCGGCCAATGCGGCAAACGGCACGAGGTTGAGTTGTCCATCCGGAGAGATCAGGATTCTGGAACTGTCACCGATCAGTTCCCGCAGCGGTTGCATGACGAGCTGGTCAACTCGACGAGCCGCCAGTCTGACATCGGTTCTCCGTTTGTCATGCAAGGCGCTACAAAACCGCTCAATTGCTCGGTCAATCTTTGTGGCTTCTCCCAACTCCGCCCAGTGGGGAGCTCCTGTCGAGTTGATGACATAGGCGGCGTAGTGCGGAGATCCGTTCGTCCTGGTTTTCGGATCATAAGGAAGATACCGGAGATACTCGATGAGCGATGTTCCAGGCGGAATGAGAGCTTGCACGGCTTCAGAAGTGACCGGCGCAGTTTGCAGCCGGAATTCG
>Ga0081539_10006877_pt1 | contig 10619 bp, 12 predicted proteins | sample TabmetS4T2R2_FD_71023 | JGI IMG/M metagenome (GOLD analysis project Ga0081539, IMG submission 71023) | Tabebuia heterophylla rhizosphere microbial communities from the University of Puerto Rico - S4T2R2 | ecosystem: Host-associated > Plants > Roots > Rhizosphere ... | reverse complement strand
CGTTCTTGATCTCGTCGCCGCGCCAGACGGCCGGGCCGGTGAGAGGCATGCGCTTCGTCATGTCGGGACTATTGGTCCTCCCGCGCTGCCCGCGCAAGCAGCTTCACGAGCGTCTCGTGTTGCCGGCATCCGGCGATGCCAGGACGGGTAACCAGAACCGCCGCCAGGCGGCTACGGTCGCCGGCGTGCACCACGACACGGTTGATGTGCAGTCCGGCGCACGCCGAGTCCGACGTCCGCAGCAGCGCATCGAGGCCGCCGTCCTTCCCGAGAAGGGCTGGATCGTCCTTCACGCGCACCCCGACGATGGGCGCGATCTCTTTCTCGGCGACCAGTCGGCGCACCACGGGACAGGCCGCCAAGTCGATCGCGGGCGCGATGCCGAGCCTGAGCTTGCGCCCACGCAAGCCCGGCGCGGTCGCTTCCGTCGCCTCGGCGATCTCCTCGAAAGCGCGGCGGATCGAGGGTAGATATTTGCGGCCCTGTGGCGTCAGCGAAATCGCCCGTGCCGAGCGGCGAAAGAGTGGCACGCCGAGGGCCGTTTCGAGCGTCCTGACGAGCTGGCTGACAGCACCGGGCGTCACACAGAGCTCATCTGCGGCGCCGCGAAAGCTCGTGTGGCGGGCCGCCGCTTCGAAAGCGCGCAGGCCGTTCAGCGGAGGCAAACGATAGGTCATGTGCGCCGGCACTTTAGAAGGGCAGGAGGCCGGCTGAGCATCAGAAATTCTAGGCCTCCCGACTCCCTCAAGCGAGCAGCAGATTAACTGATTTGTCCGGGCTCGCCCCGGGAGCGACTTTCCGCGCGCCCGAAAGGAGACTTCCATGACGGATGAAATCGCCATCCCCCATCTTCAGAAGCGCAAGATCGAGGCCCGCGCGCTCATTCCCTTCATCATGGCCTGCCGCGAGAAGTTCGGCGACGGGCCGACCGGCGAGGTGATTGCCGCCGCCATTGACGCGTCTGCCGCCGAAGAAGGCGCGAGATGGGCCGAGCGTTTCGGCGGCGACATCGCAGGCCTGCGCACGCTTGCCGAGACGGTGTGGGGTGCCGGCGGCCTCGATCTCGAAGTCGTCGACGAGAGCGCCGATCGTCTGGCCTTCAACGTTACGCGCTGCCGCTACGCCGAGTTCTTCAAGGCGCTCGGCTTGCAGGATCTCGGCCGGCTCATCCATTGCAACAGGGATCGCGCCATGGTGACGGGCTTCGCGGGCGACATCGAGCTTTCGCGCAGCCAGACGATCATGCAAGGAGCGGCCTGCTGCGACTTCCGTTTTCGGAGGAAGGCGTGAGCGGCGCGCTCGACGACTATCTGATCGATCCCGACCTGTCGCTGCTCGACAAGACGCGGATCCAGGCCCAGGTGCTGGTGCCGGTGCTGCAGGCGTTGCGGGCCGAGCTGGGAAAGCAAAGGGCGGACGCCCTCGTGAAGGACACCCTGCGGGACTGGTCCCGACGGCTGTTTGCCGACATCGCCCGGAGCATCGACGGCACCCCGCGGCGCAAGTGGGCGGCGATTCAAAAGGTGTTCGGCGAAGTGTCGAGCCGCGAGGTCGAGTACGAGATCCTACGCCACGACGAGCGAGCGCTCGATATCGACATCACGCGCTGCCGCTTCGCCGAGTTCTTCCGTGCCCTGGACGAGCCCGAGCTCGGGTCGCTGCTGATGTGCGCGGCGGATTTCGACATCGCTGCGGCAGGCGAGGGCGAGGTGAGCCTCGAGCGCGCTCAGACGATCATGCAGGGCGCACCGAGCTGCACCTTCCGTTACAAGTTTGCGCCGCGATAGTTCGTCTTCCGGACCGCGGGCGTCCCGCCCGCTCATGCGGCACGCCAGACGCGCGCGGCCCGGAAGAGCATGACCGTCGCGTGTGATCTGCTTCACCTCAGCGCCTTGCGCAGGTTGATCGAGGTCGGATGGTCGAAGCCCGCGTGCGCCTCGCGGCCGGTCTCGACGTAGCCCAACGATGCGAACAGCCGCTGGTTCTCGGTCAGCACGATGCGCACGCCGCAGCGCACGCCGGGAAGCTCGCGGCGGCGTGCCTCGTCCTCGACAGCCTCGATCAGCCGCCTGGCGATTCCCTCGCCGCGGGCTGACGGCAGGACCGAGAGCCGGCCGAAATAGAGGTCGCCCTCCAGCAACTTCACCATGACGCAGCCCAGCATGCGGCCGTTTCGCTCGGCGACGATGGCCCCCGAGTCGCGCGCCAGTTCTTGGGCGATCGCCTCGGCGCTCTCGCGGAACGCACCCGACTCGGGCTCGAGATTGCCGCGATACTGCTCGAAAGCCGCGGCAATAGTGGCCGCGATCGTCGGCGCATCAGCGGCGGTCGCGCCGCGCAGGACAAGGGTGTCGCTCATGGTCGGTTTCTTGGCTAGGCTTGCGCGACAGGAAAGGAAACGCAATGGGCTACCAGACCATCGAAGTGAAGAAGCTGACGCCGGCGATCGGCGCGGAGATCTTCGGCGTCGATCTTGCCCAGCCCCTCGGCAACCAGACGTTCCAGGAGATCCACGACGTTCTGATGGAGAACCTGGTGATCTTCTTCCGCGACCAGCAGCTGACGCACGAGCAGCACAAGGCGTTCGGCCGCCGCTTCGGCGAGCTGCATCTGCATCCTACGTCGACGCGCAACGACTGGGACCATCCCGAAATCCTGATCATCAAGGCCGACGAGAAGTCCAAGCATGTCGCCGGCGAGGAATGGCACTCCGACGTCAGCTGCGACGCCGAGCCGCCGATGGGTAGCATCCTCTATATGAAGGAGCTGCCGCCCGACGGCGGCGGCAACACGCTGTTCGCCAATATGTACCGCGCCTTCGAGACGCTGTCGCCGCCGATCCAACGGCTGTGCGAAGGGCTGACCGCCGTGCACGACGGTGCGCAGGTTTATGGCGGCCGCTTCGGCCAGACACCGAAGGAGGGCGGCTTCCCGCGCAACGAGCATCCGGTGGTGCGCACGCACCCCGTGACCGGCCGCAAGGCGCTGTACGTCAATCGCAACTTCACGACCCGCATTGTGGGCCTCAGCAAGCACGAGAGCGATGCATTGCTGGAGATGCTCTATCGCCATGGCGAGACGCCGGAGTTCCAGTGCCGCTTTGCCTGGCAACCGAACTCGATCGCCTTCTGGGACAACCGCGCGGCCATGCACCACGCCATGTGGGACTACTTCCCACACAAGCGGCTGGGCTACCGGGTGACCGTTAGAGGCGACAAGCCGTTTCTCCGTCCATAGGAGCCACGATGGCGCTCATCACCTATCTGACGCGCATCCAGTTCGATTTCGGGGCGCTCAGGCTGCTGTCGTCCGAGCTGCAGCTGCTCGGCATCCGTCGACCGCTGATCGTCACCGACAAGGGCGTGATCGCGGCTGGTCTGTGGGCGAAGGTGAAGGCTGAGCTGCCCGGCAAAATGCCGTTCACGCTCTACGACGGCACGCCGGAGAATCCGACCGAAGCCGCCATGCGCGATGCCCTCAATCTCTACAGGGAAGAGGGATGCGACGGCATCATCGCAATCGGCGGTGGCTCGCCCATGGATCTCGCCAAGGCGGTCGGGCTGATGGCGACTCATCCCGGTAACTCGCTGCAGGCCTATTCGTTCGTCGAAGGCGGCGCGCCCAAGATCACGTCGGCGGTGGCGCCGATCGTGGCCATCCCGACGACCGCGGGCACCGGCAGCGAGGTCAGTCGCGGCGGCGTCATCATCATGGACTCCGGCCGCAAGCTTGCGATCGGCAGCCCGCATCTCATTCCCAAGCTGGCGCTGATCGATCCGGAGCTGACGCTCGGCCTGCCGCCGCATCTGACGGCGGGCACCGGCATGGATGCGTTCACCCACAACATCGAATGCTTCTTGTCGAACGTCTACAACCCGCCGGCCGATGCCATTGCACTCGATGGACTCGAGAAGGCGTGGCTCAACGTCGAGCGCGCGACACGCGACGGGTCGGATCGCGAAGCCCGCTACAACATGGCAATGGCCGCCATGGAGGGCGCCATGGTGTTCCAGAAGGGCTTGGGCGCAGTCCATGCGCTCAGCCATCCGACAGGCGGGCTCAAGGGATACCGGCTTCACCACGGTACGCTGAACGCGGTCTACCTGCCCGCTGTGCTGCGCTTCAACGCTCCGGCCGTAGGCGAAAAGTACAAGCGCGTGGCGTCGGTCATGGGCTTGCCGGAGAGCCAGGGCAGCGCCGAGGGCGTCGCCGAGGCGGTACGTGAGTTGAATGCGCGGCTGGGCATTCCCACCGGCCTTGGCGCGATGGGACTGGCGCAGGAGACAGTCGATAAGATTGCCGACGGGGCGCTGGGCGACCATTGCCATCAATCGACGCCGCGCCAGCCGACCAAGGCGCAGTACGTGCAGTTGATCGAAGAGAGCTGGGGCTGATTGGAGCGCCGACCTTCAGGTTCGCTCATCGGGTCATGAATGCGGACCCGGAGGTCCGCGCTCCGAAAAAGTACGGGAGACAATACATGAAAGTCAAAGACAAGGTCTGCGTCGTGACGGGCGCGGCCGGCGGCATCGGCGAGGCGATTGCGCGCCGCTACGCGCGCGAAGGCGCCAAGGGCGTGGTCATCGCCGACCTCGACAAGGCGCGTCTGGAAGCGGTGGCGCGGTCGATCGGCGGCATCGCGGTCGCCTGCGATGTCGCCAAGGAGGCCGACATCCGCCATTTGATCGCCGAGGCCGAGCGCCATTACGGTCCGGTCGACGTGTTCTTCTCCAATGCCGGCATCGGCCGCGGCGGCCAGGAAGACGCGTCGGACAAGGACTGGACGGACAGCTGGGCGATCCATGTCATGGCGCACGTTTATGCCGCGCGGGCGCTCGTGCCGGGAATGCTGGACCGCAAGACGGGCTATCTGTTGAACACGGCGAGTGCGGCAGGCCTGCTGGCCTCGATGGGCTCGATGCCTTATGGCGTCACCAAGACCGCCGGCGTGGCGCTGGCCGAGCACCTGGCGATCCAGTACGGCGACAGGGGCATTTGCGTCTCGGTGCTCTGTCCGCAGGCAGTCGACACGAACATGCTGCGCATGGCGGGCGCCACGGCGGCCTCGGTCGACGGCGTGCTCAACACCGACGCCGTGGCACAGGCTGTGATCGAGGCGATGGATGCCGAAGCCTTCTTCATCCTGCCGCACCCCGAGGTGAAGGAGTACATGGCCCGCAAGCTCGACCGCGACCGCTGGCTGCGCGGCATGCGCCGTCTGCGCGACAAGACCGGCGAAGGCAAGACGTGGCAGGCATGACTCGCACGGTCGACCTCTGGATCGATCTGCGCAGCCCCTATTCGTATCTCGCGAAGGATCCGGCCTATGCACTCGAGAAGGAATTCGGCGTGGAGCTCCGGCTGCGACCGTTCACGCTCGACATCGCCGGTAGCTACAACGTCAACGACCCCAAGGCCGCTGCGCGCGGCTTGCGGCGCATCAAATATCTCTATGCCGACGTTCGCCGCTTCGCCAACCAGCGCGGCATGATCATCTTCGGGCCTAGGAAGATCTTCGATCCGATGCTGGTGCATCTGGCATGGCTGTTCGCCGACAGCCGTGGCCGCGGCCGCGCCTTCATCGACGCCGCGTATCCCCGCTTCTTCAAGCGTGAGCTCGACTACGAGGATCGCGGTGCGGTCGCGGCGCTGTTGCAGGAGATCGGTGTGTCGGACGCGAGTTTCGATGCCTTCGTTTCCGGTGAGGGTCCGGTCGCGCTGCAGGCGCATCAAGACGAAGGGGAAAGGCAAGGGGTGTTCGCCGTGCCCACCTTCGTCGTCGACGGTGAGCTGTTCTGGGGCCAGGATCGCATCGACTTCGTGCGGGCCAAGCTTGCCGGTTGACGCACGACGTCCTATCGCCGAATGTCCGATCCATGAAGCGGCTGAAGAGGCAGCGACTTAGCGCCTGATCCCTCGCGTCCGATGTGGGCGCCTGCGGATCGGCCCGTCGTTCGTCACTTCCTCTCGTTCCAGTCGCGTCATGATCTCCTACATTGTCTCGTTGTTTGCCGGCGTCGGGCTGTGGGCGGCGCTTGGTGTTACGCTGATCGCCGGCCTGATGCGCGGTTTCGCGGGTTTCGGCTCGGCCATGTTGATGGCGCCGATCTTCGCCATCCTGTTCGGCTCGGCCGAGATGGTGGTGACCATAGTGGCGATCGAGCTCGTTGTGTCCCTGCAGCTCTTCCCGCAGGTTCGTCGCGACGCCGATTGGCGCGTGTTGGCGCCGATGAGCATCGCCGCCTGCGCCGCCATGCCGCTCGGCGTGTGGCTGCTGGCGAGCGTCGACAAGGGCACGATCATCACCGCCGTGTCGGCGGTGATCGTGGCCTTCGTGCTGCTGATGTGGAGCGGCTGGAAATACACCGGCAAGCGGTCAATGACCGCCACGATTGCCGTCGGCGCGGTGTCGGGTGCCATGATGGCTACCACCAGCGTTGGCGGCCCGCCGGTGTTGCTCTATCTGCTGTCGGGCAACGATCCACCGCGCATCAATCGCGCCAACATCGTGACCTACTATTTCCTGACGCAGTTCCTGTTGATCGTGATCGTGCTGGGGACCGGCGTCGCGGGTTTCGATGCGCTGGTGCGCGGCGTCGTGCTGTTTCCCGTCATGGTGCTGGGCGCCTGGGCCGGCGGCCGTGCCTTCCATGGCCTGTGCAGCGAGCGACTTTACCGCAACGTAGCGCTCACCATCCTGTTTGCCACCGGCGTGTTCGGCCTGATGAGAAACTGGGTGATGTAGACCATTTCGTCCCGAGCGAAGAGTCAGGCCGCCTGCTGCCCCTCCGCCGCCTTCTGCATGATGGTGACGCGCCAGTGGATGCGGGGCTCGTCGATCGGATAGCCGCCGGTCGCGGCGTGCAGGGCACAGCGGTTGTCCCAGATCACGATGTCCCCGACTGCCCACTTGTGCCGATATTGCGCGGGCGTGTTCACCATGAGGCCGGTGAGTTCGGCGATCAGCTGGTCGCTCTCGGCATCGCTGAGGCCCCAGATGCGCAGGATATGGGTGGGATTGGCATAGAGCGACTTGCGCCCGGTCTCCTCGTGGATGCGCACGATGGGATGCACGGCCGGCGGCAGGTCACGGTCCTCGGGCTCCAGCAGGTCGTTGCCCTTGCGCGCCCGGCCGCCATAGACGTGCTCGGCCTGCAAGCCTTCGATGCGCCTCTTCAGGTTCTCGGGCAACGCCTCGTAGGCTTCGTACATATTGGCGAACAGCGTGTCGCCGCCGCGCGAGGGAATGGCGATGGCGTAGAGCTGTGTCGCCTTGCAGATCTCGGTGTCCCACGGCGAGTCGGTGTGCCAACCGCCGCCGCGATTGTAGATTGCCCGATCGACACCGCCGTCGGCCTTGCGCGCGCCAACACCCATCAGCGTGAGCTCGGGATACTGCGGATGGCGGGTCTTCCTGACGCGATGCGGCTTCAGCCGGCCGAACCGTCGCGAGTAGGCCAGGAATTCTTCCATGGTCAGGCTCTGGCCGCGCACCACCAGCACGATGCCGTCGAGCCAGGCGTGATAGAGCGCTGTCCAGTCAGCGTCCGAAAGCGAGCGCACATCGAGATCGGTGGCAATCGCCCCGATGCGCGGATCGGGTTTTTCCAGCTTCATGATGGAAGCATACGCCGATCGCCGAGGGAACGCACTGTCGCGAGAGCCGTTGCCGCGCCCTTCGGCATCACCTAGGGTGGCTTGCGACAGGGAATACAAGCAGTCATCCGCGCGTAAGCACAGGCCCGATGGGCCGAACAATCACCCGCGACGAGAGTGACGCCAATGGCCGAGACGGTGCTTGAGCTCGACGACCTAACCGTGCGCTTCCACTTGAGGCGGGGCGATCTCACGGCGGTTGACGGCGTGTCCTTCGCCATCGGTCGCAGCGAAACGTTCGGCTTGGTAGGCGAATCTGGCTCCGGCAAGTCGGTGACGGCACGCGCCATCATGCGACTGATCCCCGATCCGCCGGGTGAGATTGCACGCGGTCGCGTCCTGTTCGAAGGCGGCAACGTGCTGGACAAGAGCGATGCCGAGATGCGCGCGTTGCGCGGCCGCCGTATCGCCATGGTGTTCCAGGAGCCAATGAGCGCGCTGAACCCGGTCTTCACCGTGTGCGACCAGATTTCCGACGCGCTACGGACCAACCTCGGGCTCGGCAAGCAGGAGGCGCGGGAGCGCGTGGTCGAGCTGTTGTCCCTGGTCGGCATCCCCTCGCCGCGCAGGCGGCTCGACAGCTACGTGCACGAATTCTCGGGCGGCATGCGTCAGCGCGTCATGCTGGCGATGGCGCTCAGCTGCAGCCCGAGCTTTCTGATCGCCGACGAGCCGACGACGGCGCTCGACGTCACCATCCAGGCCACCATTCTCGAGCTCATCACCAGCATGATCGAGCGCTTCGGCATGTCGCTGCTGTTCATCACCCACAATCTCGGCGTCGTCGCGCATTCCTGCGACAAGGTCGGGGTCATGTACGCCTCGCACATCGTCGAGCTGGCCAGCAAGCGGGCGATCTTCGCCAGCCCGCAGCATCCCTACACTCGCGGCCTGCTGGCCTCGATCCCGCGGCTCGACGCCTCGGCGAGCTACCTGACGCCGATCGCCGGTTCAGTGTGCAACATGATGAGCCCGCCGACGGGCTGCAAGTTCCATCCGCGGTGCACCCATGCGATGGACGTCTGCCGAAGCGAAGTGCCGCGGCTCAAGGAAGTGGCGCCCGGCCATCTCGCGGCTTGCCACTTGCACGACCGGGGATCGTGATGACCGACACTCTCCTCGAAGCAAAGGCGCTGACCAAGCATTTCACGCTGCACGGCGACATCTATGCCAAGCTGGCCGGCGAGAAGCGGCAGGTGCTGAAGGCGGTCGACGGCATCGACTTCGAGATCCGCCGCGGAGAGACGCTGGGCCTGGTCGGTGAAAGCGGTTGCGGCAAGTCGACGACGGCGCGGCTGGTCACCCGCCTGGTCGAACCGACCAGCGGCGCGGTCCGGCTGAAAGGCGAAGACCTGCTTGCTTTTTCTCCGACGCAGCTCAAGCAGGCACGCAAGGCGATCCAGCTGGTGTTCCAGGATCCCTACAGCTCGCTCAACCCGCGCAAGACGATCATGCACATTCTTAGCCGGCCGATGGAAATCCACGGGTTGGCGCAGTCGTGGAGCGAGAAGCGGAGCCGGGTGCTCGACCTGCTGCAAAGGGTCGGCCTCGGCATCGAGCACATCGATCGCTATCCGCACGAATTCTCGGGCGGCCAGCGCCAGCGCATTGCGATCGCCCGCGCGCTGTCGGTCGATCCCGAGCTGGTGATCGGCGATGAACCGGTTTCGGCGCTCGACGTCTCGATCCAGGCGCAGATCCTGAACCTGTTCCGCCGGTTGCAGGAGGAGCTGGGGCTCACCTACCTCTTCATCGCCCACGACCTCAGCGTGATCCGCCACATCAGCGACCGTGTGGCCGTGATGTATGTCGGCAAAATCGTCGAAACCGGACCGGCTGGCCTGCTGTTCGAGGAACCCCTTCATCCCTACACCAAGGCGTTGCTCGCCGCCGTGCCCGAGGCCGATCCCGACAAGCCGCGGCCCAGGCTCACGCTAAAGGGCGAAGTGTCGACCCCGATCGACCCGCCACCGGGCTGCCGGCTGTGCGGCCGTTGCCCGCGCGAGACGGCGATTTGCGCCGAGGTCGCGCCACCCCTGGTCGACGTCGGAGCCGGCCGTCAGGTGGCCTGCCATAACCTTTAGCTACCTCACTATCGCGGCCCCCGCGATAGAGAGGCGCACGAGTCAGCGCTCGGCCAGGCGGGGATCGAGGATGTCGCGCAGCCCGTCGCCGAACAGGTTGAAGGCGAGCACCGTGTAGCAGATCGCGAGCCCCGGGAAGGCGGCGATCAGCGGCGCGGTTTCCATGTAGTCGCGGGCAGCGCTGAGATCGGAGCCCCAGTCCGGCGTCGGCGGCGGCGTACCCAAGCCGAGGAACGAGAGCGCCGCCACGATCAGGATGACGTAGCCCAGCCGCACCGTAGCGTTCACGATCAGCGGCGAGACGATGTTGGGCAGCACCTGGCGCAGGGCAATGCTGAGGCTACTGTCGCCGACAGCGCGCGAGGCTTCGACATACTCCTTCTGCTTCTCGGCCAGCACTGAACCACGCGACAGTCGCGCCACCTCGGGCATGAAGGCGAACCCCAGAGCGAACACCAGCACCATGTCGTTGTAGATGCCCTCGAGCTTCCATTCGCGCGCCAGGGTAACGATCAGCAGGTAGAGCAGCAGGCCGGGAAAGGCCAACAGCCCGTCGACGAAACGCATGGCGATGGTATCGGCCGTACCGCCGTAGTAGCCGGACAGCACGCCGTAAGGGATGCCGAGGCAGAGGCCGAAGGTGACGGCGAGAATGGCGATGGTGACCAGGCGCCGGCCGCCCCAGAGCAGGCGGGAGAAGATGTCGCGACCCATGCGGTCGGTCCCCAGGAGGTGCTTCTCGCTGGGCGGCTGCAGTCGCTCGCGATAGTTCTGCTTGATCGGATTCTGGGTGGCAATCCACGGCGTGGCGATGCAGGCGCCGAACAGCACGACCAGCATGACGGCGCCGATCGACGCGGTGCGGCTCTTGCGCAGCTC
>Ga0081539_10006876_pt1 | contig 10619 bp, 9 predicted proteins | sample TabmetS4T2R2_FD_71023 | JGI IMG/M metagenome (GOLD analysis project Ga0081539, IMG submission 71023) | Tabebuia heterophylla rhizosphere microbial communities from the University of Puerto Rico - S4T2R2 | ecosystem: Host-associated > Plants > Roots > Rhizosphere ... | reverse complement strand
CACGAGCGCATCGCCACTGATCACGGCTTCGCAGTCGCAGCCCACATCGATGCGGTCGCGACCGTCGACCAGCACGAGCCGCGGCCGCACCGGCAACGCGGCGACCGCGCGCGCCAGCGCCCACAGCGAGGCCCGCAGGATATTGTCGCGGTCGATGCGCGCCGTCGAGCCAAACGCGACTGCGACCTCCGCCCGCGCGCAGATGCGCTCATAGAGCTTCTCGCGCTCGGCCGGCGTAAGCTTCTTGGAGTCGTCGAGGCCGCGCGGGATGCGCTTGGGGTCGAGGATCACTGCGGCGGCGACCACCGGTCCGGCAAGCGGACCCCGCCCCGCCTCGTCGCAGCCCGCGACCGGCCACACACCACGCTTGAGCGCCGCGCGCTCGCGCCGGAACGTGGGGCGAATGTTCTCGTCCCCAAGCGGCAGGCGGGCGACGGCAGCAGCGACGGCGGTGCGGCGACTCATGCCGCAATGGTGACTCGCCGGGAACCGCGCGGCAAGGGACAGTGTTCTTAAGCGGGCTAGCGGCCGACCGGCGTCGGTTGCGCACCGATGGGGCGAGCATGGCGAAGAAAGACGAGGGGCTGACCACGCTGTTCGAGGGCATTTCGCGGGGCGTGTTCGCCTTTACGGGCGGTGCGCTCATGCTGCTTGCGCTCGTGCTGGCTCTCGACGCACTTGTTCAGTTCTTCCTGTCGCTGTGGGGACGGCGCGACATCGGTTTGGCCGCGCTGATCGGGATCGGCTATGTCGTGGTGTCGATCGCGGTGTTCGACGTCGCCAGATACCTGATCGAGGAAGAGGTGATGCGCGAGCGTGAAATGCGCGTCGCCTCCGATGCCCGCCGCAGCTTGACGCGGTTCATTTCCACGATCGCGATTGCCGTCTTCCTCGAAGCCCTGGTCATGGTATTCCGCGTGAGCCAGGAGAAGATTCCGACCTCGTGTTTCCGACGCTCCTCATGTTTGCCGGCATGGCGCTCGTGCTTACGCTCGGCATCTATCAGCGCCTGAGCGTAGCGGTCGAACTCGAAGTCGAGCACCGCGACCGGGCGCAGGAGAAAAAGCAGGGGAAGTGAACCCTCTCGGTCCGAGGAAACGTCTTTGTTTAGCCAAAGTGAGTGAGATCAATTCTGCTCTGTAGACATTCGTGTTCCAAAGGGTATGGATGGCCATGTTGCAATCGATAAGAGCTGTTTTTCTTCCCGTGGCTCTCGCCATGGCCTTGCTGCCGCTCCATGCTCAGGCGCAGGAACCGATGCCGGGCCACATCAAACTGTCCGCTTCGGCATCGGCCGAGGTGGCGCCAGATGTCGCCCTTATTCAGCTCGGCGTTGTGACGGAGAAGAAAGCGGCTTCGGACGCAGCCTCTGAGAATGCGAAAGCCGCCAAAGCGGTCATCGAGCAAATCAAGAACCTGGGAATCGAGCCGCGTGACATTCGCACGCACTCCGTCACCGTCACGCCTGTGTACGATGAGGAAAAGGACGCTACCGGACGCATCAAGCGAACATTGCGAGGCTACGCGGCTCGCAACATCTTGGAGATCCGCATTCGCCAAGTGGACAAGGCGGGAAGCATTGCGAGTCAACTGATCGACAAAGGTGCCAACGTCCTTGGTGGAGTTCACTTTGGGGTTAGCGATGCCGATGAACGCATGGATCAACTTCGGGTCCGCGCGCTGCAGGAGGCCGCGCGCAAGGCGCGACTTTACGCCGAGGCGATGGGAGTTAAGCTCGGACGCATCGTTGCGATCGAGCCGGATATTCAATACCCCGACGAAAGCGCGGCCGCTTCAATGCCCGCCACGAGATTTAGTAACGCCCCTCCAGTCGCCATCCCCGTCGAACCCGGAATGCGAACATTGATCGTACGGGTGACGGTGACGTGGGCCTTGGCCCAGTAACAACGATCCGCAGGTTCAGAACAGGTTGAGCTGCTCCGCCGCCGGACGCGGCGGCCGGAAGTGCTCGGTGGTCAGTGCGACTTTCTCCTTGTTGAGACCGAGCTTGGCGCAGGCGGCCTCGAAACGGCGACCGATCATCCAGGCATAGGGGCCGGTACCCTTCATGCGCTTGCCCCAGGTCGAATCGTAGTCCTTGCCCCCGCGCATGTCGCGGATGAGCTTGAACACGTGATTGGCCCGATCCGGGAAATTCTCGGTGAGCCACTCCTTGAACAGGTCGCGCACCTCGAGCGGCAGCCGCAGCAGCACGTAGCCGGCGCCCTTGACGCCCGCGAAAGCCGCGGCATCGAGGATGCGTTCGATTTCCGCGTCGTTGATCGCGGGGATCACGGGGCCGATCATCACCGAGGTCGGCACGCCGGCTGCGGAAAGCCGCCGCAACGTCTCGAGCCGTCGCGGCGGCGTCGGCGCGCGCGGCTCCATGGTGCGGGCGATCTTGGGATCGAGCGTCGTCACCGAAACCGCGACCTTGACGAGGTTGCGCTCGGCCATGCGGGCGAGAATATCGAGGTCGCGCAGCACGAGTGTCGACTTGGTCACGATGCCGACCGGATGGCCGGCGCGCTCCAGCACCTCGAGAATGCGGCGCATCACCTCGTATTGCCGTTCGATCGGCTGATACGGGTCGGTGTTGGTGCCGATCGCGATCGTGCGCGGCGTGTAGTCGGGCGCCGACAGCTCGCGTTCGAGCAATTGGGGCGCATCGGGCTTCACGAACAGCTTCGACTCGAAATCGAGGCCGGGCGATAGGCCGAGATAGGCGTGGGTCGGCCGCGCAAAGCAATAGACGCAACCGTGCTCGCAGCCGCGATAGGGATTGATCGAGCGGTCGAAGGAAATATCGGGCGACTCGTTGCGCGTGATGATCTTGCGCGTCGCATCGATCGACACGGTGGTCTTGAACGGCGCCAGCTTTTCAAGGCTCTGCCAGCCGTCGTCGAAACCGATGCGGGCCAGCGGCTCATAACGGCCGGACGCATTCGACACGGTTCCCCGTCCGCGCCGCCGCTCACGGTCGACGCCGGTCCCAATGAAATCGCCCGCCGGCGTGGAGGGCGCCGGTGCTCTTCTTCGCCACGCTGGTGCTGTTTCTCGCCGGCACGTTCCTGACGGCCCAGGCGTTAGGCGGCGACCGTTCGACGAATCCAGAGTTTGCGGTTGGGTCGTGCGTCAGCCAGGGCCCGGACGGCCGGCTGGCGCGCGTTAACTGCTCGGACCAGGCGGCGCGGCAGGTGATGCAGATCGTCGGAGGGGGACGCTTCTGCGACGACCGAGCGCAGATCCAGCTGATGTCCGCGGCGGCGGACCATCCGAGCATCTGCGTCCGCGCCGCGGCCCCGTGATGCAGCGGTGAGGCCGGATGACCGGACGCGAACCGAGGCCCTTGTCCCGGCCTAGCGCTGTCAGATCATGACTCGCGACGCTCGTCACTGGACACGCGCCGCCTACCCGACGGCCGCCAAGTGCTCCTGCAGCCGCGTGTGGCGGAATTGATAGACGGCACCGGCACGCCGGAGAACGCCGTGCTCGTGGGCGTCATCCAGGAACGCCATGAGGTGCCACGGCAACCGGCCGGCCAGCGCAAGCCATGTCCGGGCGATGACGTACCGGCCCCACACGGTCGAGATGAGTCCGAAGTACGTGTCGGCGACTGCATAGGCGGCCCCGAAGGCGATTCCGTAGAGCACCCCCTTGTCCGGACCCTCGGCAAGACCGAAGGCTACCCCTGACGTCACGCCGATCGTGACTCCCACCACCACACTTCGCGCGATGGAAGCACGGCAGTCATCACGGCGTGTCGACATCGGGCTGCGCGCACGCGTCACATCCGCTGGAACGTCCAGCCAGACGCTCAGTCCGTCGATGAGCCCGGTGGAGAGGCCCAACGCCACACCTACGGTGATCCCGAATGCCGAGCCAAGCAGCAGCCCGAACGCGACGCCCGAACCTAGACCGGCAAGCACACCGATCCCGAGGTGCCGAAGGAACACGCGCACCCCCCGGCGCGCTTCGAACTGCACCTCGCTCGGCGTGACGCGCGGCGAAATCGTGAACAACCCGGCCGCCAGGCCGACGGCCAACGCGACGCCCAGCCCGTGGGAAACCACCCGGAAGAGGCCATCCTCGTCTTTGATTGCCAACCCGGCTGCGATTCCTGCGATGAGCGCAGTGAAGCGGCCGAGCGTCAGGGCTATCCGCCGCTCGATGGCGACCTTCTCGCTCAGACCCGCGAGCGCACTCAATGCTCGTCGGACGCCCGAGTGGGCCGCCGAAGGCTGTGTCCACGCATTGAGACGGCCGGTCAACCACATCTCGACGGTCAGTACGTGCGGCGAGATACCCGACACAACCGCGGCGAGCAGGCCCGATCCCAAGCCGGCGATCGGTCCGAACACCAGACCCATCAGCACACCGACGGCCACGCTTGCCGGGAGGCGGCATATCACCCGGGGAACCGCAAGTTCCAACTGCCACCAGGCCAAATCAGGTCGGCCTTGGATATCCACATACCTGGCGAGGTACACCAACCACGACATGACATCGCCTGGCCGCCAATGAAGTCCGCCGGTGGAGCTGCGGCTCGGGCTGTCCGAATAGGTCGCGGGGATCAGTCGATCGAGAAGGTGATCTTCCAGCACGGCACAGTCGCCGAAGCGTTCGCGCATGAGCTCCGACGGATCCCCTGGGTTGTCTCCGTATATCGCCCGTGCCAGCGAGACCATGAGCGGTGCCCGCAGAACCGTCGCGAGAACGCCGTCCGGCTCGACCGTCATCCGCTCGAATACCGGTTCCCAGTGCCGGACTCGACCGGTCGGTGTGGTCTGGCGCAGATAGCTGATCGTTGCCTGCAGGTCAAGTGGCTCCAGCTCCACCACGGCGGCGAAGGTCAGCACGTCGCCGTTCTCGACGGCCTGGCGGTACTCGTCGCTCCGGCACGTCAGTATGATCGGCTGCGCAGCCTGCAAGGCTCGATTGATGTGCTGAATCCCAAGCAGGCGCATCTCGGGTGGCATCTCGTCCAACCCGTCGAGGATCGGAAGGATACGACCGCCGTGGACGATCGATTCGGCGATCGACCTCCCGCTCCGACGCTCTGATCCACTGAACTCGATATTTTCGTCGAGACAATCGATCATCCAGTCCTCTAGCGTGGAGCGCGAAGGATCCCAGGACGCCACCGCGAACAGCACTGGAACGGGGGCGTCGGAGCTCCGGCGCTCGAGGAGCATCAGCGTGAGAATCATTGCGAACACCGACTTTCCGGACCCCGGAGCGCCGATTATCACAAGCCGCTTGTTGGGCAGCAGCTCGTATGCGTCTACCGCCTCGCTAATCTGACCGGACATCCACGACGTCGGATCACCGAGCGTATTGGCAAATCCGGATGTTCCGAGAACGACGCCAATGTGGTCCACCAGAGCGGGGTCGGCGGCCCGCCATTTGACCGGCAATGGCCACGGGTCTTGCAGCCGACGAGTTCTCGCTTCGTCACTCCACTGGATGAGCAGGGCTGCGGCCAACTCATCGAGGGCCTTATCCACCTCCGCTGCATCATGCCTGATATCGTCGGCCGCCCGCAGGCGCCCGGCGGCCTTGATCGCAAAGGGAGCGGTAAGACTGGTCAATGCGGTGATTGCCCCGACGACGCTGGCCCACTTCGCGGCGCGCTCGGCACCCTGTACGGCCAGCATCAAGATCACGATCAGGATGCCTAGACCCCACGTAGCAACGATCAGCGAAGTAAGCAGACCACGGATGTGCCTGCGGTATCGCCTCATCGTCCGCCCCTGACGTCTCGCCGGTGCGGATCTCAGTCGTGCGGCGGCAGCCAGTAGCTGGCCTTGTGCAGGTGCACGAGGCATCGGCGAAGGCGGTGGCGCCGGTATCGGTTCGGCCGCCGGCTGATCCAGGGCACGCTCGACAGCCTCGACGAGATGCTCCGCGTCATACCTCCGATGGGTGCCGGTCAGCGTCAGCGCCTGCCGGAACGCCATTGGCGCGATGGTGGCCGGTAACTCGGCCGGAGGCGGCATCGTCGCACCCTCGATAAGCAACGGAATCACACGGATGCCGTGCCGCAGGGCACTCTCGATCTCGAGTCGTACGAAGTCCGCGGGATCATCGAGACGTCGCCTGCCGCCGGCGTCCAGGGATCCGCTCCAACCCTTTCCGATCAACGCGATGAGTACTCGGCACGATGCGACGCTTCGGGTGATCACCTCGACGAAATCATCCCCGGCGGCGATGGAGTTCAGGTCCATGAAGATCCGGTCTCCGCCGAAATGATCCGACAGTTTGTCGTAAACCCACGGTGCCCAGCCGGCGTCCAGTTCCCGGCGGTAGCTAATGAAGACACCAGGTAACCGGCTGTCGCCTCCCTGAGCGGGCGCTTTCCTGATCATGACGACCCTGCAGCTGCTCGCGACATCACAACACCTCTTGACGAGCCCACCCTCGATTGTGCTACCGGCCGGGTGCGGGACAAGCAGGATAAGCAACGCAAACCGGGCAATTCTTGTATATAGATTTCTCACTCGTTATCGGCGGACGGCGCTGACCTCCCGGTTTGGCGACATAGTCAAATACTCGACTTTGATACGCGGGCCCGGAGAGGGGTGCGGTCGAAAGCCATGAATACGCTCAATCGTCTCCAATCACCGGGTTGGCGCTCAACTCATTTGAATTGTGATCACGTCGCGGCGACCCGCCTAATGATCGCTTCGGCCAAGCGGGCGCTGTCCGCAACGCATCTCAGATTCACGTATTCAGGTAGGTCGGTACGCAAATGATAATGCGGGATAAGACGATGTTCATCGAGCGAGACGATCGTTGCGACCGGAAAGCCGTGGCGCCGCGGCACCTCGCTGTCCGTACTGTTGCGCGACCGGAGTCCACGGAGGAGTGGGATCCCCAGCTCACCTGCGCAGGCGGCGGCTAGATCCTTGAACGTCGGTTCGTAGTCGTGCATCCGGATCGGCCCCTCCCCCTCAAGCAGCACGAGCCGCTCGGAACCCACGCTCTCGAGGTTAAGGAAACATGTCCGGCCCACAATGAGCGCCGGAAAGTGGTGACGGGCGAAGCCCCGAATGCCTTCCTGCAGAGCTTCCTCAGCACCCGCCGAGAGGAACAAGACCTGCACGCCCGAAACCGGTGCCCGCACGATCGCCTCCGCCACGGCGACCATCGCCGCCACGCCGCTGAGATTGTCGTTGGCACCGGGCACAGACGGGCGTCGACCGATGTCGACCATCGCGCCGCAGTTGAGCAGGCTCATCACCATGCCGATCCGCCGAAGCCGCGAGGATCCGGTTGCACTACCGGCCGCAACGACAGCAGGACCGGCGATGACCAGCCACCACAGTGGCGGATTGGTCTTGATCCGTTGCAGGGCACCGGGAAAGCGCCCGACAAGCCAGCGGGTTGCCCGCTGGTCGAAGACCACACCCGACGGTGCCGCGTCGTGGTGCGCCAGCACCACTACGGTCCGTTCCGAGGTGGCGTCTCCCAGTCTGCCCACGACGTTGTAGGCCCGGCGCTGTGGCATTACGGCTCTGCGGAATATCCGCCGACCGCCCGCCACATCATCGCCGATAGCGGCAGCTGCCAGCACCGCTCCTGCGGCGGCCAGGTGACGAGTCCACCCACCCGCCCGGCCGGCCACCACGCCGGCGGCGACGGCTGCGGCACTCAACAAACCGATCGGCAGCGCGTAGGAACTCGTCGCCGGGACCGCCTCGACGTGTGCCTCGCAACCCACTGCTCGCATCCGATCAGCCAGCGCGTACGCCACTCGTCGCTCGCCGGCTGACGTTGGCAGACGTGCGATCGATGCGTACTCGTTGATGATCGCGGCCAGGGCACCGTGTGCCGAATCCACAGGCAACCTCCTCTCTCGGCGGCCGGCGGGAGCTCATCGTAGTTTCGGAACGGCCGAGAATCCGTCACCGTTCTGGGCGAGCGGCACCTGTTGGGCGGACGACCGTCCACTCCTCTTCGAGGATGGCGTAGCTGACCGTGTCCAGCCATCGGCCGGACCGATGCAGCGAGTCGCGGACTGCGTGCAGCTCGCGGCGCATGCCGACGCGCTCCATCAGGCGCCAAGAGGTGTCGTTGTCGAGGAAGCAGGTCGCGGTGACCCGGCGCACGCCGAGGTCCTGGAAGCAGCAGCGGAGCAGTTCACACACGCCTTCGGTGGCGTAGCCGTGGCCGGTGTAGGCGGGATCGAGGACCCAGCCGAGCTCTGCCTGCGTGCCGCGGGGCGACCGAGACGGTGACGGTGGTGGTGCCGTCGCCGTCGCGGGTCATGTCGAGCTCGCCGAGCCAGGCCGACCAGTGGTCGTCGAGGTGACCATCGACGCGGATCGCGTACGTCGTGCGGACGGTGTTCATGAGAGCGCTCCCGCTTGCAGACGCACCGTTAGGGGTGCCGGGCGGCGACGGGCGGAGCGGCGAATCCGCTGGGAGCCGGCCGGCTTCGGCGAACGAGTAGTCATCGGACTGCGGAGGGCTCGACGCGGGCCGAGGCCGGCAGGGTGGCGGGCGACCGTTGCGGCGGACCTGGCTCAGGTACATGCCGGTGATGCCGGCCACGGCCAGCCCGGTCATCAGGACCTTCAAGGAGTCTCGAATGAGGACATTGGTCGTGGTGATGGAGGTGAGGTCCAGCTGGGGGTGGCCGATCTGGACGCCGATGAAGATCGCACCCGCGGCTGCGGCGGAGACGCCGGCGGCCCGGGTCAGGCTGGTCGTGGTGACGGTGATGGCGGGCTCCTGGTCCTTGTCGTGAGCCGGGCGGGTGTCCGGCGATGTCCAGGACGCTACGAATCGACGTGGGGAGGTCACATCACCATGTGATGTGACCGGGTTGGTGATTCGGCCGCCGGCCGGCCACCCATTCCTCGGTGCGCGCCTCGAAGCGGATGAGCGAGGGCGACCAGCCGGTTTACCGTTGGGTCCGCCCCGCTATGCCGCCGGACGGGTCGTGAAGATCGCGGCCGCGCCGACGGGCAGCCGGTACGTATAGGTCGCAGAACCCCAGACCACGTCGAACGTCGCCGTCTCGTGCCCGGTGTTGTACGAGACATTCAACTGGGTGCCGTCGGGCAGCTGGGCGCTCCTGCGCTGCACGGTGCCGGTCTGCCCGGGGGGCGGGACCGGCGCGCCGGGCGCCAGCACCGTCAGCTCGTGGATCGACCACCAGCTGCCGGAATTGCCCTGGTTGACCAGCCGGATGAAACGGCCGGTGGCCGGGGGGACCTGAATCGTTGTCACCGTCGAGCCCGGCCCGGAGGCGATCGGCGCGCTCCACGTCGTCCCGTCGTCGGAGATCTGAACCTCGTAGCGGACCACGCCGTCGCCAGGGCTTGCGGTGGTGTCCAGCACGATCCGGTCGAACGTCTGCCGCGAGCCCAGGTCGACCTGGAACCAGTCGCCCGGCTGCATGCCGTGGCCGGTGCTCCAGCGGGTCGCCGCGTCGCCGTCGATCGCGTTGCCGGGCGGGTCGTCCGGGCTGCTCGCCGACGCCGACACCGACCACCCGGTACGAGGCAGCTGCACCTCGGTTGTGCTCGGGGACAGTGACCCACCGGTCGGCAGGGTGTAGCCGAGCCACTGGTTGCCGACCCGAACCTGGGCCACCCCGTTCAGCATGCTGGCGTCGAATGTGATCAGTACCTGGCTGCCGTCCGGGTTGGCGAACGGTACATCGACCGATCCGATGGCAGCCGGATCGGTGCTGCCCAGCGGAGTTCCGGTCCAGGTGAAGGTGGCCGCGGCGCCGCCCGCGAGGGTGTACCGAAGCCAGCGGTTACCCCACTGCACCTGGAAGGTCCGCGGCCTGGTACCGGTGTTGAAGGCGACCAACACGTTGCTGCCGTCCGAGTTGACGAACGCGACATCCTTCACGTCGCCGTTGCCGAAGGAGTTGGACGCGACGCGCCGGGCGCCTGGGTGCACGTATTTGCTCACCTGGCCGAGGCCCCAGTAGTCGACCGTCTTGCGGTATGTCCACTTGCCGTTCGCGCCCTCGGTGACCGTCACGACGCCGCGGCAGGTTTCGCAGCCGCCGTTGGTGGGGCCGTTGTTCTCGTCCAGCGCCATGTTCCAGCGGATGGTCCCCTTGGCCCAGTTGCGGGTGGTGTCGATGACCAGGCCCAGCCCCGCGGCGAAGCCCGCCTGCGCGTCGCCCTCCCATGTGCCGCCAGAGCACTCGGTGTGGAAGGCCGGCTTGGCCGGGTAGTTGTTGTGCGACACGGCCTGCGTGACCACATCGCCGCCGTAGCAGTGCCAAGCGGTACCGGCGACGTAGCCGACCGCGTCGGGGTCGGCGTACGTGGTCTCCGGGTAGCCGATGGCATCCCAGTTGTGGTCGTAGGCCAGGATCCCGGTCGGCAGGTGGTGGGCGCGCAGCGTGGGGCCGAGGTAGTTCTTGATCAGGTCGTCCGCCTGCGCCGGGCTGAGGAACATGCCGGGATACCCTCCAGGTATGAACAGCGGCTCGTTCTGCGGAGTGATGTAGCGGATCGGTACGCCGGCCGCCGCGTAGTCCTCGATGAACTTGGCGAAGTAGTCGGCGAGCGGCTGGTACGCCTCCGGGCGCAGGGTGCCGCCGATCATCGAGTCACTGGTCTTCATCCACCCCGGAGGGCTCCACG
>Ga0081539_10006875_pt1 | contig 10619 bp, 4 predicted proteins | sample TabmetS4T2R2_FD_71023 | JGI IMG/M metagenome (GOLD analysis project Ga0081539, IMG submission 71023) | Tabebuia heterophylla rhizosphere microbial communities from the University of Puerto Rico - S4T2R2 | ecosystem: Host-associated > Plants > Roots > Rhizosphere ... | reverse complement strand
ACGACGGATCCGACGGCCGCGGCGCTCGTCGGCGCGGTGTGGAACTCGACGCTCTCCAGCCGCACGCTGCTCGAGACCCGGTTCGGCTTCAACTACTTCTCGAATCCGATCGTCGTCAACAACAGCATCGATCCCAACTCGCTCGGCATCAACACCGGGCCGCTGGATTCAGCGAACTTCGGGATTCCGTCCGTCACGACGCCGTTCGGCCACATCGGCGGCGTCGGCGGCTATCCGATTTTCGTCACGCCGAGCACCCAGACCCAGCTCGCCAGCTCGCTGACGCACACTCGCGGCTCGCACACCTTCAAGATGGGCGCGAGTTTCGATCGCAGCTACAACACGAGCGTCCGCGACAACGCGCGCACCCAGCTGACCGCCAACGGCCGGAGCAGCGACGATGTGGACGCGTTGGTCGGTCTCCTGCTGGCGCGGTTCGAGATCGCGCAGCGATCGTTCGGTCAGAGCGAGCGCCACATGTCGCAAAAGGCGTTCGGCACGTATTTCAACGACGACTGGAAGGTGTCACCCCGGCTGACGGTGAGCCTGGGCCTTCGGTACGAGATCACGGCGCCGCTGTCCGAGCGCAACAATCTCGCGACGAACTTCGTCGCCGGCAAGGGTCTCATCCAGCTCGGCACGAACGGGATGGACCAGCTGTACAAGGCCGACAAGAACAACTTCGGACCGCGCGCCGGGTTCGCGTGGGATCCGACCGGCGACGGCAAGACCAGCGTGCGGGCAGGCTACGCGCTGACCTACGACACGATCCCGATGGGCGTGCTGCACCCAGGTCTCTTCAGCACGCCGGCGCTCGGCGTCTTCAACGTGGCGCTCAGCCAGACGCCGCGGTTCGCGCCCGACGCGCCGGGCGTGACCTGCGTCGATCCGAACAACCCCGTCGCGGGAGGCGACTACGTGTGCCTCCAGCCCGGCGTGCCGATCTTCGGCTCGTCGCCGACCGGCGCGCCGCCGTTCAACATCACCTCGGTGCCGGACGACTTCCATTCGGGGTACTACCACTACTTCCACACCACGTTCCAACGCGAGCTGTTCAAGAACAGCTCGTTGACCGCGACCTACATCGGATCGCGGGGCAAGGATCTCGTGTGGCGCAAGAACATCAACGCGCCGCCGCTCGGCTCGCCGACCACCGGCGCGGTCGACAGCCGCCGGCCGTTCTTCGCGCAGTATCCGCAGTTCCGCAACATCTTCGAGTTCACCAACGACGGCCTGTCGTGGTACGACAGCCTGCAGCTGTCGTTCCGCCAGCAGATGTGGCACGGCGTCAACACGCAGTACAACTACACGCTGTCGAAGTGCATCGACTACAACTCCACGAACCGCAACTTGACGACGGCGCAGGCGATGAACCCCTACGATCCCGCGAACGACAAGGGGCCGTGCACGTTCGACATCCGCCACAACTTCAACTTCGGCGGCAGCTACCAGGTGCCCGGCACCGCGGTCGGCGGGAATCCCCTGTCGGTCGGTGCGGTGTTCTCGGCGCTGTCCGGCCGGCCGTTCAACCCCAACGTCGGGACGTTCGACCAGTCCGGTCAGGTCATCAACGCGCTGCGCGCCGATTGCCTGGCGGAGCCGATTTACGACTACAGCCTCAGCTACCTCTTTCCCGATCTGAACACGTCGCGCTCGGCGATCACCAACGCGGCCCAGGCGTTCGCGACGCCGGCGGCAGGCCGGCTCGGAACCTGCGGCAAGAATTCAGGCCGGCTGCCCGGCTTCGCGCAGCTGGATATGAACTTCGTCAAGGAGTTCAAGCTGACGAGCGGCACGCGCATTCAAGCTCGGTGGGAGATCTTCAACGTGACCAATCGCGTCAACCTCGGCGCCTTCCTGAGCACCAGCGTCCGCAGCGGATCGTTCGGCAAGATCGGCTCGACGCCGGACGCCGACCGCGGCAATCCGGTCCTCGGTACTGGCGGGCCGCGCGCGATGCAGTGGGCGCTGAAGGTTCTGTTCTGATGTCGAGGAACGCAGGAGGCCCGGCCGCCTCCTGCGTTCCGTCCCACAATCGACCAGCTTGAACAATCGGCCGGACCAGTAGAGTCCGATCCGACCGACCAGTGTGCAGTTGCGCCGCAACTTGCCTTGACAACCCGCGTGCGGAGATCTAAAACGCGGTCACGCCGCGACGTTCGCGTAACGTCGCGGACATGTGAAAGGCGGCGCACACATGCGGTGTGGATGGATCCCTCTTCGGCTCTTCCTGCTGACCCTGCTCCTGACTTCTGCGTCATCCGCGCTCGCGCAGCGCACGACGGGTGACATTACCGGCACCGTGACCGACGCGACCGGCGGCGTGCTGCCGGGCGTGACCGTTACGGCGCGCTGCCAGGACACCGGCGCGACGCGCACGGCGACGACCGACGCGTCGGGCGGCTTCACCCTGCCCGAGCTCCCCGTCTGCGTTTACAAGGTGACGGCGGAGATCGCCGGCTTCAAGGTCATCACGCGCGACGTGCAGGTGGCGGTCAGCGCCGTATCCAAGTCGGACTTCCGCCTCGAGGTCGGCGCGCAATCGGAGACGATCACCGTCCAGGGCGTCAGCCCGCTGATCGAGTTCTCCGACAAGCTCAACAACAATGTCGACAAGGAACGCATCGACTCGATTCCGTTGAGCGGCCGCGACTTCAACTCGCTGCTCGCCGTGACCCCGGGCGTCCAGCGCGAGCCGGGCGGCGGCTTCCTGGCCGTCAGCATCAGCGGCGCGCGCCGCACCTCGAACAACTACATGATCGACGGCATCTCCAATAACGATCGCTACTACGGCGACTCCGTCCTGAACCAGACCGGCGTCGTCGGCGTGCCGGCGACACTGGTCCCGATGGATGCGATCGCCGAGTTCACCGTCCAGCAGACGCCGTCGGCGGAATTCGGCGTCAAGGGCGGCGGCGCGATCAACGTCGTGATGAAGAGCGGCGGCAACCAGGTGCACGGCACCGGCTACTACTTCCGCCACGACGACTGGACCGACGCGCCGAACTACTTCGTCGAGAAAGACGGCGGCAGCACGACGCCGATCAAGAACCAGCAGTACGGCGGCACCTTCGGCGGCCCGATCGCGAAGGACAGGACGTTCTTCTTCGGGTACTACGAGGGCCAGCGGCTCGCGGTGACGTCCCCGTACCAGGCGTCGGTGCCGACGCAAGGCGAGATCACCGCGGCCCGCGCCCGGATTGCCGCCAAGGGACTGACGACGTCGCCGATCGGAGAGAACTTCCTGAAGTTCTACCCGACCGATCCGAGCGGCAACCTGACGATCAATTCCGCCAACGTGGCGAACATGAACACGTTCGCGCTGAAGGTCGACCACCAGGTGAACGCGAACAACCTGGTCAACGGCCGTTTCTTCTTCGGCAACAGCTATCAGTCGGCGCCGGCGACGGTCGGCGAGCTGACGCCGGCGAACGGGCCGGCCGACATGTTCAACTCGGTCACCGATCCGACGCGCGTGGCGCTGGTCGGCGCCGTCTGGAACTCGACGCTGTCTGACAAGTCGCTCCTGCAGATCCGCTTCGGCTACAACCGCATTTCGCAGACGATCGACGTCAACAACAAGATCGACCCCTCGAGCCTCGGCCTGAACACCGGTCCGCTCGACCCGGTCGATTTCGGCGTTCCCGCGCTGAACCTCGGGAGCTTCGGCTATATCGGTGGCGTCGGCGGGTATCCGATCACCACCTCGCCGACCGAAACCTATGACATCTCCGGATCGCTGACGCAGACACGCGGCGCGCACACGCTCAAGGCAGGCGGCACGTGGGACCTGGCCAAGAACTACAGCCTGCGCAACCGCGCCCGCACCAGTCTGACCGCCAACGGCGGCGGCTCGTTCGACAACGTCGATTCAATCGTCGAACTGCTGCTCGGCCGGTTCGACACGGCGAGCCGTTCGTTCGGCTCGACGGGGCGCAACATGGCGCAGAACGCCTTCGGCATGTACATCAACGACGACTGGAAGGCGTCGTCTCGCGTCACGATCAGCCTTGGCCTGCGCTACGACATCGTCGCGCCGCTCAAGGAAGCGAACAATCTCGCGTCGCTGTTCGTGCCGGGCCAGGGGCTCGTCCAGCTCGGGAAGGGACTCGACCAGCTGTACCCGGTCGACAAGAACAACTTCGGTCCGCGCGCGGGGATTGCGTGGGACGTCAACGGCGACGGCCGCACCAGCGTGCGGGCCGGCTACGCGCTGACCTACGACACGGTCGACTTCAAGACGCTTCACTCCCCGAACACGACATGGAGCGGCTTCGGCGCCAGCGCCGGGGCGATGAGCAATCCGGACCAGGGCGTCTTCTCCGTGGCGCTGAACGGGACGCAGACCGTGGCGCCGGACGCGGCCGGCGCGACGTGCATCAACCCGAACAACCCGACGGCCGGCGGCAATTTCATCTGCGCGCAGCCGGGCGTGGCGCTGTTCGGCAACAGCCCCACCGGCCAACCGCCGTACAACGCCTTCGCGGTGTCGTCGGACTATCACACGCCGATGTACCACTACTTCCACACGACGCTGCAGCGCGAGCTGTTCTCGCGCAACGCGATCACGGTCACCTACATCGGTTCCCGCGGGATGGATCAATCGTGGGCGCGCGACATCAACGCGCCGCCGCTCGGCACGCCGACCAGCGCCGTCCAGCAGAACCGGCCGTTCAACGCGGCGTTCCCGAACTTGAAGCACATCGTCCAGCTCACCAACGATGGACGGTCCTGGTACAACGCGCTGCAGCTGTCGTACAAGCAGCAGGGGTGGCACGGCATCGACACGCAGTACAACTACACGCTGTCGAAGTGCGAGGACTACAACTCCGACAACAGCCGCGGCCGCAACGATTTCCCGCAGGCCGACAATCCCTACAATCCGGCGGCGAACAAAGGGCCGTGCGGCTTCGATCGGCGGCACAACTTCAACGTCGCCGGCGTCTACGCCGTGCCGGGCGACAACGCGGTCACGCGCGGCCTGCAGGTCGGGACGGTGTTCACCGCGCTCAGCGGCCGTCCGTTCACACCGAACCTGAGCAACCGCGATCAGTCGGGACAGGACATCGCCGCCATTCGCGCGAACTGCGGCGGCAGCTTCGCCTACAACTTCACGAATCCTGACGGGATCATCTCGAACCTGCCGACGCTGGCGCAGCGGCAGTCAACCGACGCGTCGCTCCTGCTGTCGACGCCGCGAGCGGGCGAGCTCGGCACGTGCGGCCGCAACAGCGCCCGGCTGCCGGGCCTGGCGCAGTGGGACGTCAATATCATCAAGGAGTTCAGACTGTCGGGCAGCAGCCGGCTCCAGGCGCGCTGGGAGATCTTCAACCTGCTGAACCGCGTCAATCTCGGCGCCCTGCAGAGCACCAACGTCCGGAGTGGCGCGTTCGGCACCATCGGCTCGACGCCGGACGTCGACGCCGGCAACCCGGTTGTCGCGCAGGGCGGCCCGCGCGCGATGCAGTGGGCGATCAAGTGGCTCTTCTAGGGTGCTCTCGGCTTCGCCTCGGGGGTGCTTGGCGGCTTCGCCTTTAGGGTGCTCGGCGGCTTCGCCTCAGGGTGCTTGGCGGCTTCGCCTCGAGGGTGCTTGGCGGCTTCGCCGTCAGGGTGCTGGGCGGCTTCGCCGCCAGGGTGCTGGGCGGCTTCGCCGCCAGGGTGCTGGGCGGCTTCGCCGCCAAGGTGCTGAGCGGCTGCGCCGCTAGGGTGCTCGGCGGCTGCGCCGCTAGGGTGCTTGGCGGCTTTCGCCGCCAGGGTGCTCGGCGGCTGCGCCCTCGAGGGTGCTTGGCGGCTTCGCCGCTAGGGTGCTTGGCGGCTTTCGCCGCCAAGGTGCTACGGCCGGTAAGATGTGGGCGGGTCCTGTCGGGGCCCGCCCTTTTTTGTGTCGAGTCTGACTCGTTTCATCGTCGCGACTGCGCTCGCGGCGGCTCTTTCGAGCCCCGAGGCCCGAGTCTTGAGCCCTCAGCCGCCGAGCCCCAGGGCCCCGAGTCCCCAGTCCCCAGCCCCCAGTCCCCAGTCCCGAGCCCCCGTTCTCCTCATCACCCTCGACACCGTTCGCGCCGACCGGATGGGGTTTCTCGGCTCGACGCGCGGGCTGACGCCGGCCCTCGACGCGCTGGCGCGGGAGTCGGTCGTCTTCGAGCACGCCTACGCCCAGGCGCCGATCACCACGGTCTCGCATGCGACGATTCTCTCGGGCACATTTCCTCCGCGGCATCGCGTCACCGATTTCGGCTCGGCGCTGCCGGCGGCGGTGCCCTATCTTCCGGATCTCTTCCGCCGCGCCGGATACCGGACGGCGGCGTTCGTCGGCTCGCTCGTCCTCGATCCGCAGAGCGGTACGGTCCCCGGCTTCGATCGCGGATTCGACCGCTACGACGGAGGCTTTCGCGTCCGCCGGCCCGGCGAGGATCGCTATCAGACGCTCGAGCGCCGCGCCGCCGACGTCGTCAACCGCGCGTCAGCCTGGATCGCGGAAGACCCGGCGAGGCCGTGGTTCGCCTGGGTACATCTGTACGACGCGCATGATCCCTACGATCCACCGGCGGACTTGAAGCCCCGCTTCGCGGCAGCGCCGTACGACGGCGAGATCGCGGCCGTCGATCGCGAGGTCGCGCGCCTGCTGCGAGCGGCAGGACCCTCGGCGATTGCCGCCGTCGCCGCGGACCACGGCGAGGCGCTCGGCGATCACGGCGAAGAGACGCACGGCGTGTTCCTCTACGACGCGGTCCTCCACGTTCCGCTGGTGCTGCGGGTCCCCGGGCTCACGGCCGGATCGCGCGTCCCCGCGCGCGTGCGGCTCGCCGACGTCGCACCGACCCTCCTCGACGCCGTACGCATCGCGAAGCCAGCCGCCATGCAAGGCGAGTCGTTGATCGATCTCGTCCGGCTGAAGCCGGACACGACGAAAAACGGTAACGTGGGGTCCGGCTTCAGCCGGACCTACACCGATCGTCCGGTCTATTCGGAAACCGACTATCCGCGCCACGCTTTCGGCTGGAGCATGCTGGCGTCGTGGCGCAACGATCGCTTTCTGCTCGTTCGCGCACCGAAGTCGGAGCTTTACGACGTCGTCGCCGATCCAGCCGCCTCGCGCAATCTCGCGGCGGCACGGCCGCGCGTCGTCGACGGCATGGCCAGCGAGCTCGAGGCTTTCGTGCGCAGGACGGCAGGTGAAGGAGATGCCGGACGCGCGGAGAAGTCTGACAAGCCGATCCCGCCCGACGTCGCGGAGCGGCTGGCGGCGCTCGGCTACGTCAGCGGCTCGGGCGCGACGAGATCGACCGGGTCGACCGGCGTCGATCCGAAGGATCGCGTCGGCGTCGCCAACGATCTGCACACCGCCGTGGTCGCCGTCGAGGATGGCAACTTCGCGCGCGCCGTCCCGCTCCTGACCCGTGTCGTCGAGCGCGAGCCGAACATTCCGATCGCGCAATTTCACCTCGGCGTCGCCTACGCGCGGCAGCGTAAGACGACGCAGGCGATTGCGCCGCTGTCACGCGCCGTGGAGCTTCAGCCCGACGCCCTGATGTGGCGCTACGAGCTGGCGCTCGCGCTGTACGACGGCGGCGATTTGCTTCAGGCCGCGCGCGAGCTCGAGATCGTGTCGCGACGCCTGCCGCAGTTCGCCGACGCGCGCTTCTCGTACGGCTCCGTCCTGGCTCGCATCGATCGCGTGCCGGACGCCGTCGCCGAGCTGCGGGCGGCGCTCGCGCTGAACGCGCGGCATTTTCGCGCCAACCTGCTGCTCGGCCGCGTCCTCACGCTCCAGAATCAGGCCACCGCGGCGCTGCCCTACCTGCGCACGGCCACGACCGTCGATCCCGCCTCTGCCGAAGCGCACGAGTTTCTGGCAGACGCCTACGACAAGCTGGGAAACGCGGCCGACGCGGCGAAAGAACGCCAGGCGGCCAAGAGACCACGTTAACGCCTCGTCGCCGAGGCACGGCACCGCTAAAGCGGTGCCCTACCTTGCTGCTGCGATGTTGAATCGAATGCCTCGGTAGGGCACCGCTTCAGCGGTGCCGATCAGATCGGCGCGCCGCACGCGAGTCCGGTCAGCGTCACAACCCGCGCGGTTCTGAAAGCGGCGAGGGCCTGGTCGGCTGACGAGAAGTGCTGATCCGGCATTTCGTAAGCGGCGATCTCGAGCGGGACCTCGCGTCCACCGAACGGATCGGGCGTGACAGTGACGCGCGCGCCGTCCAGCCTCACCGCATATCCGGCGTGGTCGGTGTTCTTGATGGCGCCGCCGGTGCAGAACGACAGCGAAATGAGATCGCCGAGGCGCACGAAGGCGTAGTCGCGCAGCAGCTGCTCGAGCGCGAGGGGCGCGGCGCCTGACAGATGCCGATCCCGCTCCTTCTCCGTCGCCGCGAAGAAGTCTGACCACGCCGGCCGCTCGCGGTAATGAGAGTAGATGTGCAGCGCATGCTGCGCGACGAGCGCCGCTGCGTACGGTGTTGCGGCAAGATGGCCGGTACCGCGCGGCCATACAGCCTGACGCACGGCGTCCGGGGCGTTGATGAAATCGAGCAGGCGGCCGCTCGCCGCATCGACGATCGGCGCCGCATCGACGTCGCGCCAACCGTTGTCGTGCTCGCGGACCGCGAGCAGAATCTCCTGACGGCGAGGCGATTGCGGCAGGCCGTCCGCGGTCCACTGCTCCATGATCCGCGCCGACAGCGCGGCATGGTCCGGCTGCGTGATGAGCAGCAGCGACGCGTTCCGCCGTCTGACGATCATGCACGCTGTTCCAGCGTCAGTCGCGCGCGCAGGCTGCTCGCCACCTGCCGCGCGTCGCGGACCGGCGACGAGCGCTCGAATTCGTCCGCAACGAATCCCGTCACGTTGGCCACGGCGAAGCTGATGCCTTTGAGATTGCGCTCCGGCGGCACTCCGGGAATCGGCCGCGGATAGCCGGACGCCCGGCACAGCGAGCGCTCGGCGTCGACGCTGTACCGATCGCGCGGCAGGTGCCAGTCGACTTCGACACCCAGCACACCAGGAAGACACCCCGGATACCACGCGACTCCTTCGTCGTGGCTCGCCGCGACGATGAGGACGCCCGCCTTGACGGCATCGGCCACGGCCTCGCGCAAAGCAGGTTCGTGCGCCGCCTTCGCGGTGCCGAGGCTCAAATTCAGGAGATCCATCCCGTGCCGAATGGACCAGCGAATCGCGGCGACCAGCGTGCCGATGTTCGTGGCCAGCGCTCGATCGAAGATTTTGACGGCGAAGAGCTCGGCGCGCGGCGCCTTCTCACGGATCGCCGCGGTCACCGCCGTCCCATGGCCGAGACGATCGACATAGTCGCCGCGCTCGGCGCCGGCTTCGTCGAGCCAGACGCCGCCGGCCACGCCGCCGACGTGCGGATGCGACGCGTACACGCCGCTGTCCGCGATCGCGACGCGGATCATGTCCGCGCGCACTCGACGATCCGCGCTCCGTCGAGCTCGAACACACGATCGGCCTGTGCCGCCAGATCGAGACGATGGGTGATGACGATGGTGGTGCGGCCGCGCATCGCGGCACGGTAGCCGTCGGCCATGTGGCGCTCCGCGGCGGGATCCAGCGCCGACGACGGCTCGTCGAGAATCAACACCGCCGGGTCGGCGATGAGCGCCCGCGCGATCGCGATGCGCTGCCGCTCGCCGGCCGACACGGCCGTCCCGCGCTCGCCGACCACCGTGTCGTAGCGCTGCGGCAGCCGGGCGACGAAGTCGTCGAGCGCCGCCTGCCGCGCCGCTGTCTCGACCGCGTCCTGGCTGGCCTCGGGGCGCGCGTAGCGAATATTCTCGGCGATCGTCGCGTGCAGCAGGCAGGGCTCCTGCGCCACGAGCGCGACATGACGGCGCAGGTCGGCGAGCTTGACGTGGCGGAGATCGTGGCCGTCGATCTCGACGCGTCCGCCGTCCGGATCGAACAGCCGCAGGATCAGCTCGGCGATCGTCGACTTGCCGCTGCCGCTCGGACCGATGATGGCAATCGCTTCTCCCGGCTGCACGTCGAACGACACGTGCTCCAGGACGGGGCCGCCGCGCGCGAACGACACCGTGACATCGTCGAAGCGCAGCGCACCACGCACCGACGGCAGCGGCACGGCCGCCGCGGCTTCGCGCACCTCGATCGGCTCGTCGAGAATCTCGGCGACCCGCCGCAGCGACACCCGGACGGTCGCCAGGTTGGCGTACATCCCCATGAGCGCCTGCAGCGGCGGCAGGACGCGCATCTGGCAGGCCATGAAGGCCACGAAGGTGCCGACGGTGATCTCGCCTCGCACGACGCGCAGGCCGCCGTAGACGAACACCGCTCCCGTCCCCGCCGAGAGAATCAGCCTCGGCAGGCCGCCGGACAGGTAGGTCAGCCACTGCATCGACAGCAGCGCGCGCACGAACGCGGCGTTGCGCTCGCGGAACCGCGCCACCTCGCGGTCCTGCGAGTTGGTCGTGACGACGAGCGTCATCGCCTGGAGCGTCTCGACGAGAAAGCTGCCGATGTCGGCGCTGCGGCGGCGAACCGCCGCGACTTCGTCCTCGAGCCGCGAGCGGTAGTGGACCAGCGCCCACACACCGGCCGGCATCGTCACCGCCGTCAGCGCGAACAGGCGCACGTCCAGC
>Ga0081539_10006874_pt1 | contig 10620 bp, 8 predicted proteins | sample TabmetS4T2R2_FD_71023 | JGI IMG/M metagenome (GOLD analysis project Ga0081539, IMG submission 71023) | Tabebuia heterophylla rhizosphere microbial communities from the University of Puerto Rico - S4T2R2 | ecosystem: Host-associated > Plants > Roots > Rhizosphere ... | reverse complement strand
TCCTTGGAGTGCGGCGGCCTGGCGCCGCTTTGGCCTCGATCGCGCATCATCGATACCAAAGCGGCGCCAGGCCGCCGCACTCCAAGGAGACGCCCGGTCTGAAGCTCTCTAAATTTTTCAAACTGCATTGCTACCGGCCTGGTCTAAAATGACGCAAGATGATATCGGAATACACGTAGTTGGGTGTCTTCCGTTGAGGAATCTATCTAATGGCAGACTTCGTGCCGGGCTTGGAATTAGGCGAGCGGTTTTTTACCGAGGCAGCCAAGCCGATCATAGATACACACTTCCCGGGCCTCCGCTACTCTGCCGCTATGCTTGGTTGGAGTTCGGAGGTTCTAGGCTACGATGACGTCGAATCCATGGATCATAACTGGGGGCCCCGGTTCCAGCTGTTTTTATCATCGCAGGATTATGAAAAGTATCACCTACTCTTAAAGGAAACTTTAAGTCACCACCTGCCTTTGGAGTTTCGCGGCCATCCCACCAACTTCGGCGTGCCTGCTCAAGGAGACCAGCTTGTCATGAAGAGGGTCGATGTCGGCCCCGTCAATCACAAGATTGACATCGAAACCATCGAGGGCTGGCTTAAGTGGAATCTCGGCTGCGACCCGCATCAGGAAACAGGGGTGGCTGACTGGCTCAGTTTCTCCGAGCAGAAACTTCTGGCCTTCACGAGCGGGAGGGTGTTCTATGACGGGCTGGGAGAGCTCGAGCTCACACGTGGGAAGTTCAGCTACTACCCGGACGATGTCTGGTTATACCTACTCGCCTGCCAGTGGAAGAAGATTTTTGATGAGGAAATTTTTGTTGGGCGTGCGGGTTATGTCGGGGACGAGTTGGGCTCGATGGTCATCGCCGCCCGCATCATCAAGAATCTAATGCAGCTTTGTTTCTTGATGGAGAAAAAGTATGCGCCATACTCGAAGTGGTTCGGGACGGCGTTTTCCCGATTGAGGTGCTCCCGGCAGCTAGGCCCCGTCTTTCAGGAGGTGTTATTCGCGACTTCCTGGAGGGAGCGTGAGATGCGTCTGGCGAAGGCTTATGAGGTTATTGCCCGCCAGCACAACGAGCTTCAGATCACCGAGCCTATCGACGAGAAGGTTTCGCGACACGGTCGTGCTTACTTGATCCTCTACGGACATCGATTCGGCGAGGCAATTTGGCGAAGGATTAGTAGTGAAGAAATCAGGCGGATGGGATTCTTCGGCGGCTCGGTGAATCAGCTTGTCGAATCTGATGACGAAGTCTCGAACGTGCAGTTGTGCCAAAAATTGAGAATTCTGTACGAATGAATCTAACCTTCGGCTGCTTTTCTTGTTGATTCCTCCCCGGGTTTGGGTGTTTAATGCGCACAGCCCAGAAACGTCCCCTTGTTCTTGTTCTAGTCTCTCTCCAGCTTTAACTTACCCCCAATTACCGAGTAGGTCGGCGGCTCTGCTCTATTCACCGCCTCTACGCGACTGCGTACGTCTCGACTCCACAAGGGAAGGAAGTTGTCATGAGAGTTAAATCGCCCAAAGTTATAATTCGCGTTCTCCTGTTCGGATTGCTGCTTGGGGCTGCGTCAAGTGCTTATGCAGACACCGTGGTAATCACCTCGTTCAATTTCAGCAATGTCCAGTTCAACCCAGCGACGGGCACTGCTGTGTTCACGCCGACCGGAGCAAGCAGTCGTTCCGTGGCGACAAACAGTCTCGGTCAAACCCAGGACATATCCTCGAACACGTTTCCCATCTCTCAAACGACCGCGGTTGTGACCTTCGCCAATGCCTCGGGATCCGCAAGTGCCACGAATCTAACCGCTAACGCGACCAGCTTCGTCAGCATCGGAGGTTGTACTTGTTCAGCGTCGGGGTTCGGACAAGCGGTGTTCACCGGCACACTCGTCATCCTCGGCGGCGAAGGCAACGTTGACGTGACCTTTTCGATGATGCCCTTTGCGACGGGGCAGGTGATGACCGACGCGTTTGGTGCCTCCGCCGAAGCGGAGGTCTCCTGGAGCTTTTTACTAAACGGCGTTGCAGTGCTTTCTAACGACCAGATGTTGAATGGTGTTAACGGACCTAATCAAACGGCAGGATTCCAACTGGGCCCAGGCGCAGTGTCGAGGACGTTTTCGCTCCAGTTCGGCGCCGTGAACACGATCGAGCTCAGGATCAGCGCCAACGGATTCGCGAATGAGGTGAATCCAGTTCCGGAACCGGCGAGCATGGTATTGCTGGTCTCGGGCCTCGGGTTCATGGCCGGCGCTTTGAAGAAACGACTGAAGACGGTTGATAGATGAACACCGCTCGTGTTCTTCATCACTCGAGAGCTCAGGTACTCTGGGGAACATTCATCCCTTGATAACCGTGAAGAAGAGGCCGCCTCTACGAAGGCGGCCTTTAAGTTTTTGTGACGTTGTTCGTGATGCGATCTCGATGTTAGTTACCCATTTCCTAATCCACTGACCAACTAAGACCATCACACCAGTTTGACAACTGAGCGCCTGATGATGTGACAAAGCGGGCGAGCGACATCTAGGTACAGTTACGTTCGAAAGAACGCCTCGTGTCGTTCGCCTTTTAGCTTTGCTTTTCTGACGGCGTGTAATAGATTGTGCCGTGTTCTTCTGACTCCCACTGCTAAGGGAAGCTCACATGGTAAGCCTTATCACAAGCACCTTTTCTCTGTGGTTAACTGGCAAAACTCATTTATTGACAGACCAAAAAACGAGGCCTATAGTCGCAGCCGTTCTCGTCGAAGGCTGAGCTCACGAGCTTCTGCTACACACTCGCCAATCCAGCCTCTAACAATCCAACCCGGTCCACTCTTGAATGAAACGGAGGAACATCCATGATTCAAGTCAAAAAATGGTGGCTTGCGGTCGTTTGCCTTATCACACTCTTTGCCTGCTCGGTACTTCAAGCACAGGATCGAACAATTGTTATCAGTGGTACCGTGGTTACTCCGGAAAAGGTCCTCAACAAGGGATGGGTGGTCATCAAGCATAAAAAAATCAGCGCAGTGTCAGACACGCTTCCCACGGAAGAGAATGCCATCTGGGTCGACACTAACTACATCATCTTCCCCGGGTTTATTGATTTACACAACCATCCCATGTACGCGATGTTTGAGCCATGGAACGCCGGGCAACTATTCAACAACCGGTACCAATGGCGTTCGCTCGAGAAGTACAAGCAGGAAATTTCCAACCCTGCTCGTGAGATACAGGATACTCCGCAGGGCTATTGTGATATCGCCGAGCTTGCTGAAGTGCAGGCAATAACAGGTGGGACCACCACGTTCTCGGGTACGTTCCTCCTTAGATCATTCGGTACGACTTTTCCTGCCTCCTTATCTCGAATCGCGGTGAGGAAACTCGAGATTGACTCCGGCTTTTACCCAGGGCACGGACATGAAAGAGTCCAAAACGTTCTTGGTGTCGGCAATGATTTGAAAGATCCGGCGGCCGCCGAAGTGCGGCGAAAGGTTGCCGAGAAACAATTAGACCTGGTGCTGATCCATGTCGCCGAAGGCAAGCGGACAGACCCCGACTCAATTAAAGAATTTGATCTGCTTAAAGCGCGCGGGTTTCTTGCTCCCACTACGGCCGTTATCCATGGTGTCGCCTTTGATAAGAGTGATTTTGGAAAGATGAGATTAGCGGCCACGGCCCTGGTCTGGTCTCCGCAAAGCAACATGATTCTCTATAACACCACCACGGACGTGGTTGCTGCTTTCAGAGAAGGTGTTTCGATCGCGCTGGCGCCGGATTGGGCACCTTCGGGAGCCAGAAACATGTTGGGGGAAATCCAGTATGCCGCCAATTATAACAAGACCACTCTCGGCGGATTCTTCTCGAATCAGCAGTTGTTCGAAATGGCCACCTCGATCCCGGCGCGAATCGCACACATCGACGACAAGGTAGGAACTATTCAGTCGGGACTGTTTGCTGACTTGTTCCTACTACGCGGAGATGCAACGCAGCCATTCGACAGCCTCGTGCAATCAAAGCCTCAGGACGTTTCGCTGGTCATGGTCAACGGTGTTCCGATCTATGGTGATGCGACCTTGATGAGTAAGTTCAATGTAACCACCGAGCCGGTTCCGTTTTGCGGGGAGATGAAGAACCTGAACCTGGGTGTGCTGCCTAATGGAAAACTATCAGAGGTGCAGCAGCGCCTCGGACAGAAAATGGAAGTCTACAAGCTGAAGCTGGCGAAGGTTGATCCGTGTGCGCAGTAACGTGCAGCCGAGATGAAGGCCGCGGCCCTTTGGTGTTGCACGAAGGCTTTGCACAAAACTGCAAATACACGAGACAGAGAGTGGTGTCTCAGTTTGAAATACGCCGAAGGCGTTCGCTAATTTCAGCCCAGAGGTTGGAGCGGAGCGACAACCCTGGGATCAGAACATTGAATGAAATTGCCGTTTAACCCTTTCAGCAAAGGACGTCGGCGGCCGACGTTGTGACGTAAAAGGAACAAGACGCGATCCCGGCGTTGTTGAAATAATTGGACTTAGCGTCTTGTTCCTTAGGAGGGTTTAGTCGCAAATTGAATTATCCCCAGGGTTCTCGCGATGCTCGAACCCTGGGCTTAAATTAGCGAACGCCTTCGGCGTAATTCAAACTGAGACACTACTAGACAGAGCGCCAACGGCGCAGAATATAAAAGCCAGGGGCAAGCGCGAAGCGCGTCGCCCCTGGTAAAGACAATCCAACCTGTTCAAGCCCTGAAGGGGCGTAATTCGTTTGGATATTTCGGCCTTTCAGGCCTCGATATCGTTTGGTCTGTGGTACCAGGGGCGACGCGCTTCGCGCTTGCCCCTGGCTTTTATATTCCGCGCCGTTGGCGCTTGGTCCGACTTTTGTGCAAAGCCGTTGGGCCAGTGAGAGTCTCGACTTAAAGGACCCAGACTCGCGCTGCTCGTGCCTGGAGTTCCTCTTCTCCTAAGCCATTGCCGGAGGGTAGCGACTTCCCGGACGCTAATGCATTGACCTCATCCATGTACTTCATCAGCTCGTGATAGGCTCTTGTTTGCGCATCCTGTAACGCTTGAGTAGGAAGCGGCGCCTGCAGTTCACTGTAGAGGAGGCCGAGTTGGCCGGCACCACCAAAGAGTTTCTGAAGCGCCGTCTGTGCCGCCGCAGAGGTAGGCGTACTTAAGAGTTCATTCGGCTGATTAACGTCATAGAACTCCGTGTCGCCAGTGGTCAGGGTGGTTATTACTGTTGCCTGTTTAGGAGACTCGACTTCCTTTTTCCACTTGGTGTAAACGCCGAGCTTCGTTTTGTTACTACCGTTCGCGAGAGTTTGAATCAGCCCGATGACGTGCAAGTTCGCCTTGTTGAAGTTATTTTCCTCCGGAATAAACTCGTCGGTCGAGTGAAGCGCATACAACCTGCCAGCCGCATTGGGATTACCAAGAATACTCAGCAAGTCGCAACGGCTGCCATAGAGCTGGTTGTAATTAGCATTACCAGTCATCCAGCCTGTTCCACCGTAACCCATCGTCACGATCATTCGCAGCAGGTCGACGCTGGAAGTTAATTGCGGGCGCACCTGTTCCGGATTCTTCGTAATGATGTTCCGCGTATCACGGACAATCAACGGGATCCGAATACCCTCTTCGTAAACAGTACCGCCTTTGCCCTGTAGCCCATGCGAACTTGCATATTCGCCGTGGTCGGACGTGAAAATAAAAATGGCGTTCTCTTTTGCTTCCGGCGTAAGGCTCTTCATGAAGTTGCCGATGGCTTCATCAAGTTGGCCCATAACCTGTACGTATGAGTCGAGCGCCATGACCCAGTAGTTGTTCGGCGCAATAGCCTTGTGAGCAGGGACATGGACCGGTGTGGGAGCAAAATAGAACCCTGCGGGCGAGGTGACTGATGTGTATTTCAGTTTCTCGTCGTCCTCATAAATCCCGCCCATCTGATACTGGAATACCTCTTTCACGAGCGTCTGCGCTTTGGGCTTTTGGTTGAGTTCCGCCTGGTCCTGGAAGTTTGGAATTGTCGCGCGAATGTCAGTGGTCTTATAGACAGGCGGTGGCGCGTCCTGTGGAGGAATTTCGATGTAAGGCCCGGGTGGGACTTCGAAGATTTCTGACTTGATTCCTCTAAAGACCTCGTAGAAATTATTGGCCTGCATCGCGCCCCAGAACCACTGCTTGTCATGCGGATTGACGAAGTTCACTGTGGCGAAGAAAGGATCGTTGCCCGACTTCGCCACATGATTGTTAATCCAGTGCGCAGCCTCCCAGGCAGGCGTGTTATCTGTTGCCATTCCCTGCCCTGCATAACCCCAGTAATCCTGGTTCGGGGTGTGGCTGGTATAGCCATACTTCTCGAGATCTGACACCTGATATGACAAGTGCCACTTCCCGAAGTAAGGAGTCGCCTTGTATTGCGCCTGTTCGCGCATCAAACGCCCAATAGTTGGAAAGGCGGGCTCGAGTGAGGGCTGTTCTATGCCAGCGAGCGGTTCAGTTATCAAGGTCAGCATGGAATAAGTCTGATAACAATAAAGGCCGGTGTGGATGGTCGCACGTGAGGCAGTGCAATCGGACGCGGCGGTGTAGTAGTTCGAAAACTTGACCCCATCCTTCCACAGATAGTTGAAGAGATTGGGCATGTATTTCGCTACGAAGGCGTCGACATTGGGCGTGTCCTTGGGAAGGTGCATCGGGAAACGCAACTGATCGACGGTGATGAAGATGATGTTGGGTTTAGTGGTTTGGTTAGGGGCACTAGCGTCTGTGGTGTTCTCCATGGGAGTTCCTTTCTTGTTTTGGGTGTTGGTTCGATTGATTTAGTGGTTGCAGCTATTAACGCGAGAACCGCTGCGGAAAACCACCACGTGCCTGATGAGGAAATTTGCTATAAAAATTTCTCTTAACGAGCTAAGATACTCGCGCTCAGCTAAAAGAAGTCGGTGCGACTCGACTCGGACTTAGCGTAAAAGGATTTACGGACTCCCATAGTATTTCCCACGACGTAGTCCTCATTTGTCTTTTAGAAACCTCAACCCTCTCAACCGCAAAGGAGTTCCCCAAATGCGCATAAGAATCCTCGTTCTTTCAGCAGCCGTTCTACTCTTCGGCGCGATCATGATGGTTCCTCAAATCATCGAGGCTTCTAAATCGTCAGCCATCGCTGCAAACTCAATCAACCCAGTCCAGGGACGTGGACCTGAAATGACGGTCGGCGTATCGATCCGCAACGACACCTCGCCGCCCGTACGCGAAATGAAGCAACAGCCTGTCTTCAAGCCAAGGAAAGAGGCAAACGAAAATCCCAAGATTCACTACCCTCATAAAGACGTGCCCGATCGCGTGGTGCAGAAGTCGATCGCTGTCAACGCGTTTACCGCCGCGAACATGCCGACGGCCAATAGCAGCTTCGACGGCATGCAGTTTCCCGGTGTCGCGTGTAACTGTGCTCCGCCGGATACGAACGGTGAAGTCGGCACCACTCAGTACGTCCAGATGGTCAATGAAGGTTTTCAGGTCTTCGACAAGACAACCGGAGCTTCGTTACTTGGACCATCCGGCATTTCCACGATCTGGGGCGGCTTCGGTGGTGTTTGTGAATTCAACGGCAGCGGCGATCCGGTGGTGATGTACGACCAGCTCGCCGATCGTTGGATCATCTCGCAGTTTGCCGGTGTCTCCGTGCCGACAGATGAGTGCGTGGCTGTCTCGACTACGGGTGATGCGACCGGCTCGTACTATCGTTACGATTTTCACCTCGGCTCAAACTTCTTCGACTACCCGCACCTGAGTGTCTGGCCGGACGGTTATTACATGAGCATGAACGTGTTCAACTCGAGTGGCACCGCATTCCTCGGACCGCAACCTTTCGCATTCGACCGGAACAACATGCTCGCGGGCTTGCCGGCAACGTTCATTACTCCCGGCATCACGAATGGACCATCAGAAAGGACGTACCTGCCAGCGGATCTCGATGGCTCGATCCTGCCGCCAGCCGGTGCACCAGCGACGTTTGTGCAGTGGCCCGGCGGCGGTGGTTATAAGATCTTCCATTTCCAGGTGGATTTTGTGACCCCGGCAAACTCGAGCTTTACAGTGTTCGCCAATCCCGCCGTCGCTGGATTTACACAGCTCTGCCCGACGACGCGATCGTGTGTCCCGCAAAGCAGTACGACGTCGCGTCTGGACGCGCTCGGAGACCGATTGATGTTCAGAGTAGCGTACCGGAATTTTGGTGCTTATGAGTCGGTTGTCGGAAACTACACCGTGAGCTCGGGAACCGTCGCCGGTATTCGCTGGTTTGAGTTGCGAAATGTCACCAACGGTCCGGTGACTGTCAATCAGGAGAGCACATATCAGCCTGATTCGACGTGGCGGTGGATGGGAAGTGCGGCGATGGATCGCGATGGCAACATTGCGATTGGCTACAGTGCTTCGAGCTCGACGCTCTTCCCGCAGTTGCGTTATGCGGGACGGCTCGCGACAGATCCACTGAATGTGTTGGGCCAAGGTGAGGCAACTCTTTTTGCTGGAACGGGAAGCCAAGTCGGCACGAGCAGTCGCTGGGGTGATTATGCGGCGCTGACTGTCGATCCGGTGGATGATTGTACTTTCTGGTTTACGTCCGAGTATTACGCAACGACGAGCCAGTTCAACTGGCGCACGCGAATCGGATCGTTCCGCTTCCCGACGTGTGGTAGCGGTAATCCAACACCGACACCAACGCCCACACCGACTCCGACTCCGACTCCGACTCCGACTCCGACTCCGACTCCGACTCCGACTCCGACTCCGACTCCGACTCCGACTCCGACTCCGACACCAACACCGCCGCCTCAGAGTCCGCCGAATGCGCCGAGCAATCTCAACGGAGAAGCAGTGACAGCGAATTTCATCCGCTTGACGTGGACAGACAACTCCGATAACGAAGACGGCTTCGCTATCGAGCGCTGCACGGGGCTTAACTGCACTATCTTCGGGCAGATTGCCACTGTGGGCGCGAACACGACGGCGTTCAATAATTCGGGACTCGCTCGAAACACGTGGTATCGCTACAGGATTAGGGCGTTCAATGCCGCAGGCAATTCAGCTTACTCGAATGTGGTTTCAGTGCAGACGCCTATTAGTAACTTTTAGACAGGATTGGCAAGATTGCAGGATTTACATGAGCGATCGTGTAAGTCCTACACATAACAGGTGGCGGGTATGGTCTGCTGTCGCGTATGCATGGTCTAACGATCGATCATTTGACGGGAGTGGATCTGGTGACGTAGGACACAACCAGCAAACAAGCGACACTGCGCCATGTATCAAACGACAGCGCCACCGAGCCTGAACGCGATCTATTCTGGGCATTGACCGGTGCCGGTGGCGGTAACTTTGGTGTGATCGTGCGCTATTACTTCAAGGAGTTGCCCGATGCGCCTGACTACGCCACGCTGTTTACTTTGGCGTGGGATTGGAGCGACTTCACTCAGGAAGACCTGTTTGCCGACTTGCTGCACATCTATGCCGAGCTGATGCTGCTGTTGCCGGATAACGAATTCACGCTGTTAAAGCTCACCCATGTCGCAGCCAAACAACTCGGCATGACCTTGCAAGTGGCCTCGCTGCCGGGCATGTCGTACGACGTGCATTGTCAACATGCCTCGAGCAGGGCACAAACCGTGAAGCAACGTCTTGAACAAGTGTTGCCGGCGGTGCAGTGCAGACGTTGAATGGTTCCGGCCCAAATCAGTTTGGCAAATACAAATCGGCCTATATGAAGAAGGGGTTTCCCGGCGATCAGATTAAGACGATTTTCAAATACCTGCATACCACGCCGAACGGTCTTGATATGTCGCAATGCCTCCTGCAAGTTGATAGCTATGGCGGAGCCATCAATCGCGTCTCGCCTACGGCCACGGCAGTTCCGCAGCGCAGCTCGATCATGAAGCTGCAATACCAGGCGTATTGGAACAATGCCGCCGAACCGGGCCAGGCCAATCAATCACCGTATCGCGAGATGGCCCAGGGCTATCTGGATTGGATCAATAAGTTCTATGGCGACGTGTACTTTGCCATGGGCGGTACGCCTGATCCGCAGAAAGATCCCAGTGGCACAGTTGATGGGTGCTACTACAACTACCTCGATAGTGTGCTTGGCACACATGCCGACAACAAAATCGATCAGGCAATGTGGTTGTATTTTCTGGACAACTTCCGCAACAACAAGCGTAATCTGGTTGCCGTGAAACGCCATTGGGACCCGCAAAATTATTTTCACAGTCCGCAATCAATTCCGTTGCAGTAAGGCTTCGCTCAAAGTCAGGATCTACTCTTGGACACAGTCAGTACCACCTGCGATAGCGGGTGGGTGCGCCAGCGCTGCTACCGCAAGGTCGAGCTCCGTGAAAAGTGGCCCATTGATCGTACTTCGTGCCAACGTACCAAACTGACCTGGACCATTATCGAAGAATGCCTGACCCGGAAACGCAGGCTGACCAAACCCCGCCGCCCCGCACGGGGGAACGAAATCTTTCCGTTACAACTGTAGGGGCGGCCCTCCGTGGCCGCCCCCACAGTTTCACCGCCGGGCCTCTATTCCATTTAAGTGTCGCTCCCCAACCACCCCCCCCCAACTATCCCCATCCCCCCCTCCCC
>Ga0081539_10006873_pt1 | contig 10621 bp, 5 predicted proteins | sample TabmetS4T2R2_FD_71023 | JGI IMG/M metagenome (GOLD analysis project Ga0081539, IMG submission 71023) | Tabebuia heterophylla rhizosphere microbial communities from the University of Puerto Rico - S4T2R2 | ecosystem: Host-associated > Plants > Roots > Rhizosphere ... | reverse complement strand
CCGCCAGGCTAACCCTGGGGAGCAGGACGCTCTATCTGGTCGCTGCCGATGATCCCGCGGTTGCGGCTGTCGTGGAAGCTTTACAGAAACAGGACAAGGTCGTCCTGTCAGTTGCCGTAGACAACAGTGCCGAGGCAATCAACGAGATCGTCCGGGCTCTGATTGAGGAGTAATCAAATGGCTTTTATCATTGATGGTTCCTATATCGAAGCCACACTCAAGCTCGATGCCAACAGCGCGCAAAAGGGATGGGAGTTTGTCCAGAAGTTTCGCGCAAATCCGAAGCAGCCCGGCATCAGCCTTGAGCGGGTCAATCAGACCAAACAGGATGATCTCTGGTCGGCCCGAGTCACCCGCGATTTACGCGCGATCCTCTATCAGGACGGCGAGGACTGGCGTTTCATCTACCTCGGCCATCACGACGACGCCTATGAATGGGCCGCCAGGCGGCAGATCGGACGCCACATCAAGACCGGCCAATTGCAGATCGTTGAGTTACCGACCATCAGCGCCACGCCGGTCGAAGCCGTTCAGAAAAAAAGGCCGGGATTATTTGCCAAACACCGGGACAATTATCTGCTCGATCTGGGCGTGCCGCCTGATTGGCTGCCGGTAGTCAAAGCGGTTGAGTCGGAAGACGCTTTCTTGAATCAAATCTATCCGAAACTGCCGGACGATGTGGCCGAGCGCCTCTTCCTGCTGGCCTCCGGAGAGATTGTTGAGCCTCCGTCGCCGGTGAGCGAACGTGACGACGCCAAAGACGCCACGAGGGCCTGGCAGAATTTCTTCCTGATCGAGAGCGATGACGATCTGCGCCGGCTGTTGTCCGCGCCCCTGGCCACATGGATAGCCTTTCTGCACCCGTCGCAGAAGCGGCTCGCGTCCGGAGCATTCAACGGCCCGGTTAAGCTCACCGGCGCTGCAGGCACCGGGAAGTCCGTCGTGGCGATGCATCGCGCGCGCCATCTGGCGCGTCAAGGTCAGCGGGTTTTACTGACGAGCTTCGTTAAAACGCTTTGCAATAATCTCAAGCGTAATCTGGCGCTCTTCTGTACTAAAGAAGAGTTGGCGCTCATCAAGGTCGTCAATGTTCACCATCTGGCCAAAGTGATGCTGGACCAGTTGGGGGAGAGCTACGCGCCGATGGGCGATGACGAGGTCGGCAAGTATCTGGATCAATTTCTGGAGGAGCGTGGCTGTCCGCTCGACGGATCGTCATTGCGCGCCGAATGGAAGTATGTCATCCAGGCGCAAGGCGTGACCACCTGGGAGGAATACCGCGGCGCCAGCCGCGTCGGGCGCGGGCGCGCGCTCAGTGTTAAGGACCGCAAACAGGTCTGGGAGGTCGTTGGCCGTGCGCTTGAATTGATGCGACGCAAAGGTGAGAGCGATTACGCGGGCCTCTGTCGCCGCCTTTGTGACAATCTGCGGGCCGGGCAAATCGAAAGTCCCTTTGATGCCGTGGTCGTGGATGAGGCGCAAGACCTGGGACCGCAGGAACTGCGTTTGATCGTTGCCCTGGCCGGCGAGGGGCCGGACCGGTTAATGCTTGTCGGAGACGCCGGACAGCGCATCTATCCCGGCAACTATTCACTGCGGGCGCTCGGCATTGACGTGCGCGGCAGGTCACACATCCTGCGTTTAAACTACCGCACGACCGAGCAGATTCGCCGGTTCGCCGACAACCTGCTCGGCTCTGAGAGCGACGACCTCGACGGCGGAGCGGAATCCCGTCGCGGCGTGCGCAGCCTGTTCCGCGGGCCTCAACCGACGCTCACAGGCTTCCGAGACAAGGCCGGGCAGACAGAGTTCGTCGTGTCACAGATCAAACGGCTGCTGGCGGATGGCCGCGCGGTGGATGAGATTGCGGTCTTCGCGCATCAGGCGTTTCTGCTCAATCCCGTCGAGAAGGCGCTCGATGAGGCAGGCATCTCAACCTTTCGTTTGAACAAAGACGATGACCCGCAGTCGCCCGCGATCAACCTCGGCACAATGCACCGCGCCAAGGGCCTCGAATTCAAAGTCGTCTTCGTGATCGATGCTGACGACAAGCAGTTGCCACTGGCCAGAGCCCTGGCCGAGGTCTCGGATGAACAACTGCGTCAGGACATAATTGCGCGTGCGCGCCAACTGCTCTACGTCAGCGCCACCCGCGCGCGTGACGAATTGTTCATCTGCTGGTCGGGCGAGCCGAGCAGATTCTTGCGAGAATTGGAGAGAGGGGAGAAATAACCGAATGTCCTTTGCTGTTGGATCGCTGGTCAAAGCGCGCGGACGGGAGTGGGTAGTTCTACCCGGTTCGGAGGACGATCTGTTGATGGTCCGCCCGCTCGGCGGTACTGAAGATGAGGCCACCGGATTATTGCTGCCGCTCGAGAAAGTCGAGCCGGCGCAATTCGATCTGCCCGACCCGACGCGGCCCGGCGATGACCGCTCATGCCGTCTATTGCGTGACGCGGTGCGGCTTGGATTTCGATCAAGCGCCGGCCCGTTTCGCTCGTTCGCGCGGATCGCCGTGGAGCCGCGGCCATATCAACTCGTGCCGTTGCTGCTGGCGCTCAAACTCGACCCGGTGCGGATGTTGATCGCCGATGATGTCGGTATCGGCAAGACGATCGAGGCCTGTTTGATCGCGCGCGAACTTCTCGATCGCGGTGAGATCAATCGATTGGCCGTACTCTGTTCGCCGCAGCTCGCGCCGCAATGGCAGAGTGAGTTGCGCGACAAGTTCCACATCGAGGCCGAAGTCGTGTTGCCGAGCACGGCCACACGACTGGAGCGCGACTGCCGAATGAACGAATCATTGTTCGACCGGTATCCGTTCGTCGTCGTCTCGACCGATTTCATTAAATCGGACAGACGGCGCGATGAGTTCCGGCGCGCATGTCCCGAATTCGTCATCGCGGACGAGGCCCACACCTGCGCTTACGGATGGGAGGGCAGGGGCGGAAGGCATCAGCGTTACGATCTGCTCAAAGCCATTGCCGAGAGCGAGCAGCGTCATCTCGTGCTCGTCACCGCCACGCCGCACAGCGGCAACGAGACTGCTTTTCGCTCGCTCCTGACTTTGCTCAACCCTGAGTTCGCCGACCTGCCCGAGGAGTTGATGGGCGCCGCGAATGAACACCATCGCCGCCGCCTCGCCGCACATTTCGTCCAGCGCAAGCGCGGCGACATTCGCCGTTACCTCGACGCCGACACACCTTTCCCCGAACGCGAAGAGAAGGAAGAGGGGTACAAGCTGTCGAAGGATTACAAGCAGCTTTTTGAGCGTGTCCTGAATTATGCGCGTGAAGTCGTGAGCGACGGCGGTCAGGATCATCGCCAGCGTGTCAGGTGGTGGTCGGCGCTGTCGCTGCTCCGCTCACTGGCTTCGAGTCCAGCCGCCGCCGCCGCTACGCTGCGTACCCGAGCGGCCAGCGCCGACACCGAAACTATCGCCGAGGCCGATACGATTGGCCGCCGCACCGTACTGGATTTGACCGACGACGAATCGATCGAGAGCGCCGATCTGACGCATGGCGGCGACACAGGCGATGAGACGGAAGACGGGAAAAAGAACCGCCGCCGGCTGCTCGAAATGGCGCGTGATGCCGAAGCCCTGATGGGCGCCGAGGATCAGAAGCTTCAACGTGCCATCAAAATCGTGGATGAACTGATCAGTGAAGGTTTTCATCCGATTCTCTTCTGCCGCTTCATTCCGACGGCGGAATATGTCGCTGACGAGTTGAGAAAGAGATTGCGAGGCGTCGAAGTCGCCGCCGTCACCGGCAATCTACCGCCGGACGAACGTGAAGATCGCGTTCATCAACTTGCGCAGTCCCGGAAGCGAGTCCTCGTCTGCACCGACTGTCTGAGCGAAGGGATCAACCTGCAAGATAACTTCGACGCCGTGATTCATTACGACCTGTCGTGGAATCCGACCCGGCACGAACAGCGCGAAGGCCGCGTGGATCGCTACGGCCAGGAAAAACCTAAAGTGCGCGTACTGACCTATTACGGCCTCGACAACCAGATTGACGGCATCGTGCTGAATGTCCTGATCAGCAAACACAAAAAGATCCGCAGCTCGCTCGGCATCTCCGTCCCTGTTCCGGTGGACACCGATCAGGTCATCGAAGCGATCTTCGAAGGATTGCTGCTCCGCACCAAGAAGGGCTCGGCGGATGAGCAGATGATGCTCTTCGAGGACTTCATGAAGCCGAAGAAAGAGCAACTCTATGGGCAGTGGGATGCCGCCTTGGAACGCGAAGAGAAACTATCACAGACGATGTTCTCGCATCGCCCGATCAAGGTCGAGGAAGTCGCCAAGGAGTTACAGGCCGTACGCGCGGCAATCGGCTCCGGCGTCCACGTCGCCGCGTTTACGAAAGATGCGCTGAGCGCCTGCCGGGCCGTCGTGGCGGAACAGAACGGCGTGGTGCGGTTCGATCTGGCCGAGACTCCGCGAGCATTGAAAGAGACATTGAAGGATGCCGGCGCTCTTGAAAGCGATCAGTTCACGGCGCGGTTTGAACTGCCGGTCAAAGAAGACCAGCTCCATCTCAATCGCACCCATCCATTGGTCGAAGGGCTGGCGTCATACGTCATGGAGACGGCGCTCGACCCATTAGGGAGCGGCCCCAACGCTTTCAACGCTCATCGCTGCGGCGTCATCCGCACCGGCCGCGTCAGCAGGCGTACGACTTTGCTGCTCCTTCGATTTCGCTATCACATCATCACTCGGCGCGGCGATGTTGAAACGCCACTGTTAGCCGAAGATTGTCAGGCGCTGGCTTTCGCCGGCGCGCCCCAGAGCGCGGAATGGCTGGATGCCGAAATAGCCGAAAATCTCCTCGCCGCCGAGCCGGACGCCAACATCACGCCCGAACAGCAGACCGACTTCATTCGCAAAGTGATCGATGGATTCGATGTATTGCGTCCATATCTGAATCAGGTGGCCGAAGACCGGGGCAGGGAGCTGCTGGAGGCCCACCGGCGCGTGCGCATTGCATCACAGGTCAAGGGCGTCAGCCACCGCGTCGAACCGCAACTCCCACCCGATGTAGTGGGGATTTATGTTTATTTACCGAAAGGCGCGTGATATTCAGCCGAGGGCAAAAAGTGAGGACACTCTAGTATCTGACCAGGATAGCGAGATTGTGCTTCATCGCCCAGGCATCTATGAAATTTTGGAGCGGAAGCGATCGCTCGCCTTTCAGCGGGTCAAGAACGGTGATTTCGGATTCGTTCAGACCAATGACAACGAGAGCATGGGGATCGTTCACTTCATCTATTGGAAGTAATATGACATAGACGATGGGATGATATCCGTCACTAATCAATTCTGCCAATTCTGTAAGTGAGAGGGTGTATTTAGCTGTTTGAAGGAAACCAAGGGATCGTGCCACCTCCACAGCGGCAAAAGCATTCGTGCCGTATAGCGGAGTGCAATCGCATCGCTCACGCAACTCACTCTCTGCAAGAACGATGCCGAAGCTCTCAAACACCATACGAAGACAAGCCGGCACACATGAATAAAGTGTCTCCTGTTTATGGAACGGGGGCTTCAATGGCATCGCGCTTTTCTTCGTACAGACGACGGGCTGCTACTTTCATTTCTTCGAATGGGGTATACGAGACAATCTCCTCATTCATGGCGCTGACCAGAATTTCGCCGGTTTGGCCCACTGGTCCGATAACGGCGTATGCTAGTAAAACCGGCACGTGCCAGACATTGGCGACAGTATCCAATGTGGGCGTGTCGCCCATAAAGCGATCAGGGAGATGGTCGCTTAAGAAAAGATTGGCTAGCGCCTGCGCTTGTATCGCGGTAACTAGCGGTCTTGTGGGAACATGCGTCTCTAATGAATCGTCCAAAGCGCGTGCCCGCTCGATTGGATCGACGCGCGAGATTCTCACCAGCGGCTGATTGTCTTGCGTAATGAGAATATCCGCCCCGTTGATCGCCGCGTCGAGCAGCTCCGGCAACTGGACTCTGGCTTTACTGATGTCTATCTCCTGCATTATGAACTCCGAAGATTGTCCAATTTGATGGTTGGATTATGCTGCCTGCGAAATTACAATTGCAAGTCTGACTTCTAAGCCTGCACTCTCGTGCCGCGTTTACCTACTGGCCAACTTAATTTATGCAGCTTCGTAAACGAAACATCTTTACCACTATTCGCGCTGAAGGCTCCATTCTGCCCGCCGATCTGTTGCAGCGCATCAACGAGCGCGACGGGCACCTCAAAGGCTTAACGCCCGATGATTATCATCTCGCCGGCGGGTTGAAACTCAACGAGGCGATCAATCAGTCGTGGAACCGGATGCAGGGCGCATGGACCGTTTTCCGGAACGCGCTTGAAAAATTGCCCTCGACCGACACCGGCACGACCGTGACGCGCGAAAAGTGGCTGCTGCCGCTCTTTCAGGAACTCGGCTACGGACGCTTGCCGACAGCCAAAGCTATCGAAATCGAAGGCAAAAGCTATTCAATCTCGCATCTCTGGCAGCAAACGCCGATCCATCTGATCAGCGCCCGCGTAGACCTCGACACGCGCACAGCGGGAGTAGCGGGCGCATCTCGCATCTCGCCACACGGACTCACACAGGAACTGCTCAATCGCTCCGAACCTTACTTGTGGGGATTCGTCTCGAATGGGCTGCGACTGCGCATTCTGCGCGATAACGTCAGCTTGACGCGGCAAGCCTATGTTGAATTCGACCTCGAAGCGATGATGAACGGCGAGCAGTTTCCGGATTTCATAATGCTCTGGCTGCTCTGCCACGAATCGCGAGTAAACGCGGAGCGGCCTCAAGATTGTTGGTTGGAACGCTGGTCAAAGGCGGCGCATGAACAAGGCACGCGAGCGCTCGACCAATTGCGCAATGGCGTCGAAGACGCAATCAAGGCGCTGGGGCGCGGCTTCCTCGCGCATCCGGCCAATCAGACGCTACTGGGCCGCTTGCGCAAGGGCGAACTCGACAAACAGGATTATTACCGGCAGTTACTGCGTCTCGTTTACCGATTGTTATTCCTCTTCGTCGCCGAAGACCGCGAATTGCTCTTCGCGCCCGAATCCGATGAAAAGACACGCGAACGTTACATCCGGTTCTATTCCGTCTCGCGGTTGCGGCGATTGGCCGAACGGCGGCTCGGCGCTTGCCACAGCGATCTTTATCAAGGACTGCGGCTGGTGATGGAAAAGCTGGGCAACGGCGGATGTGCTAAGCTCGGATTGCCCGCGTTGGGAAGCTTTCTCTTCTCGGACGGAGCCATCGCCGATCTGAATGGTTGTGAATTGGCCAATCACGAACTGCTCGAAGCGGTGCGCGCTCTAGCCTTCATCACCGATGGTCACAAGCGGCGCACAGTGGATTACAAGAACCTGCGTTCCGAGGAATTGGGGAGCGTCTATGAAGCCCTCCTCGAACTCCACCCCGAAATCAACGCCGAAGCCCGCCAGTTCAATCTCGCTTCGGCCGGCGGCAATGAACGCAAGACTACCGGCAGCTATTACACACCCGACAGCTTGGTGCAATGTCTGCTCGATTCGGCGCTCGACCCGGTCCTGGACGAAGCCGCCAGACAGCCGGACGCGAAAGAGGCGATTCTCAGACTCAAAGTGGTCGATCCTGCCTGTGGTTCGGGCCACTTCCTGATCGCCGCCGCCCATCGCATGGCGAAACGGTTGGCCGCGATCAAAACCGGCGATGGCGAGCCTGCGCCCGAAGCCGTCAGAACCGCTCTGCGCGAAGTGATCGGTGGCTGCATCTACGGTGTGGACATCAATCCAATGGCCGTCGAATTGTGCAAGGTCTCGTTGTGGATGGAAGCGCTGGAGCCTGGCAAGCCGCTCTCGTTCCTCGAACACCATATCCAATGCGGCAACGCGCTGATCGGAGCGACGCCGGCCCTCCTCAAGAACGGCATCCCGGACGAAGCATTCAGACCGATCGAGGGAGACGACAAGGCCGTTTGCAGTGAGTATAGAAAGCTCAATAAGAAAGAACGCGAAGGCCACAGGCGATTGTTTACGCCTGCCCCTGAGCCATGGGATCGATTGGGGGATCATGCCGCGAGCGTGATGCAACTGGAAGAGATCAGCGACGCCGGCATTGAAGGTACGCGGCGCAAGCAGAAACGCTGGGAAGAATTGGTGCGATCGGAAGGTTACTATCACAGTCAACTATGGGCCGACGCATGGTGTGCAGCATTCGTTTGGAAGAAGGTCGAAGATCCGGATCATCCTTATCCGATTACCGAAGAGCTGTATCGAAAAATAGAGAAGAGTCCCTGGCACATCGTTCATGGATGGCACGAAAAAGAGATTCGCCGGTTGGCCGAACAATATCAGTTCCTTCACTGGCATTTGGCTTTCCCTGGCGTTTTCCGCATGCCGGTCAAAGATGAGGAGCCGGAAAATGAACAGGCTGGATGGAGCGGTGGTTTTGATGTCGTGTTAGGCAACCCACCCTGGGAACGGATCAAGCTTCAAGATAAAGAGTGGTTTGCTATTCGGCGGCCTGAGATCGCGAATGCGGCGAATGTGTCGGCGCGGCAACGTATGATAGAAGTTATACAAACTGACGACCCCATCCTTTATAATGAATTTATTGAAGATCGACGTAAGGCCGAAGGTGAAAGCCACTTTACTCGCAACAGCGGGCGCTTTCCATTTTGCGGTATTGGAAGTATTAACACTTATGCAATATTTGCTGAGACGAACAGGATACTGACAAGTAAAAATGGAAGAGCTGGGTTCATTATTCAAAGTGACGTTGTAACAAGTGGCACCTATAAGGATTTCTTCAGCGATTTGCTCGACGAGGGGCAACTAGTGAGTTTCTATGATTTTGTGAACATAGAAGGCCTATTTCCGCATATACACAGAACCCACCCTCACTTCTGTTTGATTACAACCTCCGGCCAACGCTTTGATCATCTTGCTGATTTTTCTTTTTGGAATACAAACGTCAGTCATCTGCTTGAGGCAAACCGCCACTTTACCCTATCGAGCACAGATCTCGCATTACTCAATAGCGAGACACGTACTTGTCCTGTCTTCCGCACAAGAAAAGACGCCGAACTTACCAAAGTGATATATCGACGGGCGGGCGGTCTAGCGTTTGAGAAAGGGGAATGGGCTGGTCACTACATAAGGTTGATAGATTTCTCCGATCACTCGGAGACGATTCGATCGGAAGAGCAGTTAGAGGAAGGCTTATTTGACGAATTCTTTAATTACCGTACTGAACAAAGTGTCTATGTTCGCCTGTACGAGGCCAAACTGTTTCATCTGTTTGACCATAGGTATACAACTTTCGAGGGCATTACACAGGCCGAGGCCTATGATGGCCGTGTGCGAGAAGTGAGCCTCCAAGAACATTGCAATTCTACCTTCATAGTCAAGCCGCGTTACTGGGTTCCTGTCAGCCTCTTCAACCGTATTATCGAAAGATATGCTCAGCAGAAAGGCTACCTGCTGGTTTATCGTGAAATTACGAATACGACAAATGAACGAACCTGCATCTCGGCGATCCTTCCTGAAACTGCGGTTACACGAAACACAGTATCTTGTCTCGGCGTGCGAGCTTCTGGAGGCAGAGTTTTACTCCAAGCTAATCTGTCGGCATTTTGCTTTGATTATGCTGTGCGGCAGAAAGTCGCAGGCACGCACCTGAGCTATGGGATCATGAAACAATTGCCGTTTTTGCCTCCATCCGTTTATGCCGAGTTTTGCAAGTGGCATTTCAATCAAATTCTGCGCGAATGGATAGCACCGCGCGTGCTGGAGCTGACCTATACCGCTTACGACCTGGGAGGATTCGCCGAAGATTGTGGCTACACAGGCGAGCCATTCACTTGGGACGAAGAGCGTCGTTTCCTGCTGCGCTGCGAACTCGACGCGGCCTACTTTCATCTGTACGGCATTGAGCGCGAAGACGTAGATTACATCCTCGACACCTTTCCCATTGTCCGGCGCAAAGATGAGCAGGCGCATGGCGAATACCGAACCAAGCGCGTCATCCTGGAAATTTATGACGAGATACGGAGGGCGATGGAGTCGGGCACGGCATATCGAACCCGCCTTGATCCGCCACCCGCGAACGGATGGACACCGCCGGAACCTGGGCCGGAGGAAATGGTCACGGAGTCTGCGCCGGAACATGCAGAAACTACTGATGGGAAGCAGTCGGATCTGTTCGCGTGGCAAGCCGAAGATCCGCAACAGCAACTTAAATTCGATGATACAGATTGAATGAGATGAAGAAAGATTGGTTCGCGGCGATTAGGTTCCTTTCCCCTTTGGAGATCCGTAATGACCGACTCGTTCACCACGCTAGTGACTGCATTTAAAGTCCTACAAGCTGTGTACAAAATTGCAAATTGGGCTTATGAGAAGTTTGCCGAAAAGACACCGGTTAAAAATGCTATTGCGGCAACAGCGGCGGATTTCCGGAATGCTTCAGGTGTCGAGAGCGCCCTAATAAAACTTATTGAAAGTGACGAATTTAGCCGTGAAGTAGAAAGCGCTAAGGCTGGGGAGACTATAGACACGAATGAGGGGGTAGCAAACCTACTGGTAGAGATCGGTGATTTTTATACCGGGATTAATAGCAGTCACAGAGATGCGTT
>Ga0081539_10006872_pt1 | contig 10624 bp, 9 predicted proteins | sample TabmetS4T2R2_FD_71023 | JGI IMG/M metagenome (GOLD analysis project Ga0081539, IMG submission 71023) | Tabebuia heterophylla rhizosphere microbial communities from the University of Puerto Rico - S4T2R2 | ecosystem: Host-associated > Plants > Roots > Rhizosphere ... | reverse complement strand
AACGTTTCAGAGCGGTACTGGCAGTCGCATCTTTCAGATACTTGATGTTTTCGCCCGCGAATTGGCGCGGCTGCATGGTGAAATAGCTGACCAGGGCGTTGTCGTTGACGACGTTCGGCTCTTTGAGCAGTTCCAGCAGCGTCAGGTTGACGGGCGTGCCCGGCAGCGTCTTTTCCATTACCCACACAGGCAGCTTGAGCAAGCCCGTCGGCACGGTGATCATCATGCGGCTTGTGTCCATCGCATCGAGTACACGCTTTTCGATCTCGCCCAGGCTGAGCACTTCAGGACCGCCCAGCTTAAATTCGCGCCCGATGGTGTTGTCGTCGTCGAGCGACTTGACGATGGCTTCAACCACGTCGTAAACCGAAACCGGTTGGAACAATGCTTTGCCGCCTCCAATCAGTGGGAAAACAATCGGCGTCAGTCGGATCAGGCGGGCAAAGGCGTTGAAGAACTCATCCTGCGGTCCGAAGACCACCGATGGGCGCAACACCGTCCATTGCAAGCCGGACTGCATGACATACTGCTGAGCGCGCCCCTTGCTCCGCAAAAAGCGTGAAAAGTGGTCGGGGTTGGCTCCATTCTGACTCATATGGATGAATCGCTGTACACCCGCATCGCGCGCCACGTCCAGTACGTTGACCGTACCCTGATAATTTACTTCTTCATAGGTTGCTCCGCCGCGTTCCATCGGGATAGCAACGAAGTGAATTATGGCGGAGATTTCGCCCTCGATCACACGCTTCAGGCTGTCACGGTCGCCAATGTATGCCTGCACGATCTCGATCTTGCTGCCGAGGTCACCCAGTCGCTGCTTGACTTTTTCAGGGTTCCGCACCATCGCGCGAACGGGCTTGCCCAGTTCGACCAACCGCCTAACCGTATTGTTGCCAATGTACCCGGCTGCGCCGGTGACAAGAATCGCCATGATCATCTCCCGATCTGTTGAACACGAAGGCGGTCCGGTTGCTCTAGGGCGTCATATAATTTAATACAAACTATATTATAGAAAGGAGATATGAATACAGGATGAGCAATTGAGCGAGATTTCACATTTGACCTGCCTGCGTCCATAATGAGGTGGTTTTGCAGGTGCAATCTGTCTGAACCGGAGGATGCCAATGACCAGTGGGGCGGACTTTTACGACGATGAGCAGGTCTTTGCCAACTACATGCAGCGTCGCCAGCGCACGGACAGCCCGAACGATACCATCGAGAAGCCGATCTTCATGGAAATGTTTGGCTCCTATCCGGGCAAATCCGTGCTGGATTTAGGCTGCGGCGATGGTGGCTTCGGTGCGGAACTGCTGGCGGGCGGCTGCACATCCTACACAGGCGTAGAAGCCTCTGCGCGGATGGCGGCGCTGGCGCAGGAACAACTTGCGCCGCTTGGCGGCATACTTCACCACGACAGCATCGAACACTGGATGTACCCTGAAAACGCTTTCGACCTCGTGGCTTCGCGGCTCGCACTGCACCACACGGATAATATCGTTCGCACGTTTGCACGGGTTTATGATGCGCTCAAACCCGGTGGTTGGTTCGCCTTTTCGGTCGAGCACCCGGTGCTGACATCTTCCCATCAGTCGGCAACGGCTTCCGGCAGGCGCTATGAGTGGACAGTCGACGATTATTTCATCACCGGCGCGCGCAACGTTGCATGGATGGGCAGTGAAGTGATCAAGTTTCACCGCACGGTTGAGGATTACTTTTCTGCGCTCCAGCACGCAGGCTTCACCGTCGAACAGCTCCGCGAATCGCGCCCGCGCCGCGAAATGTTCACCGACCCTGAGCTATACGAGCGCCGTACACGCATCCCACTCTTTCTGCTGCTGGCGGCGCGTAAGCCCGCCTAACCCTGGACGATGATCGTCCCCAGCGTTAAATAGTCACTGTCACCAACTGGCAGCCGAGCGCCTGGATTGTCGAGGTCGTACAACCCGGCAATCAGCATGTATTCCCCTGGCGGCAAATCAATCAGCAGGGCATGCTGGTCGCGGATGGTTTCGCCGGGTGTCCAGGTCGTCGTCAGCGATAATCCGCCACCGGGTTCGCTGTCCCGCTGTGCCGCCAGCGTGCGGTTTGCATCAAGAAGTTGCAGGAATACTTTGTAACGTATTGTGAGAGGCGCGTTCGCGTGCCAGTCCAGCCGAACCTGAAGCGCATCGCCCGATGTGACTGTTTCGGCGCTCAGTGCGTAACTTTCCAGTGTGATGCTATCTCCGAATTGGGCATCTGCCTCGCGCGTGATCTGTGGCTCAAGCGGCATGACAAAGCGTGCCAGCCGAACATCGCCATACCAGGTCTCGCCGACCTCGAATGCCTGCTGGTCGAGTGTTGTTTCGACCACGTGCTGCGGGTCGCGCTCGGTTTCGCCCCAGAAGACGACGAACGCCCGCATGTGGCTGGCGATGATCGCCTCGACCTCGGCGTGCGTCGCCGCGTCATCGCCGCCCAAGCCCTGCGGCAGTGGATAAATTGGTGCTGCGCCCACGTAATAATAACGGAAGACTTCTTCCTGATTTGGCGCGTCGAGGATTACCGCGTCGCCTTCGCGCAGACCGCTTTCAATCGTCCGCGCGATAGCGCGATAATCGGCGCGCTGGTATGCCGGATCATTGTACAGCGGTGGCACGCCGTCCCATGCGCCAAGTGCCAGGTAGACGATGCTCAGCACCGCCGTCAGCGGCGGCACGACAATTGCCAGCCGCGTCGCAAAATCGCGCCCTCGTCCGTAGCGCGGCTTGAGCGTCCATAGTACCCATATCCCACGCCCGATCAGCAGCGCCATGCCAATCTGGGACGGCAGCAGGAATTTCACGTTGTCCAGTCGGAACAAGCCCAACGCCAGAAACAGCGCGGGAGGAATAATTGCCCACGCTGCCGGAATCAACATTTCCCACAGCGTGTCGCGCTTGATATAGAGCAGCCCGAACAGCGCCAGCAGCATCGGGATCGCTAGCGGTACATTCGGCGTGCTGATGCCATAGGTCATCCAGGTCAGCAGCGTGCCCAGCGCCGCATCAAACGGCGTCGTGTCGCCGGTATTGGGCCAAGTCGTGATCTGGCGCAGCGCGGTGGGCAGCCAGGGGAGGTAGAGCGCAATTGTGAGCAAGTTCGCGCCGATGTAGAGCAGCAACCCGCGTCTGTCAGCTTGTTTGCTCATCGTCAGCCACGCCAACGCGACCACACCCTGCGCCAGCATCACAAACGGATAGGCGTACTGCGTCCATAAGCCCGCTGCGTTGAACAGCGCCACCGCCACAGCCCATCTGCCGGACGGTCGTCGCAGAAATTCCGCCAGCGCCCAGAAGCTCGCCGCCGCCCAGAGCGCCAGCAGCGCGTACATCCGCGCTTCCTGCGCGTAGTAAATGCTGAAAGTGTTCAGGCTGATTAGCAGCGCAGCCGTGATGCCTGCGCCCCAGCCGAACAGCCGCCTGCTGAGTGTGTAAGCAAACGCGATGCTCAACAAACTGGCGAACGCCGAAAGTGATCGCAGCGCGAATTCGCTCGTGCCTGCCAGCAAGCGCCAGCCCGCCAGCAGCCAGTAGTACCCCGGCGGATGAATGTCCAGCCCGGCGTTGTAAGCGATCTCTCCAAATGGGCGCAGCGCCTGCACGTAGCTGCTGCCTTCATCGTTCCAGAGCGACTGCGTGCCGAGCAAATGGAAGCGCAGCCCCGCCGCCAGAATCAGCAGAGCGGTAATTGCCGCCAGTTGTAGAGAACGGTGATTGAGCAATGCGACAGCTTTACTTACCACAATTTATCGCCGGAAAACTGTTCGCCGTAGAAAGCAATCAATACACGAATGCTGCCCAGAATATGGGTATTGAACTCCGCCAGTGCTTCAGCAGGAACCCATAATTCCTGATGCATTGCTGCGCCGACGACTTGAGTCTCAAACTGCGCCAGATAATCTTCCGCTACATCAAAGGCGGTGACAGCACCCATGTAACCCGAAGCCGCATCTTTCGTGTTCCAGTCGCGTGCGATTTGCTCGGCGTATTCATAATTCAGCACTGGATAGAAGATCGGCTGGTGCGGCAGACGGGGTGGAAAGACGCGGTAGTTGCTCTCCTGAATGTGCCGTAGTTCAAACAGTCCAACAGGGCGATAGAGTTGGCGAATTTCCATAGCTCATCTCACCCGAAGATTCGCTTCCACAGCGCCCAGCCAATCCCAACCACCGCCAGTACGCCCAACGCAGCGCCACCCGCCATGATTGGGGTTAGGTGTTCGCGGGTGCGGTCATAAACCGTCACGCTGTCAAGCAGGAAGCCGTTGGAACTGGTCAATTCAACCGTATGCGTCTTGGCTGTCAACGAATGGTGAATGGCGACTTCCGTCCAATCGTCTGCCTCCAGCAGCCGCGAGCTGACTATGCTGGTAACCCCGCTGGACGTGCCCCAATCCTGTCCATCAACACGTATGTTGAGCGTATCGCCCAGCGTGCCAATCCAGCGGATGATCGCGCTTGTGCCTTGAAAGGTAAACGTCACGCTGGATGCACTCAGTGCCGTCTCGAATTGTGCACCGGGCGCGCCGACGATTTCTGCCGCGTCGTCAGGCGCAATCGCGCGGTCATCCGCTTGATGCACGCCGAGATACAACGTCGGTGTTTCACTGGCGATGTAAGTCTTCATCGCATCGTAGATAGGTAGCGGCGTAAAGTCTGGTTCGACCATGCGGAAGTAATACTGAGGCTGGTCTTGTCCCTCGTCGTTAGCTTCCTTGAAAAACCAGTAGTTGATCACCCCGATCCATGACCACTCTTGCTGCGCGCGCCGATACGCCAGCGGCATGTAACGCGCCGCCTGTTCGCGGGTGGCACTGCCGAACTGCAAACGGTTCGCCATTTCCGGCACTTCCGGCGACTCCACCGGGTTCCACGCCGCCTCGCTGATCCAGATTGGTTTGTCCGCGTCGCCGTTAGCGACCATTACGTCACGCAGGTACAGGTTACGCGCAAAGGTCACGGTCGTGGGGCGCATCCGCTGGTCGGTCGGTCCGCTGAAGAAACCGTAACCCTGCGCAGCCATGATGTCGAAGCATTCGCCTGCGCCCGCGTCGTACATGCGCTGCAAGAAGATGAACTCGTTCAGGTCGCGCTCGGAGAGCGCCAGCGTTGGGGAAAGCGCCCCACTCATCACCCGAATTTCAGGATCGACGGCTTTGAGCGCCGCATACGCGCGGCAGAGCATCTCGGTATAGCCTTCCGGGTTGACGGCGCGCTCACCCCATTCCGGGTAAATATTCGGCTCGTTCCAGATTTGGTAGACGTGGATGCGCCCCTTGTATCGTTCGGCAAAGGTGGTCACGAAATTGATATAATCCTGCAAATCGTCCGGCGGACCCAGCGTACCTGCATCCGGTGCGGTGTGCGCCCAGGCGGGTGGCGTGTCCAGCCGCGCTTCAATTTCCAGCCCATACTGCTCGGTGAGCGCAACGATCTGGTCGTATTTCTCCCACGCGCTGATTTCGCCCATGATTTCCACATGGCGGCGGTCTATAAAGTCGCCGCGCCCGGCGATCTCGATGTCCTGCCAGGGGAACTGCTGACGTATCCAGTGGAAGCCCGCCTCGGCGATCATGCGCACCTGCTGTTCGCGTTTGGCAGGCTCGACTTCCTGCTGCAAAAAGGTGTTGATGCCGTAAGGGTTCACGCCTGCGTCGTTGATCGGTACCATCGGCTCGGTATTCGGCTGGGCGCGGGTGGCGTTGCCGAGCCATTCGATCATGCCCCGTATCTGTGCGGCTGGCGTTTCCTCGCCTGTGAGCGACCAGAACAGCCGCCATGCCAAGCCCTGGTTTGCCAAATCAAGCGCCAGCAACCCGGAGAAAATAAGAATAACGACAGCAGCGGCAGCGACGATCACCCGCTTCGATGGAGCGTTTCGGTGTGCAATGGGTTGGTTCATAGCGCGGAATTATAGCCGAGTTCGTTTGCCGATCAATTTGCGCTCCCCATCTATCTCCCTACTTTGAGGCAATTTCTCACCGCACTCTATGACAGGTACGTTTCAAAAACGGCTGCCAAAATGCGAATAGATAGCCGTTTGTCGTAATGGGCGGTATAATAAATCTCAACTTGTTCAATTATTGAGGAATAAACATCATGTTCAATGGGCATCGTGGAAACGGGAATGTCAGTGAAGAAGTTGAGCGGCGTGTAGATGACGCAAGCAAGACTATCAGCGAACTCGGACGTGAAATTAATCATCATGCAGAAAGCGCGAAGTCGGATATGGTTAAGGCGCTTTATGAGGCTGCAAAAACGCTGCGGAAAGAATCGCGCGCGGCAGGGGCAGCGAATGATGTTCAGCACCGTGTCGATGATGTTGCCACCAGCTTTGAAAAGGCAGCAGGCTACCTCAAGCGCAATTCGTATCGAGAAATTGGAGAGGATGCCGTAAAAACTGCCAAGCGCAACCCGATGCAGACGATGGCGATCATTTTCATCATCGGTGTGGTCATCGGCTTGCTGCTGCGAGGGAATGGTTCTGACGACCGCTGGGGCGCTACGGAGTAGCGGCTGGCTTTTCGACATCATGCGGCGATACGCTACAATGGAACCGGGCAGCGCGCCCGGTTTTTGTTTTCAGTTCTGGAACGCGCGATGATCAAATTCGTCATTCTTTTTCATACACCCGCCGATCATGAGAGCTTTGAGAGCGCCTACAATGACTTTCTCGCGCTGGTCGAGCGGATGCCGCTCATTCAGAGACGGCAGGTCAACAGCGTGCTCGGCAGCCCGCTGGGCGAAACCAACCTTTACCGCGCGCTCGAAGTCTATTTTGAAGACAGTCCTGCCATGAATCAGGCGCTTACTTCACCCGCCGGGCAGGAAGCAGGAGGCGAAATCATGCGCCGTTTCCCGAATGGCTCGTTTGAGTTTTATTTCGCCGAAGTCTACGAAGAAGCCGGCGCACAAACGCCCACGCAAACGGAGGTCAGCAGTTAGATGGAAGCTCTGAAGCAGCGTATCCTTGCCGAAGGACGCAACCTGGGCAGCGGTATTCTCAAAATCGATAGTTTGCTCAACCACCAGATTTACCCCGACCTGATGATGCAGATGGGGCAGGAACTCGGCGACCGCTTCAAGGATGCCAAAGCGGATCGTATCCTCACGGCGGAAATTTCCGGCATTGCCCCAGCGGTGATGGTTGGGTTGGTGCTCGGCATACCCGTCGTCTACGCCCGCAAGACCAAACCGATTACGATGTTTGGTCCGGTCTTCCTCGAAACCGCGCCTAGCCACACCAAAGGCAACGAGGTTAATCTGCTGGTTTCGGCGGAATTCCTGCCGCCGCGCCAGAATGTGCTGATCATCGACGACTTCCTGGCGACGGGCAAAACGCTGCGTGCGTTGGCGCGAATTGTCGAAGGCGCGCAGTCGCAGGTCGTCGGTGTTGGCGTTGTGGTCGAAAAGACTTTCGAGGGCGGGCGCAACTTCATGCGCGAGAAGGGTTACACCATGCCTATCGAGGCACTTGCCGTCATCACCAGTATGGACGACGGCAAAATCGTCTTCGCGGATGATAAATAAGCGTTTCCGAGGGCGGCTAGATAAGCCGCCTTTACGTTTAAATTCCATTTTGCTTAAGGAGGGCACATGACCCAAATCGACTCTCAAGATGCAGTACTTAGCGAACAACCTTCGATTGCTCAGCACTCCGATCTTCGGCAGGGTGGCATCGCCATCCTGGACTTCGGCTCGCAGTATACCCAGTTGATCGCGCGGCGGGTGCGCGAACAGAGCGTTTTTGCTGAAGTCTTCCCGTGTGACGCGGGGATCGAGAAGGTCAACATGCATCAGCCCCAGGGTTATATCCTCTCCGGCGGACCGAACAGCATTTACGAAGAAGGCGCGCCGCAGATGCCGGGTTACGTGCTCAAGAGCGGGCTGCCTGTGCTCGGTGTGTGTTATGGGATGCAAGCGCTGACGCATTCGCTCGGTGGGGCGGTGGCAGGTTCGCAGCACAAAGAGTTCGGCTTGGCGAAAATCGTTCACGAAAGCGGGGATAATCCGTTGTTCAACGGCATCCCCGACGAAATCGAAGTGTGGATGTCGCACGGTGACCGCATTGAGCAACCGCCGCGCGGCTTTGCGACACTAGCGCACTCCGACAATTCGCCGTTTGCAGCAATGGGCGATACCGAACGGAATTTGTACGGCGTCCAATTTCATGTCGAAGTCCGCCATACGCCGCAGGGCGCGCAAATTCTGCGTAACTTCATCTTCGACATCTGCCACTGCGAAGCGAAATGGTCGGCGGCGGCGTTTATTGAAGATGCGCTGGCGCGTATTCGGGAGCGCGTCGGCAGTGAGCGAGTGCTGCTGGCGCTCAGCGGCGGCGTTGATTCAGCAGTAGCAGGCGCACTGCTCAACCGGGCGATTGGCGATCAATTGGTTTCGGTTTTCGTCAATACAGGGCTGCTCCGCAAAGACGAGCCGGAACAGGTGGTACAGGTCTTCCGCGACCAGCAGGGTATGAACCTGATCGCCGTCGACGCGACTGAGGCTTTTCTCGACGCATTGCACGGCAACACTGAGCCGGAAGCCAAGCGTAAAATCATCGGCAAGCTTTTCATCGACACGTTTTCCGAGCAGGCGCGCCAGTTGGAAGCGCAAGGCGTGCATTTTCTGGCGCAGGGCACGATTTACCCGGATGTGATCGAGAGCGCCGCCAGCAGCAAACAGTCGAAAATGATCAAGAGCCACCACAACGTCGGTGGGCTGCCGCCAGACCTGCATTTCGAGCTGATTGAGCCGCTGCGCGACCTGTTCAAGGATGAGGTACGCGCCGTCGGCACAGAACTCGGCTTGCCCGACTCAATCGTCTGGCGGCAGCCGTTCCCCGGTCCCGGCTTGGCAGTGAGGTGCTTGGGCGAAATTACCTGGGAGCGGCTGGAAACTCTGCGCGCTGCCGACGCTATCTTCCGTGAGGAACTGGAGCGTGCTGGGATGCTGCGTATCGCTGACGACGGCAGCGCGGGTACGGCGCAGGCGTTCGCGGTGCTGCTGCCGGTCAAGAGCGTTGGTGTGATGGGCGACAACCGCACCTACGAGGAAGTGATCGCTCTGCGCGCCGTCACCACCGATGATTTCATGACGGCGGATTGGGCGCGCCTGCCCTATGATTTACTCGCCAAAGCCAGCAGCCGGATTGTCAATGAGGTGCGCGGCGTCAACCGCGTGACTTACGACATCACCAGCAAGCCGCCCGGCACGATTGAATGGGAATGACCGACGAGCAGCAGGTTATTGAGGCGGAACAGCGCCTCGCCGCTGCCCATCTCACGCTTAATCTCGCCGTCATCAGCGACCTGCTGCACGAGGATTACGTCATTGTTCAGCCCAGCGGACGACTGGAAACGAAGCACGATGTTCTGGCTTCATATCGCAGCGGGGAACGCCACTGGCAGCACGCCGAAGTGAGGGAGCTAGACGTGAAAATCTATGGTACTCTGGCGCGCGTGGTAGGAATTTGGCAGGCAAAAGGAACGAACGCGGGTGTGCCCTTCGATTATCGGGCGCGCTTTATCTCCATTTGGGTGAAACGAGCGGAGGTATGGAAGAATATTTCCTACGCCTCTGCCGAAATCAAAGATCTCAGATAGTTCAAAAACTCTGTCGGGCATACTACCCGACACGATTGAGTGGGAATGACGCTGATTTGCTAAGCGAACTGCTGCGCTTTTGTGCGCTGGCGGTAAATCCATGCACTGATTATCCCTGCGCCGCTCAAAAGCGCGCAGGATACAATCGTGATAGGAACACCAAACGCCTTTGTCGAAGCGCCAATCAGCAAGGCAGCGATAGGTGCCCCGCCGCTAAAGATGAAAATGTACACGCTCATGATGCGACCGCGCAGCGCCGCAGGGGTATACTGCTGCAAAAGCATATTGGCAGTTATAGCGACGGTCATGCCTGATAAGCCCAGACCGATTAGAATGCAGGCGGTCACCCAGAAGTGGAATGAGAATGCAAATGAAAATAGCAGAAGACTAAAAACGCTCGCGCTGACAATCAGACGGCGTTCTGAAATGCGTTTCGAAAAGGTTGCTATCAGTGCGGCGATCAACCCGCCAAAGGCAAAAGCGGTATTCAAAGCGCCAAATCCAGCGGCGTCGGTATGCAAGACGAACTCGGAGACGAGCGGTAGGGTAACGCCAAAGGTGTAACCAAATACACCGATCCCGCTGATGGTGATCACAATCCAGAGGATGGTGGGCGTTTCTCGGATATAACGTAACCCTTCGACGATACTTTCTCGGGAAGGCTTTTGCACCGGCGCTTCCGTAAAAAGTGCTGTGGTGTCAACTCGCCGTAATCTCAGTATAAAAGCTGCGAAGCCTAGCGCGCCGATGAACATGGTAGCGGGCACGCCGAGCACCGTTATCAATAATCCGGCAGCGCCCGGACCGACGACTCTCGCAGCATTGAAAATAACGGAATACAGCCCAATCGCATTCGTCGTGGTTTTCTTCTCGACGAGTTCCACCGCAAATGCTTCACGTGCAGGAGCAGCCAGCGCGTTTGACGTTCCTTGAATTGCAGCAAAGACGTAAATTTGCCAGAACTGAAAGGCGTGAGTAACGACGAGCGTTGCGAGAACTA
>Ga0081539_10006871_pt1 | contig 10625 bp, 8 predicted proteins | sample TabmetS4T2R2_FD_71023 | JGI IMG/M metagenome (GOLD analysis project Ga0081539, IMG submission 71023) | Tabebuia heterophylla rhizosphere microbial communities from the University of Puerto Rico - S4T2R2 | ecosystem: Host-associated > Plants > Roots > Rhizosphere ... | reverse complement strand
GATCACCGTCGAGGTAGCCAAGGGTCTCGAATTTGAGCTCGAGGTGGTCGAGGGCATGCAGTTCGACCGCGGCTATCTCAGCCCCTATTTCATCACCAATCCGGAGAAGATGCAGGTCGAGCTCGCCGACCCCTACATCCTCATCCATGAAAAGAAGCTGTCGAACCTCCAGGCGATGCTTCCGATCCTCGAGGCGGTCGTGCAGTCGGGACGTCCGCTGCTCATCATCGCCGAGGATATCGAGGGCGAGGCGCTGGCCACTCTGGTGGTCAACAAGCTGCGCGGCGGCCTCAAGGTCGCGGCCGTCAAGGCGCCGGGCTTCGGCGATCGCCGCAAGGCGATGCTCGAGGATATCGCGATCCTCACCAAGGGTGAGATGATCAGCGAAGATCTCGGCATCAAGCTCGAGAACGTGACCGTGGGCATGCTCGGCCAGGCCAAGCGCGTCACCATCGACAAGGACAACACGACCATCGTTGATGGTGCTGGCGAGTCCGATGCGATCAAGGCCCGCGTTGAGGCGATCCGTCAGCAGATCGAGAACACCACCAGCGACTATGACCGCGAGAAGCTCCAGGAGCGTCTCGCCAAGCTCGCCGGCGGTGTTGCGGTGATCAAGGTGGGCGGCTCGTCCGAGGTCGAGGTGAAGGAGCGTAAGGACCGCGTCGATGACGCGCTGCACGCCACGCGTGCGGCGGTTGAAGAGGGCATCGTTCCCGGCGGCGGCGTTGCGTTGCTCTATGCGACCAAGAAGCTGGACGGCACCACGGGCGTCAACGACGACCAGACCCGCGGCATCGACATCGTCCGTCGCGCCCTGCAGTGGCCAGTGCGGCAGATCGCCGAGAATGCCGGTCATGACGGCGCGGTTGTTGCCGGCAAGCTCATCGAGAGCACCGACGAGAGCCTGGGCTTCAATGCCCAAACCGAGGTCTATGAGAATCTCGTCCAGGCCGGCGTGATCGATCCGACCAAGGTGGTGCGCACTGCGCTGCAGGATGCGGCCTCGGTCGCCGGCCTGCTGATCACCACCGAAGCGGCGGTCAGCGAGCTTCCGGAAGACAAGCCCGCCATGCCGATGGGCGGTGGAGGAATGGGCGGTATGGGCGGTATGGACTTCTAAGTCTGTCCGCTCGTCCGTTCGAAGACAGAGAGGCCGGAGGGCATGCCCTCCGGCCTTTCTTTTAGGATTTACTACTCCGTCAGTATCCTGCGCTGCTGTTCGCAGGCGCTGCCTCATTGGCGGGGGCAGGCGCCGGCGTCTCGCCATTGCCGAGCGGTGCTTCATTGTTTGCGACCAGGCTGTCGGGCGAGGCGTCAAGCATTTCGGCCGTGTTGTTCAATCCGGCCGATTCCTCGGGCGTCACCGCATTGTTGGCTGCGCCGCCCCCGCTGCAGGCAACCAAAGCTCCGGCAAGCATGGCAATAACCACGATACGCTTCATTGAGCCCTCCTTCTCGCTACACCTTCGAAATTACGGCGGACCCGGATACTTCGCAATGCACTCCAGAGGCAGCGGACTGGGCAAAGAAAAAGGGCCGCATGCGTAGCATACGGCCCTCAAAACCTTGAAATACCAGTCGCTTACATCGCGTTGGTGGTATTCGTGGTCGTCGTGTTGGTCGTCTCGACCACATTGCCCTCGTTCATGGTCGCCGCATTCTCGGCAGCGTTCACGTCGGTGACGGCATTCTCGGTCGTGGCTTCCACGTTGGTGGTCGTGGTGTTCGTCTCCTCGGTCTTGCTGCCGCAGGCAGCGAGGCCCAGCGAAGCAAGAACGGTGACGGTCAGAACCAACTTCTTCATGCTATTCTTCCCCTCATTGCAGGCAGCTGGGCGAGGTGGCGAAGCAGAACTTCGCCGTCCAGCGGTGCGGGGGTGTAAGGCACGCAGGGGAGGATGTCTACTCTTTTAGTAGTCAATCGGTTGCGCCTGCACAGGAAAACGGGGGATAACTGCCCGCGCTTGACTAAGACATAAAGATATCTTTATATCCTTATCTTCATGCCTCGTACAATTGCCCATCCTCGGCCGATCGCCGACCGCGGTGTTCCGCTCTTTGCCGAGGCCAGCGGCGACATCGACGTGTCGTTCGAATTCTTCCCGCCGAAGACCGAGAAGATGGAGCAGACGCTGTGGGAATCGCTCAAGACGCTTGAGCCGCTGCAGCCGCGCTTCGTGTCGGTGACCTACGGAGCCGGCGGCTCCACGCGGGAGCGAACCCACGCGACCGTTACGCGCATAGTCGGCGAGACGAGCATCCCGGCGGCGGCGCACCTCACTTGCGTCGATGCGACCCGCGACGAAGTCGACGCGATTGCGCAGGCTTATTGGGATGTCGGCGTGCGTCACATCGTCGCCATTCGCGGCGATCCATCAGAGCCGGGAGCCCGGTTTCAGGCCCACCCGCAAGGCTATCGCAACGCCGCCGAACTCGTGGCCGGCTTGCGCCGGATCGCGCCATTTGAAATCACCGTCTCGGCCTTTCCGGAATGTCATCCGGATTCGCCGAGCCTCGAGGCCGATATCGACAATCTGAGGGCCAAGGTCGAGGCGGGCGCGACGCGGGCAACGACGCAATTCTTCTTCGAGCCGGATTGCTTTTTCCGCTACTGCGACAGGGTGGCGGCGGCAGGCATCGACGTCGAAATCCTGCCTGGCATCATGCCGGTCGCCAATTTCGCCGCGGTGCGCCGGATGGCGGGCGTGAACGGAACGACAGTACCCGCTTGGCTCGAACGGCTGTTCGACGGGCTCGATGACCGTCCTGCCGCGCGCCAGCTCGTAGCGGCGACCGTCGCGGCGGACCTGTGCGCGCGGCTCTATCGCGGCGGGGTCCGTCAATTCCACTTCTACACTCTCAATCGCGCCGAGCTCACTTATGCCATTTGTCATATGCTCGGCCTGCGACCGAAGGATGAGATCAGTGAACAGCGCCGAACAGCTTAGGGCCGACGCAGCCGAGCGGATCCTGATCAAGGATGGCGCCTACGGCACGCAGATCCAGTCGCGCCGGCTGAGCGAGCTCGACTATCGCGGCACGCTGACGCTCGACCGCGACCAGCGCGGCAACAACGATCTGCTCAACCTGACCCGGCCCGAGCTGGCCGGGGAGATCGCCGATTTCTTCGCCCAGGCCGGCGCCGACATCCTCGCCACCAACAGCTTCAACGCCACCAGGATCAGCCAGGCCGATTACGACGCCCAGCATCTGGTGCGCGACATCAATCTGGCGGCGGCGCGGATCATCCGCGAGGTGACCGATCGCCACACCGCAGTCGATGGCCGCCGCCGCTATGTCGCCGGCGCGCTCGGCCCCACCAACAAGACCCTGTCGCTGTCGCCCAACGTCAACGATCCCGGCTACCGCGAGGTCGACTTCGACTTCGTCAGCGAAACTTATGCCGAGCAGATCGAGGCGCTGGCGGAAGGCGGCGTCGACTTCATTCTGATCGAAACCGTTTTCGATACGCTCAACGCCAAGGCCGCCGTCCACGCGACCCGCGAGGTGGAGCAGAAGATCGGCCGGGCGCTGCCGATCATGCTGTCGATGACCATCACCGATCTGTCCGGCCGCAACCTGTCGGGCCACAGCATCGAGGCCTTCTGGGCCTCGGTCCGCCACGCCAGGCCGGTCTCGATCGGCCTCAACTGCTCGTTCGGGGCGCAGCAGCTGCGCGCCCATGTCGCGTCCCTTTCGGCGATCGCCGACACCTTGATCATGGCCTATCCGAACGCGGGCCTACCCAACGATCTGGGCGAATATGACGAAGGCCCCGATGCCACGGCGGCGCAGGTACGCGACTGGGCCGAGCAGGGCATCATCAATATCGTCGGCGGCTGCTGCGGCACGACGCCGGCGCATATCCAGGCAATCGCCGAGGCTGTGCGTGGCTATCCGCCGCGCGCCATTCCTGCGCCGCCGCGAAGGATGCAGCTCGCCGGCATTGAGCCGATGACGCTCGCCGCCTAATAGCCCAACCCGGTTTTTGTCATGACCACCCTCGCAAGCGGCACCTTCGTCAATATTGGCGAGCGCACCAACGTCACCGGTTCGGCGCGCTTCAAGAAGCTGATCATGGCCGGCGACTATCCCGCCGCCGTCGAAGTCGCGCGCCAGCAGGTCGAAAATGGCGCCCAGATCATCGACATCAACATGGACGAGGGCCTGCTCGACGCCGAGCTGGCGATGACCACCTTCCTCAAGCTGATCGCCGCCGAGCCCGACATCGCCAAGGTGCCGCTGATGATCGACAGCTCCAAGTGGAGCGTGATCGAGGCCGGCCTCAAATGCGTGTCAGGCAAGCCGATCGTCAATTCGATCAGCATGAAGGAGGGCGAGGAGGAGTTCCTGCGCCACGCCGCCAAGGTGCGCGACTATGGCGCGGCGGTGGTCGTCATGGCCTTCGATACGACCGGCCAGGCGGACACCAAAGCGCGCAAGGTCGAGATCTGCGAACGGGCCTACAAGTTGCTGGTCGACAATGGTTTCCCGCCCGAGGACATCATCTTCGATCCGAACATCTTCGCGGTCGCGACTGGCATCGAGGAACATCGCCGCTACGCGCTCGACTTCATCGAGGCAGTGCGCGAGATCAAGGCACGCTGTCCGCACGCCCATATTTCCGGCGGTCTCTCGAACCTGAGCTTCTCGTTCCGCGGCAACGAGCCGGTGCGTCGGGCGATGCATTCGGTGTTCCTCTATCATGCCATCCCGGCGGGTCTGGATATGGCGATCGTCAATGCCGGCCAGCTCGACATTTATGACGAGATCGATCCGGAGTTGCGCGAGGCCTGCGAGGACGTGATCCTCGACCGGCGCGACGACGCCACCGAGCGGTTGGTCGCGCTGGCCGAGAAATATCGTGGGACCGACGCCGTCCAGGAAAAGGCGGCCGAGGAGTGGCGCGGCTGGCCCGTTGCAAAGCGCCTCGAGCATGCGCTGGTGCGCGGCATCGATGCCTATGTCGTCGAGGATGCCGAGGAAGCCCGTCAGGAGGCCGAGCGACCCATCGAGGTGATCGAAGGCCCGCTGATGGACGGCATGAACATCGTCGGCGACCTGTTCGGGTCGGGCAAGATGTTCCTGCCGCAAGTGGTCAAGTCGGCGCGGGTGATGAAGAAGGCCGTCGCCCATCTGATCCCCTTCATCGAGGAAGAGAAGGAAAAGAACGGCACCAGCCAGGGCAAGGGCCGGATCGTCATCGCCACCGTCAAGGGCGACGTGCACGACATCGGCAAGAACATCGTCGGCGTCGTCCTGCAGTGCAACGGCTTCGAGGTGATCGACCTCGGCGTGATGGTGCCGTGGCAGGACATCCTCAAAGCCGCCAACGAGAATGAGGCCGACATGATCGGCCTGTCCGGGCTCATTACCCCGTCGCTCGACGAAATGGTGACCGTGGCCACCGAAATGGAGCGCGAGAAGCTGCGGCTGCCGCTGCTGATCGGCGGCGCCACCACCAGCAAGGTGCACACCGCGCTGCGCATCGATCCCGCTTATGACGGGCCGGTCATCCACGTCCTCGACGCCAGCCGCGCCGTCGGCGTTGCCACCGCGCTGGTCTCCGACAATCAGCGCGCAGGGTTCGTCGCAGACACCAAGCAAAGCTACGCCACCATCCGCGATACACGCGCCGGCAAGGGCCAGAACGAGCTGTCGAGCCTGGAGGAAGCCCGCGCCAATGCCTTTCCGTTCGATCCGGAGGGCGTGGCGTCCGCGCCCAAACAGCCCGGCTTGCACCAGTTTGACGACTGGCCGCTCAATGACTTGCGACAGCATTTCGACTGGACGCCTTTCTTTCGCGCCTGGGAGCTGGCGGGTACCTATCCGGCCATCCTCGACGACGAGATCGTGGGCGAAAGCGCGCGCAGCCTCTATGCGGATGCCCAGGCGATGCTCGACCAGATCGTCGCCGAGAAATGGCTGACGGCACGGGGATCAGCCGGCCTGTGGCGCTGCCGCCGCGATGGCGACGACCTGTTCGTGCTGGCCAGCAACGAGGAGACCCGGCTCCCATTCCTCCGTCAGCAGGTGAAAAAGCGCGAAGGCCGGCCCAACATATGCCTGGCCGATTTCATCGCGCCGCAGGACGACTGGATCGGCGGCTTCGCCGTCGGCATCCATGGCATTGACCAGCATCTTGCCCGCTTCAAGGCCGAGCATGACGATTATCGCGAGATCCTGCTGAAAGCGCTGGCCGACCGTTTCGCCGAAGCTTTCGCCGAGCGGCTCCACCAACATGTCCGCACGACGCTCTGGGGCTATGCAGCCGATGAGCAGCTCACCAACGAGGAGCTGATCCGCGAGCACTATCGCGGCATCCGCCCCGCACCCGGCTATCCGGCCTGCCCCGACCACAGCCTCAAGCCGCTGCTCTTTGACATGCTCGGCGGGCATCCGGCCGGCATCGAGCTTACCGGCAGCTTCGCCATGCTTCCCGCGTCGGCCGTGTCAGGCTTCTATTTCGGCCATCGCGATAGCCAATATTTCGGTGTCGCCCGCATCGGCCCCGACCAGCTGGAGGAATATGCCCAGCGCCGCGGCGTTTCCCTCGAGCAAGCCGAGCGCTGGCTGCGTCCTAACCTCGATTGAGGCGTAACGGCGACCGGCGCGTTATGCGACAAGTCGGCACGAATTTTTCTGGGCTTGTCTCATGCGTGAGTGGTTTCGCGTCCGGTACATCGATCTGCTCGGATCGATCTATATCTACAACGAGCATCGCGGCTATACCGCGCTGGATCGCGTGCTCGACGCGGTGCGGCTCCGCTCGCCCGACGATCATGCGCTCATCGCGGCGATCGAACGCCATCGCGCCGACGAACGCAAACATTATGTCATGTTCCAGCGTTGGTTCGAGCATCGCGGCACAATGCCCTTCGCGCTCGGCCGGACTTGCGGACATATTGACCGCTTCGTGGAGCTGATGTTCGGAACGCCTATCGACAGGCTCGATACGCAGGCAGTGGTCAGGCACGATGCCCTGTTCGAAAGGCTCTGCCGCGTGATCTCGCTCACCGAGCAGCGCGGCTATCGTCAGGTCGAGATCCTGCTGCGCCACCCGCTCGTGCAGCGCGATAAGATCCTGCATCGGATCTTCGAGACGATCCGGAAGGATGAGCCAAGCCACTGGGCGCCCTATGAGGGCTGGCTGAAAACCCATGCGAAGCGGGAACCCCGATGGTGGGAACATGCGATCGACAGCTTCATCCATTCGGAGCTACTGTTCCTGAAGCTGCCCTGGTTCTTCCTCAATCCGCACTTGCATCGCCGGTCGGCCTGGCCGGATGCGAATGAATGCGCGGCGAAGCGGGACGTCCTGGCTGCCATGCGGGTCGCGGGCTGATGCCAGAACCGGAAACTGCAGAAGTCGGGCAGCTTCATCGACCCCTGCTGCTGCGATTGGCATCACGCAATGCCGCAGCTCTGCTCATGCGCAACACGATGCTCAGCTGTCTCATTTTTGCGCTCAATCTGCTGCTGCTGCGGGTGCTGGTGGAGGAACTGTCGATCACGGCTCTGCCCGCCGCCGCGCTGGCATTTGTCGCGGCCAACTCGTTCCAATATGTTTTTGCCCGCAGCTGGGTGTTTCGCGGAACGGAACGGGATTTCGGCGCAGGCTATGCCTATTTCCTGGCCAATGCGGGGATTGGGTTCGCCACGACAATGATCCTCTATGCCGCGATGCTTGCCTTCACCTCGATCCATTATCTCATCGCGCGCGTGATCGTCTCGGTGTTCGCCGGCCTGGCGACATTCCTGCTGAATGCGACGCTCAATTTCCGCAGGATCTGAGGGCCGGAGCTTGCATTCCGGCGGAACGCGCTGATGCGGGTCGCGCTCTTCACCGGCAATTACAATTACCTCCGCGAAGGCGCCAATCAGGCGCTCAACCGGCTGGTCGCCTATTTGGAGGAACGGCGCGGTTATGAGGTCCGCGTCTATTCGCCGGTTACGAGCACCCCTGCCTTTGAACCTGCCGGCACGCTCGTGCCGGTGCCTTCGATCCCGCTGCCGATCCGGAGCGAGTTCCGTCTCGCTCTGGGTTTGCCGCGTGCGATCAGGCGGGATGTCGCACGCTTCGCGCCGGCCTTAGTCCATGTCGCCACGCCGGACATTCTCGATACCAGGGCACAGTCGTTCGCGAAACGGCTTGGCGTTCCCGTCGTCGCCAGCCTCCACACGCGGTTTGAAGCCTATCTCGAATATTACGGCCTGGCCTGGGTTCGCCCCTTGCTGGAGGCGCACCTGCACCGCTTCTATCGGCGCAGTGATTACGTGCTGGTGCCCAATGCGGCGATCGAAGCGGAGATGCTGCGGATCCGCGGTGATTCGCATGTGAGCATCTGGAGCCGCGGCGTCGATCGTGTGCTTTTCGACCCGGCAAGGCGCGATCTCCAATGGCGGCGTTCCCAAGGCCTCGCCGATGATGAGACGGTCATCCTCTTCTTCGGCCGCCTCGTTCTCGAAAAAGGGGTGTCCACCTTCGTCTCCGTGGTTCGTGGACTGCAGCAGCGGGGAGTGAAGGTGCGGCCATTGATCGTGGGCGCCGGCCCCGCCGCGACGGTTTTCGAGGCCCTGGCGGGCGTCGTCCTGACGGGCCATCTGATGGGTGATGATCTGGCGAAGGCCGTCGCCAGCGCCGATATTCTTCTCAACCCGAGCACGACCGAAACCTTCGGGAATGTGGTGCTCGAGTCGATGGCGTCGGGCCTGGCGGTGGTCGGCGCAGACGTTCCCAGCACTCGGGCACTGGTGGATCATGATTGCACCGGCATCCTGTGCTCATCGGGGGACCTCGAAGGCTACGCCGCAGCGATCGAATCTCTCGTCGGCAGGCCGGAGACAAGGCGCGCAATGGGGGCAGCCGGCTGCAAGGCCAGCAATGCCTATTCCTGGGACGCCGCTTCCGCGGCCGTTCAACAGGTCTACGAGCGGGTCGCGGATGCGCAGGCCCGGCCCGCCTGACAGCCTATCTGCAGTTGGTTGCCGGGCTGGGCAGCAGATCGAGGCAATGGCCGTCGATCTCTGAGGGACCGACCTTCAGCCCGACCAGGCTCGCCAGTGTCGGCACGATATCCATGGCCATCGCACTTTCGCTTCGCTCCGTGGGCGTGATCCCGGGCCACCAGAACAGGATCGGCACCTTCCGGTCATAATCCCAGACGCTGCCATGTCCCGCCACATAGCCCGGGGTCGACTGGGCGGGCGTGATGTCGGGCTTGTAGACCACCGCAAGATCGCCCGAGCGCTGTGGATCGTAGGATGCCCGCAGACGCTTCAGGATAGACCATTTCTCGGGCGCACCCTGCGGCATCGGTTGCGCCGCGATTTCGGCCCGCGAGTAGACGCCGTACACTTGCGGCTGCTGGGTCAGCAACTGTTTGGCTAGCGCCAGCGCCTCGTTGCGCCGCCCCGGCGGCACATTCGGTGTGAGGTACCAGTCGCCTGCAAAGACAGGTCCGGTCAGGCCGAGCCGGCTTGCGACCGCCGCGCTGATAGTCGGCATCTCTGCCGCCCCATCCAGGCGCGCGGCGTCGCCGACACCTTGCGCGCGCAGCCTCTCCGGAATGTCGAGGCTGCCGTGATCGGCGGTCAGGACGACGGCATAATCGATCCGGTTCTGGTCGAGCAGCATGAAGAAGTCGCCCAGATCCTGGTCCAGCGAGGCCAGCTGCAGGCACATCTCAACGCCGCCGGGGCCATATTTATGGCCGATGAGGTCGGTTGCAGATAGGCCGACAGCGAGAAGATCCGTCGCCGGTCCGCGGCCAAGCTTCATTTGCTGGACGAATGCGGCGGCGAGGGTGAGCGTCGCTGCATCGAGCTCGGGGCCATTGCCGAAGACGCCCGCATCGCCGGCGGCGCGCTGGAAGCGGAAGGTCCCGACGCTGCGTCCGCCGCCCACGTCATACGCCCGGTCCTTGCCCGCACAATAGTCGGGCGGCACTAAGGGATCGCGCGCTTCGCCGATGGCCTTTGCCACCGCGCCATTGACGGCGGCCGCGACCGGCAGCGACGGGGAGAAACCGGTCTGGACGAAGCGGTCGCCTTTCCACCACCAGCGCTCGTCGAAGCGCTGGCCGGCCATCATCGCTGCGCTGCGGTCCTTGCCGCTGACGATGACGACGCGGCTCGAGGGGCTGGCCGCTTTCAGTCGGTCGCCCAGGGTCGGAACGCGCAGGTGGACCGGCGATATCGTGACCGACGAAGCCGTTTCGTCCTCCGCGCAATAGATTTCCTTGTTCGTGCGCGCGACGGTGAAGTCGTACCAATGATTGGCGATGATGCCGGTGCGTGCCGGATAGTCGCCGGTTGCGATCGCCGCATGGCCCGGACAGGTCTCGGTGGCCGCATGCGCCTGATAGCCGTTGGCGAACACCACGCCGCCGGCCATCCGCCGCAATCCGCCGGTGAAATGGCTTCGATATTCGGTGAACAGTGCGGCCGAAAACTGGTCGACCGCAACGATGATGACCAGTTTCGGACCGGCTTTCGGCGGCGGGGGGGGCGAGGGAGGCGGTGCGGTCGAGGGAGGCGGGACGGTCGGGGGCGCCGGGACGAGCGTCGTGGCGCCGCCGAGGGACGCCGCGCAGGGCGAGTTCGGCTTCGAGCGGTGACCGG
>Ga0081539_10006870_pt1 | contig 10625 bp, 5 predicted proteins | sample TabmetS4T2R2_FD_71023 | JGI IMG/M metagenome (GOLD analysis project Ga0081539, IMG submission 71023) | Tabebuia heterophylla rhizosphere microbial communities from the University of Puerto Rico - S4T2R2 | ecosystem: Host-associated > Plants > Roots > Rhizosphere ... | reverse complement strand
TCCCAGCCGGACCGCCTCACCGATCGGGATCGAGTTGACGATGCCGCCGTCCACGAAGTGTTCATCGCCGATCCGCATCGGGGGTAGCAGGCCCGGCACGGACGACGATGCCAGCACCGCATCCACCAGGGGACCGCTGTCGAACCAGTGCTCGGCCGCCCGCTCGATGCTGGCGGCGCAACACCGGAACGGAACCTTGAGGTCGGCGAACGTCGACTGCTCCCCCAACTCGTCCTCCAGCAGCCGGCGCAGCGGCAACGGTGAATGCAGATGGGTCCGGGCCGCGAACCGGCGCATCTGGCGGGCGATCGAGTCGCCGTAGACGGCGGCGGCCTCGGGCGAGGCCCACAGCCGGACCAGCCGGTTGGTCACGGGCTCGGTCGGATCCGCGGCCACCAGTGCGCCGTTCACCGCGCCGATCGACGTGCCCACCACCAGGTCCGGACGGAATCCGGCGCGAAACAAGGCACGCAGCATCCCCACCTCGACGGCACCGAGCACACCGCCACCGCCCAGAACGAACGCAACCGGGCCGTCGCCCATTCGGCCAGCGTAGGCCGATCAGTCCAACTCCGGCATCGCCACCGGTTGCGGGCGCGGCCGGCACGTACCGCACTGCACCGCATCCTCCACCACCAGCGCCTCGACCCGATGGCGCGCCTCGGATCGGCTCACCTGCAACAGGTACGGCCCGAAACGCGCGTGGTCCTCGCAGACGCCGCGGCCGCAGAAACGACAGGACGCCCGGGCCGCCTTGGCACAGAACCAGCAGAGCACCCCGCCTCCTAACCGATCGGTGCGATCGACGACGATGCCGGCAAGCTGGACGGCGGGGAGGTCGGCGACGTCGTCGGCTGGGACGTCGCCTGGGTCGGCGTGGGCGACGTCGTCGGAGGTGGTGACGACGGTGGGGTCGTCGTCGGTGGCCGGGTGGTCGTCCGCGTGGTGGTGGGCGGGTTGGTGGTCGGCTTGTTCGACGGGGGGACCACCGGCCGCCGGGTCTCGTCCGGCGTGGGCGTCGTGGTCGGAACCGTCGACGGCGGCAGGCTGGGCAGCTCCGATGGCGACTCCAGGCTCGGCGACTCACTCGGCCCGGCCGCGGGCGGTGTCACCGGAACGCCGTCGCCACAGGTCAGTTCCGTCCGGGTGGGCACGCTCGGCGTGCCGGCGACGGTCACCTGCCCGGAGGACACCGTCACATCGCTGGCTCCCACTGAGTACCAGGCCGCCCCGGCGTTCCGTACCTCACCGATCGGCTGCCGGACGACCAGCGAGAGTGGCCGGTAGGCACCGCTCACGCTCGTGGTGTCCGCCAGCAGCCGGCCGGCCTCGACGGCCAGTTCGGCCTGCGGACGGCGGTGCCGGTCGCCGCCGGTGTGCAACCCCACCATCTCGATCCGCGAGCCGGCGCACAGCACGGTCACCGAGCCGCCATGGAACATCAGCCGCCCAGTGGACCGGTCCGCCACGTCGATCCGGGTTCCCGCGTCGACGTACCTGCTCTCGCCCGAGGCCAGTGTCACCGTACTGCCATCGATGCGGACGGTCGTCCGTCCCCGCTCCGCGGTGAGCAGCGCACGGTCGGTCCGCATCTCCGCCCACGCCGGACCGGGTGCCAGGTTGGCGGCCGTGAGCAGCAGCGCGGTCAGCAGGATCAGCAGAACCAGCCACCACATGCGGCGCTCGAACCGCCGGTCCACTCCAGGATCTTCGGTGCCGTCCGGCGGGCTGGGCGGCACAGCCAGCGGCGGATAGGCACCGGTCGGATGCACGCCGGTCACCGATCCGGTCCGCCCCGGCAGGACCACGGTGTTGCGATGCCCGGATTGGCTGAACAGCGAGGGCAATTCGGCGGCGTCCGGGATCACCCACAGGCGCACCGGCGTACGAGCCTGCGCGACCGTGCCGGGCGTACCGTCGCCGACCGGCCCGACCAGGGTGCCGCGCCGCAGTTCCAGGCCGTCGGCCATCGCGATGACACCCGACTCGACCACCACCGCGTGGGTCGGGCCAGGGAGCGTCACCGGCGCGCCGGGCTCGAGGTCGACCGGATGCGCGGCGCCGATGAGCGCGAGCCGTTCATCGGCGGCCAGCGCGGCGAGCGCGGGGGTTTCGGCGAACAGTGCCTCGGCCTCGTCGTGGTCGCGCGGCGGCGGGCCCGGTAGCGGTCCGACGACCGCCGAGACCGTCGCCGCGGGCAGCGACAGCAGCGTGGTGCCCGCGGTGTGCCAGTCGAGCTTGGCGGACCGGCCGGTGAGCGCTGCGCCCAGGCCGATCACGCCGCCGGGACCGACGTGGTGCCGGATCGTACCGCCGGGGTCGCCGTGCCGGCGCGCCCGCAGGGCCCCATCCACCACCACATACACCGAGGACGGCACGTCACCAGCGGTGATGAGCTGCCGCCCGGTCGCCGGGCGGAGCCAGCGCGCCCGTGCGGCGAGCGAGCGGAGCGCGGTCTCCGGCAGGCCGCCGAGTTCAGAGGCGTGCAGCGCGGACAGGCGGCGCAGGGTGTCGGCGGTGCGACGGCGTTCGGCCCGGCGTGTCCGGGCGCCACGCCACCAGCGGGCGAACCGTCCGGCGGCGACGTAGAGCAGGGGCGCGCACAGGCCGACGATCACGGCGATCAGCAGCGCGCGGCCCCCGATGCCGTTGTGCCACAGCCCCGTGGTGAGGCCGGCGAGGCGGTCGGCCCAGATCCGGTACGCCAGGTTCGCCGCTACGGCGAGCCACAGAACGGCCAGCACGCCGTACAGCGCGATGATCCGGCCTTCCCGGTCCAGAGCGGACCAGCGTGGCGGCCGGCCCCGCAGCCGGCCGGACACCCAGGACAGGGCGCGGGCCCGCAGGTCGGGAATCTCCAACCAATCCATCAGCAGGTAGTAGCCGTCCAGCGCCAGGAACGGATTGAGGTGGAACAGGGCGTTGAGGTAACAGACGAAGGCGAGCTTGAACGCGACCGGCCCGAATGCCGGCACCGCCAGCCCCACGATCTGCGTCATCCCGGCGAGCGCGAGGCCGGTCGCGGGACCGGCCGCCGTGGCGAGCATCCGGGCGCGCCGGCCCGCCATCCACACGTCGGTGGTGTCCACGAACACCGACGGGATGCCGAAGTAGACCAGAATCCCGGCGGCCGGCACCTCACGGCCCGCGTGCTTGGTGGCGAGCGCATGGCCCAACTCGTGACCGGCCAGCGCCAGTACGTTCAGCAGCAGTAGGACGACCGCGCCCAGCAAGTACGACCCGCCGGTGAGGAACACCGCCTGGCTGCCCCGCCACCAGGTGGCGCCGAACAGTCCCAGGCCGGCCACCGCCACGGTGGCCAGGACGATCGCGGCGACGCGGCCGAAGAACAGCCGGCCTCCGGCGCGGTACAGCGCGGTCACCAGCCGGTCGATGTCCACGGTCAACATCCGGCGGCCGCGCACGACGGCGAGCAGGCCGCGGCCGATCCGGGCCGGGAACGGGCGGCGCTTGATCTCCCGCAACGGCCGGAACGCGTCGACCGGCAGCTCCTCGAGCATCCGGTTACCGGCCAGGTCGGCGACGACGCGGCGGACCTGGTCCGGAGCCAGGCGGCCGGCGATGCGGGCGAACTCGGCGACCAGCCGGGCGACCGTACAAGTACCGTCCAACATCAACGCGAGCTGCCACTCCTGCAGCGTCAGCCGCAGGTAGCACGCACGGCCGCCACCGTCCGGTGAACGGAGCATCACGTACGCCGAGCCCCGCACACTGGTGAGCGGGACCGCCTCGATGCCGGCGCGGAGCACCGGCTTGGCGCGGGCCGGATCCAGGCGATCGACGACGGCTGCCCAGACACTGGGATCGGCGGGGCCGACCGGCTCGCCCGGTGCGCGCCCCGCCAGGGCCTCCCAGACGTTGGTCCGGGTCTCGACGTACGTCACTGTCTGCCTCTCACTCGCCTGCGGCGAATGGAGACTATGGGTTCGGGCCGACAAAATGCGAGTCCGGGTCGCGGACTGCCCCCCACATCAACTCAGAGTGGATGCGACAGCGCGGTGGGTGGCGTGGCCAACCCCCTGGACCACACCACCCACCGCCCGGTCAGCCCGCCTCGGCCAGCGTCGCGGTCACCGTTTTCTCGGCCCCGTTCCGGGTGAAGACGATCGTCATCGTGTCGCCGACGCTCGCGGACTGGATGATCCCGACGAGGTCGTCGGAGGCGTTGACCGGCTTGCCGTTCACCGAGGTGATGACGTCGCCCTGCTGCAGCCCGGCCTTGGCCGCGGCGCTGCCGGCGGTGACGTTGCTCACCAGCGCACCGCCGCCTTCGGCTTCGGTGACGCTGACGCCGAGCGCCGGGTGGCTGACCTTGCGCCCGGCCATCAGGTCCTGCGCCACCTGGCGGGCCTTGTTGCTCGGAATGGCGAAACCGAGGCCGATGTTGCCGGAGCTCTGCCCGGAGGTGGCGATCGCCGAGTTGATTCCGATCACCTGGCCGTTCGTGTTGACCAGCGCGCCACCGGAGTTGCCCGGGTTGATCGGCGCGTCGGTCTGCAGCAGGCCGGAGATCGTGCCGCTCGACTGCTGTTGCTGCTGCTGACCGAACGGGCTGTTGCCGAACGGGCTCTGCGGCGCCTGCTCGTCGCTGGACTGGATGGTGCGGTCCTTGGCGCTGATGATGCCGGCCGTCACCGAGCCCTCCAGGCCGAGCGGGCTGCCCAGCGCGAGGACGGTGTCGCCCACCTGCATCTGCGAGCTGTCACCGAAGGTCGCCGGCTTGAGGCCGGACACCCCGGACGCCTTGACCACGGCCAGGTCGGTACGCGGATCGGTGCCGACGATCGTCGCGGTGGCCTTCTTGCCGTTCGCGAAGATGATCTGAACGGTGTTGCCCTGCGCGGTCGCGACCACGTGGTTGTTGGTGAGGATGTAGCCGTCCGCGGTAAGAATCACGCCGGAGCCCTCGCCGGACTGGGTGGTGATCGAGACGACGTTGTCCTGAACGGCCGCGGCGATCTGGGCGAGCGACGAGCGATCAACCACCCGCGTCACCGAGGATTTGCCGGTCTGCACGGCGGTCGTGCCGCCGGTGTGGTCGAGCGCCAGCGCGGTGGCCGCGCCGACGCCGCCGGCGCCCAGTGCCAGCAGCAGTGCGGCGGCGCCGGTCACCAGGATCCGGCGGCCGCGCCGGGATCGTTGCGGGCCGGCGCCGACCGGCGGCGCCCATGGTGGCTGCTCCGCGGTGCCGGTCGGATACCCACCGGCGTACGTCTGTTGTTCCCCATACCCCGGGTACTGCTGCCATCCGGGGGCGGCCCACTGCTGCTCGTGGTGCGGAGACTGGCCCTCGGCCGGCGTGCTGCTATCCAGAGGGGCGCCCACAGGCTGGCCGGACCACCGGGGGTCGGTCTCGTGCTCGCTCATGCCACCAACATTGCCCATGCGCGCTCTGACTGCCCTGTGCTGGAACTGGATGTTGTCTGTGAAACGTCGTACGTTACCCTGCGGCGGAATTGTCCGGCTCCAGGGCCGGCAACGTTACCCGGAACGTGGCGCCCTGGCCGGCTTCGCTCTCCACCTCGACGTTGCCGTGATGGGCGCGCACGATGGCGGCCACGATGGCGAGGCCGAGCCCGGTCCCGGTGGCGGTCCGATCGATGTGCCGGGTCCGCGCCTGGTCGGCGCGGTAGAACCGCTCGAACACGTGCTCCCGCTGGCCGTTCGCGAGCCCGGGGCCGGTGTCGGCGATCTCGATGACGGCGCGGTTCCCCGGCTGGGCGTAGAGCCGCAGCGTCACCGCAGCGTCCGTTGGCGTGTGCACCAGCGCGTTGGTCATGAGGTTGCCGACCACCTGCCGGAGCCGGGCGTCGTCGCCGTACGCCACCAGCTTCTCCGGCACGTCGCGCACATCCAGCTCGATCTTGCGATCCGGCGTGGTCGCGCGCGCCGCCTGGACCGCGTCCATCGCCAGCACCGGGAGCTCGACCGGCCCGAGCGTGAGCGGCCGCTCCCGGTCCAGCCGAGCCAGCAACAACAGGTCCTCGACCAGCAGGCCCATCCGGGCCGCCTCGTCCTCGATCCGGCGCAGCAGCGACGCGACGTCGCCGGGATCGGTCACGGCCCCCTGCCGGTACAGCTCGGCGAAGCCACGGATGGTGGTGAGGGGCGTACGAAGCTCGTGCGAGGCGTCCGCGACGAAGTGCCGCATCTTCTCCTCGGACCGCACGGCGCGGGCTTCGGAGAGCTGGGCCGCCTCGGCGGCGTCCCGCGCGATCGACTCGGCCGCGCGAGCGGCGGTCTCGGACCGGGCGCGCGCGGTGAAGGCGGTCTCGATCTGCGCCAGCATCGCGTTCAGCGCGCGGGAGAGCCGGCCGAGTTCGGAACGTGGTTCGGCGGCGTCCGGTTCCGGATCGGGAACGCGGCGGGTCAGGTCACCGGCTGCGATCGCGCCCGCGGTCTGCTCGATCTCGACGAGCGGCACCAGGCTGGTCCGCACGATCGCCGCGCCCACCGCCGCCATCGCGATCAGCACCGCCAGCCCCACCAGCAGGTCGATCCAGACCAGCCGGGTGACCGCGAACTCGATCTCCGACATGTTGCGCCCGACGAAGAGGTAGTCGCCGTTCCCCATCGGCACGATGACCATCCGCCAGTGCACCCGCTGGCTCTGCGAGGTCGCGGTGTACGGCTGGTCCTGTACCCGGTCCTCGATGGCGGTCAGGCCAATGACGAACCGGGGCAGGTCGGTGGCCTGGAGAACGCGGGTGTTGTAGTAGGTCTCACCGACGCCGCCCGCGGTCCGTAGCGCGAACATGTACTCGGTCGGCACCTTGACCTGGCCCTGCATGAGCTGCCGGACCGACACGCCCTCGAGGCTCCCGGCCAGGAACGTCGCGACGCTCTTGAGCTCGTTGTCCACCCGGCCGAGCAGGTAACTCCGCAACGCGAACGTGCTCGCGACGCTGATCAGGGACAGCGCGGCGAACACCAGCGCCAGCACCGCCGCGAGCAGCTTGACCCGCAGCGGCGTGCCGCGCAGCCGCGCCGCGACGCGCTCGGTGACCCGGAGCAGCGTGTGGGTGGCCATGCCGGGCTCAGGCGGCGGGTTTGCGCAGCACGTACCCGACGCCGCGCAACGTGTGGATCAGGCGGGGCTGCACGTTGTCCACCTTGCGCCGCAAGTAGGAAATGTACGACTCGACGATGTTGTCGTCACCGCGGAAGTCGTACTTCCACACGTGGTCGAGAATCTGCGCCTTCGACAGCACCCGGTTGGCGTTCAGCATCAGGTACCGCAGCAGTTTGAACTCGGTGGGCGAGAGCTGGACGCGCTGTCCCGCCCGGTACACCTCGTGCGTCTCCTCGTCCAGCTCGAGGTCGGCGAACGTCAGCCGGCTCGGCGCTTCGTCGCCGGCCGTGGTGCGGCGCAGCACGGCCCGGATCCGCGCCGTGAGCTCCTCCAGGCTGAACGGCTTGGTGACGTAGTCGTCGCCACCCAGCGTGAGACCGCGGATCTTGTCGTCGGTGCCGTCGCGCGCGGTCAGGAACACCACCGGAGTACGGGCGCCGCCCTCACGCAGTAGCCGGATCACCTCGAACCCGTCCAGGTCGGGAAGCATCACATCCAGCACGACCAGGTCGGGATTGGCACTCCTGGCGGCGGTCACTGCGGCGCTGCCGCTGGTGGCGGTGCTGACATCGAACCCGGCGAAGCGGAGGCTGGCGGAGAGCAGCTCGAGGATGTTGGCGTCGTCCTCGACGACCAGGAGTTTCGCCTCACTCTGCTTGGACTGGGTCTGCGTGGCCATGGTGCCCATCCTTCTCCCAGCCGCTGCGCGATGCCTGCACATCGGCTGAAAGCTCTCTGTGAGCATCCTTCCCGCGAGGATGGCACCGCAGTCGATGGGACATCTCCTGACCGAAGCCGCATCGGTAACGGCGTAGCCTGGACAGGATCCCTTTCCGACGACAAACCTACCGGCGCCCGGTCCTTCGGACGGCGCGGAGAACCCGGAAAATGACAGTCACGATCGCATCGTGTGCTGACAACGGTGAAAGAGGCGAACCCGGAAGTGTCGACCCAGCAGACCTCGCAGGACAATCCGCTCGCGGACTTCGGGCCCAACGAGTGGATCGTCGATGAGATGTACCAGCGCTACCTGGCCGACCCGACCAGCGTCGATCCTGCCTGGCACGACTTCTTCGCCGATTACAAGCCGGCGATGGCCACCGGCTCCCTCGTCACCCCCGACGAGGCGACCGCGGCGAACGCGGCCGCCTCGGCCAAGCGCGCGGGGACGGACGCGCCGGCCGCGTCCACGGTCGCCGAGGTCAAGTCGACCGTCCCGGCCGAGACCCCGGCGCCCACCCCCGCCGAGCCGGCCCCAGCTGCCGAGCCCGCCCCGGCCGCCGCGCCGGAGACCTCGCCGAACGGCGCCGTACCGGCGGGCGCCAAGGTCGCCCGGCTACGGGGCGCCGCGGCTCTGGTCGTCCAGAACATGGAAGCCTCGATCGGGGTGCCGACCGCGACCAGCGTGCGTGCCGTGCCGGCGAAGCTTCTGGTCGACAACCGCATAGTGATCAACAATCACTTGACCCGGGGCCGCGGCGGCAAGGTGAGTTTCACCCACCTGATCGGCTTCGCCATGATCCGCGCCGTGATCGCCCACCCGGCGATGAACAACTCGTACGCCGTGGTCGACGGCAAGCCGTCGGTGGCCCAACCGGAGCACATCAATCTGGGCATCGCCATCGATCTGGAGAAGAAGGACGGCTCCCGAACGCTGGTCGTACCGTCGATCAAGAGCTGCGAGACGATGGACTTCCGGAAGTTCTGGCAGGCGTACGAGGACGTGGTCCGGCGCGCCCGGCGGAATGAACTGACCGCGGACGACTACGCCGGCACCACCGTCTCGCTCACCAACCCGGGCGGGATCGGGACCGTGCACTCGATCCCGCGGCTGATGGCCGGCCAGAGCGCGATCGTCGGCGTGGGCGCGATGGACTACCCGGCGCCGTACGCCGGCATGTCCGACGAGACGCTCGCCGACCACGCCGTCAGCAAGGTCACCACGCTCACCAGCACGTACGACCACCGGGTGATCCAGGGCGCGCAGTCCGGCGAATTCCTCAAGACCATCCACGAACTGCTGCTCGGTGAGCACGAGTTCTACGACGACATCTTCACGTCGCTGCGGATCCCGTACGAGCCGGTGCGCTGGGTCCGCGACGTGGCGCGCACATCCGAGGGGCAGATCGACAAGGCTGCCCGGGTGGTGGAGCTGATCCACGCGTACCGCGTGCGCGGCCACCTGATGGCCGACACCGACCCGTTGGAGTTCGAGATCCGCCGCCACCCGGACCTGGATGTGCTCCAGCACGGGCTGACCCTGTGGGACCTGGACCGCGTGTTCCCGGTGGGTGGCTTCGCCGGCAAACAGAAGATGAAGCTGCGCGATGTGCTGGGCGTGCTGCGCGACACCTACTGCCGCCGGGTCGGCATCGAGTACATGCACATCCAGGAACCCGAGGAACGGCGCTGGATCCAGGACCGCGTCGAGATCAAATACACCAAGCCGAGCCCGGAGGAGCAGAAGCACATCCTCAACCGGCTGAACGCGGCGGAGGCGTTCGAGACGTTCCTGCAGACCAAGTACGTCGGGCAGAAGCGGTTCTCCCTGGAGGGCGCCGAGACGCTGATCCCGCTGCTGGACGAGGTGCTACAGGCGTCGGCGGAGTCCGAGCTCGACGAGGTGGTCATCGGCATGGCGCACCGGGGCCGGCTCAACGTGCTGGCCAATATCGTCGGTAAGCCGTACGAAAAGATCTTCAACGAGTTCGAGGGCCAGATGGACCCGAGGTCGGCGCACGGCTCCGGCGACGTCAAGTACCACCTGGGCCAGACCGGCAAATACACGACGCCGGACGGCGAGCACGCGACCACGGTCAGCGTGGTGGCCAACCCGTCGCACCTGGAGGCGGTCGACCCGGTGCTGGAAGGCATCGTGCGGGCCAAGCAGGACCGTCTCGACCTCGGCCTGCAGGGCTACACGGTCCTGCCGGTGCTGGTGCACGGCGACGCCGCCTTCGCCGGCCAGGGGGTGGTCGCCGAGACGCTCAACCTGTCCCAGCTGCGCGGGTACCGCACCGGCGGGACCGTGCACGCGGTGGTGAACAACCAGGTCGGATTCACCACCGCCCCGGAGTACAGCCGGTCGTCCCTGTACTCGACGGACGTCGCCCGGATGATCCAGGCGCCGATCTTCCACGTCAACGGCGACGACCCGGAGGCGGTGGTCCGCGTCGCCCGCCTGGCATTCGAGTACCGGCAGGAGTTCAACAAGGACGTCGTCATCGACCTGGTCTGCTACCGCCGGCGCGGGCACAACGAGGGCGACGACCCGTCGATGACCAATCCCCGGATGTACCAGATCATCGACACCAAGCGCAGCGTCCGGAAGCTGTACACCGAGGAGCTGATCGGCCGCGGCGACATCACCATCGACGACGCCCAGGAACAGCTGCGCGACTACCAGCAGCAGCTCGAACAGGTCTTCAAGGCCACCCGGGACGCCGCCGGTACGCCGCCCCGCCCCCGCCGGGTCGCCGAGGAGCCGGAGCCGGCCGTCGACACCGCGGTCACCGGGGAGGTGGTACGCCGG
>Ga0081539_10006869_pt1 | contig 10625 bp, 6 predicted proteins | sample TabmetS4T2R2_FD_71023 | JGI IMG/M metagenome (GOLD analysis project Ga0081539, IMG submission 71023) | Tabebuia heterophylla rhizosphere microbial communities from the University of Puerto Rico - S4T2R2 | ecosystem: Host-associated > Plants > Roots > Rhizosphere ... | reverse complement strand
CAAGGCCGAGTGGTCACTCAGACTCGCGCGCGACACGGTCGATGTCACCAGCTTTGGCGACACCAACCGTACCTACGTGGTCGGCCTCCGCGACATCAGTGGGACGTACTCCGGGTTCCTCGACAACTCGGGCGACATCATGCTGACCGCCGCGGCCGAGGATGCCAAGTTCATCGAGCTGTACAGCGACGACACGAACAACATCCTCGTGGCCTCCGGGTCCGGCTTCATCGACGCCACCGTCAACGCCAGCAACACCGACGCCGTGCGGATCAACGGCAACTTCCGCGCTCAGGGCAACTGGACCGTCCTCTAGCCCGGCGCTGAAGTCCACTGCGCGCTTGCGCACCCAGTTAGACTGGCTTCCCGTGCGACGGGGAGCTGCCCTTCGGGGCCCGCAGATCTTCCACCCGGTCAGCCGGGTGAGTAGCATCCGCGGGCCCCTTTGTGCTGTCCGGAGGGGTAACTCATGATCGCTGACAAGATGCACGGCACTGAAGGCCGAATCACGATCCCCGGCGTGGGGGCGCTGATCGGCGAGATGTTCAACTGGCAGCTGTACAGCGAGGACGGCAAGACCTACGTCCTCAAGGCCTCGTGCAACGACATCCACGACTCATTGTGGGAGGCGGCCGGCGACTCGCGCCGTATCGAGGTCTCACTGGGCCGCAACAGCTGGTGGGAGGCCAAGCCGATCGAGGGTGCCACGATCAGCCGCAATGGCCGCAACTTCACGGTCAAGACCGTGACGCTCGAGAAGATGGAGACTCACTGATGACGACCAAGGCTGCCCAAGACCTTGACGGCCTGTTCGAGACCACCGAGGTCAACTTCCGCGGACATAGCTGGACGTTCCGCGAGCTGTCGTCCGCCGAGTACGACGATTGCGTCAAGCTGTCCACCTCTGGCGAGGGCGAGGAGGCCACCCTCGACTCGGTGCAGGTCATGCGCTGGATGATCATCAAGGGTTCGGTCGAGCCCAAGCTGACTGCCGACTCGCTTGGCAAGTTGCCGCTCAGCGTGGTGACCGAGCTGTCCAAGGCGGTCAACGACCTGCACTGGGCACCCGATACGCGAATGGCCACGCCGCCCGACGAGCCGGAGCTCGACGAGGACGGCAAGGAGAAGCGCCCAAACGCGTAACCCCCGCCGGCTTCAAGGCGGGGCACCTCGCACAGCTCTTTGGATGGGGCAGCCCGCGCCACATGCGGGTCGGGCTGCCCGCCCGAGAGATGCGATTCCTCGAGGATTGGTACGAGGACTACCTGTACGCCAAGTACGGGCCACCTCCCGATAAGGCCGACGACGACTCCGACGAGGAGACGATCGCCGACGCGCCGTGGGAGGCGGAAGTGATCCGTGGTGGATTGACCTGAGAGGTCCCCATGGCTGAGCAGGATGTCGGAGGCATCGGCGTCCGCTTTACGGCCGATGCCTCACAACTGCAGCAGGAGATCCAGAGGCTCGAGCAGCGCCTGCGCCAGTTCGACTCTGCCTACGGGCAGAGGAAGATCAGGCTGCAGGCGGATCTCACCATGCCCGGCGCACGGACGCTGGCCGACTTCCGGCGCGGCATCGAGGCCAACTTCCGCCAGCAGGGCGCCGCCGGCGGAATCAAGGTCCCCGTCCAGCTGCTGCCTCCATCGGCGGCCCAGATCCGTGCCCTGAAGGGCCAGATCGGGACGATCGCGGTCGACGTGGTCGGCAACTTCAAGTGGGGCATCAAGCCACCCAAGAGTGTCACGGTCGAGGTGGTCGAGACTGCACCGACCGGCGGTGGCGGTCGACGACCTCCGATCACGCAGTCTCCGGCCAGCCCGCTGGCGGCAACGGGTACGCCACGTCGATCGACGGTGACTGCCCGGGCGTCACGACCCGATCGCGTCACGTGGACGCAGGCCGATCTGACCAACTTCACCACCGCCGCCCTGCGCGACCAGTTGCGCGGGGAGCGTGGCGCCAACCGCACCCTGATCCAGAACGAGATCCGGCGTCGTGAAACAGCCGGTGAGCCCAACACCGCCGGCTACACCCCGGGTGGATACAAGGCCACTGCGCGCGGCCCGGGTGGGGCGCGCGGGTTCGTGGCCCAGTATCTCGGCGTACCGGTGCCATCGACTACGGCCACCGGCGTCCGGCCGCCGGGCGGGGCCCAAATCAAGGCCATGCAGCGCGCCGGCCAGCTACCGCTGCCCTATGCCGAGGCCGGCCTCTATCATCCTGCCCTTCCACCTCCCAAGCTGGCCCGCCAGCCCGGCCAACGGGCGGTGCAGCTGCCGCCGGAGGAGTGGCTTGAGCGGCGGCTTGATCAGGTTCTGAAGCTCACGCCGCGCGCCCGGCTGCGCTCAGGTGAGCGATGGTGGCAGCAGGCCGGCCAGCTGATCGGCGGCATGGCCCACGGCACCGGTATGACGGCGCCGCAAGCGGCCGGCGTGGCGGCCCAGATGACCACGCGCCTGTCGTGGCCCGAGACGCTCAAGGCCTTCGACACCTTCAGCATGCGTATCCGCGCCGGCTTGAAGGATCAGGCAGACCTGTTCCGAGGCATGCAGGTCATGGGGCGCGAGCAGCGCCAGATCATGGCCATCTTGGCCTCATCGGGGACCGAGGAGGCTGTCGAGGGCATTATTCGCGGCCCGAAGGGCACGAACGCCCCGAAGTTGGCCGAGATGTACGGCGGGTTCCTCGGCCGGCCCAATGCCTTCCCGTTCGACGCCCACATGCAGCGCCTGCTGCTGGGTGGCGAAGTCCCCACCCGGCTGATCCCACAGGCCCGCGACTGGGCCGCTGGCGCCTTGCGGCGCCGTGGCCACACGCCGGCGGCGCTCATGCCGGCCATCTGGGAGACCGCCGGAGGCGGAGACGTCTTCGGCGCCGACCCCCACGGTCAGCTCCGCGCTACTGGTGGCCCGCGCGGCTACACCGGAGATGCCTACACCACGAACCTGCGCCGCGAGCAGCAGCGCTCACTACGCGAAGTCTCCAAGTACCGCTGGCCGGCACCGCCCTCGCTGTTCGACGACGACCGCATCCGGCAGGTTGACCTTTCACCCGAGGCGACCGCCGCTCGCGTGTCTGCCATCGACGCCGCACTGGGTTGGAAGCGCGACCGTGGTGGAGCTCGTGGCTATGTCGGAGAGGCCAACTCGCTGACGTGGGCCGAGCGCATGAACCAGATGCGCCCGCGCCCACTGCAGCTGTCGACCCGCAATGCCACCTTCCCGCGCGGCGTCGAGGAGTACCCGGTCGAGTACATCGACCCGCGGCGACTGGTGCCCTTCCGTGAGCTCGACCGCGAGCGCAGCCCGCGCATGCAGCTACGTGGCTTCTACGACCGCCGTGGCGGCGCCCCTGAGCCGTGGGGCGGCAACTACCTCAACCAGCTGACCGATCAGGTTCGCTCGCAGGGCCGCATCAACGAGCCGCTGCGGCTCGAATACGACGAGGCTGGCTTCGCGCAGCTGACCGACGGCAACCACCGGCTGGCGGTGGCCCTGAGGCTCCTCAACGAGGGGCTCGAGAACTTCGCGAAGGTGCCGGTGCAGGCCGTGCCTGCCCGGGGCCTGCTGACCGGCAACACCAACCCGCTGGCCGCTCGTGGCGCAACCACCGTGGCCGGCATTGTGGGCGGCCCGCGAGGCTTCACCGGATCACCGTTTGGCGCCCCATGGTCACGCTCTGGGTCACCGCAGGGGGTGGGGCTGGAGGCGGGCGACGTCCAGCGTCGCCTCTCCGACGACGCCCGCAAGTGGGCCCACGTCGAGGAGATGGCCAAGCGCCTGTCGCCTGACTGGGGCGGCTTCAGCATCAACGCTCGCAGCGGCGAGTTCCTCGAGCCCACCCCGGGGCGGCGACAGGGGCCATGGCTGTCGAGCGTCGGCAATACGGTTCGCCTGCCGGTCAACGCGGCCCGCAATCCGGTGCGGTTGCAGGAGGCGCTGGACGCACTGCGAGCCGACCCGCTCAACCGCCGCCTGCTGGACCTGCCCAACGCCTATATCGGCGGCTTCCACTCGCCCGACCGGGGCGAGGTGGATCTCGACGTCTCGCTGCGCTCGGAGCGGGCTTCTGAGGCGCTGCGGCTGCAGCGTGCCCGCGGCGCGGCCGATCGCGGCGCCTACAACGTGGCCACCGGTAACGGCCTGTTCGGGCCTCAGAACGTGTATGGCGAGCCCGAGACCCGCGTGCCCGGCTTCGGCCAGCCGCGCTTCGTCAATACCGGCCGCTTCGCGGGTCGTCGCGACCTCGCGGCGGGTATGGCTTGGCAGCCGGCCCGGCCGCCGGTGTCGGACCTCGAAGACCTCGATGTGCCTACCTACCTGCGGCGACAGGGAAAGGCCTTTGCCGAAGCCATCCACCAGACGGCGGCTATGCCAGTGGCGGCAGAGCCGACCCGACAAGAAGTCGAGCTCGGGCGTGACACGCTGCGTGACCTGACGGCGCGGGGCCCTTCGTTGCAGGAAACGCTGGAGGCTGGGGGCGGCGGTCGCCGACGTCCCCCGCGTCCCCAAGCCGCTGGCGGCGCGGCCAACCTGCCAGACGATCTCGGTGACGTTTCCGACATCGCCAAGCGTGCTCGGGACCTTGCCGCCAGCACTCGGCTGGCGGTGGCGGAAGCGCGCGGCGCGGGTCAGGTGCGGGCGGTCGGCACCACCACGGCCTCGCTTATCGCGAACCTGTTCGGAGGCAAGGCCGAGCGTGAGATCGCGGCGCGTGACCTCGCCACGCTGGCGACCGAGGCCGAGCACCTCAGCAAGCAGGCGGCGGGCGCGCAGGCTCGCATGGCATCCGCTGCAGTCGAGTACCGGAAGGCCACGACCCCGCTGGAGCGCAGCGTTCTGGCCGACTCCTTCGCGGAGGCCAGCAAGGAGCTCGACGGCTACAACCAGCGTCTGGAGGAGGTCAACGCGCGCAGCGAGGAGCTGCGCAACCGCACGGGGCGCCTGAAGGGCGCCGCGGTGGGATTCGCATCGTCGATCGCCGGCACGATCGCTGGCCTCGCCATCTTCAACACCGTCTCGGCGGGTATCGAGGGCGTCGGCAACGCGTTGGCAGGGCCCACCGACCGACTGCTCGGCTTCCGGCGTATCGGCGAGGCGACCGGGCTGCAGCTCGGCCAGCTCACACGCCAGTACAACGGACTGGCCGACATGGCCACCTCGGCTACGGTGGCTCAGACCGGGCTGGGCGACTCGGTCACGCGGCAGATTCGCCCGCTGCTCCAGCAACGCGCCATCGTGGAGGCCGGCAACGACGCGTTCCGCGACCAGCTCGACCTGATCCACGCGGCCGGCTTCTTCCAGCGCAACCCGGGTGCTGGCATCACCCAAACCACCGGGGGTTTGCTGGGAACGCCGATCGGCGGTCAGCAACCGTTCCTAGAGCAGTTGCTGCAGTCCGGTAGCCCAGTCGGCGGTCCGTTGGAGGGCCCTAAGGGTCGGTCTGCCATCGGCGGCGCACTGATTGGTGCCGGTGCTGGCATGGCCGCCGGAGCCACAGCGGGCTTGCTGGGTGGACCGTTTGCGCCGGTGACCGTCACCGGCGGTGCTCTGATCGGCGGTCTGGTGGGTGCTGTCGGCGGGCTGACTGCGGGCGGGTTGGCAGGCGCCTTCCTGCCGTCGGCCCCAGCAGGGTTCGCGAAGCGCTATCAAGCCGGCGAACTCTCCGAGGAGGAGACTCAGCGCCTGACCGAGTTCCGACAAGCACTGGCCTCGGTCAACGACGGGCTCGAGAAGGCTAACCCCAACCTCGCTCGCACCGCCCAGTTCGTTGATTACCTCGGCAACACCTCGGCGCGAGCCAACGCTGCGGTCGAGCAGACCCAAGAGCTGTTGGCCCAGATCCCCGGCATTAGCTCTGATCAGTTGGAGGCTGCGCGTGCCCTGCGCTTCGCGCTGGTCAATCCGCAAACCGGACAGGCGCCGACCAACGTGCAGGGTCTGCAGACCGCCATCCGCGAGGGCCTACGCGGCTTGCCGCTACCCAGCAAGGCTGAAGCGGCGGCCTTGACGGCCAATCAGGTCCGGGCTCAGCTCGAGCTGAATCAGCGTCAAGGGCAACTGCAGCGCGAGACCATCATCCCGGGCCAGTCGTTCCTGCGCCAGTTGGCGGCTGGGCGTGCGCCAACCGGGGGACAGGTCAGCTTCCCCAACCCGCTGACTGGTGGCACGACCGGCCTGCCGGCGGGAGTGATCAGCCAGTTTGGTGGAAACACCAGCCAGCTGACGGAGGGTCTGTCTCAGGTTGCCACGCAGGCCAACGCCGGCCGCGAGGCGTTGGTCGGCATGCTCGGCACTGCCGACAACATCAACCGCCGGGCCGGGATCTCCAGCAACTTGCTGGGCTCGTTTGAGGCATTGACCAAGGCCGCTGGCCAGACTGCGAACACCATCCGCTCGATCAGTCAGGCATCGGCATGGCTGCAGGTCAACCTGCAGGTCAAGCAGATCAACGAGCAGATCTACGTCATGGGTCGCTCGTTGGAGGACGCCAAGAGCTTCCTGTCCGGGGTCGGCGCCGGTGAGTTGGGCATCCTGCAGCACCGCGCCCGCGGGCTCGAGATCTCGCAGGCCGAGCTCGGCTTCCGGCAGCAGGAGCTGGGGCTGCTGAACCAGCAACTCGGCCTACAGGCGGCGGCCCTGCAGTTGGCCCAGCGCCAGCGACAGATCAACTTCCAGCGCGCCATTGCTGGTTTCGTGACTCCCGGCCAGACGCCGGAAGAGATCGCCGCCCGACAGGCCGAGGCCGAGCTGGAGGCCAACTTCGCCCAGCAGCAGCAGGACCTGTCGGTCAAGCAGCTCGACAATCAGCGCGAGTCGGTCGGGCTGGCCGCCCAGCAGTTGGCCATCAGCAAGGAGCAGTTCGCCGTCCAGCAGGCCATGGTCGACGTGTCGGCCGAGCGCGCCATCGGAGACCTCACCCGGGCCATCGGCCTGCTGCAGGAGCAGGCGCGGGTCACCGTGCAGCTGCAGATCAACTCGGAGGCCATCGACGCCTATCAGGCCGTGCTGGACGAGCAGACGGCCCAGATCCAGCAGGTCCTCGAAGAGGCCTACAACACCCAGCAGACGATCCTGTCCAACTCGGCCGCGCTGGCGGCCCAGTACGGCGGGCGGCTGACCGAGTGGAACAACCTGATCATCAGCCACCTGCAGGACTATCTGGCTCGCGCCGGTGCCGCACTGGGCGGGGCCGCCTCCTATGCCGGCCAGCGCCTCAGCTATACGCCCGGCGGCCCGTCAGGCTCCTCCAGCGGCACCTCCACCAACTCGGCCGGCTTTGCGCCGGGCGGGTACATGAATGTGTCGTCCCCCACCCAACTTACCGTCGGCGAGGCCGGGCCGGAGACGATCGCCATCCTACGCAACCCGCGCTCAATGACGATGCAGCCCAACTGGGGCGGTGGCGGAGTCAACATCACGGTCGTGGTGACCGGCAACACCATCAAGGACGAGCTCGACGAAGAGGCACTGGCCAACACGATCGCGCGCAAAGTGGAGGAGTCCATGTCCCGGCGTAGCAGCCTGATCGGCCTGAGGCCCAACTGATGCCCATTACGCACCCCTTCGTCTCGACGGTAACCGACGCCGGTGACCCGGACGAGGTCGGACCCGACGAATGGAACGACGAGCACAGCCTGCCGGACATGGACGAGCTGGCGGTGGGCCTCACCCGAACGGTCGTGTTTGACGACCTGTTCGGCGTCTCCGCCGCACACGGCCTCAACGGGTTCTGTGCGATAACCGGCTCAAGCGGGGGTGGGTCGCAGGTCTTCGCGGCAGAGGCCACGCACTGGGGCATCGTCTCGCTGTTCACTGGCAACACCAGCGCGGCGGGAACGTCCCGGGCATTCAATGCCAACACCACGTCGGTGCAGTTGGGTTCGGCGTCTCTGCGGTTCGGCATCATCGCCAAGATCCACACCCTGTCGGACAGTAGCCAGCGGTTCACGATCCGCTCTGGCCTGAGCGATGCGAACTCGGGCGACGGTACGAACGCGGTGTTCTTCCGGTACGCCGACGACGTGAACAGCGGGAAGTGGGCGGCAGCGTGTCGGTCGGGGGCTACCGAGACCTCGATCGATACCGGCGTCACGGCCGATACCAACTGGCATCGCTGGGAGTTTGTGGTCGACTCTGCCGCCACCGAGGTCGAGTTCTTCATCGACGGCACCAGCGTCGGAACGATCACCTCGAACATCCCCACCGGTGGCACGAGCTTCCTGCCCGGCATGATCCAGAAGTCGGTCGGCACCAGTGGCCGGAACTTCCACATCGACGCTTACTGGTACGTCATTACCTTCGCATCGTCGCGGGTCTAACCGGTGGCCGCCTTCCAGATCGACGCCTTCCAGAACGACGCCTTCCAGACCGCCGCCGGGACCAGCGTCAACGCAGGACTAGCGTCGGGCTCTGGCTCTGCCTATGACGCCACGGCCAGCGTCAGCAGCAACGTATCGGTCAACGCCGGGCTGGCCGCTGGGGTCGGTGCTGCTTTTGGGCCGATGCCGTCGGTGGCACCCAGCGCGGGTGCTGGGACAGGCAGCGGGCAGGCGCTGGACGCCACCACCGACGTGCGCTTCATCGCCCTCGCGGACGTGGCATCTGGCAGCGGTGCGGCTGGCGCCGCTTCGATCCGAATCGTGCCGCGTGCTGGGCTGGCATCAGGCGCGGGCTCCGCCCTGCCGCCGATGATGGTGCGCCTCGCCACCGGCACCGGCGCGGCATACGACGCCCACGTGCTGGCGGCCGACAACTACGACGCCCTGCCTGAGGGCGACATCGCCACCGGTTACATGCCGCCGCTGGCAGCCCCAATCGGGCCCAGCGACACCACCGCCACGGTTACGACCCCGTCGAGCTCGGTGCCAGACGTACCGTTCGTGGTCCTCGTTGACGGGGAGCAGATCCTTGTCACCGACGTCACCGGCACGACGTGGACGATCGAGCGCGGCTACAACGGCACCACCGCCACCGCTCACGGTGCCGGTGTGCTGGCTCGCCCGGCGTTGGCCCGGGTAGTGATCAACGGGGCCGAGGCCACCGTCGACGTCAGCTTCCAGCGTAGCCGCTTCAGCACCGGAGCCAACGGACAGGCCGGCACGGCCGAGATCTGGATCCGCGACCTCGATCGAACGCGAGGCTTTGTGACCGGTAGCGAGGTCGTCATCACCTTTCGCGGCATCCGCATGTGGGGCGGCTACATCTCGGCCGTACGGCGCCAGTTCGTATTTAGCGAGGGCACCGGTAACATCGGCAACGAGCCGCGTTGGTTGATCCTCGACTGTGTCGACTACAACGTGCTGTTCAACAAGCGGGTGTACTGGAAGGCGAGCGACCCGACCAACGTCAAAGTGCGCTATTGGCCCAACGGCACGTGGGACGCGGTTGTCATCCGCGATCTGATCGACAACTACCTGACTCTCGATGACGACGGGCTGACCTACGACATCCAGCATGTCGGCACGCCGGCGCTGCCGCAGATCAGCTGCAACCCCGACGCGCCCGACATCTTCGGCATCGGCTCCGCCGGCTGGACGTGGGGCGAGGTCATGACCGCCATCGCTACCCAGACCGGCGCGGTCTATTACATCGACCCGGACAAGACCCTCCGTTATGTCGACGACTCAACCAAACAGAGCCGCTTCGGCTGGGACGGGCTGTCGGATCAGCCGGACAACACGACCACCATCGGCTATCGCGACGTGGAGTTCACGCTCGACGGGGCACGTCTGATCAACGACCAGTTGGAGTGGGGCGCGGGTCAGGGTTCCGACAACATGGTCTTCCACCGTACACAGGACGACGCCTCGATTGCCGCTCACGGTCTGTGGCAGGGGGCCGAGCTGCGCTACGACATGTACTGTCAGGAAACGGTCAACCGGCGCGCGGAGACGTGGGTATATGGATCACCCCAGAACCGGCGCGGCGCCAAGGACGACCGCTTCTTCAGCCGCGTCACGGTGCGCGAGCCGTATTTCCGAGTGGCCGACGTGGTGACGCTCGAGAGCACCGAGTTTGGCTTCACGCAGATCGCACCGGTGCGCAACGCGGACGTCACCTTCCCCACGCCATGGGACATCCGCTGCGTGTTGACCGTCGCGCATGAGCTCGACGCGCCGTGGTCGACGCTTGAGTTCTGGATTCCGACTCTCGACTTCGACTTCCACCTCGGCCAACTCCCCGAGCTGCGTGTCGACTGGCCTTGAGGAGCACCCATGAACGCTCGCATTGTGATATGCGCCCTTGCCGCGCTCGTGCCATTGGCCGGATGGAGCCAAGATTCAGCAAGGAAACTGAATGCCAGCCAGGCGGTGAGCGCCATCGACGCATTGGCCAATTGGTACGAGTGCGAGGATTGCCACCCAAGCGAACTTAAAGCTGTAACGGCGTACGGCGCGACGGTCGTGCCGAGTCTGATCGCGACATTGAATGGCGGTTTGTCGCCCGCGACGCGCGAGCTTTTGCGCCGGCGACTAGAGGAGCGCTACGTCGCGCTAAGCGCGGAAAACGCTTCAGGGATAAAGATCGGCGCCAGCCGAGACGACTTTGTGGCACGCCATCTTGGCGATTTCGACGCCCGCTATCGCATTCGGGCCACGCAGGCACTTTGCGCTATAGGCGGCA
>Ga0081539_10006868_pt1 | contig 10627 bp, 11 predicted proteins | sample TabmetS4T2R2_FD_71023 | JGI IMG/M metagenome (GOLD analysis project Ga0081539, IMG submission 71023) | Tabebuia heterophylla rhizosphere microbial communities from the University of Puerto Rico - S4T2R2 | ecosystem: Host-associated > Plants > Roots > Rhizosphere ... | reverse complement strand
GCTCCTTCATCGTTCGCGCACCCGCATCAGCCGACGGCCGTACACCGCTGCCGGTGGTGTTCGCGTTTCATCCGTTCGGCACCGATGCGCGGTACATGGCCAGCCGCGTGCCTGTTTCATCCAGCTGGCGCGATGCCATCGTCGTCTACCCGAACGGAACGCCGCGGCCCGGGTCAGGGCCGGGATTCGCGTGGCAAGGGCGCGCTGGAGACATCGAGGATCGCGACCTGCGGTTCTTCGACGCGATGCTGGCGTGGCTGGCGACCAACGGCTGCATCGATGAACGGCGCGTCTTCGTGCTCGGCTACTCGAACGGCGCAGGTCTCGCGTATCTGATCGCGTGCGAGCGGAGCGATCGGATCGCCGCGGTCGCGATCGTCTCGGGACGGATGGGGTGTGCTCCGAACCGCGCCAAGCCGGCGATCATCAGTCATGGCGTCGCCGACGCCACCATCGGATACGCGCAAGCGGTCGAAGCTGCGGGCATGTGGGCGGCAAAGAACGCGTGTCAGGGTCCTCCCGCGCCCGCACGCAGCGCCGGCTGCGTGGCGGCGAGCGGCTGCGCAGCGCCGGTGACGCTGTGCACGCATCCCGGCGGTCACGAATACGATGCGTCGTTCACGCCGACCGCCGTCGAGTTTTTCACAATGATTCGCTGATGCGACGGACGCTAGGGTATGTAGTCGCTCTCAGCGGATTGGCGATCGCGATGCTGGCCATGCGTCCCTCGCCGGCGGCAAGCGTCAGCAGGCACGTGACCGTCCTGCTGCTGCTTCTGGCACCGGCCGCTGTTGCCATGACGATTGGCGTCGTCCTGATCGGCAAAGGCCGCGCCGTCCTGGCCACGATCGCGGCGGTGGTCTTTCTGGGCGTCGCGGTGTTCCATCCGGTGAGCGATCGAATTCCGGATGAAGAGGTGCCGAAGTTCGAAACCGTCGCCAGTCTCGAGGAGCGCGCGTCGCAGGGCGAGCCGTTCCGGCGCATGGACGGGCACTGGTATCAGGTGAAGCCGTGGATCGCACGTGCACTGTTCTTCTGATCATGATCGTCGCCGGTCTCGTTGACTGTGTGGCGCAATCTCCAGCGGCGCCCGCGGCAACGATGTCCTTCTTCGTCACCAGCACGGGCCGCGGCTTCGGCGCGGACTACGGTGGCCTCGACGGCGCCGATGCGCATTGTCAGCAGCTGGCGAAGTCTGCAGCGTCGACGCGAACGTGGCGCGCCTATCTGAGCGCGCCTGCCGCAGCAGGGCGGCCAGCGGTGAACGCGCGCGACCGGATCGGGATGGGTCCGTGGTTCAATTTCCGCGGCGTGATGGTCGCGGCGTCGGTGGCGGATCTTCACCGCGAGGACAACGGGATCACTCGGGACACCGCCGTCAGTGAAAAGGGGACGACCATCGCTCCCGGTCGGCACGATATTCTGACCGGCAGCGACGTCGACGGCACGTTGGCGACCGAGGCCGGGGACACGACGTGCCGCGGCTGGACGAGTCACAATGCCGGGCGGGCGATGCTCGGGCATCACAATCGCTACGGCGGCGGCGTGCGGCCGACGTCGTGGAACTCGGCGCATCTCTCGCGCGGCTGCAGCCAGTCGGATCTGCGCGCATCGCTCGGCGACGCGCTGCTGTATTGTTTCGCGATCGACTGAGGTCCGGCTGAAGCCGGACGCTATGCCCGTGGATGCTGATATCAACCTATTCGGGCTGCAACGTTACATGACTACAACACACCGAGGCACCGAGGCACCGAGGACGGCTCTTTCAGATTGCTCGCGGCGTAGCTTTCTCGCTGGACTGGCTGGCATCGGTGGCGCTTTGGCGTTGCCGCTCGACACGCTGCATGGTCAAGCCGCTCGCGCCCAGGCACCGGCGCGACGTATCGACATCCACCAGCACTTTGCCTCGCCGACGTGGATGCAGCGGACGCTCGCCTCGGGCCGGGCGGGATTTCAGCCGCTGCAGAACTGGACGCCGGCCAAGGCGATCGAGGACATGGACAAAGCGGGCATCGAGCTCTCCATGCTCTCGGCGACTCAGCCTGCCGTGGGCTGGTGGAGCGACGACTTCCAACCCGATCGCGACGCCGCGATTCGCGTGGCGCGTGAGATGAACGACTTCGCCGCGAAGCTGGTCTCGGATTACAAGGGTCGCTTCGGCTTGTTCGCGCTGCTGCCGCTGCCCGACATCGACGCCAGCCTGAAAGAGATCGCATACGCGTTCGACACGCTGAAAGCCGACGGCGTGGGATTGATGACCAGCTACGGCAATCGATACATCGGCGAGGCGATGTTTCAGCCGGTGCTCGAGGAGCTGAACCGCCGCAACGCGGTGCTCTTCAGCCACCCGACCGACGGCCCGTGCTGCCACAGCCTGGGCGGCCAGCCGCCGGCGACCGTCGAGTGGTTCACGGACACGGCGCGCGCCATTCTCAGCGTGCTGGTCGAAGGTCCAGGGCCGGCCGCCACTCGCGCGCCCAGTGCGGCCACACGCTATCCGAACATCACGTTCGTCTGGTCACACGGTGGCGGCACGCTCATCGGCGTTGCGCAGCGCGTCATCGGCACCGTGAGCGCGGACGATCTGAGCAAGCCCCCGGCGCCCAACTCGCGCCTTTATCACGCGCGCCGGTTCTATTACGACACGGCCTTCACCAATCCGGTCGTGATGCCCGGCCTGACCAGGCTGCTCGGCGGCACGTCGCAGATCGTGCTCGGTTCCGACTATCCGTTCGGCAACGTCGCGAATACAGTCGACGGCCTGAGGACGCTCGGGTTCAGCGATCAGGACTTGCGCGGGATCGATCGGGAGAATGCGTTGCGGATACTTCCGAAGTATCGGTGAGTCGACGGCCTTCGTCTTCAGGCTTCGGCCTACGGGCCCTGAGTAGATGGGTCGACGGTGGCTTCGACCCATCTGCCTATCCGCCCATCTGCCTATCCGCTTAATCCGCCCATCCGCTTATCCGCCTATCTACCTATCTACCTATCCGCCTAACTACTCAGCTACTTAACAGCCGGTTTCTTGAACCGGTCGTAGCCGGCTTCGGCGGGAACGCAGTCCCACGGCAGGATCTCTCCGTCGGGCAGCTTCTGATGGGTGAAGGTCACCGTGAACGGCTGCTGGTAATAGACGGGATCGGTGTGCGTGATGACAACACGCATGCGATTGCCGTCGGCTGTCCACCGCTCCACGGTACGCATCTGGGTCGACTGATACAGACCGGGCATGCCGAGCGTGTCGAACACGCCGGCGCCAGCGTCGACGGTTTCGATGACGAGCGTCTCCCCTTCGTAGTGCGCGACCGATCGTCCGAGGTGCGGCCACTTCTCGACCGCGTACGGTGCGTCCTTCGCTGCAAGACCTGGCTTCAGCGGCACGCGACGGTGAACGTCCATGAACTCGTAGTTGATCTCGATGTGGTCCGGCCGCTGACGGATTTCGAGCGGCGGCGACGGTGTGTGCATCACGCGCGTGATCGTCGTCGGGATGCAGCGCATGTCCGGGTCGTCCTTCACGTGATCGTACTTGGCGCGCGCCGCCTCGCCGGCCGGCGTCAGCTTCACGCCTTCGATCGTCGCCGAATTCGCCAGAATCCAGACGCCATCGAGATCCGCGCGCTTGCCTTGCGCGGCCGCGACGCTGACCGACATAGCCAGCACGATCGGAACGAGCATCGTGCGCGTCAGCATGTGATGTCCTTGTCGTTGGCCACCGCTTCGCGAAACGCCGTGAAGCCGCAGTCGCGCAGGACGAATCCGTCGGAGAGTGTGGCGGTCCTGAAGAACCCGACGTTGTTCTCCGTCCGGTTCGGGTTCACGTTCACCGTGATCTTCTCGCCCACCTTGAGACGCTCGAACGGCACCTTGCGCCTGACCATCGCATTCCTGTCGTTCCACTCGATGAACCATTCCTTCACGGTGCCGTCGGCGCTGGTCACATCGAGCACGATCTGCGAGTGCGGATTGCGGATTTTGACTTCCTTGACGACGCCGGTGACGTCGAAGGCCTTCGTCGTGTCGAAGTTGACGCTGACGGAATGGTGGGCGACGAGCGCGGTGGCGCCGAGCACAAGGGAGACGGACACCGCCGCCAGGGTACGGATCATCTGCATCCTGCCTCCGAGAACAGGTCCGCCTGAAGGCGGACCCCACGCCAGAAAGGTCGCGTGCGTGATGGCGGAGCCGAAACTAGCACCCGGGAATCTGGCATGTCAAATCATGGACAGGCACGCCGGTCGCTGAGGTAGTATGCGCACCATGCACCAGCCCGCACGCACTTCTATTGCCGTTATGTGTGCCGTCACGATCGCCGCGTCCGCCGCCGTTTTCGCGGCCGATTACACCCTGTCGGTCAATCAAGCGCGCCTGATCAACGCCGCCAACGAGCCGCAGAACTGGCTGTTGATGAACGGCGACTACGGCTCGACGCGCTACTCCAAGCTGTCGCAGATCAATCGCGACAACGTCAGGAACCTGCGCATGGTGTGGGCGCTGGCGCTCGGCGGGATGCAGGACGTCGGACAGAACGGCCCCGAGAACGAGGTCAATCCGCTCATCGACAACGGGTTCATGTATACCAGCGACGGCTGGGGCACGGTTTACAAGATTGACGCGCGTAATCCCGACGTCGCGAAGTTCGTCTGGGTCGCCGATCCCGGCGTGACGCATGAGGGCAACGCGCCGCGCACGCGCGGCATCGCGCTGTGGGAGAACCTGGTCGTCGCCAACCTGCCGGACGGCCGCGTCATCGCGATCAATCGCGACAACGGCGAGATCGTCTGGGACAAGAAGATCGCCGCCAAGAACGAGTTCGGCAACCAGGAACGGTTCCTCACCGCGCCGCTCGTCGCCGACGGCAAGGTCATCATCCAGAACGGCGCCGGCGACGGCGGGACTCGCGGGTGGGTCGCGGCGCTCGACGTCACGTCTGGAAAAGAACTGTGGCGCTGGTACGTCGTGCCGAAGCCGGGCGATCCCGGCAGCGAGACGTGGAAGGACGATCACAACGCGTGGAAGACGGGCGGCGGCGGCATCTGGCAGACCGGCTCCTACGATCCCTCAACCAATCTCTACATCGTCGGCACCGGCAACCCGTTTCCTATCTACGACCCGCAGTTCCGTCCGGGCGACAATCTCTATACCAACTCCGTCGTCGCGCTCGACGTCGCCACCGGGAAGCTGGCGTGGCACTTCCAGTACACCCCGAACGATTCATGGGATTACGACGAGGTCGGCGTGCACATGCTGTACGACGTGGCAATCGGCGGCGCGCAGCGCAAGGTCGTCGGACACTTCGGGCGCAACGGCTTCTACTACACGCTCGATCGCACCAGCGGGAAGTTCATCTCGGCGCAGAAATACGTGAACGACTTGAACTGGACGAAGGGGATCGATCAGAAGACGGGCAGACCGCTCGATTACGACCCGAAGCTGGACGTGCAGATCTACAACCCGGCAGCGCGCGCGCTGCGCGGTGACGGCAAGAAGCGTACGTGCCCGACGTGGCACGGCGGCGTGGCGCATCAGCCGCTCGCGTACAACCCGGTGAAGCACATCGCATACGGGGTCGGCACGGAAGGCTGCTTCACGCAGAACGGCGCCGAGGTCGCGTCGCTGGGCAAGGACGGCGGTATCGACAACAAGAAGAGCCAGCAGCGGCAATACACCAGCGATCTGTATTACGGCGCGCTCACGGCGTTCGACGCGTCAAGTCACAAGGTGCTGGGCAAAGCGGTCACCGACATCGAGATCCGCTCCGGCGCGACGGCCACGGCTGGCGGGCTCGTCTTCACGGCGCTGCAGGATGGCTCGGTGGTCGCCTACAACGACGAGACGCTCGAAGAACTGTGGCGCTTCAACGTCGGCACGCCGCTCAAGGGCTCGCCGGTCACGTATGCGATCGGGTCGAAACAATATCTCGCCGTGCAGTCCGGCGGCCGTCACCTGCACCCGGTCAATTGGGACAAGCTGCAGAACTCGAGCTATCTGTTCGTCTTCGCGCTGAACTGAGCTCGCATCAGCCGGCGTCGAACGGGTCGACTACTTTGACGCCAGCCTTCTTGAAATCCGTGATGTTGCGCGTCGCGAGCGTCAGATCGTGCGCCAGCGCCGTGGCAGCGATGAGACTGTCCTTGATCGGCATCGCACGCCCGGAGCGGCGAAGCGATGCGAGAAGCTCGGCCCAGCGCAGGCCAGTCTCGACTTCCCATGGAAGGCACTCCAGCAGGCGAACACCCTCGTCGAACCAGCGCTCCAAGTTGCGCCGACGTTTGCTTTTGGGCAGCAGCAGGATGCCGAATCGAATCTCGCCGATGATCACCGGATCGACGGCGATCTCGTCCTCGTGAGACGTAAGCCAATCGACACAGCGTGGATTCGGTAGCGGTTTGGTCGGTTCGCTGAGAACGTTGGCGTCGACCAGATACGTCACAGGTCGTCGGTCGATTCGGAATCAATCGGGACGAAGAAGTCCTTCTCGGGACAGGACAGCAGCCATTTCACGACGCCCTCGTTGGCGCGTCGCGCTCGGCGGATGAGTCTGTACTCCCCGCGATCGAGGCGCTCGACCTCGAATTCCTGGCCGCTCTCGATGCGATCCTGCTGGCGCAGTTCGGCCGGCAGGACGATTTGCCCTTTCGAAGATACTCGCGTTCGCACCTTGGTAAGATACCGTCTTACCGACCCCCGCGCAAGCACGCGCGCCTTCGCGGCTGGCTTCGCAAATCGGCAGACCGACGAATCAACCCGATGGGAGCGCTGCGGCTCGAGCCGACGATCATCCAACGTTTGCACGAGAAGGCGGCTGCCGGGCGGTGGGGCGTCTCCGTTGAGCGGTTCGCGTCGGCGCTCGAGGCGAGCGTCGCGCGCGCGTTCAGCGGCCTGACGCCTGACCGGCGCCAGATCGAGCGTTACCTCGATTCACTCCATCTCGGCGACCTCGCGCTGGCGTGCGCCTGCGCTGATGGTCACGAAGGCGCCTGGGAGCACTTCGTTCGTGAGCATCGGCCCGTGCTCTATCGCGCCGCCGACGCCATCGACCCGGGCGGCGGTGCGCGCGATCTCGCGGACTCGCTCTACGGAGAACTGTTCGGGCTGAAGGAACGCGACGGTGCGCGGCTGTCGCTGTTCCGCTACTTTCACGGCCGGAGCAGTCTCGGGACCTGGCTGCGCGCGATGCTGTCGCAACGCTATGTCGATCGGTTGCGGCAGGCACGGCGACTCGATGCGTTGCCCGCCGACGAAGCGCCGGCAGCGGTGCCCGCTCCGATGAAGACGATCGATCCGGATCGTCGTCGGTTCGTGGCTGCGATTCACCACGCCATTGCGGCGGCGCTCGCGCAGCTCGTTCCACGAGATCGCTTTCGACTCGCCTGCTACTATGCGCAGAGCCTGACGCTGGCCGAGATCGGTCGTGCGCTCGGCGAGCACGAGGCGACCGCTTCGCGTCATCTGGCACGGACCCGGCGCTCGATTCGAGAGGCCGTCGAGCGCCATCTCAAACACGAGGAGCGCATGACCGACGCGGAAATCGCGGAGTGTTTCTCGTCCGTTATGGATGACGCGGGACCATTGGATCTGGTCGAGCTGTTGGGTTCCGAGTCGGCGCGCAAGAATAGCGAACGCGATCGTTCTAGTTATGTGGCGGATCCGCCTCCGCGCGAGGGCACGGCGGACAGGCGAGGCCCGCGCCGCAGGGAGCACGGTGCAGAGTAAGACCGACCGCGACACGGCGCTCGACGAGATGCTCAAGAGGACGCTGCGCGCGGCCGACGACGGAGCCGGTGTGTCCGGCGAGTGCGTCGACGCGGAAACGATGGCGGCGTGGAGCGACAGAACGCTGTCGGCAGGCGGCGCGGCGCGTGTCGAATCGCATCTGTCGCAGTGCGCGCGGTGTCAGGCGCTCCTGGCGACTCTGGTGCGCTCGACTCCGGCGCCTATCGCGGCACCATCGTTGTGGCAGCGATGGCATCTGCGCTGGCTCGCCCCGATTGCGGCTGCGGCATCGGTGCTCGCGTTGTGGTTCGCTGTGCCATCCGAGCGCCCGGTCGCCCCGCAGCGCGCGGCGCTCGAGGACTCGAGACAAGCGGTCCCCTCGTCGCCCCCGCCTCCGCCTGCGACACCGGAAGAAGCACGCGGCGAGGTCAGCCAAGACGAGCAGCGTCGCTCGGACAACCGGCAGCGTGCCGCGACGCTCCGGCAGGCGCCGCCAGCAAAGCCAGAGCCGCCGGCGGCGTCGGCCGACAAGGCGGCGCCGCCCGCACTCGAGCGGGATACCGCGGCGTCGGCTCGGTCGGTTCAGGAAACCGCAGCCGCGCCGCAGAACGCGCCCGCCGCTCCGCCTGCCGAACGGCGCGAGTTGTCTGCGCAGGGGCAGCGGCAAACGGTCGTCGAGGCGCTGGCGCCCGACCCGGCCAGTCGATGGCGCATCGTCAACCGGACACGGATAGAGCGCTCCACGGATTCAGGGACCACCTGGGAATTCGTGGCGTTCCCCGAGGCAACCGATCTGATCGCGATCGCCGCGCTCAGCCCCACAAGCGCCATCGTCACGACGGCCGACGGTCGCGAATTCCGTACCGACGATCAGGGAAAGACCTGGTCCGTGCGCCGCTGATGACGGCACGCGGTGCCGTCATGAGTCGACAGCCGTAACGCCCGAGTAAACATACCGTGACCGGCGTTGCCGCGTGCCGGCGCTAACCCGCGTCACTGATTGGTCGTTGGGCGTGTAGTACACTCCGCCGCGACGTGGCACTCGTCGCTGGCGCCGTTCTCGGACTCATCGCCTGGCTGCTCGCACACTACGTTTCAGGGCTGTTCACGGTCGACCAGAACGAGCGCGCCGTGAAAACCAGCTTCGGTCGCGCGCCGCGCATCGGCGAGCGCACCACGCTCGATGATCCAATGTCGGACATGCTGAACGCGGACGAGCGTGCACGCTACGTCTATCCGCAGGTGCGGGTCATCATGCCTGGCGGGCCGTACTTCAAGTGGCCATGGGAGCGGGTGTACAAGGTGTCCGTTGCCACCGAGACGGTGAACATGGCCTGGGATCCCGAGGAGCCCACCGCCAACGCTCGCGGCACGATTCTCGACGCGGTGACGAAGGACCAGTTGAATACCGGCCTGACCGGGCAAATCCGTTACCGCGTGTCCGAACGCAACCTCTACGCGTACTTCTTCGGCGTGAAGCATCCGATCGCCCACGTCATGGGGTACTTCGTCTCGGTGCTGCGCGAGCGTATCGCCAACTTCGAAGCGCCGGAAGGCCCTGCCACCGGGGAGCGCGCCGATCTGGACGCGGCGACCGTCAGCGGGATCTCGATCAACGACCTGCGAAAGAATCTGCGCGACCTGAACGAGCACATGGATCTCGAATGCCGGTCCTCCGCCGCGCGCTACGGGATCACGCTCGATGCCTCGCTCATCACCGGCATCGATCCTCCACCTGAGGTCGAATCCGCGCTGGCGGCCATCAATACGGCCTACAACCAGGTCTCGTCCGACATCAGTCTCGCGCACGCCGGCGCGGACCAGACAATCGTGCAGTCGAAACGCGCCGTGGAAATCGAAACCCTGAAGGTGCTTGCCGAAGTCGAACCACTCAGCAGTCTCGCCGCGCAACTGACAGAGCTCAAGAAGAGCGGTCCGGGCGCCCTGCCAGCCTATGTGCGCAACGTCCGCCTCGCCCTCTTCAAGGACGCCTCACAGGTCTTCATCGAGACGCGCGAATGATTCCGATGCTGATCGCGGCCGGCACCACCTTCGTCCTCCTGGCGATCGCGGTACCGCTCGCCCTCGCAGTGGCACGGTTACTGGGACTGTATGTCATCGTCCAGGAGAGGCGCAGTCACGTGTACGTCCTGTTCGGCAGGATCATCGGAACGATCGACGAGCCGGGACTGCATGTGCTCCCGGCGATCGTCGGGTGGCGGGCCTTCATCGTCAACTGGCTGGGACGCTGCCACGTGCTCGACATGCGTCTCGACCAGGAGTATCTGCGCAGCCAGCCGGTCAACTCCGAGGAAGGCGCGCCAATGGGAATCGGCATCTGGTACGAGATGTACATCAGCGATCCCATCGCCTATCTGTTCAAGAACGCCGATCCGCGTGGGTCACTCGCTGCCAACGTGAGCAACTCCACCGTGCGTTGCCTGAGCAACATGCCGCTTGGCGCCATGCTGGTGAACCGCCATCCGATGAGCAACACGGTGCGCGCCGAGGTCTCGCCCAAGTCGCACGAGTGGGGCTACAGGCTGGGATCGGCGTATATCCGAAAGGTCCATTTTCGCGACAGCGGGATGATCAGACAGATCGAGAGCAAAGTCGTCAACCGTCTGCGTCAGGTGACGTCCGCCATCAAACAGGACGGGGCGAACCAGGTCGACATCATCACGAGCACGGCTCAACGCCAGGCCGCCGTCGAGTTTGCCAAGGCGGCAGCAGTACGTCCGCAAATCGTCGGCAGCGCGCTGCAGCAAATTTCTCGAGATCCTGAGCTGGCCGCGGTCATGTTCGACATTCTCGAAACTCAGCGAATGGTCGACGGCGACGCGCGGGTCATCCTCCTGCCGCGCGGACGCGGCCTGCTCGAGGAGGTGCTGGCGGCGCAGGCGGCAACGGG